>ODAJ014782388.1_pt1 | contig 28482 bp, 25 predicted proteins | sample 1539241 | NCBI WGS metagenome assembly ODAJ01 (sample SAMN02144231, study PRJEB22623) | gut metagenome | biome: sheep rumen | host: Ovis aries | place: New Zealand
ATATTTTTCGCAAGACAAGGCGAAGGACGCGGCAAGGCTTGAGGTGCGGTCAAAATCTTTGATTTTGGGCACCGCACCCATACAACGGAGACGCCTTGCAAGGACGACAACGCAGTATTGCGGAAAACAGACCGCAAAGATTGACTGCTTTTTATTAGGTTTTAGTAAAAAAATTTCTTTCCCAAAAAGCAGAGCAGACCGGATATCCGGCCTGCTCGCTTTTCGTTTTAAAAGTTAATTTTTAACCTGCGCAAATAACAGTTAAATCGCCTTTGGTAGAAGCTACCGCGCTGTAGGACTTGTCGCCTACCTTAACGGTGAAGCTGTCCTTTTTGAGGTCGTCGGCTGAAATTCCGAGATCCTCGAGCTTGCCCTCTGCCTTAACGCCTTCGAGCGTTGAGCTGAGCACTGCGCCGTCCTTGATTACAACAGCGTTTGCTCCGCAGAGCTTAGCGAGGTCTGTGCCGGTAACTGCGGCGTAGTCCTTGGTGTTATAGCCGATTACAACAGCGCCGTCGGCGTCCTTGCGTCTAACGCCTGCGAGAACCGCGTATGTGCCGTCCTCTGCGTTGTAAACCGGATCGGTCATATACTTTTCGGATACTCCCTTAACAACCTTGTTAAATACAGCCTTGTCCTTGGAGTCCTTAATCTTTCCGCTCTCTGCTCCCTCGGGATAGCAAGCTACGATGTCGCCTTTTTCATTGGTGACGGTAATGCTTGTGAGGAACAGGTTTCTCGCAACCTGCTGCAAATCCTCGGCGGAGATGTCCGGCTTGAACAGCATAGCCGCTGTGCCGCCCTTGGCGTATGCCTGATCCGAAAATTCAAATTCAGCCGCCTTTGAGTTTGAGTTGAAGTCGGAAATAACCTTTGTCGCGTAGTCTTTGTTTGCGTTGAGCGTAGAATTGCCCGAGCCTGAGGCTGAGCAAGCGCTCATTGTAGCCGCAATCATCAAAGCCGCCGCCGACGCGGATATTACGGATAAAAGTTTTTTGTGTTTCATAGTCACGTTCCTTTCCTAAATATAATTATACAACTTTATTTTAACATATTTTCATTTGTAAATCACCGTTAATAATAACTATATTTATGATGAATTTTTTATGAAAAAGAACGAAAAACTCTTGTAAAAATATACCCAATCCTATATAATTAAACTGTATTTTAGTTTTGCGAGGTAACGCTATGGACTACAGCCTGATGTTCCCACAAGGGGCAGACCGAAATTATAAGCTTTTAACCGATGAAGCGGTAAACGACCTTTCTATCGACTTCATCACCGGGGCGCTGACCGACCAAAAAACCGAGCAGGAGCTTATCAAAAGCGCCATGATTAAGATTACCGACGACCCAAAGGTTATCCGCTACCGCTGCGACGTTTTTGATGATTTTCTGAGATTTCCGAAGCTCAGAGAGGCGATGATTGAGCTCACGCTTAAGCTTGCCGATTTGCGCGACTTGGAGCGCTTTCAAAAGGACCACGAAGCCTCGCACCTATGGTCGCTCATTAACCGGATCCGCGAAATTGACGACTACGTAAGCTGTATCAGGATGATTAAGGACACGCTTTCGGGTTTGGATATTCAATCCGAGGGCTTGCTTACACTGAAGCAGATGGTGACGGATATTGAGCGCGACAGCGGCTTTGATGAGCTTAAAAAGGATATCGACGAAACGCTCGAAAAGGCAAGAGCCTTAAAGTCAATCACAATCGGCGTTAACCTCGACGCTTTTCTGCGCCCGAGGGTGGCAGGCGTTATATCGCTGAACGACACAAAGTTTACCGATTCGGGACTGATGAAGCGCTTTATGAACTTTGCCAACCAAAAGGACGGACTTGTGCACGGCAACGATGTGAGTTCAATCAAGCAGTTCCATCCTGCCAACGATAGAAAGAGCACAAAAACGCTTGCCGATATTAAGCGGACGCCTGCGGCGTACCTTGGAAGGGATATGGACGCGCCTGTGGCAACGGGTGACGATCCGCTCTCCGAGGCGATAAAAAAGCCTGTTACCGAGATTTTGAAGCACACCGTGAATGACATAAAATCAACTCTTCGCCGTTATGTAAACACAAGCGGCTACACGCTCACAAAGCTGCTGCCCGAAATACTATTTTACGTCAGGTGGGCGGAGCTTGTCGATAAAATCAAGGAGACGGGTATGCCTATGTGCAAGCCTGTTATCCTCGAACCCGACGAAAGGAATTGTTCTTTTAAGGAATTATACAACCTAAAGCTCGTCATCAATAAGGTTAACGGCGAGGATATTAATATCATCACTAACGAGATTGAGTTCAACGACGAGCAGCGTATTTTCATCCTCACAGGCCCGAACAGGGGTGGAAAGACAATATTTACCCAGGCGTGGGGACTGGCTATGCTGCTCGGTCAGCTCGGAATTTACGTTCCTGCCTCATACGCCGCGATAAGTCCGTGCGATAACATCTATACCCACTTTCCTGCCGACGAGAACGACACCGTTGACCTCGGCAGGCTCGGAGAGGAGAGTAAGCGCCTTTCCGAGATTTTTGACGTCGCGACCCCGCACAGCATAATGCTGCTCAACGAAAGCCTTGCGACTACCAGCGTAACCGAGGGCTTGTTCATCGCAAAGGATGTAGTAAAGGCGATGCGCTACCTCGGCGCGAGAGCGATTTTTAATACCCATATGCACGACCTCGCGCGAAGCTGTAATGAAATGAACAGCGAGGTTGAGGGTACGAGCAAGGCAGCGAGCCTTGTCACCGGCGTTCACGACGGTGAGCGAAGCTTTAAGGTGAGCCTGCTTCCTCCGCAGGGTATCAGCTACGCAAAGGATATCGCGCTGAAATACGGCGTTTCGTTTAAGCAAATTAAGGAGAGCATTGACAGTAAAACATCATAATCAGAGAAAAAAAGAACCCGAAGCGTTGCGCCTCGGGTTCTGCTGTTGTGTAAAATTAGTTTCCGTTGTAGGGCTGAACGTAGTTTACGTCGCCGTCACCTGCCTGCGACTGGTTGTTTGCAGGCTTGTTGTTGTCGATGTTGTTAATTCCGTTGCCGGCGCCGTCGGCTCCTGCCGCAGGTCTGCCGTCGCCGTTTTTAATCTGCGAATCCTGGTAGGGCTGAACGTAGTTTGCGTCCTCGCTGCTGCTCGAGCTGTTGTCGTAGCTTGAGTTGCTGCTTGCATTGTTGTTTGCGTTGTTGTTTGTGTTGTTGTCATAGCTCGATACGTTGTTGTCAACATTGCTCGACTGAACGTAGCTGCTCTCCTCGTTCTGAGTGCTCTGACCTGAGCTTACGCTGCTTGTCGCCTTGGTCTCAGCCTTCTTTGTGGCGGTTGTCGCCGTTGTGCTTGAAACAGATGAAGTTGTCGTCGTCTGAGCCGAAGAATTTGATTTGTTGTTCGAAGCAATTCCGAAGATTATAAAGCTCGCTACGGCTATTGCAGCAATTCCTGCGACTACCGCAATTGCGATAGCTCTCTGCTTTTTAGCCTTCTGCTTGCGCTCCTTCTGAATTTGAGCGACTTTCTTCTGCCTTGCTTCTCTCGAAAGCGGAGCGGAGGTTTCCTTTCTGCTTCCGTCGTAGTTGTCATTATATGAATTAGGGTTGTTTTTGTTGTCTCTTGAATCTGCCATTTTTCTTTCTCCTTATATTAGTTCTTTGCCAACGTTGTTGTTGACTGTGACTAAAGTATACCACATTGACTATGACAAAACAATTACAAATATCTTTATTTTTCAAAAAAATTTAAAAATATCGGAAATTTTCGAAAAATAATCTTCCGGCACAGGCTTGACATATCAAAAAACATAGGGTAATATATAAATGTTCAAAACGCAGTATAAATGAAAAACTCACTTGGGGGTATAGCTCAGCTGGGAGAGTGCTTGACTGGCAGTCAAGAGGTCACGGGTTCGAGCCCCGTTATCTCCACCAATGAAATACGGACAATCCAATATGGATTGTCCGTTTTTCATTCTGCAATCCAAAAGGAGATAACGGGGCTCGAAGGCGAGCGTGCCGACCATCGGGAGGCAAAAACAGTGCAGTGCACTGTTTTTAGCGAGAGAGCCATACGAACTTAACCGATATAGCACGCCGCATAAAACGAGCTGAAGCTTTTTGAAAGCAAAGAATACCCGACAGGATGTTCCCTGTTTCAGTATGGTGGAGATAACGGGGTGTGACGGCGAGCGGTAAGCAAACAGTCCTGTGGACTGTTTGCAGCGAGAGAGCCATACGAACTTAACCAATATAACACGCCGCACTTTGGTACGGCGTGTTTTGTATTTATTATTTAAACTGTATTCTGATTCCCGAAAAAAGTTTTTATTTTGTAATATCAAACTCAACGTTACTTCCGAGCTTGATTTTTTCTTCGATACCGTCGGTTGAAAAATAGGAAATCTTGCGGATAATTCGGTTGTTCGGGCGGTAGAACATATTTTCAAGCATATAGTAAAACGCGCCGGGGGTGCGGAGTCCGCCCATGGAAACAGCGTCGATTCCCGTATCTGAGAGCAGCCAGTCCGCGAACATTACGCAGTTGGTGTTAACGCCGAAATAGCTCTTGAACGAGCCGTCGACCACCGTGTATATTTTCGCGCCTAGGAACTGCACCAAAAATTCACCTGCGTCGCCGTAACGTCTGCCGGGCTTGGGCACGGTGACCTCGGGATGTCTGATTTTAAGCTCCAGCGGTACGCAGTACTGCTTAAACATTTTGAGCTTTTCCTTAACCGAATCGAGCTGCTTTTCGGAGAAGCACGCGCCGTAGCTGATTACGTTATCTCCGCAGTTTTCGACGCAGTATTTATAGTAGGGCAGCTTCGGAATTTCGGCGTATGTACCCTGCGAGATAAAGCCTCCGAGCTTGTTTTTGCTCTTGTCGTAGGTGCCGTAGGAATACACGGTGTCGCCTATGGCAATGTCCATATGACCGAACTGGTTGCCCTTGGGATCGGTTAAGTGGAGATTGATTTCGAGATTAACGGTGTCGAAGTTGCTTGTTTCTTTGTCCTCAACATAGATTTTCTTTTCAAATTCTTTGTCGTCAATCTTTTTGTAAATATCAGTGACCATATTCTTAATCTTAAACGCCGTAATAAGGTTGGGTAATGAGATATGGGTACGGCGGCGCATACGGTCCTCTTCGAGCTCGGTGAGGGTGACCTCAGCGTAAAAATCACCGAAAATCGTTATCGCGTAGATTATCAGGTACAGAGAGATAAAATAGCGCAGTGCAAAAATGTGCTCGAGCGGAGAGAAGGTGAGCAGCAGACCTGTCACAATTAATACGAGCGCAAATATGCCGTTCATTATACCGCCTCTGTAGCCGTTCACGAAGCAGTTTACGCAAATTGCCGCACGCACAATACCTACCAGTATCGCGACTATGCCTATCAACACGCAAGGCGCGATTGTCAGAACCCAAAAATAGTACTGAAGTACAAGCAATACGGCGGCGACAAGCAAAAATACCGCCAGTCCTATAATTCCCTGCAAATACTTTTTTATCTGGAAACGCTGAATCATAAACGATATTCCGCCCAAAATCAGGCTGACGGAAATAATCAGTACCAGTAAATATTCAAGGGTTTCATCCGGAACAAAGAGAAGTCCGATGCCCAGCAGTGTTACGCCGAGCGCGACTAAAAATGTGACAATCGGTTTTCTCTGTTTTATTTTTTTTCTTGCCATTTGTTTATCCTCCCTTAAAATTCATTAAACGCTATTCTTTTGAAAAAATCTTCAATGCCTTTGAGAAGTAGAAAAGGAACAGTACGCTTTCACCGATACTCAAAGCGCTGTCGATTACTTCAAATATCGACGCCTCAACGCTTGACGAGCTGTCGGTGAGTATCAAAATCAAAATGCTCACGCAGGTTCTTATAACAAAAATCGTGACGATAATCGCGTAAATCGCAGCGCCGGTTTTGTCCATTTCGGGATGACCGAGCTGTTTGCTCAGGCTTCGTATTCCCTCGAGAATGTAAATCTGGGACAGCATAATCGTCAGAATAACCAGCAGCTCGCCAATACTGTAAACCTCTTTGTTAAACACAAACACCACGCTGACCACTGCCAAAATCAAAGTGATAATGATTGAGTAGAAGGCTATTTTGAAGTTCGCGTCGTCCTTGTTTGCCTTGCGCAGACCGATTATATAGAAAATATAACCGAGGATTCTCACCGCCAAAAACAACAGCGTAATACCGTACAAGGCTAATCCGGCAGGGGAAAGTGGGTTGTCTGTGATGATGCCCATATTGAAAACTGACGCGGTTAGGATTGTTACCAAAATCGTAAAAATCTCGCCTGTAAGCATAAATATCTGCGCCGCCATCAGCTTTTTTATACTGTAATATGTGTTCGGATAGGTCATATAACTGCTCCTTAACGTGATTTTAAATTAATTCAACTATAAGTTTAAAGGATAACAGGGCATTTGTCAATGCAATTATTACATAAATTTCTGTTATGTACTTGATTTTATAGTGTATTTTGGTATAATATAAATTGAATATCTACGAATTGTGACGGAGGAGCTTGTGAATATAGTTAGCCGCGTACAACAAAAAATAAAATCATTTGATTTCAGCTGGATGATCCCCACAGGCTTCGGAATATCCTGCGCACTGTTGACTGCAGGCATTGTAATGCTTATGCTCAGGGGCTTCGGCAATATGGAAAACGGCTGGATTTTCAGCATCGGCGCCGACCTGTTTTGCCTGGCAATCAGCGTTATGCTGTCGTTTAGCTGTGTGCTCAACTACAAAAGCCGAAACGAGCATACGCGCGTGTTCGTTATTTTGCTGACTGTCAGCGCGTTTTCGCTGTTTCTTGACGAAACCACGTGGCTTTTTCAGGGAATAGCGCCGCTCAGAGGTATAAACCATGTCGTGTATGTCCTGCACTATGTAATCGGCGTAGTGCTTGTGTACCTTTTCTGGCAGTACATCCGCCGCGTTCTGAAAATGGAAAACAGCCTGATGGAAACCGCCGACGGTATTTTGAACTTGCTGCTTATTCCGTCGCTGCTCTTATGCGCGGTTAACTTTTTCTATCCGCTTTACTTTACGATTGACGAAAACGGCTTTTGCTCGCGCACCGACAAATGGTACATAAGCCAGGTTTACCTGTGCTTTGCGCTGCTGATTGTAATTTTGGAGCTTTTGATGTCGCAGGCTTCGAAGCGCGACAAAATGGTGGCGATTTCGTTTATCGCTATTCCGCTTGTCAATCAGCTTTTAACGAGCTTTACAACCTCAATTACCACACAATACGCCGCAATGCTTGTGGCGATTGTACTTATATACGGCGTGCTTTTCGCAGACAGAGAGAAGAAAATTTCCACCACCGAAACCGAGCTTGGAGTAGCCAAGCGGATACAGGCGGATATGCTTCCAAATGAATTCCCGTTTTTGCCTGAGAGAGGGGAGTTTGACCTCTACGCTTCAATGAACCCTGCCAAGGAGGTCGGCGGCGACTTCTACGACTTCTTTATGGTGGACGACGACCACCTCGCGCTTGTTATGGCGGACGTTGCGGGCAAGGGAATTCCCGCGGCGCTGTTTATGATGTCGTCAAAAATTTTAATCAAAAACCACACTATGTCAGGCGGCTCGCCCGGAGCTGTTCTGCGCACGGTAAATAATCAGATTTGCGAGAACAACCGCGAGGAAATGTTCGTCACGGTCTGGCTGGGAATTTTGGACTTGCGCGACGGAAAGCTTGTAAGCGCCAACGCAGGTCACGAGTACCCGGTGCTCAAAACGCCCGACGGAGATTTTGAGCTTATCAAGGGCAAGCACAGCTTTGTTATCGGCGGAATGGAGGGAATGAAGTTCCGCGAGAGCGAGATGGTGCTTGAGCCCGGCTCAAAGCTGTTTTTGTACACCGACGGCGTTCCCGAGGCTGAAAATCAGAACGAGGAGCAATACGGCTACGAGCGTTTTCTCAAGGCGCTGAACAGCAAAAAGGACGGCACTCCCGAAGAACTGCTTGAAGCCACAAGGAACAGCGTAAAGGCGTTTGTTCAGGATCACGTTCAGTTTGACGATTTGACAATGCTCTGCGTGCATTATACAGGAGAGAGAAAGGAGGAAACCGATGAAGGAACTGACAGTTGACGCGGCTGTTGAAAACATCGAGGTTGTGACCGATTTTGTCAACGAGGAGCTCGAAAAGCTCGACTGTCCGCTGAAGGCCAGAAGGCAGATTGACGTCGCCATTGACGAGCTGTTCGGTAATATCGCGCGTTACGCCTACTCACCCGATGTCGGCAAGGCGACGGTGCGGTTTGCGGTGGAGGAAAATCCGCTCGAGGTCACCATTACCTTTATCGACAACGGAATTCCGTTTAATCCGCTTGAAAAATCCAATCCCGATACCCGCCTTTCCGCTGAGGAAAGACCAATCGGCGGTCTTGGAATTTTCCTTGTAAAAAAATCAATGGATCTGGTTGAATACGAGTACAAAAACGGACAGAACATCTTAAAAATCAAAAAAAATATCGGATGATATTTTTAAATAAGCAAAAATAAAAAACAATATATTAAAGGAGTTTTTAAAATGGATTTAAAAAGAACAACAGACAACACCACAATGACAGTTGCCGTAAGCGGCAGAATCGACACCTCAACAGCACCTGAGTTTGAGCAGGGCGTAAAGCCGTATCTCGACGGCGTTAACGACCTCGTTCTCGACTTTGCCGAGGTAAACTATGTTTCTTCCGCAGGTCTGCGCGTACTGCTTTCACTTCACAAAATTATGATGAAGAAGGGCTCAATGAAGCTTGTTAACGTTAACGAAGAGGTATGCGACGTATTTGAAGTAACAGGCTTTGACGAGATTTTGAATTATAACGAATAAAAGGTGAGCGCATGACTATTATTGAATTACTTGAACAGTATACCAAAGAAAATCCGAATACCGCGATTCTCTTTGATGAGGCTCAGCCCAAGGGTATCACTTACGCTCAGCTCGACGATTTCAGCGGCAGAGTATATGCGTTTTTGACCGACAAGGGCATCGGCAAGGAGGACTTTGTCCTCATCAACCTGCCGCGCGGAATTATGCCGGTTATCGCGATGATCGGCGTTTGGAAAACAGGCGCGGCTTGGGCGTTGGTTGAGGACACCTACGCTCCCGACCGTATCGCCTATATCCGCGAGGACTGCGGCTGCAAGCTCGAGATTAACGCCGAAACCTGGGAGGAGATTATGAATGTCGAGCCCAAGAAGGGCTACGCTTCTCCCGATATGCACGACGCGGCTTACGCAATTTACACCTCCGGTACCACAGGCAACCCCAAGGGCGTTTTGCACGAGTACGGCAACTTGCAGAGAGCTATTGACTCAATCGCGGTCGACGGCAAAAATCCCTTCGACGGCAACGACAGAATCGCGCTGCTCGCTCCCATGAACTTTGTAGCGTCGGTAATCGTTATCCTTAAGGCGCTCAGCATTTGCGGCGGCAAGATCTTTATTGTAAGCTACGCAACAATCAAAAACCCGATGGCGCTTAAGCTGTTCTTTGTTGAAAAGCGCATTAGCATTACGTTCCTTACCCCGTCATATGTACGTATGCTCGGCAATACCACAGGACCGTTTTTGCGTATGCTCTTTGTGGGCAGTGAGCCTGCAAACAACGTTTACAACAAGAACCTTGATTTGATTAATATTTACGCGGCTTCCGAGAGCGGCTTCGCCGTTGGCGTATTCCAAATCGATAAGTCCTACGAGACCTGTCCTATCGGTAAGCCCGAAATCGAATGTCCGATTACCCTGATTAACGAGGAAGGAAACGAAGCCGCTGAGGGCGAAATCGGTGAGCTCTGCTTTGAAAACCCCTATGTTCGCGGCTATATGCACCTTCCGGAGGAAACCGAAAAGGCGTTCCAAAACGGAATTTACCACACAGGCGACCTCGCGCGCATGGACGAAAACGGCAACTATGTTCTGCTCGGACGTTCGGGCGATATGATTAAAATCAACGGCAACCGCATTGAGCCTGCCGAGATTGAAGCATCGGTTAAGCAGGTGCTCGGCATTGACTGGGCTGCAGCGCGCGGCTTTGAGGAAAACGGCAAGAGCTATCTTTGCGCCTACTACACCGCCGACATCGAGGTTGACGGCGACAAAATGCGCGAGGAGCTTTCAAAGCGCCTGCCGTACTATATGATTCCTGCCTATTATATGAAGATAGACAAGGTTCCGCTCAAGCCGAACGGAAAAATGGACAGAAAGGCTCTGCCCAAGCCTGACGCTTCCGACTTTAAGACCGACTACGTAGCGCCTGAAAACGAGACGCAGCAGAAGCTCTGCGACGCTATGGCAAAGGTTCTTAAGCTCGATCAGGTCGGAATTAACGACGATTTCTATGAGCTCGGCGGCGACTCGCTCGGCTCAATCAACCTTATTACCGAGAGCGAGCTGCCCGGACTTAATTCAAGCGAGATCTTCCGCGGAAGAACTCCTAAGAAAATCGCTGAGCTGTACGAGGCAAATCACGCCAATGACGACGGCGAGGCTCCCGAGGTAAAGAACGCGCGTTCAATGAAGCGCGACCATCCGCTGACCGTTGAGCAGCTTTATATGGTTGACTATCAGCTCTACACTCCGAAGTCCACAATGTACAACCTCTTTACAATGATGAGAATGGACAAGGATACGTTTGATATGCAGAAGATGGCTGACGCTATGCACACCGCTATCCGCAACCATCCCGCGCTGCTTACAACCTTCCATTTCAACGAGGACGGCGACATTGTTCAGCGCTACACGCCTGATGTTCTGCAGGATATCCACGTAGAAAAGCTCAGCGAGTTTGAGTTTAATAACATCAAGGATAACCTTGTTCAGCCGTTTAAGATTATCGGCGGATGTATGCACCGCTGCCGTGTGTTCGAGACCGAAAAGTACGGCTATATCTTCTTTGACGTTCACCACACATTGTTTGACGGCACATCGCTTAAGCTGTTTATGCAGAATGTCGGCAAGGCGTTTATGGGTATGCAGCCCGATCCCGACCTGTATTACCTGATTCTCCAGAACCGCGAGGACGAGCAAAAGACAGAGTTCTATCAGGAGAGCAAGAAGTACTTTGAGGATCGCTTTGAGGGCGTTGAATGGTCAAGCTTCCCCGATACCGACCACGAGTCGCGCGAGAATGAGATGGGCGAGGTGCTCGCTCCTCTCGGAATTGAACAGCCTCAGATGAAGGCTATGGAGCGCCGCTACCGTATCAGCCGCAACGAGTTCTTTATCTCCGCGCTCGCGCTTGCAATTTCAATTTATAACGAAAAAGACGATATCAAGCTCTGCTGGATTTACAACGGCAGAGAGGACTTAACAGCTATGAATTCTGTAGGTCTGCTGTTCCGCGAGCTGCCCGTAGGTATCCGCTTTAAGGACGATATGACTCTGCGCGATTTGTTCGCGGACGTTCACGAGCAGGTTCAGAGAGGCATTGAGCACTGCTGCTATCCGTATGTTGACCTCAACAACCAGGCAGGCACAGGCAACGAGGCCGCATATCTGCTCTATCAGCAGGATATCCGCGATATGGGCGGTATGGACGGTATGAATGTCGAGACAATCGACATCCGCCAGAACCAGGCTGCCTCACAGACAATCCTCGATATGGAAATCCTCGACGGCGGCGACGGTCTTGAAATGATGATGGACTATACCTCCAGCCTGTACGAGGAGGAGAGTATGAACGAGTTCAAAGACCTTTTCATCAGAGTATCTCAGGGCTTGGTTACCCACAATTCGCAGAACGACGTAACAATCGGTGAGCTGCGCGACAAGTACAAGAGCAACAAGGGATTCTTTGAAACTATTTTTGCTATATTCAGAAAGAAAAGATGAATTTAGGTATTAAAAACGAAGACAGGCTTGTGATTCGTCACCGCTACGGGGTTAACAGCCCCGTAGAAGGAGAGTACGACGAATCACTCGCCGCTCACTGTAAAAACGGAACCTTTATCGGCGGCAGAGCAGGCAAGGCTCTTGTGTACAAGGGCATACCCTTTGCCAAGCCGCCCGTAGGCAATTTGCGCTGGAAGGCTCCGCAGCCGGTCGATGACTGCGACGGAGTTTTTGAGGCGTACTACAACGGAAAATCTCCTATTCAAACCGAATGGCCGAGCGAGCAGGCTTCCTATTATCCGCAGGGCGAGGACTGCCTTTACCTCAATATCTGGCTGAACGAAACCGACAAAACCGCGGATAAGCCCGTAATGGTGTTTTTCCACGGCGGCTCCTACGGCTGGGGAGGAACGGCGGATCCGATTTACGACGGCGCAAACTTTGTCGGCAAGCAGAGCGATATTATTCTGGTGACCGTCGGCTACCGCGTAGGTATGATGGGTTTTGTGGATTTCAGCGGCGTAAAGGGAGGGGAGGACTTCCCCGATTCGCCCAACCTCGGTCTGCTCGACCAGATTGAGGCTTTGCGCTGGGTTCAAAAGAATATAGGGGCGTTTGGCGGCAATCCCGAAAACGTGACGGTTTTCGGTGAGTCGGCAGGCGGCGGAAGCGTTTCGCTGCTCCCGATTATTCCGCAGGCAAAGGGCTTGTTCAAGCGCGTAATTGCCGAGAGCGGCTCGGTTGCCCTGACCTTCTCAAAGGAACAGTGCCAAAATGTCACCGAAAAACTGCTTAAGGCGGCAGGCGCCGAATCTATGCAGGATTTGATGGCGCTGACCGAGGCCGAGCTTAAGCTTGTCAACGAATCGGTTAACGACATCAACAACTTTCCGCAGCGCGACGGCAAGCTTATTCCGCTCGATCCATATCTTCCGTACGAAAACGGCGAGTCCGCCGGCGTGGATATTATGATAGGCACAAATTCGGACGAAATGAATTACTGGATCGGTGAAATCGGCGGAATGATGCTTTACCGCTTTACGAGCTCCGTAAAATTCGAAAACGACTTGAAATCGCTGAGCTACGTGGGAAAAAGGCGCGTAAAGAAGTTTATCGACAGCCTGGAAGGCCCGAATATTTGGCGTGTTTCAGAGTTTTACAACGAGATGATGTTCCGCCTGCCTGCGATTTATCAGGCGCAGGAGCACTCCAAAAACGGCGGCAAGGCGTATATGTATTACTGGACAGTGCCGTCCGCTATCCCTGACCGAAAGGCGTGCCACGCCGTTGAGCTTGCCTATGTTTTCGGCAACCTCGAGGAAACCATTTACACAGGCGAACGCGCCGATGAGGACATTTCCGACGCGGTTATGCAGATGTGGACGAACTTTGCACGTACCGGCAATCCCTCCACAGATGAAATCGAGTGGAAGCCGTACGACGTAAATGACCGCGCCTCGCTGGTTATTTCCGATAAACCGCATATGTCAAACGACGTTTTGCACAAGCAGCGCAAGATGCTCTCTCCGCTGCTTAAGCGGATGATAAATCCTTCCTACGCGGAGCTTGATTACAACGTTCCGTATGTGCGCAAGCTGCTTGCAGGCGGACTGCTCGCTGTTTCGGGAGTAGCTGCCGCGGCGGTTCTTACCGCAAAGCTATTTAAAGATTAAAAATAAGGATGACTTTCCGTTTGTGCGGATAGTCATCCTTTAATTTGCCGTATGGACAAAAGTCTCAAATTTTGGTATTATAATTGTAACGATATGTTGATTGGGTGATAGAATGACGCTTTTCGGAAAAGAGGAGAAAAAGGTTGAGTACCTCGAGCTGGTATACGACCTGATTTTTGTTTACATAGTCGGCAGAAACAACGCGCTTATGCACAATTTTGAAAACGGCTTTACAACCTTGGGCTCGTTTTCGGCGTATGTTTTCTGCACGCTCGCGATTATCCAAATTTGGATGTTCAGCACGTTTTACATCAACCTCTACGGCAGAAACAGCGTAAGAGATTACGTCTTTTTGTTCACAAATATGTACCTGCTGTACCATATGTCCACGGGTATTTCGACGAACTGGACGGAGAACAGCTACCGGTTTTGTATAGCTTGGGCGTTGATTTTGATTAACATCGCCGTGCAGCATTTTATCGAGGCGCGGCATCATAAAGCCGCTCCGTGGGAGTTAAAGCAAATCTACAGGCGCGGCGGAATAATCCTTATCGAAGCGCTCCTCGTTGCCGCGATTACGGTGTTTTACGCCTTTACGGGCATTTCGCTTACGTACATTCCGGTAATTTTCGGTATTGCCGCCACGGCGCTTTCGGGCAGGACAAATATGCTCGTTCCGGTGGATTTCGGACACCTCAGCGAACGCGCTATGCTGTATATCGTGTTTACCTTTGGCGAGATGATAATTGTTATTTCGTCGTATTTCGACGGAAAAATCACCCCGAACAGCCTGTATTTTTCGCTGATGGCGTTCCTCATAGTGGTAGGGCTGCTGCTCAGCTACGGCGTTCTGTACAACAGAATTATCGACCGCGATAAAACCACCAACGGCACGCTGTATATGCTTATTCACGTATTCTTGATTTTTGCGCTGAACAATATCTCGGTAGCGCTTGAATTTATGCGCGACGAGGAGGTCGCTAATTTCCCGAAAACTTTGTTTTTGACAGGCTCGTTTGTGCTGTGCTTCACGTTTATGTTCCTGCTTGGATTTTACGCGAAAAAGCGCTGCGGCTTTAACCGCAAATTTGCCCTTGTGCTGACGGGAATGATGATTAGCTTTGCCGCGCTTATGCTGATATTCAGGGAGAATATGTACGTGAATATAGCGATTTCCGCAGCGTATGTTTTCGGGGTATTCGCTATGTTGTATTACAGAGGAAAGCGTATGGAGGCTTAACTTATGGATTTGACAAAAGAAACAAACGTACTCAACGATATTATAAAATATATGACCGTGCCTAAGCTTATTGTCTGCGGCGTGGTGATTGCCGTGACGGTGCTGGTGTTTATCGGCATTAAAATCGCAACACGGAAAATCAGAAAGAACCTCACGCTCGAAAACGACGGCGACAAGCTTTCGCTGCTCAATTTTGTGGTGAACGTCATTCGCATAGCCGTTGTGCTTGCCGCGGCGATTGTTATTTTGCAGATTTTGGGCGTGAACGTCGGAACCTTCGCAACGCTGTTCGGACTGCTTATCGCGGTGCTCGGCTTTGCGTTTCAGGATTCGCTCAAGGACGTCTTTATGGGTATGATTATCCTGCTCGACAACTACTTCAAGGTAGGCGACGCGGTTTGCTACGAAAATAAGGACGGTATTGTTGTACATTTTAATCTGCGCACAACCAAAATCCAGCTTATCGACGATAACTCAATCTTATCGGTTTCGAACAGGAACATCTCACAAATTGCGAAGCTCTCGAATATGAACGACGTAGATGTTCCGCTCTCCTACGACGAGGACGTTAAGAAAATCTACGAAACGCTTACCGAGGTTTGCGAGAGGATTAAGAAAATCGACACTGTCGAGGACAGTGTGTTCAAGGGAACTCAGGGCTTTGACGACTCGGCAATCAGATACAGGGTGAGGTTTTTCTGCAAGCCGATTAACCGCCCCGACACCAAGCGCGCGGTTATGAGAGAAATCCAGAAGGGACTTGACGAGGCAGGAATAAAAATCCCCTACAACCAGCTCGACGTCCACACGTATAATAAGAAATAATATTGACTTTTTCACGTTTTTAGAATATAATAGCTTTGCTGAATAATCGCAGAGCGGTGAGCGCACCACTCCGGATTTAGGTAACGTCGCCTCGGTGGAACAATTAAATATGAGATAAATATCGGGTTTTGCGGCCTGATTTTATAGAAAAGCGCCTGTGGTGGAACTGGTCGCGTTGCGAGCGCCGCCTGCGGCGGATAAAGCGAGCAAGAGCGAGGTTTGAAATAAGGAGTACAAGGAAGCGCTTTAGCGCGACGCGGTACGACTATATTTCAAGCGGGACACACCACGCTAGATTTAGGTAACGTCACCTCGGTGTAACAATTAAATATGAGATAAATTTCGGGTTTTGCGACCTGATTATTATAAAACGCGCCTGTGGTGGAACTGGCAGACACGCTAGATTTAGGTTCTAGTCCGCGAGGGTGCAGGTTCAAGTCCTGTCAGGCGCACCAATAAAAATGGCGATCAGATAAGTTTTCTTTTCTGACCGCCATTTCATTATTCATAATTACGTTACATTATAACAAACCATATTTTCTAAAGAGCAACTGTAAAAAATCATTTATCTTATCTCTAGGATGGTTATCGTCCAAAAATTCATATCCACCAAATCGGAACACTTCATAGCCATATAGTTTAAGTTTTCTATCTGATTCAACCATTTCTGCATATTTTGAAGGACTTGATTTATCCTCTTCAGAATAGTGTTGTTTACCATCTATTTCTATTATTATTCTAACTCCGTTTGGCAATAGCATTAAAAAGTCCATCCTTTGAACAACATATAGTTTTCCTTTTCTCATGCCTGCACTTTTGGGATCATAATGACAATACACTTGTGGTATTAAAGCGGGCAGGTTGTCATTTTTCTGGCAATACACGAAATTGTAATAAGTGGTTAGAAATATCTTTTCAGGTTCAGAATCCAGAGATGCTTTAAATCTGGATACCAATTCTTTTTGAGTATCAAGAGTATATTCCTCTTCTCCTTGATTCCACCACACTATCATATCACGCCAAGATAGCCCGACGGTTCCTATTGTGTGATTGTAGAATAAACAATTACTTGTGTCGCCAATTATTCGAAGTTTGTTTGATAAAGCATCTTCAATTACGATATCCGGTTTTACTCCACAAGCTCCAAAAATGATATTGTGAATCGCTGCATCAACTCCCTGATTTGAGAATCGCTCGATTTTGTATGTAGGATTACCAGCTATATTACCATTTTGAACTAGACGAAATCCGTTTGATCCGATTATTTTATTAATTTCGGTAACGTATGATTCCTGTTCGTAATCATATCTTGTGTTTGGATCAACCAGTATTTCCAGAAATTTGCATATCATATCATCAGATACATACATAAAATCAAGATAATCTTCTAGACATTCTTGATAAGTTATATCGTTATTTCTGACCATATGTTGAAGTATAAATTCGTCAGCTTTACATAGAGTACCATCAAATATTTTAACGCCGATACACTGCAAGTCCCACACTTGCGATACAAATGTATGGAAGTTTTGTAATTTCCCTTCTATACCAGAATTCGATACAATCCAGTTTAGCAATTCTCGACGGGTGGCCATTTTTATGTCAAAAAAATCATCAGATAAGTAGGGTTCAACACTTTTTACAAATGATGGATTTTGTTCTTCTTTAATGATTGTTTTTGCTATTTCCCTTAATTGCGCTAACCCAAGAGAAATCAAACCACTTTGAATGTAAACTCTTTTGCTGTTCATTGGATCTAAGTTTTCATCACATTCTATTCCGTATTTCTTACAAATACCTTTTATTTCATAAGCCTTATAATTTTTTAAGTAATCAACAATCTTATTTGATAAATCGGTTTTATCCATGTCTTTTCCTCAGTTATGTTTTAGTATTATTATGATTACTATTTATTATATCAAGAAACAAGTAAATAATCAATGGCATACACGCACTTGTATTATTTCAACGTGTATGCCTATTGTTTTTTACGCTATAAACATCTTCTCTGTGAGATTCCCCTCTGCATCATAGCAATCCTTATGCCGTTCAAATTTGGCGTTGAGGTTGATTTTGATGTGGAGTTTTTTATCTTTTTCCGAGATAACAATGCTGTCTACCAGCAACCGGAGGTTGGCATCGCTGATGGCTCCCTCCTGAATGATTTGCTCAATTAAATCGACGCTCTCTTTCATCTCCGCTTTTCGCTTTTTGATAGTCGCGCTGTAGTCGGTGATGGCGGCGATTTCCTTTTTCAGCCGTTCAATATCGTCCTCGCAGACCTTTAACATCCGTGTGTATATCGCGGAGTGCTCCTTGTCGCGGATACGCTCGAGCAGGATTTCTTCTTGGTCGGTCATGCGCTGACGGAGCGTTCTGTTAAGCTCCGAGAGCTTGTTGCTGACGTTGCTTTTTTGCTTTATCCACCGCTTAACATCGGATTCTATGGATTGATAATTCGCTATCGCTCTTTCCTTTATGCTGAGCAACTTGCTGTAAATCAGCTCGTCAAGCATCGCTTCGTCAATTCTATGAGCCGTGCAATACTCTTTTCCGTAGCGGTGATAGCCGTTGCAATTGTACTCATACCTGTCAGGCAGTCCTGTCCAACGACGAATTTTACACACAAAGGTGCAACCGCATTCCTCACATCTCAACAAGCCTGTGTATCTGTGACAAGGCTTGCCTAAGCTTGCCCGGACGTCTTTCTTCTTTTTCTGCCCGAAAATAGATTGTACCTGCTCCCATTTCTCCTTGGAAATGATAGCAGGTACAAAGTTTTCATGCACGAAGTTTTCCTCAACCGGAAGCACCTCGCGGATTTGATAGATTTTATTGGTATGCGTTTTGTGGCAAACAAGCGTGCCTTTGTAGAATTCATTTGTCAGAATCCGTTTGACAGTAGTGCCTGTCCACAGAAACCGGTTCGTGATTTTCGGCGCGTTGCTCATGGTTTTCTTTTTCATCTTTTTGTTTTGATAGTAAAGCGGTGATTTCACTCCTTCGGCATTGAGCTGATGTGCGATATTTTTCAGCCCGTAGCCTTGCAAATAGAGGTCGTAAATCCTTCTCACAATCTCCGCTTCATCCTCAATCACAACCACCTCGTCGGTGTTTCTGTCCTTGAAATACCCAAGCGGAGGGACAATAACAATTCCTTCACGCTGCTTTTGCAGGTAGCCTGCCGAGCCGTGACAGGTCTTTGACAACTACCGCGTCGATGGATTTCTTATCGAACTGCTCATAAATTTTTTCAATACCCTCTCGCTCGAAGGTCATTCCGCTGACGTTATCGTCAAACGACTCTCCGATTATTTCATGATGGTGAGCCTTTGCGTACTCCACTAATATATTTTTCTGGTTCGTCAGCGAGTTCTGCTCGGCGTCATCATCGCGTGACAAACGGTAATATAACCATACTCTCATGTGTATTCTCCTTTCGTTTTTCGCGTGAATATTATGGTTGCACTACCTCTGTGCAACCACAACATACCACAGTTTTTATAGAATATCCAGACTTTTTTACGCGGATTTTTCAAGAGAATAATCCTCGTCCGGCAGTAAATTGTTTTCTGAAATATAGTCTTTGACTACGGATTTTAAGAATGTGTTGAACTGCTCGTCAGTGCCGACGTAGTCAAATTCAACGGTAGAAATGATAATCGGCTCAGCCTTTCTCGCCATAGAACTCCTTTCCTCGCCGTAGTAAATACAGCGAATTGTTTTGATAATTTTATTAATGACGTAGTTGGTTTTGAAACAAAACCGGTTCATATTTGACATCAATCCTTTCGTATAATAATGATTTTTTACATTGATTGAGCGATACCCTGCTCGCGCTCGTAGTCCTCGCGGGTGCAGTAGGTGCGGAACGCTTCGTTGGAAATCTTTCGTCCGAGGATTTTTTCAAGGCGGAGTTTTTCCATTGTGTTCATTTCTTTGACGTAATGCGGCTGATAATAGTAGTCCTCGGGAATAGTTGAGAGTATATCTCCGAGGAGATTTATGAGTCCGTCAGAGCTTGTCATTGTGAAGCTGTCGTCGTGGTACGGCGTAACATAGTCGCAGTAGGTGTCGAGCATTTCACCGTCACAGCCGCCCATTGCGAAGTACAGTTCCAGATTATTTTTCAGAAAACGCTCGTCGAAAAGTTTATTATCGCGGACTTTGTAGCCCTCGGGCGTAGTGAAGGTGATATATTTATACTTGTCCTCCCACTGCACACCGTAGCCGTGTTCGCGCATATACTCGATAAATTCTTCCTTTGTCGCTGACCAGCCAATGGCGTAGGAAGCGGTTTCAATTAAGTCACGCTTCCACCTGGCGTTGCGTGGATTTTTGGTTTTGGTTTCGGTAACACTCAGTCCATACTCACGGCAGAGCTGATTGGAATACTCCTTTGCCTGTAGCATTTCGTTGCGGCTCTGGTGAAATTTTTTGCCATTCTCGAAGTTCACGCTGTTCATAATCAGGTGATTATGGATAGCATGGGTGTTTGTGTGCGTAGCGACAAGCACTTGAAAGCCGGGAAAGTACTCGGCAAACTTCAAGCCGATTTCGTGCGCGGTCTCGGGAGTGAGGTTGTCATCAGGCGAGAACGACTGCACGATATGGTAGTAACTCTTGCCGTCCTCTTTGTGAAAACGCTTCTTGACGAAGCGGAATTCATCGAGCGCGCTCTCGGGTGAACAGTTGACACCGCTGATTAATTTGCTCTCCGTCGCCTCACGGCGCGTGACATAATCAAAAATATTGTTCATCGGACTTCCTGCGTTAACGAATTTAACAACTGCCAAAGCCTTGCCACCTCCTCTCTCGTTTCTCTCAAATCAACTTCGTAACAGTAACCGGAGTTGACTGCTTTCGTCAGTTGGTTGAGGTTGTTACCGATTTTCCTCAGCTCATTAGCGGCTTCATCTACACCTTTTACGACGATAATTTTCTTGCCAAGCGCGCAGTTGCGCAGATACATGCTCGGCGTTCGGTAGGAAGAGTACGCTTTTTCTTCAATGATTTCTCTCTGCTCCGGCGTGACTCTCGTTGAAATGATTTCGGTTTTCGTTTGTGTTTTCATAAAAACTACCTCCAAAGATTTTAATAAAGGGGCGCGGGCCTAGCTCGCATCCGCCTTTGCGGCCGCCCAAATGAGGGCGGTCGTAATACAAAGGCGAAACTGGCAATAAAGCAGGCTTTTATTTTCTGTTTTTTAGAGTGGGTATGCTGTGTTTTGGAGTAACAGGGGCAACATTTAACCTCAGCGCACTGTTCATCAGCTTTTTCAAAAACAAATCGGAGCGACAAAGATGCAACATGCTGCACATTTGTCACACCGACAGAAAAAGGAAAAATCCAGTGCTGACGACGGTTCTGAAACTCTGTCACCCGCGTCACCCCTTTATTGTGATAACGCAGCAACAGCATCAGCCTTGTCTTTTATCAAGCAAATAAAGCGAAGTGTCTTATAACCGATTCGAACAGACTTTGTGTTCTTGCCCTTGTCGCAAATCGTCATGCCTTCCTCAGCGAGTGCTTTTATCAATCCGTTTTTGGAAATTGAAAACGCTTCATCCTGCTCATTGCATAACCGCTTCACTTGCTTGTGCGCGATGTCGGCATTTAGATAATAGTTTTCATTATCTTGATAGCCGATATAGTTTATGGGCTTTAAGTCAAACGGATGGTCTCTATCAAACAAAACGACCTGTCCGCTTTCGATGAGCGAATAGAGTTTCTGGATAAATTTGCGCGTCGGCTTGTCTTGCTCAATACTACGGCTCTGCTTTTTCGCGAGCTCATAAAGACAATCTCTGCACCGAATGATAGTTGCCTGATATTCTTCTTCAGAAATGGCATCATGCTCAAACAGAAAAGATAAAAAGTATTCCATTCCTATCATCAGCCACGCGTAGATTTCGGGCACTCTGCCGTGACAGCAGAATCCTGAATTGATAAACTCCCGACGGTAATTCTGAAAGCTTTTCTTCAACTGATTGACAAATGACCGCTCTGTATCTTTGTCTTTCAAAAGCCGTGCCTTTATCCATTCCGTGTACGCCAGCAAACACTTCATCAGCGTGCCGGTCTTCGCTTCCTTTTGGAAGAAACTGAGGTTTTCCAAGTTAACGTCATCGCGCTTCAGCTCCAAGATAAAGGTTCTTGCGGTTCCGCTCTCACCGACATCGGGAACGGTCTCACCTGTCACGATGGCATTGCCCTCCGGCGGATGGGACTCCATCAGCCGGCAGTCTTTTGTCAGTCTGCCTTTGCCGACACGGTCGCCGTAGGCACGGTCAATGCCCTGCGCGGTGTCGGTGTCCTTTTGCTCCCCTCTACGCGTGCCGGGATGAAAGTCGTCGATACAGGTCAACACATCCTTGAGCGTATAGATACTTGCCAGAATGCTGTTCAGCGTGTCGCTGAAGGACAAGGGTAAATCTGTACCGCTGAACCTTCCGAAGAACGAAAGAAACAATGCCGCCAGCGTACTCTTACGCGTACCTGTTCTGCCAATCAGACAGAGGACAAACTTCGGCTCACAATTTGCCTGATGAAGAAACTCATTCAGCGGAGTCAGAAAAGTATAAGCCAACAACGGCAACGTGATTTCGGCAGGTGCAAACGGCATAGTGTTTATCATCAAAAATACATTTGCCAAATCCGAGATTTTCCAATTATCAGCCTTCTCATATCGGCTGAGTTTTCCTCTTAGGCTGACATCGTGTCTGCCGTCGTTCGGCAGCAAGTATTCCCAATGATTATCTATCAGCTTCCAGCCGGTAACATGATAGGTTTGAATTTTCACCGCATTCTCTGCTGTCTGCTGAATAGCGTGACGGACGTATTCCTTGACGTTTCTTTCCGGCTCGAGAACGCAATCCGCGCCCCAGCGTTCTATCAGCCAGTTGAAGGTTCCGAGTTCCGCACCTGTCACATCAATCTCCGGCAGCACTCTGCCGCTCGAATGTACACCCCCTAACCTAAGCACCGTCTTTACTTCCGCGCCGTCGTCAACACTGACCTCGCTGACAATGTACGGCATAAAGTTGCAGAGTTTTTAGACGTGATTCCGCTTTTGTTGGCTTTCTCCATATAGAGACAGCCGCCCACCACCTTGTACGGAAGCGGATACTGTACAAGGTTGTCTTTTGAATTACTCATGGGTAATTCCTCCTTTCGGAAATATTTTTGCAAATACAAAACTCCCACCTCGTTAAAAGTGGGAGTAGTATTCATATTTGCAAATAGATTGATTTTCAAAAGGATTTATGATAATATTGATGGCAGGTGATACGATTTGAATACACGATATAAAATCCACATGCTCTCTGCGCGTTCACTTATCAGTTACGCGAAAGAGGAAAATAATCAATACACATTTCATCTTAGCAAACCGGACACACGCAAGTGCATTATGCGTGAAGCGGCTGATGAGCAGAATGATAACGCACTGTTTTATCAGACAATGTGTGTTCTCCACGGCAGCAATATTGAACCAACGCAAAGCGAAACTGCGCTTTGCGATTTGCAAGACGTGATTTTCTATGTTGACTTTAACGGCATCTTTGACATGGGTAACTCTCCGAAAATGATGGAACGGCAGAAGAAAGCCGAAGCGATGTTTCGTCCTGAGGGTGTAACACTTGACTTCGGGAACGGCGCTCAGCGTTACCTTGCCTTTGAGCGTTCAGGCAGTATGAGCCGTCAGGCAAGGCTGTTGTTTATCCGCGCAGATGTTCACGATGAAGTGCGCAGACGAATCATGATGGACATGGTGGTCGGTGACTGTCAGCTTTCAAAGCTCTATGCCTATAACGGTTTGATGCTCTCCGGCGGAGTTTGAATTGACGGAATCAATCTTGCGGATTCTCATCGGGTAATTGTAGTAAAAAATGAAACCTACCGCGCTCAATCAAAAGTTGTTTCGGTAGATGGAACCGCTGTCAGTGAAGCGGTCAAAAAGTATAACCGCAAGGAGGAATTACGGGATATTACGGTTCTTCGCCATGACGGTGAAGGATTGATTTCCAAGGAACTTGCTAAAACTGTTGACAATATTTATTGCGGCAAACACATTCACCATTCATTCCAAATCCGTATGCCGTATGTCAAAGGTATGGTTCATGAAGTTAATTTCAAGGATTTCCTGAAAAGCGCGGGCAGTGAATATATAACGGACATTTGGGGCGTTCGCCATCCTGTTGATCAGGTGGAAATGATACTCACGCAGAGTATGTTTAAGGGTTATGGCTGGCTGACCGAAAACGGAATGGATTGGAATGACTATTTAAGCATTTTCAAAAAGTATAATCATGCGCTGTATATCACCAATGTCAGCAAGGTGAAGCCCGACGACCACACGGAGCTGAATTATCAATTTCTCAATACCTTATCTATGACTGCGGAAGAATTCCGTCCGCATGATTTGCCCGATGGCTGGGAGAACAGCCCTGCCAAGGATAAAAGAGAATGGATTACAAAGGCAACAGAGCAGCGTTATTATGATTTCTGTTTGAATAAAGATTTTCGCAGGCAGTACTTTATTGATAAAAACAATGCTCTTGGTAAGTGTATTAAAAAGAATCCTTTGTTTGTCAATGAAAAGGCGTGTGTCAAAGAACTGAACGACAACGCCGACAAGCTGATTCGGCAGTACAGTTTAGGCAGGTTGCTTGTAAAAGGCGACAACCGTTTTCTCTCTGATGATTTGCTGGATTTGTTGATATTTATGATTGATTCCAGTGGCAAAAGGAATCATCGGCAAAGCGTGTTTTGGTCAAGAGCAATGACGGAAAGATTCAACAAAAACAGCTTTTACTCGCCCGGTGCGTCATATGATGCCGACGCGGTTTGTACACTTTTGCGCAATCCGCATATCGCACGCAACGAGGAAATTCAGCTAAAGCTATATGGTAAATCAAGCAATATGAGAAAGCACTATCTTTCTCAGCTGACGGATGTGGTGATGGTAGACCCCGAGAGCCTTGCGGCGCAGCGTTTGGGCGGTGCGGATTTTGACGGCGATATGATTAAAACGATTGCCGACAATTTGCTTAACGAATGCGTCAAACGTAATTACGAATATGATGATTTGAATGACCGCAGTAATCTTCCTCTGCTGTATATTCCGTCGGAAGAACCTGTCACGCGAAACGCCAACGACTGGCACGACCGCTTTGTGACGGTGCGAGATACCTTTTCCTCGCGTGTCGGACAAATTTGTAACGCTGCGTTTGACAGGAGTATTATCGCTTATGATGAAAACTCCAACGCCGAGGAACGTCAGCGCTGCCGTGAGCAGACGGAAGTGTTATCTATCCTGACTGGCTTGGAGATTGATTCCGTAAAAAGCGGCGTGAAGCCTGATTTGACCGAATACCTTGTTAAGGAGCGCAGGGCGCACAATCTGTTTCTCAAATACAAATCTTTGTTGGAGCTTGACCGTAATCACGCTTGGTATGAGGACTCACCGCAGAAGAAAATCAAGCAATTCTTTGTATCTACCGATTGGGATAAGGTGACCTCAAACGTAGAACGGTTGCCGTATTTAGCCAAGCAGTTAAAGGAAAACACCAAACGGCTGAACCCAAAACCGGCAAAGAACAGCGAGCTGTTTACCTTTGCGGCTAAGTCTGATTGGAAGGATAGTTTGGACTCAAATATGTTATCTTCCGTCGGATTTTTGTTGCAGCAATACGAAGCGGTTTTATCCAGAATACGTGCCTGCCGCGCGCCGATTAAGAATAAAGGAAGTCAAAACGATATTGACCGTATTTTGTATTCACGCGGACAGGAAGATGTGATTGACAGCGACGCGCTCTATGCCGAGTTTTCAAAGCTGACACCTGAGAGAATATCGTCAATCCGTAGTGAATTGACAAACCAGTCGTGGCATTTGATGGATAGGGATTCACGGCTTGATTTTCTGAGTGAGTTTCTCCCTGAATTTGAAAATTATTATAACTTACTGACAGATTTCCGCTTTGGTGGTTACCGCGTGCTTGGCGACTTGATTTGTGATATTGACGACGAAAACAACGCCACCGAACGCAAAAAACTCCTCCGGTCAAACGACTCGAAAGAGTTCACGGAAATGATGCAGGCGTATTTGAATAAATCTAACGCGCAAAGTTATAGGCAGGCGGTTGCTGGTGTGTGCAGGGCTTTGATGGACAAAATCATCAAGCCGAAGAAAGCAGTACCGTATGTGGTAGCTCTCAGAAAGCGCGACTTGTTATGGGAGCTGCTGCCTGAAGCGGTTTATACGCATGTATTGGGGGTAAAGAAAAATGCTGAATGAAACGGAAGAATTCAAGGCATATACGCAGTTTCCAAAGTACAGCGCCAACGGCAAACGTGACATGTCATTTCTCGGGCGGTTTACCTTTGATATGCTAATAAAGCAAATCGGCCTGCAAAGAGTTTTGGCAACAGTTGCGCGCGGATATATGTTTGAATCGGAAACGCCTGATATTGACCGCGCAAAAGGAGCGTTGCAGGCGTGGTGCAGCTTACCGACAGAAAAGAAAGACGATTGGAAAGCAAACACCAATTTCTGCGAGATTCATACAGAATTTCCCGATTTGGTGGACGAAGAAGGCCGCGGCTGGTTTTACCGTCATGTTCATAACATCTGCGGTTTTGTCAAAAACAATCCCGATTCCGTCAGCAAGACGACAGTTTCAAAGTGCAATTTGCTGAGAAAGGGCTTTGACAAGGAATGGGAGAAAAAGGTCATTCAATTTCAGGTGCCGATTTTTTCAACCACAACTATAGGCTCATGGATATTACGCTTTGACGATATTCTCGCCGACGCGCTGGAATTGGGCATGCTGAAAAACAAAGATTTTTCTCTTTCTGACAGTATAAGCGAACACATCAAAGCAAATGTAGCAACACCTGCCCAGCCTGCCGCCGAATTGTTGGTCAAATATTATTTTGCTAACAAGCCGCATGATTCCGATAAGGTGGTACTGCCGGTTACAAACTTTGACGCTTATTTCGGCAACGGTACTTTCAGTAAAAAGTGGTTGCCAAAGGAATTTGACTCCATAATCATTCGAGACCCGCAGAGCAACGGCGTGTCGCGCTATACGCTCCATGAAAAACTGATAAAACTGATATAGCCGAAAGTGCAGCAGAGCTAATCCGCTGCACTTTCTTTGCTCTTTGAAATATCGTTCACAAGCGCCCACAAATCGCCTGTGTGGGCTTTGTTCGGTTTGGTCGTATACGACTGCGCACTTTTTATTCGCGCGACACAGGGCGAAATTTCGCGCTTCAGATTTTGCCGCTCATAGTGTCAATCATCAGTCTGACTGCCAACGAAAAAACCCGGTAAAACGCATCGCGTTCGCCGAGGTTCAAAAGCTCTGTATGATTGTCTTTGATTTTTCAAGTATATTTATCTTTGCATCAACAACAGGTTGTTTGAATATTGTCGTGTTATGGTTTAGAATAAGTACAAGGGAGTCCTGCAAATAAAAGTCAAGTCCTAAAATGAAAAAATTTATTCTGGTTAATCATTATTATAAAGACAACTTGACGCTGCTAGTAAAATAGCATTTAAGGCGCGTAAGAAAAACCACCGGCTTAGCCGGTGGTTTTTTAATTGAAATATTATATTTCTATTGACAGGCTAATGGTTATTAGTTATAATAAAACTAATAGTTATTAGTCTACTTTTTTGGAGGACAATATGACAACAAGAGATAAAATACTGGATGAAGCTCTGACGTTATTTGCGGAGAACGGATATGACGGGACGAGTGTGGAAGAAATCGCGGAGAAGGTCGGTATCAAAGCGCCGTCGCTCTACAATCATTTCAAGGGCAAAGAGGATATTTTGAACGTGCTGATTGATATGGCGGAAGCCCGTTATGAGGAATTCTTCGGCTCGGACAAGCATATCGGCAAGCTGCCCGAAAGCAAAGAGAAATTTATACAAATGGCGATTCAAAAGATTTCTTTTACAATGCGCGATCCGATGATCCGCAAAATGCGCAAATTCCTTGTACGCGAGCAATTCAGGAACGAACGCTTTGCCGAGATCACCACAAAGCATCAGCTCAGCGGAATCCAAGGAATGTACACGAAGATCATCGAAGGTATGATGCGTAAGGGCTTATTCAAAAAGGATGATTCCGAGCTGCTTGCGACCGAGGTTACCGCGCCTGTCGCTCTTTGGATTGCAAAAGCAGACAGGCAGCCTGAATGTGAGCAAGAGAGTATGGAAAGCATCGAAAAACACGTCCGTCATTTTTGCGATGTGTATATGACTGAATGAATTTGGAGGTAAGCTATGCGATTAGACGGTTTTGGAGTATTGGTAAATGATATGGGCAGAATGATCCGTTTTTACAGGGATGTGCTCGGCTTTGAGATAAAAGAGGCTGAGGACACGAAAAACGTGTATCTTGTCAAGGACGGAACATTGTTCCTGCTCTATGGCAGAAAAGACTTTGAAAAAATGACAAGCCGAAAATATGACTATGTCAAAGGTCTTAACGGTCACTTTGAGCTGGCGCTGTATGTCGATACCTTTGATGAAGTCGACGCTTTCTTCAAAGCGGCTGTTGAAAACGGTGCCGAACCCGTGTTGGAACCGACGACTGAGCCTTGGGGACAACGCACCTGTTATATCGCCGACCCGGAATGCAACCTGATAGAGATTGGCTCTTGGGATAAGCCGTATGAAACAAAAGATCAAGACGATAAGCATTGATATAGGGTGAGAAAATGAAAATGGTCATCATTCACGGTCAGAGTCACAATGGCTCGACCTGTCATATTGCGCGTATGCTTGCGGATAAAATCGGCGGAGAAACAACCGAATTCTTTTTACCGAAGGATTTCGGAGAATTTTGCTGCGGATGTACGCG
>ODAJ014732452.1_pt1 | contig 28477 bp, 25 predicted proteins | sample 1539241 | NCBI WGS metagenome assembly ODAJ01 (sample SAMN02144231, study PRJEB22623) | gut metagenome | biome: sheep rumen | host: Ovis aries | place: New Zealand
TATTGCAGCGTGTCGTTCCATACGTTGTCGAGGGTTATTTCCCGTAATTCGGGTATCGCTTTCCCGCTACCGGTCAGTACTCCGCCTATCGCGTAGCTTCCCCATAAAATGAACGGTATGCACGGAGGAATGCTGATATTGCTGAATATCAGCGCTATCACTTTGTTTAGTTTCAACAAGTGCGCTATTGCCAACACCAGCAGCATTTGGAACCCCCATAGCGGCAGTATGCCGAACAGCACGCCCAAACTGGCGGCCGAGGCTATCTTTCCCGCACTTTCGGGATTGTGTATCAGGTTCTCGTCAATTTTTTTTTTAATGTTGGTCCAGGTTATTTTCCGGAAAAAGTCGCGCGGCTTTATCCATAAAAAGGCGACTATAACCAAAATGGTGTTCAGTACGCTGATGCGGCTGAAGTCTTGGAAGGGCCGGAAGTGGCTGACACGCTCTTCGGCTGGCGGATAGTAGACGTGTACGGGTTGTGCCACCAACTCTATGCCCGACCATGCCGAGCGAACCAAAACTTCCAACTCGAACTCGTATTTTGTGCCGAAGAAGTGCTTCTTTTTCAGTCTGTCGATGGGGTAGATGCGGTAGCCGCACTGGGTGTCTGGAAAATCCATCCCGGTTTCTACCTTGAACCAGAAGTTGCTGAACTGGTTGGCGAAACTGTTCTTCCCGGGCATCCCTTCCTGTGTTTTTACGTTGCGTGTACCGCAAATCAGGCTGTCGGGGTGTTGTTCGGCCTGTTCCACAAGCACGGGCAGGTCTTCCCATTTGTGTTGTCCGTCGGCGTCAATTGTCAGCGCGTAGCGCATACCCGCCTCCACCATTGCTTTGAAGCCTGTTTTCAAGGCGTAGCCCTTTCCACGGTTCTGGGTGTAGCCTAGCAGGTGCAGGCCTTCTATCTCCTCAAGCAGCTGGTTGGTGTTGTCGGTCGAGCCGTCGTTCACTACCCATACGTCTTCACAATAGGTCAAAGCCTCGCGTGCAACAGTGGCTATGGTGCCATTGTTGTTGTAGGTGGGTATCAGTATACCGCATTTCAGGGCTTTTAGTCGTTGGCCTATTTCTGTATTCATGGGTTAGTTGCTTGTCTCGGTTTCGTATTTCTCGATAAGGATAGACAACCCGAGGTTCGGGTGGCTTATTTTTACTGTTTTAGGAACAATGTTGCCTTGTTCGTATTCAAAGCGGATGTTTGCGGCCGACAGTTTGCCGCTGTTCTCTATTTCTAGCACGTGTTGCTCTATCTCGTCTGTCTTGATGTTGCATTTGCCTAGTTTTCCCTTTATGTTGTAGCCTTTGTTCAACACAAGTTTGTCGGTGGCAATGGTCGACGGACTGTTGTGCTCCAGGTGCCAGACCCTGGCCTCGTAGGTCTCTTTGTCGAAACGCTTGAAAAAGGTGGTCATCAGGTCTTTTTCCAACAGGCGGAGCAGTTTCTTGTGTTTCAGCTGTTCCATGCAGTCGTAGATGAGCATCCCTTTCTCGTTAAGGTAGAAGTCGAGTACTATGCTGCCAAAAACCGAAGTGCATACGCCCCTAATGTTGCCCTTCTCGTCGGGTTCTACCAATAGTATGCAGTTTATTACGTTGTCTTTGTAGTCTAACTGCATAGAATAGGTGACGGTCTCCCCCTTTCTGTAGGAGAACGGATACAGCTGCTCCCTCTTTATAGTCTGTTTGCCTTCCCCTTCCATCCCTTTAAAGAGTTTTGGGGTGCAGGCTGAGGCTATAAACAGCGGAAGTAGTAGGCTGGGCAGTATGAGCTTGTTCATGGCTGCGTTTTATGCGTTGTTACTCTATAACGAACAGACGGTCTTCCAAGTTCGCGTTTTTCTGGGTCTTGCTGAAGTGGTACTCGGTGTAGTCTTCGCCATTTTTGCTGGCTTTCGCATTTTCAGTCAGACGTAGGCGGAGTAGCATCTTGTCGCTCTTCTGCATCTCCATTTCAATCTCTTTGAAGAGTTTTTTTGTACCGTTTGGCACTATTTTTACCAAATAGTTCTGTCCTTTGTCGAAATAGCTGATTTTGTAGTCCTTTTTCAGGGCTTTCATATTGCCGGTCATACACGAGCTTATCATCCTCTGCATCTCGTTGGTGCTGGCTCCTGCGGCGTTGGTGTCGTAAACTTTGGCCTTGCCGCCGTTCACCATTTTCACTTTGGTGCCGTTCATCACCATCTGGTATTTGATGGGGGTGGTGTAGTTCAGTATGACTTTGTTTTCTTTCTTATACATCATATCGCCTATCGATACCAGATCCTTACTCATGCCAGATACGTGCTTCACTTGTTTGAACTGGCTTGTTATGGTGGTTATTTTCCCAGCCTGTTCCTCAATAGCAGATTCCAGTTGTGCGGCTTCGTTGGCTGGTAGGGGCTGTTGCGCCCAAGTAGAGGCGCTTATGCCGATGGCGAACAGAAGCATAAAGATTTTTTTCATGTGCTGTTTTCGTTTTCTTCAGGGGCGTGCCCCTTTTATGGTTTTTGTTTGCAAATTTAAGGGTTTTCTAGCAATTGCTGGTTGCAGCCCGTCTTTTTTTGACGGGAGCCCGGTTTCCTTTGTGTTGTCTGATACAAATATTGTGCCTTAAAGTGTGCAGGTCTCTCCGAACACCTCTTTGAAACATTCGTAGTTGCCCTTACCGTCAGACTCGTCGCGCTTCAAAATAGCGAAGACGATTTCTGAAAAACGGTTGCGGAATTCATCTTCCTGCAATACGCACTTGAACAGCTCGGCCATGTGGCGTGGCGGATTCTCGAATGCACCGCAGCCGAATGCCGAAAGCACTAAGTGGTGGTGCCCGTTCATATAGGCTATGCGGAAGATGGTGCGTATCTTGTTAAGGGTTGGTAGCACAAGTTCGGGACTGATGCGGTCGTCTACCACTTCGGGTTGGTAGATGGCTGCCACGGCAACAAGGGCAACCTTGAAGGGCTGCCCCAGAAGGGCGTAGCCGTTCTTCTCGTCGCTTCTGAACACGGTGACCCCGTCGGCGTAGATGCCGCCAAAGTCGCGGTCAAGCGGGTAGTGATGCTTGGGGTCGGGGGTTAGTCCGTACTTCTCGGCCAAATTTGGCTTGTAGATGAAGAGCGAGCGGTAGTAGTCGCTACGGCGGAAAATGTTCTCTTCTTGGGCGCCTGCTCCGTTGTGCACGCCTCCACCCGGTAGCTGGCGGTTGGCCATGTTCAGCACGCAGGGCTCTTTACCTTCGCCTACCAGTTTGTGGGCGGCGTTCAGCGAGTCGTCGACCGTTACGCGCACAGTGGTGCTGTCGAAGCGGGGGGCGCTGCTGGGGATGTGTATCTCCTTGTCGTAAAACACGGTTTCCTTGGCGGGGTCTTCCGTCAAGTTCAGCTTAACCTCTTTGCGGTTGGCCAGGTAGCTCCCTTTTTGTACAAATTCGAGGGTAGCTTCCCATACTGACACGCGTAGGCGGTGCCTCATATCTTCGTCGTTGCTGGCTATGGCTCGGTGCATAGTGTCTATCCAGTCTTCATCGTTCCAGTCTGCTTGTCTCATAGGTGTTGTGCTTTTCGTGCGTTTTTGAGTTTATAAATATAATCCTTTTTTGTGAATATCTTCTTGTGAAATGCCTTTTTTAGTGGTGAATAAAATCTGTAACTTTGTTTCCGTTGTAAAATACCCCGCTTATTATGACAGAATTTACCCATCTGCACGTCCACTCGCATTATTCTATTCTCGACGGTATGTCGAAGGTGACCGACCTTGTCGACAAGTGCCTTAAGAACGGTATGTATGCTATGGCCCTGACCGACCACGGCAATATGTTCGGCATTAAGGAGTTTACCGACTATGCCAACAAGGTGAACGGCAAGAAGAAGGATAAAATTAAGGAACTGGAGGGTATTCTTGCTAACGATGCGGCGTCGGACGAGGAAAAGAAGGAGGCGCAGGCTAAACTCGATGTGGAGAAGGCAACCCCGTTCTTTACCCCGATTATCGGTACCGAGGCCTATTGCGCACGCCGCTCCCACAAACTGCACGATTCTGCACTCAAGGCTGTAAATTTCGAAGGAAAGGAATACACGGTCGACAAGAACGGTTGGCACTTGATTGTGCTGGCCAAAAACAAGGTGGGGTACCAAAACCTCTGCAAATTGGCAACTATTGCCTATGTCGACGGCTTTTACGGCAAACCCCGTATCGACCACGAGTTGCTGGAACAGTACCACGAGGGGCTGATTGTCTGCTCGGCCTGTATTGCCGGCGAGGTGCCGCAGAAACTGTTGTCGAAAGACTACGAGGGCGCTCTCGAAACGGTGAAGTGGTTCCAATCGATTTTTGGTGAAGATTACTACCTTGAAATCCAACGACACAAAACCGACAAGGTGAATGCCGACACCCATGTCTATGAGGTGGAGGAAAGCTATATTCCCGACATCATCCGCCTCTCGAAGGAGACGGGTGTGAAGATTGTCTGCACCAACGACGTGCACTTTGTAGAGGAGGAGCACGGTGAGGCGCACGACCGTTTGGTCTGCCTCTCTACGGGTGCCGATTTTAACGACCCTAAGCGTCTGCACTACACGAAGCAGGAATGGTTGAAGACGCCCGACGAAATGGCGGCTATCTTTGCCGATATTCCCGAGGCGCTGGCCAATACGATGGAGGTGGCGGCTAAGGTCGAGAGCTATTCGATTGAGTCGGGACCTATCATGCCGAAGTTCGATATCCCTGAAGAGTTTGGCACGGAAGAACTTTACCGGCAAAAATATACGCAGGAACAGCTCTACGACGAGTTTACGGAAGACGAGAACGGTAATGTGGTGCTCAGTCGCGAAGATGGTGAGAAGAAAATCAAGCGTTTGGGTGGCTACGAAAAACTGTACCGTATCAAGCTCGAGGGCGATTATCTTGCCAAATTGGCTTGGGAGGGTGCCCACTGGCGCTATGGCGAGGTCTTGACTGAAGAGGTGAAGGACCGTATCAATTTCGAACTCTACATCATGAAGACCATGGGTTTCCCTGGCTACTTCCTTATCGTGCGCGACTATATCCGTGCCGCCCGTGAAGAACTGGGTGTCTCGGTAGGGCCGGGCCGTGGTTCGGCGGCGGGTTCGGCAGTCGCTTACTGCCTGCGTATTACCGACATCGACCCTATCAAGTACGATTTGCTGTTCGAGCGTTTCTTGAATCCCGACCGTATCTCTTTGCCCGATATCGACGTCGACTTCGACGATGCCGGCCGTGGTAAGGTGTTGCAGTGGGTGACTAAAAAATATGGTGCGGAAACGGTGGCGCACATTATTACCTATGGTACTATGGCGACCAAGTCGAGTATCAAGGATGTCTGCCGTGTAGAACAGGTGCCGCTTCCAGAGGTGAACCGTATCTGTTCTTTTGTTCCCGATAAGTTCGACGAAAGTTTGGCTGACCCGAAAACCGGTAAGGTGCCGAAGGTCAACCTGAAGAACTGTTTTAAATACATACCCGAACTGGCCGATGCCCATGATAACGGCGACCCGGTTGTTCGACGCTCGCTCACCTATGCCAGCCAGTTGGAAAACACCAACCGGCAGATTGGTATACATGCCTGCGGTTTCATTATCGGTGCCGACGATCTGAAGAAATTCGCCCCGTTGTGTACAATTAAAGATAAAGATACGGGCGAGGATGTGCAAGTGACGCAGTACGACGGACACGTGATTGAGTCGGTGGGCCTGATTAAGATGGACTTCCTCGGCTTGTCGACGCTTTCTATCTTGAAGGAGGCAATTGCCAACATCAAACACTCTAAGGGCATCGAGGTCGACATCGACCATATACCTATTGACGATAAACTCACTTACGAACTCTATAGCCGTGGCGATACCATCGGCACGTTCCAGTTCGAGTCGCCCGGTATGCAGAAATACTTGCGCGAACTGCAGCCTACCGTGTTCGAAGACATTATTGCCATGAACGCCCTTTACCGTCCGGGTCCTATGCAGTACATTCCTACTTTCATTAACCGTAAGTTGGGAAAGGAACCTATCACCTACGATATTCCTTGTATGGAGAAGTACTTGAAGGATACCTATGGCGTTACGGTGTACCAAGAGCAGGTCATGCTGCTCAGCCGCCAGTTGGCCAACTTTACCCGTGGTGAGTCCGACAAGCTCCGTAAGGCCATGGGTAAGAAGCAGATGGCCATTCTGGAACAGCTGAAGGGCAAGTTTATTGCCGGTGGTACTAAGAACGGTCACGACGAGAAGATTCTGAACAAGATATGGAGCGACTGGGAAGAATTCGCTAAATATGCGTTCAACAAGTCGCACGCTACCTGCTACTCGTGGGTGGCATACCAGACGGCTTACCTCAAAGCGCATTATCCGGCTGAACTTATGGCGGCCAACCTGACCAGTAATAAGAGCGATATTACCAAGGTGACGAAGTTTATGGAGGAGTGCAAGCGCATGAAGGTGGCTGTGTTGGGACCCGATGTGAACGAAAGTGAGCTCAACTTCTCGGTAAACCAGAGCGGCGCTATTCGTTTTGGTATGGCTGGTGTGAAAGGTCTGGGTGAAAGTGCGGTCGATGCCATTATTAAGGAACGCGAGCAAAACGGCAAGTTCAAAGATATTTACGACCTTGTAGAGCGTGTGCCTTCTTCTTCGCTTAACCGTAAGGCACTCGAAAGTTTGGCTTTGAGTGGCGCTTTCGACTCGTTCGAGGGATTTAAGCGCGAGTTTATGTTCGCACAGGGACCTAAGGGTACTTTTGCCGAAGAGCTGTCGCGCTATGGCAGCAAGGTACAGAGTGAGAAGAATACGGACCTTATGGGTAACCTTTTTGCCGATTTGGCCGACGATTCGGGCGTGAAGATTCCGCAACCGCCGTTCCCTAAGGGCGTTGAGCCTTGGCCTACGCTCGAAAGGCTGAACAAGGAGAAAGACTTGGTGGGTATCTACCTCTCCGCACATCCGCTCGACGACTATGCCGTGGCCTTGAAGTATGTGGTCAATACCCATATGACCGATTTCGACCTCCCTCCGGAAGAACAGAAAGCTAAACTTTATAACAAACAGATTTCTTGCGGCGGTTTGGTTACGAATGTGCGTGAGGGCATGACGAAGAAAAACAATCCGTACGCGATTGTTACGGTCGAAGACTATGAGGGTAGTCACGAGTTCGCCCTCTTTGGCGAAGACTATATGAATCTGGCTAACAGGTTCCACAAGAACGTGGCTGTATACATCGAGGGTCAGTTCAAGTCGCGCTTCCAGTGGAGCAAGCCGACCGATGCGCTGGAATTTAAGATTGGAACTGTTCAGTTATTGTCTTCTGTCAAAGAACAGTTGGTGAAGAAGATGACCATCACCATCAGTGAAGACAAGATTGACGATATGTTCGTTTCCGAATTTTTGCCGCTGCTACAGGAAAACCAGGGCGAGGTGTTGCTTTATTTGCATGTGCACGAACAAAGCACGGGCAAAACGGTGCCGCTGTTCGCGCGCAAGTGCAAAGTGAACGCTTCTTACCCGATGATTGAACGGTTGCAACAAATGTCCGATGACGGACTATTAATGTTCTATTTGAATTGAATTGTGTCCGAAAAGTAGCAAGAAGTGGTTTATATGCAAGATTTTGGACTTAAATTTTGTCTGCTCCGATTATTATCCTATTTTTGTTTTAACAATTAAATAAGTATACAACCATGGAAATAGAAGTAACTGATAGCAACTATAAAGAGGTAGCCGCTACCGACAACCTCTTGGTGCTTGATTTTTGGGCTAGCTGGTGCGGTCCGTGTTTGGCTCTTGGTCCTACCATTGCTGCTATTGCTAAAGATTATGAAGGTAAGGGGGTTACTGTTGGAAAGGTGAATGCCGATGAAAACGAGGACCTGTGTTCTGTTTTCGGAATCCGTAACCTGCCTACCATTCTTTATATCAAGAATGGCGAGGTCGTCGACAAAACCGTTGGCGCTATGCCTAAAAATATGCTCGTAGAAAAGATTAACGGTCTCCTTTAATCTTTTTCTCTTCTTCTTGATATTCAAATTACTACAGTAGTCTAATACATTTGCCACAAACCTTCAGGTGGGAGGATTGTGGCTTTTCCTTTATGAAAAACGCATTGAAAAAGAAACTTGTTGTGCTTACAGGCGCTGGTATCAGTGCAGAAAGTGGTATGAGTACGTTCCGCGATGCCGATGGCTTGTGGAATAACTATAGGGTAGAGGACGTGGCTACGCCTGAAGGCTTTTCGCGAAACCCGCAACTGGTCCTCGACTTCTATAACAGCTTGCACCGCTCGTTGCAGACACTGAAGCCTAATTACGGACATATAGGCCTTGTTGAATTGGAAGAATTCTTCGATGTCAGGGTCATTACCCAGAATGTCGATAACCTGCATGAGGCGGCTGGATCTAAAAAAGTGCTGCACCTGCACGGCGAGTTGACGAAGTATGCTTCGGTTAAGTACCCCGATTGGCCGCACGATTGGCCGTTTGACACCGATTTGCGGTTGGGCGATATGGCGGACGATGGCTCGCAGAAACGCCCGTACATCGTATGGTTCGGTGAGGGGGTGCCTAATATTGAGCTGGCGGCTGAATGGACCAGAGAGGCGGACATCTTTCTGGTGATTGGAACTTCGCTCGCTGTTTACCCTGCTGCTGGACTGCTGGGGTACGTGGGCGCCGATGTGCCGGTTTTCCTTATAGACCCTAAACCTGTTAAGTCGCCTTACAAGCATGCTATTACTGTTATTCAAAAAGGTGCTTCTGAGGGAATGAGTGATTTGATTGATATTTTTAAACGAAACTACATTTTAAAAGATTAAGCTACTAGTGCTATGACAGGAAATAAAAAAACTTCGGGAAAGCGGAAAACAGCACAGGCTGATTTCAGCGGTGTTATTGGGTTTCTGTCTCACTTTCACCCTGTTTTTGATTGCGCCGACGATATTATGTTGCGGCTCACTAGGGTCTATCTGCCTCAAAAAACGGTTATATTGAAGCCTGGCCAAATCGCCAACTGCGTTTTTTTTATTGAAGATGGAACGTTGAAGTCTTCTGAAATGCGGGGCGATAAGGAGTATATAAACTGGATTCTTATGGGACCCGCTTTTGCACATAACGGACGTGCGTTCCATACGCAGTCGCCGTGTGTTGAACTCGTCGACGCGGTGGAGCCTTCGGTGGTCAGTTTCTTGAATTACGACGATTTGTACTACCTGATTGAGAAACACCACAGTTTTGCGGTCTGTATGTTCAAACTGCTCGGACATATTACGTCTATGCGTGAAATTAACTTCTCGCTTATGATGAGTACGCCCGACCTGGAAATTCGTGTCAGACGTATTGCTATGATATATCCGGGACTGCTGTCGCGGGTGCCGCTCCGTTTGCTGGCGCTCTATATGCGTATGACACCAGAAACTCTTTCGCGTATTGTTAACAAACCGGAATTTGCCGACCTCAAAAACAAGCAAGACAAATAAAACGTAGCCCCTTTTGGCTATGTTTTCATATTCTTTGATGAATTTCGGCAGATATTTTGTACTTTTGTACCTTAGAAATAATATACATTAGATATATAATGAGTTTGTTAGATTTGAGCGAACAGGAAATCCTTCGTCGCGAGAGCTTGAAGGAACTCCGTGCTATGGGTATTGAACCATACCCGGCTGCCGAATACGTTGTTACCGGCTATTCTACCGATTTGAAAAACAACTTTAAGGACGATGCTCCCCAGCAAGAAGTTTCTATCGCAGGCCGTTTGATGACTCGCCGTGTGATGGGTAAGGCTTCTTTCGCAGAAATCCAAGATAGTAAAGGACGTATCCAGGTTTATATCAGCCGTGACGACCTCTGCCCTGGCGAGAACAAGGATATGTACAACACCGTTTTCAAACGTTTGCTCGATATCGGCGACTTCATTGGTGTTAAGGGCTATGTCTTCCGTACGCAGATGGGCGAAATCTCTGTCCACGTTTCTGAACTGACAGTCCTCAGCAAGTCGCTCAAACCGCTTCCTATTGTTAAGTATAAAGATGGTGTCGCTTACGATAAGTTCGACGACCCTGAACTCCGCTACCGTCAGCGTTATGTCGACTTGGTGGTCAACGATGGCATTAAGTCTACTTTCGAGAAGCGTGCGACCATCATCCGCACCCTTCGTAACACGCTCGACGAGGCTGGATATACCGAGGTGGAAACTCCTACCTTGCAGTCTATTGCGGGTGGCGCTTCTGCCCGTCCGTTCATTACCCATTTCAACGCTCTCGATCAGGATATGTATATGCGTATCGCGACCGAGCTCTACCTCAAACGCCTAATTGTGGGCGGTTTTGAGGGCGTTTACGAAATTGGCAAGAATTTCCGTAACGAGGGTATGGACCGTACCCACAACCCTGAATTTACCTGTATGGAACTCTATGTCCAGTATAAGGACTATAACTGGATGATGTCGTTTACCGAAAAGTTGCTCGAAAAGATCTGTATCGCTGTCAACGGTTGCGCTGAATCGAAAATGGGCGATAATGTGATCAGTTTCAAGGCGCCTTTCCGCCGTCTGCCTATTCTTGAGGCGATTAAGGAAAAGACCGGCTACGACTTGGACGGCAAGTCTGAAGAGGAAATCCGTGAGGTCTGCAAGGCACTCAAGATGGAAATCGACGACACAATGGGTAAGGGTAAACTTATTGATGAAATCTTTGGCGAATTCTGTGAGGGCACTTTCATTCAACCTACTTTCATTACCGACTATCCGGTTGAAATGAGCCCGCTGACCAAGATGCACCGTTCTAAACCAGGCCTGACCGAGCGTTTTGAACTGATGGTGAATGGTAAGGAATTGGCTAACGCTTATTCTGAGCTGAACGACCCTATCGACCAGGAAGAACGCTTTAAGGAACAGATGCGTTTGGCCGACAAGGGCGACGACGAGGCTATGATTATTGACCAAGACTTCCTCCGTGCTCTACAATACGGTATGCCTCCTACTTCGGGTATCGGTATCGGTATCGACCGTTTGGTGATGCTTATGACCGGACAGACCACTATTCAAGAGGTGCTGCTCTTCCCTCAGATGAAGCCTGAGAAGAAGACTCCGAAGGATGCCGACGCTAAATTCCTGGCTTTGGGCATTCCTGCCGATTGGATTCCTTTGGTGCAGAAAGCTGGCTACAATTTGGTGGCTGATATGAAGGAGGTTAAACCACAGAAATTCCACCAAGACATCTGTGGCGTGAATAAGAAGTACAAGGTCGGTCTGGAAAACCCTTCGGTTGACCAGGTTACCGAATGGCTTGGCAAGATTGAATAAAAACACTTTTTACCCAGTGATGGATAAAATTCCTACTATAGGTGTTATGGGGGGTGGTAGCTGGGCTACTGCCCTTGCCAAAATCTGTTTGATTAATCCCGACCGGCATATCAACTGGTATATGCGTCGCGACTCACAGATTGAGGCTATTATGCGCACGCGCCATAACCCGTCTTATTTGAGCAGTGTGTCGTTCGACACCTCGCGCATTCATTTTTCTTCCGATATTAACGAAGTTGTTCGCGACTCCGACTTGCTGATTTTTGCTACGCCTTCGCCTTATTTGAAGTCGCACCTCGAAAAGTTGAAGCGCAGTCTGCGCAGCAAGATTGTGGTGTCGGCAATCAAAGGTATTGTGCCTGAAGAGAATGTCATCGTATCGGAATACTTCCGTATGAAGTATGGCGTGCCTGAAAATAACCTGATGGTGATTGGTGGCCCTTGCCATGCTGAAGAGGTGGCTCAACAGCGTTTGTCGTATCTGACGATTGGAGGTACCGACATGAAGCTGACCTCTTGGTTCGCTAATTCCATTACCAGTAACTACATTAAGGCTACTACTAACGAAGATGTGTTTGGCATTGAATACGCTTCTGTGCTGAAGAATGTCTATGCTATTGCTGCCGGCATCTGTCATGGCTTGAAGTACGGCGACAATTTCCAGGCTGTGCTTATGTGTAACGCGGCTCAAGAAATGAACCGCTTTATTACTGCGGTGAGTGATACGCCGCGCTCTATCGACGATTCGGTCTATTTGGGCGACTTGCTCGTTACCGGTTACTCACACTACAGCCGTAACCACACGTTTGGTACCCTTATTGGCGACGGTTACTCGGTTAAGCAGGCACAAATGGAAATGGAAATGATTGCCGAAGGCTATTACGGCACCAAGTGTATGAAGGAAATTAACGCCGAGAGAAAGGTCGATATGCCTATTCTCGATTCGGTTTACAACATCCTTTATGGTAAGATTTCTCCGATGGTGGAAATTAAACTGCTGACTGAAAAAATGCATTAATACTAAAAGTATAAAAATTCATTATAATGGAAAACATCAAGTTAAACATCGACAAGACTTTCGGTTGCACCTCTGCTGCCGAAGTTAAGGCTCTCGAACAGAAAGTTATGGCTGCTATCGAGGGTTTGGAAAAGGGCACTTGCCTGGGTAACGACTTCCTTGGTTGGTTGCACCTCCCTTCTTCTATTACCAAAGAACACCTCGACGACATTAAGGCTTGTGCTAAGACCCTCCGCGATAACTGCGAGGTTGTTGTCGTTGCTGGTATCGGTGGTAGCTACCTTGGTGCACGTGCCGTTATTGAAGCGCTTAGCAACAGCTTCCAGTGGTTGCTCAAGAGCCAGAACGGCCCAATCATGATTTATGCTGGTAACAACATTGGTGAAGATTATTTGGCTGAACTTTCTGAGTTCTTGAAGGACAAGAAGTTCGGTGTTATCAATATCTCTAAGTCTGGTACTACTACCGAAACCGCTCTCGCTTTCCGTTTGTTGAAGAAGCAGTGCGAAGACCAGCGTGGCAAGGAAACTGCTAAGAAGGTTATTGTTGCTGTTACCGACGCTGTTAAGGGTGCTGCCCGCAAGACTGCTGAAACTGAGGGTTACAAGACTTTCGTTATTCCTGATAACATTGGTGGCCGTTTCTCTGTTCTTACTCCTGTAGGTCTGCTTCCTATTGCTACTGCTGGCTTCGATATCGACCAGTTGGTTGCTGGTGCGCGCGACATGGAGGCTGCTACTGCTGCTAGCGTTCCTTTCGACCAGAACCCTTCTGCACAGTACGCTGCTTGCCGTAACGCTCTTTACGCTAAGGGTAAGAAGATTGAAATCTTGGTTAACTTCCAGCCTAAACTCCACTATATGATGGAGTGGTGGAAGCAGCTGTATGGTGAAAGCGAAGGTAAGGACCTCAAGGGTATTTTCCCTGCTTCTGTTGACTTCACTACCGACCTTCACTCTATGGGTCAGTGGATTCAGGAAGGCGAGCGTACCATCTTCGAAACTGTCATCTCTGTTGAAACTCCTGAAAAGAACCTTGTTGTTCCTTCTGACAAGGAGAACCTCGATGGCTTGAACTTCCTTGCTGGCAAGCGTGTTGACGAGGTGAACAAGATGGCTGAATTGGGTACCCAGTTGGCTCACGTCGATGGTGGTGTGCCTAACATGCGCGTCAGCGTTCCTCGCTTGAACGAGTACTACCTTGGCCAGTTGATCTATTTCTTCGAGAAGGCTTGTGGTATCAGCGGTGGCGTTTTGGGTGTTAACACTTTCAACCAACCTGGTGTTGAGGCTTACAAGAAGAATATGTTCGCTCTGCTTAACAAGCCTGGTTACGAGGAAGAAAGCAAGAAGATCCAGGCTAAGCTTGGCAAGTAATTTAAGGTTTTTCCTGACTTACTATATAGGGTGCGCTGAATGGTGCACCCTTTTTTTTGTTGCGGTTGGCGAACTCTTGAATTATCTTGCGCAGGATTGATGAAGATGTCCGAAGAAATCAGTCGATTAAAAATTCTCCAACTTGTCTGAATTGCCCGGCTGGCTCAATTCCATAGACGTTAAAAGAACCCCAACCACAATAATCGATTTCTCTTTCCTCTTTTTTATGCCTAATGTATCTAGGACGAAGATCCATTATATTTACACCTTTTAGAAATGGATTAACTATTTTTTTGTCTACGTCGTGTTTTGCCAATATGATCACTTGGATTGGACCAAAATAGGTATATCCAATCAAAGTTGGATTTAGCAAATAGAGGGTATCTATTTCTCTGTATAAATCGGCCAATCTGTCTTCATAGTACCTTTTTTTCTCTTTATTGTTTTTTAATGCAGGGGCAACAGACTCTTTCCCATGTATTTCTAGTTCTGCTTCCTTAATGACTTTTACAAGTTGGTCGATATATTCTATTGTATCTATTTCATCCTTTGTTGGTGCTGGCGGCGGTGCTACCAGAGGCTGAAACTCCGGATACACCATCCGGTTCTCGGCTCCACCCACAGATGCAATAACATCTAATACTGCTGTGCTGTCGGTTATTTTTATAGAAGGGTCAGCATCGTAATGAGAGAAGTAGGCATGAAGGTATAATGTGTCGCCTTCATATCTGGTAGAGTCCCAGTTGGGAAAATTTTTCTCCACGTAATCGTTTACCATCATTTCTAAGGGTGATTTCTCTGGCTGTCGATTTTGGCAAGAAATCAGCGTCAGAACACCAATAGAAAGTGTATAGAATAATGTTTTTTTCATACTATGACTGAACTTTTATTGAACAAGATAGATAAGTATAACTTCGTATTGGAAGTGCTTACTTAATTTTCTCCAATCTCATTTTAGCCATTTTTTCTATTTCAGGATTAGACGATTTCGACATCTTCTTGAAAAGTTTTTCTGCTTGCTTCTTTTTCCCGTTGTGGATGTATACCTCAGCCAAATTTATGGTTATTATATCGTCATTAGGAAAATCTTTATGTAGTATTTCTAATTGGGTTAAAGCCGAACTGAAGTCTTTTTTCGAAATCGAAATCAGAGACTTGTTTGTTCTGAAGTCGAAGCGCTCAGGATAAACGCTAAGTAGTTTGTCGTTGAAAACAGTTGCTTTGTCGTATTCGGCATTTTTTAAAAAAAATAGGAAATAGCTTTGAAATTTCTCCAACATCATACTTTCTCCATTCTCTATTTTTTTGTCGTAAAGGTCAAACCATTGGTTCCCATTATTTCTTGAACGGTCTAAAATTTGGCAGAGGATCTTCACTGCATCGTCGGCCAGGTTGCCCACGACCAACTTGTCGCCGATAATTTTAGGATGTGAAAGGGCTTTCATCATCAAATAGTTGAATTTTTCATCTTCAGTATTGTCGCCTTTTTCGGAATGGATTCTCAGATTGTCTGTGTATGAACTTTTGTGACTGCATTTTTCCATTAGGGTTAGCAAAATATCGCTTTTCGTAAAATAGAGGTTTATACAGTCGGGATGTTTGACGATTTCTTTGTCAATAATGTCTAGCCCTTTTTTCAGCGAATCACAATTGATGATAATTTCAGCGTATATGAATTCGTTTTTGCCATCCTTCCCAATAAGTTCCATATAGTCTTCAACCCCTTTGGGTTGTACACTGTCTATTTTGATATTCTGATTGTAAGCTGTTGTATAATAATACCATGCCCATGTGTCGGCAATATTGGGAGAGTTGGGCTCTTCTTTTTGCCATTTGGCGAATTCTTTATAAACGCCTTCTATATTATTCTCCTTTAGGTATCTAGAAATCGCTTCCGCATACGGACTACTTGCAATTGAGTTACTTGTTGATAGTAGGGCAAATGTAAAAAGAAATAAAGGCTTGATTTTCATATCTTGTAAATGGAATTTAATCTGTTATTTATGTCGGTCACTAGGTGTGTGCCTAATTTGTTTTTTACAAATATAGTGTGATTATTACAAAAAAAACAACCTGTTTACAAACTGGTGCTAGCAATCTGCATACACACTTCAATGTCTGATATTCTAGTTTTTTTATTGTGTTGAGGGGGACTGTTCTTATTCTAACTCCTGCATTCCTTTGGTTACGTACAGTTTGCCATTTTCAAGGCTGAGGCTAGGGCTGAAGGTGTATGTTTCGCCATTGCCGCTTTTTAGCTCAATCTGCATGTTGGGGCAGATGTCGCTGATGTTGCCTTTTACAATTATAGGGTCACCAGTTTCCTTCTGGTAGTACACCAATCCGCTTTTTTCTGGCTTTTCCTTCGTTGCCATTTCGAAGGTATATTCATAAACGGTGACGTTTGCGTTTTTGTGTCTTGGAATAACAAGGTACAGCTCTTCTCCTGGTGCGTCAACGGCTATGTGGTCTATGTTGTTCAGTTGTGGCAGGCGTTCTGCCAACTTCTTGAATGGGTCTGATGCCTTAATGGCTGCGATGTCTTTGTCGTAACCAATGTAGGCAACGGCGACAAACGAACTGTCTTGCCAATTGAATGCTGATTCAGATTCCGCCTTTTCTGTTGTTGCTTTAGCTTCTGTTTCTGCATTCTCTTCTACTATTGCCGTGTTGGTTGTTGGAACTTCTGCGGGTTTGTTTGCACAGGCACCGAGGACTAGTGCAACCAGCAGACTGAAATAAATTTTTTGCATAATAGGTTGTTTTGTCTAAATGTTTTGGTTTGCTAAAATACATATAAAAAGCCGGTGCTACAATAGGTAACACCAGCTTTACCTTTAATTGCCGGTAGGTTTTATTTAACGATAATCTGCTTATGCCATACACTTGTGACCGATTCTACTTTTATAGCGTAGATGCCTGGCCTTAAATTCAGGTCTAGTGAGTTTTGGCTGCTGCCAATGTCTTGTCTGCAAACTACTTGTCCACATCCGTTGTAAATGGTGACTTTTACGGCTTCTGGGTTCGGGAACACAATACTGACTTCTCCTGATGTTGGGTTAGGGTAGAGTTGCGGTTCGGCTGATTTTACCAACTCGTTTCGGGTCTGGTCGTCCTCATTGGTAATTTTACCTGGCATCAGGCTCTTTCCCGTACTTTCAACTACGTAGAGGCGTGCCACGTCTGCGGCGCTAAGTGCTCGGTTCCAAATGAGGAGGTCGTCGAATAGGGCTGGTGTCGAACCCCAGAACGAGCTGTAACCCAAATAGAAGTTAGTCGACTTCGACAAGTGACCCAGCTGTGCGCTAAAATCGGTGGCGCCACTCGAATTGTAGGCGGCATAGCGCGACTGGTTGGCCACAAATTTTCCGTTGATGTAGAGGTCGAAGCCTTGCTTGTTGTACGAAATGGTGACTAAGGCCCATTCTTCTTGTGGTATGGTGTTCAACTTGGCGCTTTCTGGATAGTTGTAATCGAACCAGGTGCCGTTCCCGTCGTTGTAGCCGATGTAGGTGTTTCCGGTCAGATAGTAGCGGGCGGTTACGTTGCCGTAGCTGTCGCAAAATCCCCAGAGTGCGTCCCACATGTCGCCGTTCAACCGTTTTACCCAGGCCGAGACGGTTGCTCCAGTTAGTTTTTGTCCGGCCAGTGGGTTGCTGAAGGTGGTATAGCTGATGCTCTTCGCGTCGTCGTAACCGAAGTATTGGTGCAGAACGGTGCCGCGCTCGCTGTCGGTGTCGAAGGTCGGTTTTGTACCGTTGGCTTGTGCGTTGGCGGTTCCTGTTTGTGCTTCGTTGTACTGGTTTACCAAATTATGGTCGAAATTATAGTAGGCCACCAGTCCGGTTATAATGTCGGCATTGGCCGTGCCGTTGCCTTTCACAACCACTTCCACGGTTTTTGTGTATTCGTAGTCGCCTTTCTGCAATGCTGCGGTCATATTTACCGGGGTGTCGGTGTCTTGCGGCTTCACGGTGCCGTTGTTGTCTACCACGTCGGTATTGCCGCTGTTCCAGTTGATGGTACAGCCGTTGGTTGTTGTTAGTCCGACGAAGCCGATGTTACCGTAAATGCTGTCGCCGTCTCTGAACTGGAGGTTGTCCATTGCGGCTATGTCTTTAGCGATGCAGGCCTTTCCGCTCGGTTTGCTGGCCCAAATGTTCACCCCGTTGCTGGTACTCATGGCCGTTATTGCCACTACAGGCACGTTGGTGGCATCGAGGCTGCCTGGCACTACCACACCTTTATAGGTCACATTGTTCAGTGTCAGGCTGATGTAGCTGGTGCCGTCGGTCAGACTCCATTTGCCGGTGTAGGCTCCACTAACCGAGCCGTCGGAATTTAGCGTAATGCCGACGGGTTTGCTGTATTCGTAGTTGGCGTAGTCCACGTTGTACTTGTGCAGAATGAGGTTGTAGGTGCCTTCAATTTCTGCTTTGCTGAAAAAACGTTGTGTGCCCACTGTGCTGGTGGTGGCTACATCGTTGTCTTTGTTGTATTCGTGCGGAGCGGCGGTAATCCATCCGTCTTCGTTGACGAACAACTGGTGCACCCTTAGTTGGTGGATGATGGTTCCGTTGTTCAATTTGGTGTGGTAGAACAACATGGCATTCCCGTCTTCGTCCATCAGGGCGCTGTTGTGGCCTTGCGCTATTTCTGCGACGTCCATGCCGGCCCATTGGTAGCCGCCCATTAGCTTCATTCCCCGGTTGGTGGTGGCTTTGGTGCCGTAGTTCATCAGATATTTGTTGTAGATGGCGCTTTCACCGGTATGGTCGGTGTACGGTCCGTCTGGTTGTTCTGAACGGAACACACGCATTTCGTAGCCTCCTTCTGGCGAGTAGAAACCATACGATATAAAGAGGTAGTAGTATTTGCCTATTTTCTCGATATAACTGCCTTCTCCGCTCACATAGTAGCCGCCTGCAATCTTCTTTCCGAAGTAGGCGTCGGTGGTTACGCTGGCGTTTTTAGTCTCGAAGTTGCTATCGTATTTGTAGGTGTAGTCGCGCAATCCGGTCTTCTTGTCAAGTTTTATGATGTAGATGCCGCCGCTCCAAGAGCCGTAGTTCATCCACAGGTCTCCGTTTTCGTCGAAAAACACGCCAGGGTCTATGGCGTGTGGCCAGTAAGTGCCCCATTTCTCTCCTACGTTGTAGCGGGCTGGCAGTGTGTTCTGGTTCCCGATGGCGATTTGCAGGTCGGTTTTCTTATAGTCTGTCGCTGCGTTGCTAGTGACGTTGAATCCTGAAAAAATAATGGGACCCTGGTATTGGAACGGACCTTCCACATGGTCGCTGGTGAAGAGGACGATGGCCGAGTTCCATTTGCTCCCGTTCAGACTCATGTAGTAGCACCATTTCTTCATCTGCGGATTGTAAATCATGTCGGGGGCCCATTGGTTGCCCTTCACGCTGAAGTTGTCTATCGCGCCCTGGTAGGCCGGTATGTTGAAGGTGCCCCAGTCGACGGTCTGGCCGGCGTAGTTGGTTACGCTGGTCACCTTGTTGGTGCTGTAGGCTTTGTCGAACGAACAGATGTTTCCGTTCTCGTCGCAGAACAGCCGGCTGTCGGCTCGTTCGCTGGTGACGACTGTCCAGTCTTTAAAGTCGGTCGTCTTCGCTACATCCATGTGGCTGCCGAAGACGTAGTAGGTATTCTTACCGTCGGTATTGGTGCTGGTAATCGAAGGGTCGTGAACCGAGCCCCTCTTCCAGTTGGGTACTGTGTTTATCAGGTCAATCTCGGCATCTGTTACCGGAATGGCGGCTGTGCCCGCTAATGGGGCCAGTGCGCATATTGTAGTTAGTAGTCGTTTCATCTGTTTTTTTGTTTAGCTCTATGGCGCAAAGTTAGGTCATTGTGTGGTTCTTGGTTTGAACTATTCTTTCATATCGAGTTTTGTTGATGCTAATCTTTGAGCTAGGGGTGTGAAAATTCGTTCATTTTTCGCTATTCTTCAATTTTGTGTAACTTTGAGTCTGTATTTTTAGACTGCCGTTTATGGATTTTTCTAGTATTTCGCTTAGTTGTAGCTCCGAATTGGAGCACCTGGTTATGGAAGTTGGTTTTCTTCCTTTCTTCAAGAACAAGATTGCCGGTTTCTCTGTTGAGGAGATGACACCTCGTGAATACTGGTTCGACGCAGAGAACGAAGGCCCGTGGGAGTGGAAAATGACCATTGTCAGGAATTGGAATTGTGCCTATGGTTCCTATTTCAACGGAAAGTCGGGATACCTCAGTCTTGAATGGTTCCGCCATCTAGTGAACTACCGCCGCAGCAAGTTCAGTTTTTCTAATGCTCCGTTAGATGCTGACGGAATTAACCGGCAGAAGTATATCTACGATCTGGTGGTGAATAACGAGTCGATGCTTAGCCGCGACATTAAAAGGGCTTGCCCCTTTATCGACTTCCCTAAAAAACGGTTGTCTCCGCAAGAGAAACTGCTGGGTGTACGGGTTGAAAAAGACAGGGGAGAGTCTTTCGACAAGGTGATTTCCGCCTTGCAGATGTCTACTATGCTTGCTATTGCCGATTTTGAGTACGAGTGCGACAAGCACGGCAATCCTTACGGTTGGGGGCTGGCGCGCTATGCGGCTCCCGAAGTGCTGTATGGCGAGCAACTGCTGTCGTCGCCCTGCTCCCCGGAAGAGTCTTTCGAAAAAATGCTGGAACATTTGAGACGCCTGTTGCCTGATGCGGAGGAAAAAGAACTGGTGAAACTGCTGTTATAGTCCTTTTATATGCTATATGCTTGAAAATGATGCTTTTTTTCGCATTCTAAGGCAGAAAGGTTGCAGAAATACGAATTTTTATTATTTTTGTAACGATATTATAGTCGTGTTTACTATTCTTTAAAGGCTTAAACTATGGTTGCAATAAAGAGAATATTGCTTTTAGTGTGTGTAATGTGGACCCTGTGTTCGCATTGCGCGGCTGTTGCGCCTTTAGAAGCCGATACAACTATTATCGATACCTTTATATGCAGGAATTCGGTCTATGTATTTGGTGGTGACACTATTACCGAAACAGGTACTTATACCACGACTTATACTTCGTCGGCTGGTCTCGACAGTACGGTCGTTCTTTATCTGTCGGTTGAAGAGTGTGATTCTGCTCCTGTTGCCGATGAACCGAAAGAAAAGACAATGAAGTCGAATATGAATTGCGAAAAGGTTATCTATCCACATCCTACCTTCGGACCTGGTTCCGATGAGAGTGGGGCTTATTGGGTGATTGATAATATTGAAATGTATAACAACGAGGTCTCGATTTACGACCGTTGGGGCAAGCTGTTGTATGTAAAGAAAAACTACACGAATAGCGATGGATGGGATGGCACTTTCCGTGGCATGGAACTTCCGTCTACCGATTATTGGTATGCTATAAGTCTCGGCGATTTAGGGCGTATCTGCTACGGACACTTCTACTATAAAAAGAACCGCTAACCGGGCTGATAGGGTATGCGGTCTTGTTTTTTTCTCCTGCTATATTCTTTGAAACGCTGGCTTGCTCCGTTGCCAAAGGTTTTCGTGTGTTAGTGAAGGAAGGCCTCTTCCGATGAATGTTTTGCATATATAACAATCAAATTAGACGTTAACGGGAAGAATGAAGAGAATTTTATTTGTCATATTTGTTTTCTGTTGCCTCAACTCTGCAGCCAACGAGTTGCCGGAGTCGGAAATCCGCAATCGTCAGGGTGGCTTTATCAATACGTTCTATCAAAAGCAAGCCAAAACGAGCGACCGGGATGCGAATTTCCTGTTCAGTCCTGTTAGCGTCAAGTTGAGTATGGGCATGTTGATGAATGGTGCAAACGATCGGTCGAAAAACGAAATGCTGCACGCCATGAATTTCGACGGATTGTCAATGTCTGACATCAACAAATACAACCATCGGTTTCTGACTTTATCAAACGACACTTCGTCTGTCAACCGCTTGCTAATCGCAAATGGTTTATGGATAAACAGTTGTTTGAATACTAAAGTTAAAATCAAGAGCAAATATATTGATTTGATGTCGGACTCCTATCTGTCCGACATACAAATTAGAGACTTCTGTGAAAATAAATCCGTTGTTGAAAACGAAATGAGTCAATGGGTTTCTGACCGCACAAACCGATTCCTCAAGTGTGCGCCAGAGGTGAGTGAAACTGATGCCATAGTGGCCATAAATACCGTCTATTTTAAGGGCATTTGGAGTGATGCTCCTATTACCCCCTCCCATGAGCTGCCGTTTTATAACAGAAATGGCAGTGTGGCTGATTGCAAATACTTGAGATATACCGAAAAAGAACTTCCTTATTTTGAAAACAAGTATTTCCAGGCCGTTAAACTGTTTTATCAGAATGCTGGTTACAGTTTGATTGTCATTCTGCCAAATAGGAAAATGAGAAGCATGGAGACTGAAACTATGGCTAAGATTGTTTCTGATACAGTCAATAGACAGCAACTCCAGGAAAATAAGAATAACCTTCTTTCAATCGATTACCATTTTAAGGTGTCTTCACAGGTTGAGCAAATCTCAATTGCCGACAAACTGAAAAAGGAGGCGGCAGGCATCAAGTTCAGTATGAAAGAACAGGTTGAACAATTCTCTCTTGCCGGTAAACTGAAAAAGAACAAGGAACCGGCTTATTTTTACGATTTTAGTCAACTTTCTGGAAATAAGGAGTGTATGGAGATTCCTGAAACACTGTATGAAACGGCTTTTCCCGAAAGAAAAGAAAGTGTGAATGAAGATGTTTTTTTGGATGTTGATTCTGTAATCGCCCATATGGATTGGAATTTGAATTTCAAGTCTATAACTTTTGACGAGGTTCGTGTCCCCCACTTCGAGACGGAGTGCGATATTAATCTTAAACCAATTTTGACGGATATGGGTGTCCACAATATTTTTGTACCTAATGCCAATTCGTTAAACCAGATAGCTGATGACCTATTTGTTTCCAACTATATGCAAAAAGTTAAAATTAAAGTGGATGAAGTTGGAACTGAAGCTGCTGCTGCCACATATTGGATCTGTTCTTTTTTGGGTGGTATGGATGTGAAGCGCAAACCTGTAACCTTCATTGCTGACCATCCGTTCCTCTATGCCATTTGCGATGAAAGAACCGGAACCATACTGTTTATGGGTAGGGTAGTTAATTTGGAAAAATAAATTTGCATCTGACTTTTTGGTCGTTTGTGTAATAATCTTGTGGACAAAACGAACTTTTTTATGAATACCGACTATTCTATACGCAGGGCGGTTGCTGCTGATTTGGATGACATGATGGAGATTTTCGAATTCGGAAAGCAGATTATGCGGACCGACGGAAATATGCTTCAATGGACTGGCGGCTATCCGCAACGGGAACTTGTCGCTGCAGAAATCGGACGGGGCAACAGCTATGTGGTGCTTGCCGACGATGGGGTGGTGGTGGCTACTTTCGCCCTGATTTTGTCTGATGACCCGACTTACCGTGTTATTTATAACGGCCAGTGGACCGACGATGTGCTGCCTTACGGCACTATTCACCGAATTGCCAGCCGTCCCGATTATCACGACGTTGCACGCCAGTGCTTCAATTATGCCTGGTCGGTTCGTCCGAACCTCCGGGTCGATACGCATGCCGACAACCGCATTATGCAGCAGGTGTTGCTGAAAGCGGGTTTCCGTTATTGTGGCATCATACATTTGGCAAATGGCGACGAGCGGCTGGCCTATCAGAAGGTGGATGCGTTGAACTGCATCTCACCTTCGTTACTTTACTATGTCAAAACCCGTATATTGCCGCAATACGACGCCTTCGACGAGGCGCACCAGCAGGCTCACGCCCACTCAGTTATCCGTGAGAGTCTGGACCTTGCTATGCGCTATAACGCGAACACCAATCTGGCGTTTGCGGTGGCTGCCTTTCACGATTTGGGCTTGGCCGACGGCCGTGAGTTCCACCATGTGAAGTCTGCCGAGTATGTGCGAGCCGATAAAATGTTGCAAAAGTGGTTCTCGAAAGCACAGATTGAGGTGATGGCCGATGCGGTTGAAGACCATAGGGCTTCGGCAAAAAAAGAGCCGAGAACGCTGTATGGTCGTATTGTTGCCGAGGCTGACCGGTATATTGACGGCGACGACATTATGCGGCGCACGCTGTTGTTCGGAAAAAAGAATTATCCCGACTTAGGTCTGGAACAGCACTTGCTGCGGGCTAAACAGCATCTGGCCGAAAAATATGCCGAAGGCGGTTATCTGAGACTCTGGTTTGCCGACTCGGCCAACGCTGCACGGTTGAAGGCGTTCCAGCAACGCCTGAAAGATGCTGAATGGGTTGATTCTCAGTTGCGCCAATTGACGGGTGAGTTAGGTATATGCTGATTTTTTTACTAACTTTGCACCGACTAAATTTAAACTACGTTATGAAAAAAGTATTATTTATTCTTTGTGCTGCACTGAGCGTTATCTGTTTTAACGCTTGTAAGTCATCCCAGTCTTCTACAACTACCAACAATGCCAACGGAGGCGTTAGTGCCGACGACATCGCTTATGTTTATTTTATTAGCGGTGGCGAATATGCGGGCAAACAGGTTGAGGTCAAGATTGACAATTATACCAACTTCAGTGCCACTCCGGCTAAAAGCAAGGGCGATGCGCAGGCTAATGGTGTTGCCGCTGGTTCGCGCCACATTGCCGTTTCTTGCAATGGCAAGAATCTTTACGATGAAACCATCAGCATTAAGACGGGTGCTAAAAAGTACATTAAACTCCCTTAATTGAGATTCCTTTAAAAATACCGATAAGGCGTGTCTGTAAAACTACCGACACGCTTTTTTTGTATCTTTGCCGGTGTTAATAATCATGCTAATGAAAAAATTGAATCTTTTCGCGGGCATTGCCTGTGTTGTGGCTTTCTTGGTGGCCGGCTTGCTGGTGGCTTTAGGAAAGTTCCCTGTGGTTTCTGAAGAGGGACACGACCAGTTGAACCAACTTTCGTTGCTCTGGATTTTGGGCGTAACTGGTTTGAACTTCTTCGTTTACAGTGGCTCGTTTAGCCCTGTGCTCGACCGTTTTTACAATGTGTCGCGTGTGCTGGCCACTGTTGCCGGATTGTTGGCTGTGCTGACCTACTTTTTAGAGTATTCCCTCGAATTCGAGGCACGCTCTCTGTTCCAGTCTTCCATTATTCTGGCGGTGCTAACCCTGGCATTTTATTTCATGGTACGCCATTTCGACGACGATATTGCGTAAGCGCTAACCTTCAGAACGCTATTGCAGCTCAGTTGGTAAACCTTTTTTATTTTTCGTATCTTTGCGGAAATTTCACAAAACAGTTTTATGGCCGAAACATCATTGCTCGACAAACTTACTGACCTCGAGGTCCGTTTTCAGGAAATATCTACACTCATTACCGACCCGGCGGTTATTGCCGATATGAAGCGGTATGTGAAGCTTAACAAAGAGTATTCCGATTTGGAGCGTATTGTTGCACTGAAAAAACAGTACAAGAATGCTCTCGACAACATCGAGGAGGCAAAGGCTGTTATCAGCTCCGAAACCGATCCGGAAATGTTGGAGATGGCTAAGGCCGAATTTGCAGACCTGAATGCCAAACTCCCGCAAATGGAGGAAGACATCAAGTTGGCTCTCATTCCGGAAGACCCAGAAGATGCGCGCAATGCCATTGTTGAAATTCGTGGCGGTACGGGTGGTGACGAGGCGGCCCTCTTTGCGGGTGACTTGTTCCGTATGTACTCGAAGTATTGTGAAATTAAGGGCTGGTCGGTCTCTGTCAGCAGTTTTACCGAGGGTACTGCTGGTGGCTATAAGGAAATTGTGTTCAACGTTACTGGCGACAAGGTTTATGGTACAATGAAGTACGAGAGCGGTGTGCACCGTGTGCAGCGTGTTCCTGCTACTGAAACACAGGGACGTGTACACACTTCTGCTGCTTCTGTCGCTGTTTTGCCAGAGGCTCAGCCGTTTGATGTGGAAATTCAGGAAGGCCTTATCAAATGGGACACCTTCCGTTCGGGTGGCGCTGGTGGCCAGAATGTGAACAAGGTGGAGTCGGGTGTACGTTTGCGTTATCCGTGGAAAAGCCCGATTACAGGCCAGGTTGAAGAAATTTTGATTGAGTGTACCGAAACTCGCGATCAACCGAAAAATAAGGAACGTGCCCTTACCCGTCTGCGTTCGTACATTTACGACCGTGAGCACCAGAAGTATGTCGATGACATTGCCTCTCGTCGTAAGACGATGGTCAGCACGGGAGACCGCTCGGCTAAAATCCGCACTTACAACTATCCGCAGGGCCGTATTACCGACCACCGAATCAATTACACCATTTACAATCTGCCTGCCTTTATGGATGGCGAAATTCAAGATTGTGTCGACCACCTGATTGTTGCTGAAAATGCAGAACGCATGAAGGAAAACGAAATGTAATTGGTCTTCTACTTTGCAAAATCGATTTTTTCGTTTATTTTTGCACTCGCAAAAGGCCGCTATAGCTCAGTTGGTAGAGCGCCGCATTCGTAATGCGTAGGTCGCGGGTTCGAGTCCCGCTTGCGGCTCAGTTGTTTTAAGAGGGTGTCCCGTTGGTGGTCATCCTCATTTTTTTTGACCTAGGCTATTACTCTATTTATGGTATTCTGCGTGTGTTGTTGGCCATCCTCCGATATCCAAAACAAGATGCACAAATCTGTCGCACTTTCAGCGCTCCCCAATGCGTGTAATGAGAGCGTAGCGCTCACGCACTACACTGCTGACTGCCGCACCTTCGGTGCTGGCCTACTGCTTGAGCATGGAATTCGACGTGAAGAACAATCTGCTGCGTAAAAGACAAACAATTAGCGGATTAACAGTTGCAACTTTGTGCGATTTGCAGTACCTTTACGATTGTGAGAAGTCCGATGCTGCCAGCTAGATAGGTGAAGACCGTTACGCGTACGAAGCCAACGTCAAATCCGTGTTAGTGGTGAACGAAAGCACGACGCGCACGGTGACGTGGGACGAGGAGAAACGTCTGGTGGTGCTGAACGACGACGGCAACGCCTCGCGCTACACCTACTACTATACGGGGTCCCGTGTAATAAAGCACCACGGCCCGCTGTAGAGCGTCTACAATATGATTCAACAATGGACAAAATTTCGAAAAAGTTATGGGGTAAATAAATCTTTAGTGACAATGAACGTTTTTACTAAATCATTATTGGTATGCGTGGTCTTCTGTATCTGTGCATGTGGCTCGACGCCGCAAGTATCAGAAGAAGAATTCACACCAAGGTATGGAGAATTTTATTCATTTGCAAAAGGCAGGGAAACGTGGTTGATAGACACAATTTTCCTAGGAGTTAGTTCTGTTAATTTAAGGTATGAGCACGGCGCTGGCTTTTATTTTAGTCAACCTATTTGTAAAGGAAGAAAAAGGACACCGCTACCTATCATTATAAGAGATGAGAAATTGTATATTGGAAATATTCCTTTAGATACATTTTTATTAAGGGCAAAGATAAGAGGATGTGACATCAATTACGATTTTTCTAACGCTATAAAAATAATCAAGTTATTAGAAAACTATAGAATAGGTGACATATCCGTGAACCATGAAAGTGAAAGTATAAGGCTTAATTTTTTTGAACTGGGAGACACGATCATTAAAATGCATTATTCAGCAACAGAAGAGGTCCATTGGATAAATTCAGATTCTTCATGTGTAATGAAGGGCTGGTCTATTTATAAAGAAAAAAAGAAGTCTGAAGGGGTTCCGCAACCAGTACAAAATAGAAAAGAATATGGTAAATAAAAACTTTATATTGATTGCTGTTCTTTGTGAAGTCTTTTGTTCGTGTGACAATCAAAATGACTATTATCATAATAAGTATTACTGTGATTTGAAAGATAAAATAGAAAATAGAGTATGATTTAGATGTAGATGCATTTGATGAATTGGAATTGAATGCTTATTATGACAATTCTAAAGAAGAATATAAAGATATGATAAAATATGCAAAAATTATCGCAGATAAAAAAGATCCATTTTATGGTGAAAATGTATTTTACTTATATGAAATGGCTGGTTTGCTTTCAAATCCATTGCATTTGGACACAGCATTATTTTATTTGAAAAAGAGTGCTAAAGCAGGAAATCAATATGCTGCGTGCACATTAAAAAAAATGTATCAAGAAGGTGAGTATGTGAAAGTAAATTCTGATAGTGTTGTGTGTTATGAAGCGGAAAATTAAGTTAAAATATCATTACGGGCAATTTTATTCTTTGTTTGAACCAGATAATGCAGGCTATGCTGATTTAGAATCTATCGGAAAAGTAATAATGGCAATACTATGATGAAATATACCTTTTTATTACAACTTACATTTTTTTTCTTATTGTTGTCGTCTTGTTCAACAACCAGTAATAAGAGAATGTCAATCACAAAGATTGACTCTGTTCATAATTATTATTTGATTTATGCCTCAAAAGATGGCAACATATATAAGATAGTGTCCCAAAAAGTTCAGAAATCAGAATATGTCAAAAAGATAGCTATGGGCGGAAAATACAGATTTGAAGTTTTTCCTGTCATTGACAAATCATCCGGGTTCGCTCCTTCCAACTATTTAGATGTGAAATGCTTAGCATTTACAGATAGTACTAAAATATGTATAGAAGAAGGGTGCTTGCCTAATTTGTATTATTCCAATGATATAGAGGGTCTGTATACCAACAAATAACCTTATGTTGTTGCCCATCCTCCGACATCCAAAACAAGATGCACAAATCTGTCGCACTTTCAGCGCTCCCCAATGCGTGTAATGACAG
>ODAJ012158419.1_pt1 | contig 28472 bp, 23 predicted proteins | sample 1539241 | NCBI WGS metagenome assembly ODAJ01 (sample SAMN02144231, study PRJEB22623) | gut metagenome | biome: sheep rumen | host: Ovis aries | place: New Zealand
TTTTTTCTGATAATTGTGGTTTTATTATTACTGAATATGGATCCATAATAACTAACTCCTATTTTGTTGGAATAAATCTCCAAGTTTTTCGATTGCAGATTTTGTGTAAATAGTTAATCTTCCAGCGTGAGTACCAGGTGCAAGTAATTCAGCGTTAACGTTGCTAACTTCAACAACATCTACACCAGCATGGTTTCTTGCTCCTAAACTAATTCCACGATCACTGCCAACAACTACTAAAGGTCCTTTAGGTGTTCTGTATTTTCTACCTCTTAGTTTACCTTTACCAGATTTAATTTTTCTTCCTTTTTTAGCTCTTACAATATCATCCATGATACCTAAATCTTTGAAGATTTCACGAGTTTCTTTGGTTGTTTTAACTGTTTCTAATTCATCATCTACAACGAAAGGAATTTGTTCTAATCCAGAGATTTGGTGTCCTCTTTCGGATACTAAATCTTTGTTAGCTGTAGCTGCAATTGCAGATCTGATTGCTAAGATTCTTTCTTTTCTGTTGATTTTTTCATGATAAATAGTATTTACTCGTGGAGGGTGAGCTTTTCTACCACCAATTGCTTGAGGTACGAATGCTGCTTTGGATGATCCACTTATACGAGGTACCATTGCTGCTCCTCTACCTGAACCCATTGATTTTGCTGTAGTTCTTTTACCAGCCATTGGGTTTGATCCCCATGGTTGAATTCTTGCTGTTTGAATTGAAATTACAGCTCTTTTAATTACGTCAGGTCTGTATGTTTCTTCAAATATTTCTGGGAGCTCAATTTCCTCGGTGATGTCGCCTTTTAATGAATAAACGTTTACTTTTGCCATACTAATCACTCTTTAAATTTATACTCCCTGTCTTGAAGTTGTGCTTATGTAAGATATTTCCGGAGCTGTTGCATCTTTACTTGCATTTCTTACTCCTTTTCTTAAAACAACTAACCTTTTGGAAGGTCCTGGTAATGAACCTTTAACAATAATGTAATTGTTTTTAACTAATCCATATTTTACAAATCCACCATCTGGGTTAATTAAGTCAACCTCAGATTCATCGCCTATTTTTAGGAGTTTTTTGTTATATTCTGTTCTTTTATGGTATCCCATTTGACCTTGCATTGCAACGGTCCACATGGTTCTGTTTGGAGTCCATGGTCCGATAGAACCTACGTGTCTTTCAATACCACTACGTGCTGCTTTACCATATTGGATTCTTACACCGAATCTTTTTACTGGTCCTTGAACACCTTTTCCTTTGGTGGTTGCTATTGCATCAGTGAATTCACCTTCTTCGAATACATCTTTAGGGGTGATTTCTTGTCCTAATACACTTATAGCATATTCTAATTTATCTTCTACAGATTTTCCACCTACTCCGAATTCAAGAACTTCTGGTTTTTTCTTAGGCACACTGGTAAGTTTTGGTTTAGTGTGAACTAGAACTCTAACTTCATCAATTTCATCGATTCTGTTTCTTAAGTTTTCTAATTTTGATTCAATATCTTCGAATTTAGGAACAGATATTTTTCTTGATAATTCATCATCTAAATTATCGTTTGCGAGCACATCGGTTAATGTTTTTAATCCGTATGTTGTTTTTGTGTAAGCTCTAATTCCCAACACTACTAAAGGTGGTGCCTCTAATATTGTACATGGAACAGATAATTCCATGTTTTCTGTTGGAGAACCTTTCCTAGAGTCCAGAGCCGTCACGTGGGTCATGCCCACCTTGTATCCTGCGAATCCGAGCAGTCCAGTCTCTTCTACTTCCGGCCAGGTACTTACACGAGGTGTTTCTCTAGCCACTCTTTTACGTGGACTGAATGCAACCGATCCTTTTCTTGGTTGGTGATGTCTAGTCATGTTTTCTTCTCCTTAAATTTAAAATTATAATGTTTATGGTGTTATTTACAAGTTATTTTTAATAAGTAACAAAATACTATTGCAACAGAATGTTTAATATAGACAACGTACTAATAACTGCCTCTTCTGTCCTGACTGTTTCAGTACCCTGACAAGGAACTGTGTTAATTTCAAAATCTAACTTTCGCTCATTTATCAAGCTGTTTATTCCTGAGTATGGTCCTCCGAATAAAATAGCTACATGAGTCGCTTGTTGAATGCTTGTTTGAACCTCATCTAGAATAGAATTAATGTTAGGAGCATATTTTGATGTACCAATTACCAAATCAGGTTTTTGCTTCATCATGGTTATGCTGTCATAGAGGTTACGGTCACTAGTAATTGCTTCATATCCCCAATAAACACTCTCAGGTTCATCAGGTTCTATTAAAATTTCTTTGCCTAGTTTTTCAATACGAAAACTTAGTACTTTGTTGACACTTAGTTTCTCCTTACATAATGCAAGTTGGTCTACACCAATATCGACCATTGTGCCCTTACGAACACGTTTTTTTGTCAATCCTTTTCTGTAATCTCCAACTTGAAGATCATCTGATGAAGGATGATGTGGTGTCCTAAGTGGTGGAAGTATTCCTACATTCTTCAGCTCCGGTGTAATCGGAAACACTTGTTTTCTCAAGTATTGAGGTGTATCCATGTATTCTAGGATAGTTTTCATATAGAGAGCATCATCCCTACTACCTCCGTCTGAATTGTCATTGTAAATAACTATGTTATTAGCCCTAAATAGAGCAGCATATCTTCCTATTAAGCCAACTTTATATGTTCTTATTTTTGTATCTTTTGATTCGGCCAAAAAACTATTCGGCACGAATATTGATAATGTTTCCATAATAAAAATTATGTTCAAAAACATATATTAGTTTATAGGAAGTTTTTATCAGTTGGAATACTATATTATATATTACTTTATAACTATATATAAACTTACCGTTTTAATTGGTATAAAAAAAGATTTTATTAATTGAAAAAGTTAAAGAATAATTTTTTCATGAAGTTTAGAAAAAACAGATTTTGTAAAAACTTTTAAATATATCTGCTAATTTTTGAATAAAAATAATTAAAAAAAACATGAAAAGAAAATATCAAAAAAAAGGGGTAATTCATGATTACTTTTTTTGATCTTCCAGAATTCTTTGCATGTATGCATTTACACTTGTGCTGATAGCTGCAACTTTTTTACTTGGTAAGAATGTTGCATTTAGTTCATTGATTCTTTTTTCGTCCTCTTTTACAACCTGTTCTATATCAGTTACTAAATCCCTTTTGTTTTCTTCAATGAAACTTGTGTGTAAGTTTGCGTCCTGGAAGTTTTTATTTTTCATTAATGCCTTGTGGAATGGTATGGTTGTAGGAACTCCCACTACAATAAATTCGTTTAATGCCCTTTTCATACGGGCAATTGCTTCAGGCCTGTTATTTGCATGAACAATCAATTTTGCAATCATTGAATCATAGATGGAAGGTATGGTATAACCTGTATATACACCACTGTCCATCCTTATACCAATTCCTCCAGGAGAACGGTAACCTACAAGTCTGCCCGGACTAGGTACAAAATCATTCAATGGATCTTCAGCATTGATACGACATTCAATTGCATGACCGTTAACACTTATATCATCCTGAGAGTATTCTAATTTTTCCCCTGCAGCTACTTTGATTTGTTGTTTTACCAGGTCAACACCAGTTATTGCTTCTGTAATCGGATGCTCCACCTGTATCCTTGTGTTCATTTCAAGGAAGTAATATTCACCATTTGAATACATAAATTCAACTGTTCCTGCACTGTTGTAATCCACACTTTTTGCAGCCTTTATAGCTGATTCACCCATTCTTTCCCTTAGTTCCTCTGTCATAATTGGTGATGGTGCTTCTTCTATCAGTTTTTGATGTCTTCTTTGAATTGAACATTCACGATCACATACATGTATTGTGTTTCCATGATTATCTGCCAATATCTGGAATTCTATGTGTCTTGGTCTTTCAATATATTTTTCAATATATACTGTTCCATCACCGAATGTTGACTGGGCAAGGTTTTGTGTGGTTTCTATTGCACGGGCAAGTTCATCTTCCTCATAAACCACTCTCATCCCTATTCCTCCACCACCTGCGGAAGATTTGATGATAATAGGGTAGCCTATCTCCTTTGCACGTTTTTTAGCCTCTTCAATATCTGTTATTCCTTCCTTGTCACCAGGAACTGTTGGAACCCCTACTTTTTGCATCAACTGTTTTGAAGTAATCTTGTCTCCCATGGACTCTATTGCATTTTTTCTAGGTCCGATTAATGTAATACCATTCTCATCACACATTTCACCTAATGCAGGATTTTCTGATAAGAACCCATATCCTGGGTGAATTGCATCTGCTCCTGTTTCGATTGCAATGTCCCTGATTTTGTCAATATTCAGGTAGGATTGTGCCAGTATTGATGAGTTAAGTGGTTTTGCTTCATCGGCATATTTAGTAAATAATGCCGTTTCATCAGTATCTGAATAAATTGCCACTGTATCTACATCAAGTTCTTTACATGCACGCATAACACGTATTGCTATTTCTCCACGGTTTGCGATTAATACTTTATCAAACATTATATGTTTTCCCCTTTTTTGATTAAATAAAAATTAATTATAAATTTACATTATATTACTATTTTCTATATTATTGTATTTAGTTAATAATATATAGATTTATAGTTATACTCTAAAGAGCCATAAAACATAGTATGTAATAATTTAGAAAAAAAAGTTGTAGAAAAAAAGTAGAAAAAAGGATGGTAATAAAAAATTAATACAAATCATTTATATTATACTCATAACATTTTTTTACCCGGTTTTTATTTGCTGCCGCCAATTTATATTCATTTACATCAAATAAGCTGAATTTAAGATTTGTATCTTTAGGTCTTACTGAAATTTCATCGGATATCATGATTTCAAAACTATCCAAATCTAGATTAAATCCCAATCCAGTATATTTCATATAACTTTCCTTAAGTACCCAATATTTAAAGAATTCATTTGAAGGATTATCCGATTTTATAATGTTGTCATATTCGTCATTATAGAAATAATTCTTTGCTATGTCCAAATCTATTGAAGGATCATTATATTCTATGTCAACTCCCACTTTGCTATCTGATATTGCACATGCAACGTATTTTCCACTATGAGAAATGTTGAAATGGATATTTTCATAATTGGAAATTATATGCTTTTCCATATTTTTGCGTATTAAAAAGGGGATTGATGATGCTTTCTTCATTTAACAGTTTTATCAGCAAAAGATAAGCACCACAACTTAATTTTTTATCCTTATCAAATTTAAATCTGGAAATTTTATTTTTTCTATCATCAGATACTGCTTTATAACCTTTTGATAGATTCAATTCATCCACATCACAATATGCTAATTTAATCATTGTTTAACCTTTAATATTAGTAATGTCATGTCATCGAATTGTTCTTCATCGATTGTATATTCTTCAATATCTTCAATAATATTTTTAAGAACATTGCCATCATTACCGTTTAGAATACTTATTAATCTTTCTTCACCATAAAGTTCCTTGTTTTTATTTTGTGCATCGGTTATACCATCTGTATATAACAGTAACTCTTCATCTACCTTAACAGTATAACTGGAATATTCATAATCTTCCATTATTCCCAGGACAATTTCTGAATCCAACTCCATGAACTGATAACTGCCATTCTTTTTAATTAATGGAGGATTATGTCCTGCATTAACATAGGTCAACATATGAGTTTTTTTATTGAATACTCCCAAAAACAATGTTATGAACATCATTTCTGAATTTTTTTCATACATAAAGTTATTTAGATAAGAGAATACTTCTGAAGGATAATGATTATTATCTATAAGTAACTTTATTGAAACTTGAGTTAAGAGAGTAAATATTGAAGCCGGCACACCTTTACCTGAAGCATCACCTATTGTAATTACCGTGTGTTCCTCATCAAGATCATAGAAATCATAAAAATCTCCACCAACCTGTCTTGCAGGTTTGGAAAAACCTTCAACAAATATAAAATTATCATTAATCTGTTCATTTGGCAACACTGCCGATTGTATATTATAAGCTATATTCAATTCAGCACGTGCCCTTTGCTTTTCTCCCTCCAAAGATTTCAAGTTTTCAATGTATTCGTTATTTATTTTTTTACTTATTTTTTATGACATGATGTTTTTTTTCTGAACCATTTAATAATCAATTTTATCGTATCATTTAACATGAATAGATCGAATAATTACAGTGAAAAAATTTCCAATAATAAAATCCAAATAATAATTCTGACTTATCTATGATAATCTATTAAAAATCTATTTATGATTAATTAAATAATATATTATTATACTATATGTCAAATTTTTATTCAATTGAATGACTGAGATTTGATGCTAATTCAAAATTATAATAGGGTTTAAGATGATTAGACAACATATACTTAAAAATATTGAAGAGGAATATGCTACAGAATCTGAATTATTAAAAAAATTAGAAATATCCCAGGAAAAACTAATAAAGAATTTAGAAATTCTTAAAGAAGCAGGATATATTATTTCACATGATATTGATAAAGGATATAAACTTGAAGATACACCAGACATAATTGAACCATTTGAAGTTGGACGTGGATTAAATTCCAAATACATGGGTCATAACATACATTTCTATGAAGAAGTGGAATCTACAAACAACACCGCTAAGAAATTTGCAGAAGATGACGCTCCTGAAGGAACAGTCATAATAGCAGAATATCAAACCGCAGGAAGAACCAGAAAACGTGAAGAATGGGTATCACCTGAAGGTGGTATTTACATGACCATGATTTTACGACCTGAAGTCACACTTCTAGAAGCAAGTAAACTGACCATTGTAACAGGCGTTGCAATTGCCAAGACATTGCATGATGAGTTCATGATAGATGTTGGTATTAAATGGCCTAACGACATATTAATAGAAAATAAAAAAATATGTGGAATTCTAACCGAAGCAGTTACAGATTATGATAAGGTTAAGGCTGTACTGGTTGGTGTTGGAATTGATGTTAACATCAATGAAAACGACATTCCGGAAAAATTGAACAACATTGTTACTACAGTACAAAAAGAAACAAATATTACATTCAATAGAGCAGAGATCATGAGAAGTTTCTTCAAAGTATTTGAAGACCTTTATGAAGAATATAAAAATAATAATTTCAAATATATCATTTCGGAATGGAGAAGATTATCAAGTACAACAGGTAATCGTGTAAAAGTATATAAAAATGGAAAAGCAGTTAAAGCTGATGCTGTTGGAATAACCAATAACGGCGCATTAATCATCGAAACTGATGATGGAAAATTAGAGAAAATTACATCAGGTGAATGTGATATTATAGATGATGAATAATCATCATCACATTTTTTTTAATCTCCTTAACTAATCATACAGAACTTTTTCTATACAATCGTTTTTACAAACCTCGGCTGTTTTTTCAAATGTATTGCAAATGGCACTTACCATTTCATCCATTGTCAACTTATCCGAATCCTTTGCTGACCAGTCTATACGGATGGTTTTACTAGCACCAGGCATACCCACAGCAGGTATTGTAACAATATTATAATTTTTTAACAGCAGCATTGAATAAACTGTTGCAATGATATCTGCAGAAACATCAACCGGACCTACTTTTTTGGTTACTTCATCCTTAATGTCCTCCTGCTTAAACATGAAGCCTGTAGGAGTAGTTGATGGATGTAATCCCTTATCCAATAACTTCTGGTATAATTCATCCTTCTGAATATAGGCTTCCCTGATTCTTTGAGGAGAATATTTTTCCAGTGCCTTTATCATTCCAGCAACCAATGGTGCCTGAGCTTCAAATCCATACTGGTTAACGGTCAGTTTAATTTCATCTATTAATTTTTCACTACCTGCCATTAAACCTCCGCGCGGACCATCCATTAACTTATCAGTACTTGTTACTGACAAATCAGCACCAAGATCTATTGCAGTAGGTTGGTTATAAATTGCTCGGCGTAATCTGGCCCCTGATGCATCATCAACAAAAACCAGAATATCCTTGTCTTTGGCTTTTTGAATAATCTGTTTAAAATCATCTTCTGTTATTACTTCATGATCCATTGTTGTTCCTGTTATGACTACCAATGCTGTGTTATCACTAATTTTAAAGTCATCTATGCTTGAATATTCAACATAATCTGCTCCAACTAAATTAGCCGTTCTCGGAATTGATGGATGACCCGGTTTTTTCGGAAGAAAATGAACAATTTCATCCCCTTCTTTAACATATGTGATTATCATTGCAGCTATACCGCTTGTTGTTCTGTTTAGTGGTAGCACTTTTTCTCCACCCATATGTTCTATGCCTAACTTTTGGATTTTTTCATCAAAGACTGCAGGTCCGGCATAAGTTTCAAGCAGAGAAATATCCTTTGGTGTAACGTCAAATCCACCTGCAAGTCCTGTTAAATCTACAATTGAATCAATACCCTCGGTCTTGATTTTGCTGTTAATTATTCTCAATCCTTTTTCTCGTTTTTTAATTTCATCTAATTCAATTGACATAGTAATAACCTGTAAAAAATAATATATTTATCTATAAAAAAAAGTTTTTGAAAAAAAAATAGTGGAATGGGAAGGTAATACTCTTTTTATTCTACATTTACTTTGAAAACATCAGCAAATAATTCAACAATTACTTCCAGTTGTTCGTCAGTGAAACTGATGATAGTTACATCACCATCTTCCTTTACAAAGTACTCTGCATTTACTATAGCCCCGTCTTCGTTCATGTATAAGTAAATACCATCATCAATACCTATTTCTGAATCATTTAGATATATTTCAAATTTTATGAGCATATCAACATTTTTAACTTCTTCAAATCCGCTTTCAGGATTTTCTTTATGTTGTTCCAATGATTCCTTAAGTTCGTTGATACGTTTTTCTAATCTTTCCACATTCTTTGTCATATAATCCCCTATAAAAAATAAATTTATTTATTAATATTATCTTTTTTAGACTTAATATAGATTTTTATTTGAAATATTATAAAGCATGAAAAAAAGATTTTAAAAAAAAATGATGCTGCGTATAATATTTATCCTTTTTTCATAGAAAATCTAATTGTCAGATATCAGGGAAAAATAATATTTACATGGAATAAGAAGGAATTCCAATGAATTTTTTGCAGGGAATAATAAATTAAGCATATATGAATAAATAAACACCAAATACTTATAAAATAATTTATAAAAATATATGTATACTATATCATTATTGATAAAATTTAAATATTTATTAATAATTTGATAATATCCGATTAAGGGGGTAGGTACTTGAGTGATAAAAAATCCAAACTAGCAGCGGGAAGTATTATTACGCTATTGGGTTCTATAATCCTTAGATTAGGTGGATTTATTTATCGTTTTATTTTAAGTAGACTATTATCGACAACTGGATACGGACTTGTTGGACTAACATTACCTTTTCAGAACATATTTATCATAGGAGCTTCAGGAGGAGTTCCTCCAGCAATAGCAAAATACGTTTCACAGTACAAAGCTATTGATGATAAGGAGATGGTACACAGGGTAAGCATTACCGGTATGAAAATGATGATATTCATGGCAATTATTGCTTCGATAATCATGTTTTTAATTTCAGAGCCTATAGCAGTGGGCATGTGGAATAAACCTGAAGCATTATTACCATTAAGATTGGTATCGGTTATTGTACCGTTTAGTGTACTTGTAGGTGCATTTAGAGGTGTATTTCAAGGATTTTATCAGATGAAAAATATTTTCTACAGTAAATTCATTGAACAGATATTCACCATAATAATCGCATCATCTCTAGTAATTGTAGGATGGTATGCAGCAGGTGCCGTATTAGGTACTGCATTGGGTTTTCTCGTATCGTTACTGGGAACATATTATCTTTTTAAACGTGATGTGAATGATGCTTATTTAGATGAGAAGTTTCCGAAAATATCTTTCAGAGAAGAATTAAAATTAATGAAAGAAATATTTAAGTTTTCGATTCCTGTTGTTATTTCAGGTATTGCAGAAATATTTTTATATGATACAGGAACATTTTTCATAGGTATGTTTTTACCGACATTCTTTGCAGGATTTTATACCAATGCAAGTGCTATTGCAAGGATACCTCTTATGGTGGCAAATTCCGTGTCAATATCCATACTTCCTGCAACCAGTGAAGCCGACAGTTTAGAAGATAAGGAATTATTAAAAATGTATATGCACCAGTCATACAGATATACGACTGTAACATCATTACCGGTATCTGCCTTTATTATGGTATATGCAGTTCCATTAATGGTTTTATTATTTGGAAGTGAATACGCAAAAGGAGCTGAAGCACTTTGGATATTAGTGGGAGGAATGTTTTTCTTCTCAGTTTATTTGATTGCATGTAGTATGTGTCAAGGTTTAGGAAAACCGACTTTTCCTATGTATTCATTGATTATAGGTGCATTGGTGAACGTGGTTTTAAGTTTCATTCTAATACCAATATACGATATTACTGGAGCTGCTATTGGAACAACTGCCGCCACATTTGTATTGATGGTTATGACAGTTGGTGAACTAGTTCACTTGTCAAAGATACATCCACCGTATAAAGATCTATTTAAAATGATTATAGCTACGGGATTCATGATTGCTGTCATGTATCTGATTCCGCATACAATTATCGGAATGTTTATTGGTCTTATTGTTGGAAGCTTAGTTTATATGATTGTAATCTTATTACTTAAAGCTCTTAAACCGGAAGATGTTGTCTTTATAGAAAATATTATCAATAAAACAGGTCCGCTTAAAAAATACTTAACGAAAATAGCTAATTTAATAAAAATTTATTTAACCAATTAAATAAATTCTTTTTTTTTAATCTTTTTTTTATTTATACAATTCTATGACTTTATTATGTGCTTTCATTTCTATTGAATCATCCAAAGGTTCCAAAGAATTGATATCATACTTATTTTGTAAAGCTTTCAATATTAGATAATCGGCCAAATGAGGATTTTTTGGCAGTACAGGACCATGCAAATAGGTACCTATGTAATTTTTGTAAACTACTCCTTCTTTCATATCATAATCATTGTTACCCAATCCTGAGATTACATCACCTAATGCTTCATAGTCAGAGTAAGTTCTGCCACCATGATTTTCAAAGCCCACTATTGTTTTTGGTTCTATGTCCAGACTGCTTTTAATTATTATATTTCCTATGATTCTTTTTCCCTTACCTGATTTACTTACATAATCAAGAATGTTTAATCCTTCAATGGTATTTCCATATTTATCTATGTATTGTGCACCTAAAAGTTGATAACCACCACAAACAGCTAATACAACCTTATTTTCATCAATCAATTGTTTAAAACTCTGTTTATATTGTAGAAAATCCTTGTATACCAATTGCTGGTTTCTGTCTGATCCTCCACCCATGAAGAAAATATCTCCATTATCCAAATCAGGTTTTTCATCATTTTCAGAAAAGTTGTATACATTGACTTTAATTCCTCTGTCTTCGGCCCTTTTTTTAAGACACCTGATATTTCCGGTATCCCCATACAAGTTTAATAATTCCGGATATAAATGAAAAATGTTTAATTCCATATTTTAACCCCTATTTACTTTTTGACTAACATAATCCCTGGTGTCAAAGATAGCAGTATAAGTCGGCAATATATATACTATTTCAACATCGTCTTCAATAGCAGTATCTATAACATCCGTCCATTGTTTAAATATATGAATCTTTTCCAGGTCAACATCATCATATTTCTTTTTTAATGCTATTTCCTCTGCCCTAATACCACTGCAATAATAATTCTTTATTGTTTCATCATTGGTACAATATGTATTTGCATCCCAGATCCATGAGATGTCTCTTCCATCGGCCTCATTGTCATTTAATATGTGGACTACTGTTTTGTTCCTGTTATCATTTGATATTATCCTTGTTACCTGACTTAATCCTATAGGATTTTTTGTAAGGATTACCTTGATTTTCTTGTTTTTATAATCAAATTCTTCCATTCTACCTAATGAAAATGAAAAATTCTCCATAGCCTTTATTGTATCTTGAACATTAACTCCCAATTCATTCATTAAGGCATATACTCCACATACATTGTATGCATTATACAATCCAATGTACGGAAAGTTGATTACATGTTTTTCGTTGTCATGACGAATTGTTATTTCCTGTGATGAATCCATCTCATTCACATCAATAACAGTATACTCTTTTTTCTCATTAGAAAAGTTACAGTTAAGACAATGATAATCACCCAAATGTCCGTAAATGTTTTTAGTATACTGTATTTCATCACCACATAATGGACATTTACTGATTGTCAAATTAGTTTCGATGATTTTGTTAGATGCGATTTCCATACCGAATGAGGTTATTTCGTTGTTCACCTTTTGGGATAACTGATAAACGTAAGGGTCATCTGCATTAAGAATTAATTTCACATCAGGCAATAATTGAATACTTTCAAATACTTCTGAAATTATTCCTTCTATTTCCCCATATCGATCCAACTGATCTCTGAAAAAGTTTGTGAGTAATATGTATTCTGGTTTTAAAAAAGCTGATATTCTGTCCAGTGAACCTTCATCCACTTCAAAAATACCGTAATCATAATGATTTTTAGTATTTCGAACATATGTTGTTGCCACTCCCTGAATCATGTTGGCTCCTTTAAGGTTTGACAATACATTGTAATTTTCAAGAATTTTGTTGACCAAATTGTTAGTTGTGGTTTTTCCATTTGTTCCTGAAATTAATATGATTTTATCACATTTTTCATTGATTACCTCCAAAAAGGACTTGTCAATTAATAATGCAATTCTACCAGGAAAAGCAGTCCCACTTTTGTTAAAAAGGTTCAGAAAGAGAATTGATGTCTTTCCAGCAAACAAAGCCAACTTATTTAATATTTTGTTAAACATATTACCACATCCAGTATATTCATATTTTGTATATAAAGCAATATATAATTTATCAAAAAATCTTAAACAGACGTATAATTAAGGATAATAACAAAATAATACATAGAACAAAAGATTTTAAGTTTAAATTAACAATTTAAGTAATATAAATATCCCTAGATGGAATTTAAAAAAAAAATAAAAAAAGATTATGAAAAAATATGAGCGGATTTTTTCAATCCAATGACAGACAATAATATGCTTATTAAACTGAGCAGGGCAATAATCATCATTGTAGTTTGATTACTGATAATCAGCAGATCATAGTTGGATGCTTGTATTGGCACATTTCCCATGATAAATGCAAAGGTTACAGTCAATATTCCCATACTGAAGGATTGTCCCAGATTTCTAACAGTAGCAACAGAGGCTGATGCAGTAGGAATATATTTTTTATCATCCACAGAACTTAATATAATATTATTGTTAGGTGTTGAAAAGAATCCGTGACCTATACCCTGAATAATCATAGCCACCATTATTAAATAAAGGGGGGTGTTAACGTTTATCTGTGACAATAAGGATATGGCTATTGTTATAAGTGTTACACCTATCAATTGAAGTATTGCAGGATTTATCTTATCGGATAATTTACCAGCCTGTGCCGCTATGAGTAACATCATTACTGGTGTTGATATTAATATAAGTCCGGATGTTTGAGCATCAAGACCCAGAATATACTGAAAATGATAATTTAAAACATAACTAACCACATAAGTTGACAAATAAGCAATCATTGCTACAATATTTGATGTTGTGTAATTTAAATTCTTAAATAATCTCATTTCATATACAGGATTATCCTGTTTTAACTCATATTTTACGAAAAATGCTAAAACAATAAGGGACACGATCAGCATCAGAAAACCAAGACCTGTATTCAATATGGTAAAACCATACAACAACAATCCAATTCCCACAACATATAGTAGAGAACCAGTCTTGTCCAGCCTATCTTTTTCCATTATCCATTCGTCATCTATTTTATTTAAAAGATAATATGATAACATGGCAAGGATTATTGTAATAAAGAAAACAAATCGCCAGGACAGATTATGTACAAGAACACCACTTATAGTCGGAGAGATGGTTATTCCAAGATACACGCCGGTTACATTAATACCAAGAGCATGCCCTCTGTTGGAAACCGGAATTTCTGCCGTTATCATGGAAACGTTGGTTACAAAAACCATTGAAGATCCTATTGCCTGTAAGATTCTGCCTAAAAACATCAGCATTATGTTAAAGGATATCGTTGATAATAAGGAACCTGTGGCAAAGATAATCAGTCCGATCTTGAAGGAACGTTTCAAACCATATTTTCCACAGAGTTTTGCCAATGGAACACCTGTCACTGCAAGAATCAATAAGTAAATGTACACTATCCAATTTTGCATAATATTACTTATATGAAAATATGAAGCAAGTGTTGGAAGAATTACTGAAAGACCATTGGAAGCATAGGCCATAGTAAATGAACTTATAGCCGCTGTTAAAATGATATATACATACTTTTTATTTTCATCCATAATGATAATTATGTTAGTAATCCTATTTAGAATAATAAGATTAAACTTATTAAAAAATAGATTATTTGCTGCAAGATACAATTTGACACGAATAAATTTGCAAAATTATTAAAGAATCAGAATGTTATTGTAGAAAATGATTAAAATATTTATAAAAAAAATTAGATTTAAAAAAAAAGGAATTGAAGAAGGAATTATAATTTGATTTTTATATCCAATGCACTGGATCCTTCTTCATAACAGAATACTGGGTTAATATCCAACTCTTTGATTTCAGGGAAGTCAAGAGTTAATCTGGTTACACGTTTAAGTGTGTCTTTTACTGCATCGATGTCACATGGAGCATCTCCACGGTAACCTTCCAGTAATTTACTTACTTTTGTACTGTTGATTTGTTCATCAATAGCTTCTTCGGTTAATCCGGAACCGAGTTTGAAGTTTACATCATTGATTAAGTTTACGTATATTCCACCCATACCAAATCCTATGATTGGACCAAATTGAGCATCTCTTAACATACCTATAAGAACTTCTTGTCCTTTTGGCATCATTTTTTGAACTTCTACTCCATCAGGTACAACATCAGGATGAGCTTCTTTTGCTCTTGCAATGATTTCTTCGAATTTTTCTTCTACTTCTTCTTTGGAGTTGATGTTTACTTGTACTCCACCAATATCTGTTTTGTGTAATATTTTATCTGATGCAATTTTAAGTACTACTGGGTATTGCATTTCTTCTGCTGCTTCTCCAGCTTCTTCTTTGGTTGTTGCAAGTACGATTGGTGCTGCTGATATACCATATGCTTTTGCTACTTGGTATGCTTCACTACCTATTAATGCATCTTTTCCACTTTCTTTTACAGAGTCAATAATTTTTTGGGCTTCCTCTTTGTTGATTCCTTCTAAATTATCGATTGCTGATACTTGTGATTTTTCTTTGATTTCTGAGAATTGTGACATTCCTTTGAGAGCTGTAACTGCTGTTTCAGGGAATACAAATGTTGGAATATTGTGTTCACGTAATACAAGGTTTTCTTCTACAAATGTAGGACCACCCATGTTTACTACCATGATTGGTTTATTGAATTTGTTTTTAGCATCAACAATTGCTTCTCCTACTTCTTTAGGTTTGTATGAAGCTGTAGGACAAGCCATAATAATTGCACTGTCAATGTAATCTTCAGCTAATACTATTTCCAGTGTTTTTTCATATGCTTCAGGTGATGCATCACCAAGTACATCGATAGGGTTGTGTACACTACCTTCTTCAGGAATTACTTCCCTGAGTTTAGCCATTGTTTCATCTGTAAGTTCAGCAAGTTGTAACTCTTCTGCTTCAATTTTATCTGCGGTTAATACTCCCCCACCACCAGCGTTGGTAATTACTGCAATGTTTTTACCTTTTGGTAGTTCTGATTTGGAAAATGCTGTTCCTAAGTCAAATAGTTCCTGCATTGATCTTGCTCTCATTACCCCACTTGTTTCAAATGCGGCATCAAATGCGAAGTCGTTTCCTGCTAATGCTCCTGTGTGTGAAGATACTGCTTTAGCTCCTGCTTGACTGGATCCTGATTTAAGTAATACAACAGGTTTTTTCCTTGTTACTTCCCTCATTACTTTTATAAATCTTTCTCCTTCACTGATTCCTTCAAGGTATCCTAAAATTACATCAGTTTTATCATCACCAGCTAATTGTTCAATAACATCGATTTCTGAAACATCTGCTTTGTTTCCTAAACTAACAACTTTACTGAAACCGATTCCTTCAGATACACTCCAATCAATAATTGCTACTGTCATTGCTCCACTTTGGGATACAAATGCTATATTTCCTGGTTGAGGCATTACTTGAGCGAATGATGCGTTAAGTGGTGTGTGTGCGTCTAAACTTCCAAGACAGTTTGGACCTTGAACGTTGATATCGTATTTTTTTGCGATTGCTGATAGTTCTTCTTCAAGTTTTACTCCTTCTCCACCAACTTCTTTAAATCCTGCTGTTAAAACTATAACGTTTTTAATTCCTTTTTGTCCACATTCTTCAATTGAAGCATTTGCGAATTTTGATGGAATTGCAACAACAGCAAGGTCACATTCTCCTTCAATGTCCAATACTGATTTGTATGCTTTTAATCCTAATATTTCACCATCTGCTTTGATGTTAATAGGATAGATTTCACCTTGATAACCACATGTTTTTAAGTTATCGGTAACAATGTAACCTAATTTTCCTTTTTGATTTGATGCGCCTATTACGGCCACTCCTTTTGGATTGAATAATCCGCTGAGATCTTTCATAATAATTTCTCCAATCAATTAATTCTTTCATAAACAAAAACAAACTCAAAAAGTATTTTGTTTTTCAAATCTATGAAAAATTCTACATGAATTATCATTATTAATTATTATCATGTATAGATTATGATTATATTTTTGTTGCAATAGATATATAAGTCTTGTTTAAAAATTGATTAAAATGAAAATGATAAGTTAAAAAAAGGTTTAATAAAAAAATGAATAAATAAAAAAAATTAGAGTATCATGCTTAAACTAATCCTGTTTTTTTCATTGTCAACAGACAATACTCTAACTTCAATTATATCACCTACACTGACGATATCCATAGGATGTTTAACAAATTGTGTGTCTGATAATTCAGAAATATGTACCAGTCCGTCCTGATGTACACCAATATCAACAAATGCTCCAAAGTCAACAATGTTACGTACAACACCCTCAAGAATCATGCCCTCTTCAAGGTCTTCTATGTTAAGTACATCAGAACGTAATTGAGGAGCATCCAATTTTTCCCTTGGATCCCTACCTGGTTTTTTAAGTTCTGTGATAATGTCATTAAGTGTCCATTCCCCAACACCAAGTTCCTCAGATAGTTTTCCAACATCTTCCACATCCAATGAAACTCCACCATTTTTTACATCAAAAAGATCGTAACCGTATACTGTTAACAATGCCAGGGTGGTGTCATATGATTCTGGATGTACGCATGTACTGTCAAGAACATTTTTTGAATCGTATATTCTCATAAAACCGGCACATTGTTCAAATGTTTTGGCACCTATTCCAGGAACTTTTAAGAGTTGATTTCTGTCTACAAATGAACCGTTCTCTTCCCTGTATGCTACAATATTATTTGCAATTTTCTTGGATACACCTGCAACATGCTGCAGGAGTGTTGCGGATGCCGTGTTTAGGTCAACTCCAACGTTGTTCACACTTTTTTCAACTATCCCTTCCAGTGATTCGTCAAGTTTTTTCGGATTCATGTCATGCTGATACTGTCCTACACCAATGGATTTTGGATCAATTTTTACCAGTTCTGATAAGGGGTCCTGTAATCTTCTGGCAATTGAAATTGCTCCACGTTCAGTGACATCATAATCCGGAAATTCCTCTCTTGCAAGGTCACTTGCCGAATATACTGATGCACCTGCTTCATTAACAATCACGTATTTGACATCTGTGTTCTTGATTATATCCACTATAATCTGTTCTGATTCACGTGAAGCAGTTCCATTACCCAATGCTATAAGGTCAATGTCATATTTCTTGATTAAATCCCTGACTATTACCTTTGTTTCCTCGACTTTGTTTTGGGGTTCTGTTGGATATACCACCGCAGTATCAAGAACTTTTGAATATTCATCTACAACCGCCAGTTTACATCCTGTTCTGAATGCAGGATCCCAACCCAAAACTGTTTTTCCAGTTATTGGAGGCTGCATAAGAAGTTGTTCCAGATTTTTCTTGAACACCTTAATTGATTTGTCTTCAGCCACATCGGTAAGTATTGTTCTGATTTCTCGTTCTATTGCCGGAGCAATTAATCTTTTATATGAGTCTTTAATTGCTTTTCTGATAAATTCTGTTGTGTATTTGTTGTATTCCTCTTTTTCCGGATTTGAAGAATAATTGATTAGTATTTCATCTTCAAGGAAGAATTTAATATTTTCAAGAGGAGCATCTATTTTAACGTTTAGAATTTTTTCCTTTTCTCCACGATTTATGGCAAGTATTCTGTGTTGTACAATGTCGGATATGTCCTCCGAATAATCATAGTACATTTCATATTCGGATTTGTTGCTTTCATCCTTTGCAGTTATGGAAATTTTTCCCTTTTTGATTGTTATGTCCCTAATAAATCTTCTGAAAGATGCCTTGTCAGAAATTATATCTGCTATAATATCATTTGCACCCTGTTTAGCCTCTTCTATGCTTCCAACATCTTCATTCAAATATTTTTCTGCTTCCTTATCAATTGAATGATCCAGTTTTTGATCATAGATAGTATAAGCTAATTTTTCCAAACCTTTTTCTCTTGCTTTGGCTGCTCTGGTTGATTTTTTCTGTTTGTATGGCCTGTACAAATCCTCCAATTCAACCATTGTGGAAGCTTCTTCTATTTCCTTTTCAAGTTCCAGAGTAAGCTTTCCCTGTTTTTCTATATTATTGAGAATTTGTCTTTTTCTTTCATCCAATTTTCTAAGATAAACCAGTCTTTCATTTAAAGTTCTTAATAATTCATCATTCAATCCACCTGTTGCTTCCTTACGATACCTTGCAATAAAAGGAATTGAATTATCTTCATTTATTAAAGTGATAGCAGCATCAGCCTGCCAAGGTTTTATATTTAATTCACTAGCAATTATTCTGTCAATATCCATCATATTATTATCAACCTATACTATCTTGGTTTAAGCAAAATTATAATATTAATAAATTAGTTGGAAGTATGTTAAAAAGATTTTGAAAAATAGTTAAAAATAAAAAAAGTGGAGATTATGTTGATAAAAACTCTTTCATAACAGGGTTGTTTAATTCCTTATCAACATCCTTCAATAATTTTGAAATTTCAAGGTGTTGCGGACAGTACTTTTCACATGCCTGACATTCTATACAGTCACTGGCTGCACCGTTTTCTTCGTTTTGAGCAATTACCAGGTAGGCTACCGCAGCATTTAAATCATCACCGCCCTGCGTTTTATTAATGTGATATGTATTGTATGTTGCAAAATATTTGGATATTGGAATGTTGACTGGGCAGTGTTCTATACAGTAATTACATTCAGTACATTTGATTGGTGTTAAATCGTTTACAATATCACGTACCTTATTGATTAATTCATGTTCCTCATCGTTAAGTTTTTTTATGTCCTTGAATATTCCTATACTGCTTTCCATTTGTTCAAGACTACTTACTCCATTTAAAATCATGAAAACATTATCCAAATCATTACAGAATCTTAATGCCCATGAAATATTTTCACTGTTGTCGTCATATTCTTTGAATATTTTTTCAACACTTTCAGGTAAATTTGCCAATGCTCCACCCTTAACCGGTTCCATTACAATAACCGGTTTTTTATATTCTGTTGCTATTTCATAACATTTTTGTGATTCTATGGATGAACTTGTCCAATCCAAATAGTTTATTTGAAGTTGTACAAAATCACAGTCCGGAAATGCTTCCAATGCTTCAATTAATGCTTCAGGATTGTCATGGAATGAGAATCCAATGTTTTTAATTTTTCCTTCCCTTTTCTTTTGTCTTACGAATTCAAATGAATCATAATCATAGACTGCATGGTGTGTCATTTCATTTACATTGTGTATAAGATAATAATCAAAATATTCAACGCCACATTTTTCCAGTTGTTCATTGAAATATTTTTCCATGTCCTCAGGTTTTTTTACATCAAATATAGGTAGTTTTGTTGCAACTATGATATCTTCACGAGGATATCTTTCAACGACAGCTTCCTTAAGTACCAGTTCACTGACTCCATTATGATAAGGGTATGCTGTGTCAAAGTATTTGCCCCCATTTTCAATATAAACATCAACCATTTTTTTAACTTGTTCCATGTCTACCTTGGTTGGATCGTTTTCATCCAATTGTGGCAGACGCATCATACCAAATCCAAATTTATCCATATAAATCACCCATAATTAATATTCATACAAAGTTACTAATTTCTAAATAATTAATATTTAGATTGTTTCTGATTATTTATGACATTTATAATTTGTTTGTCTAGAATAATCTTAGCTTTTTAAAAAATATACTATTTAAATATACTATATTAATATTTAATTTATAATTATATATTTTTAATGAAATGAATATATTATTTCAAAAAAAAATAGTTCTTAGTAAATTATATTGAAATTATTGTTGTTGAAAAAAAGAAAATATTGGATTATGTTTATTTAATCCGTAGTATTTTTTATTGAGAAATTAATTTTACCGGTACCTTGACTGGTAATTTCCATTTCATCACATTGTGGTGTTAAACTTGATAAGAGACTTTCACCATCAGAACTACTCATAAATTGAGGCAAATAACCTGATATATACACCGGATAGACATTTGCAGTTATATTATCGTTTTTCACTTCAAATTCAACGAAGTATGCTGTATGAGTATTTGGATTACTTTGATCAAACATGAAATTTCCAAGGTTGTAGAATATTGGTTTTCCATTGTACATTTCTATTCCCTGTGTTACATGTGTATGAGCACCTACCACAGCAGTTGCACCTGCATCTATTGCAAGATGTGATATTTCCTTTTGGTTTTCGTTAGGACTTCTTGAATATTCATTTCCATAATGCATATATACTATTATTATGTCAGAACCGTTTTGTTTTGCCTGTTTGATTTGTTCAACACTTTCTGTATCATCCCATGCGGAATATCCCGGACTGTCATCTGTAGCAATTGGCATAACAGACTGACTATATTCCTGGAAGTTTTCGCTGTCCATGTAATTGAATATTGTTATGACATGACCGTCTTTTTCTATTGTTATTGGTTTTGTTGCTTCGGCCTTGTTTGCTCCAGCACCTATATGAGCTATTCCATTAGAATCAAGATTTTTTATGGAATCTTCCATTCCTTCAATACCATAATCAAATACGTGGTTGTTGGCATTGGCCGAAATTACCTTTCCGCTAGTACCATTTAGCAGAGGTATATACTCAGGACTTGCTTTAAGAGGTACATCTGGTTTTACTGCATTACCACTCGTTGTAAATGGATTTTCAGTATTTACCAACAATATATCAGTATTTCCAGTAACGTTTTCTACGAAACGATATGGTGAGGAATCCAAGGATAAAACTCCGGGCATTTTACGTCCAAACATTACATCACCTGTAACAGTTATTGACACATTACCTTTTTCTGTTCCAGCACTTCCATCCAATGCATTATCTAAAGTTAAAGCATCCATATCACCTTGAACTACCTGTCGAGTTATATCCAAATAAGGACTATCCAATGCAAACAGGAGTACGCCCAATAATATCAGAAGGAAAATGATGAAAAATATTTTATTTTTTTCTTTCATGATTACCACATATATTTATAATTAAATTTATAATTTATTTAAAAAAAAAATGAAAAAAAAGTAGAGAAGTTTATTCTTTTGATGGTAAGATTGTTAATATTAAAGGCACTACAACAAACATCAATGCAATTAACAATTGAATTATGATATCAGTTGAAGAATTTGTTTTAAATAAGTCAACCATACCCACTATCCACATTACTGATAAGAATATAGGCATTATGAATTTAATAATATAAATCCATGTCTTTCCAACCTTAACTTTTGAATATCGGTTTAAAACTGGCAGTAACTTATCGACACCGTAACTCCAACCAAATATCAATGCTTGTAGTATTACAGCCAATATTATTCCAAATTGATTGATGAATCCATCAGCTATTGTTAATAGGTAGTTTCCAGAACCTGTCGTGTACATTAATGATAACAGTAATCCGAACATACACAGATATGTAACAGATCTAATTCTTGGAAGCCTGAACTTCTTAGATATAGCCAAAGTCATAGGCTCCAAAAATGCCAAAGCTGAGGTTATTCCTGCAAAGAATACACATAAGAAAAATATTGGACCTATGATATATGCTGCAGGACCCATTACATTGAATATTTCAGGAAATACAACAAATAATAATCCAGTACCACTTGTAGCTATTTCATTTATGGATGTTCCACTGCTCAATGACATGAATCCAAGTATGCTGAATACACCAAATGCTGTGAAGATTTCAAAACTTGAATTTGAAAATACTACCACCAATACATTATCCACCAGTCTGGATTCTTTAGGCAAGTAACTTGCATAAGTAACTGCAATAGCCTGTCCCATTGACAATGAAAATATAATCTGACCGAATGCTGCCAGCCAGACATCAATATTCCACAACAAGTTCCAGTTAGGATTTAGCAGTGCAGTTAATCCACCCCACATTCCAGGTAATGTTAAAGAATACACAACTATTATAGCCATCATTATAAAGAGTAATGGAATCAATACTGTAACCACTTTGGAAATTCCTTTATCCAGAGCCTTATGGGAAATATACCAAATCAATATCCATATAAATATCGTAGCTATTAATGTTGGTACAACAAAATTTCCTATACCAGACAAATCATTTGAACCGACCACAATATTTGACATGAAGTACGCATCAGGATTTGTTCCCCATCCTTTGAAAAAGCTCAGTATCAAATAGATTAAATCCCATCCCATTATAACAACATAATAGGTCAATACTAAAAATACCAAAAATGCGGTAATCCATCCAATTACTTCAAGTTGGGGCCTGATTTTTTTCAATATATTCGATAAAGAATCCTTAAAAGTAGCACCCAGTCCATACTCTAAAATTAAGAAAGGAATTCCCATGATAATTATCGCTATAAAATATGGAATGAAGAATGCTCCCCCACCATTTGAATATAATACATAACTGAATCGCCAGATATTACCTAAACCGACTGCAGCACCTATCATTGCCATTAAAAATGAAAACGTGCTGTTCCATTTATATTCATTTTTTTCTTCGATTGTTTTATCCATTTATTTCCCCCAAAAATAAATATAATATAATATATGTTTTTTATTAGATTTATTATTTTGAATAATTATTCATTGAAATAATTCATCTATAAAAAAATACATTAAACATATCTAATACTTTGAATCAGAAAAATTTCAAAATCATAGAATTAACAGGGATAGTCTAAATTTTTTTATATCTTTTTGAACATAAATTATATTATGATAAAAAATTAACTTATTAGGTAATTATTTTTTTACTTTAAATTAATTCATTTATTTATTAATCAAGGAGGATATAGATGGATATTGAAGAAATTATTTATAAATATGCTTTAAGTAATGCAGTTGAGCATGGAAATAAATGTCAAACAGGATCAGTTATAGGAATGGTTATGAGCAAACATCCCGAAATGAGAAAAGATCCTAAAACAGTCAGCCAACTTGCAGGACAATTTGTTGCAAAAGTAAATGCATTAAGTCCGGAAAAACAGCAGGAAGAGCTCGACAAACTGGGCGGTCTTGAAGAACATAAAAGAGCACCTGAAAAACCTAAAGGTTTACCTGAACTTGAAAACATTAAAGAAGGTAAAGTTAAACTTAGGTTTGCACCAAACCCTTCAGGTCCATTACACATAGGTCATGCAAGAGCAGCTATTCTCAACTTACTCTACCAGAAAAAATATGATGGAAAGCTTGTTCTAAGAATAGAGGACACAGACCCTAAAAGAGTTGAACCAGATGCTTATCAAGCAATTCCGGAAGATCTTGCATGGTTGGGCATTGAAGCAGATGAAGCGTACATTCAAAGTGATAGATTAGACATTTACTATGAATATGCCGAAAAAGCTATTGAATGTGGAGCAGCATACATGTGTACCTGTGATGGTGGAGACTTTAAAAAACTTAAAGACAACTGTGAAGCATGCCCATGTAGAGACAATAGTGTTGATGAAAACATGGAACTATGGAAAAAATTCCCGGATATGGAAGAAGGGGAAGCTGTTTTACGTGTGAAAACCGACATTAAACATAAAAACCCGGCAATTCGTGATTGGGTAGCTATGAGAATTGTTACTCAGGAACATCCTAGAATTGGTAACAAATACAGAATTTATCCAATGATGAACTTTTCTGTAACTGTAGATGATCATTTGATGGGCATTACCCATGTTTTACGTGGAAAAGATCATCTTGCAAACAGTGAAAAACAATCATACCTCTACAAACATTTTGACTGGGAAATACCTGAATTCATCCATTATGGTAGATTGAAAATGGACGATGTTCAATTAAGTACTTCAAAAGCCCGTGAAGGAATAGAAAACGGTATTTACACAGGATGGGATGATCCTAGACTTGGAACAATAAAGGCTATCGCAAGACGTGGAATCAAAAAAGAAGTATTGTACGAACTTATTGAAGAAATCGGTACCAAACAGGCCGATGCTACCATCAGTTGGAAAAAGATTTATGGTCTTAATCGTAACATAATGGAAGAGGAAACCAACAGGTACTTCTTCATTCCGGAAGCTGTAAAAGTTGATGTGGACAATTTACCTGAAGACAAAAAAGAGTTGAGTTTGGAACGTGAATTACATTACAACGAACCTGAAAAAGGATTTAGAACCCTGACATTTAATGGTTCAGCATACATTCCAAAAGATGACTATGAAAAAGCTCTAAAAAACAATAAACCATTACGACTAATGGATTTAATAAATGTAAACGTTACTGAAGATTCATGTACTTATGACAGTGAATCATTAGAAGATGCACAAAACAAACATGCATCAATCATTCAATGGGCACCAGTTGACGGTTCCGTCAAGGCAAATGTAGTTATGCCTGATAATTCAATAGTAAACGGATACATTGAACCTGCAGCCAAAGAGGTTCAGGTAAATGATATGGTGCAACTTGAAAGATTTGGATTTGCAAGAGTAGATAATATTACAAAGGATGGAATTACATTCTATTATACACATAATTAATGGAAGTGAAAAAATGGCAGTAAATGTAAATGAAAATTATGGAAATATACAAAACAATTACTTATTTGTAGAAATAGCAAGACGTGTGGAAAAATATCAGGAAGAAAATCCTGATGCAGATTTAATCAAGATGGGAATTGGAGATGTTACAAGACCTTTAACAAAAAGTGTTATAAAAGCATTCCATGATGCAGTAGATGAAATGGGAGATTCTGAAACATTCAGAGGCTACGGTCCTGAACAAGGTTATGACTTTTTGATTGAAGATGTTATCAAAAACGATTTCGAACCTTTAGGAATTGAACTTAAAAATTCCGAAGTTTTCATAAGCGACGGTGCAAAATGTGATACAGGTAATTTCCAGGAATTGTTCTCACAGGACAATATTATTGCAGTGACAGATCCTGTATATCCTGTGTATGTGGACAGTAATGTTATGGCCGGCCGTAGTGGTAAAGCATGTGATGATGGATTCTATGAAAAAATCGTATACTTACCATGTACCGCAGAAAACAACTTTGTTCCTGCCCTTCCCGAAGAGGATGTTGACATAATATACTTATGTTACCCTAACAACCCTACCGGAACAACATTAACCAAGGACCAACTTAAAGTATGGGTGGATTATGCAAAAGAAAATGATGCTTTAATATTATTTGATGCAGCATACGAAGCATTTATATCCACAGATAATGTTCCTCATTCTATTTATGAAATTGAAGGAGCTAAAGAAGTTGCAGTTGAATTTAGAAGTTATTCAAAAATAGCAGGATTTACAGGTACAAGATGTGGTTACTGTGTAGTACCAGAAGAAGTATATGTCAAAAATGAAGCCAATGAATCCGTACAGTTAAACCCACTATGGAACAGAAGACAGTCAACAAAATTCAATGGTGTTTCATATCCTGTTCAAAGAGCTGCTCAAGCAATTTATACTCCTGAAGGTAGAAAAGAAATTCAGGAAAACTTAGATTACTACATGGCAAATGCTAAAGTTATCAGGGAAAGTTTAGAAAAAATAGGATTGGATGTTTATGGTGGAATCGATTCACCTTACATTTGGTTTAAAACACCTAAGGACATTGATTCCTGGACCTTCTTTGATATTTTATTAGATCAGGCTCATGTTGTAAGTACACCTGGTGCAGGATTTGGACCTAGTGGTGAAGGATATATCAGATTAACCGCTTTTAACACTTATGAGAAAACTGTTGAAGCTATGGAAAGAATTTCAGAGCTTGAATTTTAAAATATTTTTAACCTCCAAATCAAGAAAGAATGAATTGAAATTTTATACAAATTTCATTTAATCTCTATTTTTTTTAAATTTTTTACATTTTTATAAAAATACTTAAATACTCCTATAACTAATATAATAAAATAAGGAGATGATAAAAGATGACAGAAATACCAAAAGCACCAGTAACAAGAATTGTTAAAAACGCAGGTGCAGAAAGAATTAGTAAAGACGCAGAAGAAAAAATTGTTGAAGCAGTAGAAGCATACACTGCAAAATTAGCAGCAGCTGTTATCGATGTTGCAAAACACGCAGGCAGAAAAACCATTCAACCTGATGATGTAGAAATTGTTTTAAAACATTTTAACTAATTTCACTTCATTTTTTTCTTTCCATAACCTCCCATAGAATAATTATAATTTTTTATACAATGTTTAACTATTTTTATAAATATGTGAACGATTTTTAATATTTCATGTAATAATTTAATACATAAGGAAAAATGAGTATTAAATTTTAGAGATTTGATTTAAAAGCATCCCTGATACAAAAAGAGCCACCTTAGAAAATATTAAAAAAAATATTATGATCACATTATTTAAATAAAATAATAATTAATATTTTAAATTTATATCTATTACCCACCTGAATATTCACATTGATAAAACAAATACCTAAGAAAAAAATAAAAAAAATAGTATCATAATAAACAGAACATATAAACATGGAAGTGATTATTTAAAAATAAAGTTCAATTAAATACCTATAGAAATATTAATCATAATTACAATATTATTCAAAGAATGTATGAAACCAATTATTACTTTAAATATCATGTATATGTATATGTTTTTTTTAAAAAAAAATAGCATAAAACAAACATCAATTTGTAAAAACAACAGCATCAATAAAAGTATTCTATAAAATATTAATACAACAGGGAATATTTTATTACAATTAATATAAGATATGAAATAATATTAAAAAAAGAATGTCATTCTGATATTTTTAAAAAAATAATATTGAAGGGAGTTTAGAAACCACTTTTTTCCAGATTTTCTTCAATTATATGTACAATATTTCGTGCATTCTGTGGTGACATAACCAGTTGTGCTACACATTCCTGTACTATCTCCACATTTCCGAAATCATCACTTGCTAATTTTTCTTCTAAAAATGCAACTCGTATCTGGTCCGGAGAACCAACACATACTGCTCCAGAAACTGGCTTACTAGGTTCATCGTTAAATATAATTTTTGGCATCTGTCCTTCGATTTTGTTATCCATAGTTTATCCTTCCTTTGTTAAAACCTTTATCAATATATTGTGTTAATATAATATCTGTGTTTAAATCTTCTGAGGAGATAATTGTTGTATTGTCATTAAAAACATTTGAATTTTCTTGTTGTGTCATGGATAATTCGCCCCTTTCTATTTTTTCTAATTCGGTATCCATATCCATTTCATAACTAAATGAGTCTAGGAATTTATCCAATTCATCATCTGTCAAGGCTTCACCCAATAAATTCTCAGGATTTTTGATTTCTTCATCCATGACTATTTCTGCCAGAGTTATCTGAGTTTTTATAAGGGCTTTGACAACTTTTGAATCGAGATTTACATAATATGATAAGCCATCCTTCAGTAAAATACCCATATCTTCCAAATCAGTGATAAAAGAATCTAAAGTCACTCGTGAAATGTTAGCGCCCACAGCTATTTCTTTTTTAGAATAAGATCGTTTCGGATTTACTAAAACATAATTCAATACTTTTACTTGGGGATATTTACCAAAAATTCGTTCATACATAAAATCATCTCAAGTTTAT
>ODAJ012183165.1_pt1 | contig 28468 bp, 26 predicted proteins | sample 1539241 | NCBI WGS metagenome assembly ODAJ01 (sample SAMN02144231, study PRJEB22623) | gut metagenome | biome: sheep rumen | host: Ovis aries | place: New Zealand
CACCGCTTCCCTGGACGTTCTGAACAAGTATTTCATGATCAACGAGATGCCGGTGGTCTCTTCCCAGTACTGGAACATGGTCCACGGAAATTCCCCCGAGGAGGTCATGCAGGATAAAGAAGGCATGCAGATCATGAGGACCCTGGGCCGGAACATGGCCTGGCTGATCAAATGCATCGCGGCCGGCAGAGACCAGGGCATCGTCACAGGTTCCCCGGAGGAGAGAGTCCATACCAACTTTATCCGGTAAACCGGTACTGTAAGAGCAGATTCCGAAACGGAAGAATAATGTATTAATAGAATCGAAAAGTAAATATCAGCCTTCAAAACGTAAAAGAGCCTCTTGTGAGAGGCTCTTTTCCTTGCTATCATTTATTCAGTGCAGGGCGCCAAGCACATAAAACGTCTGAAAAGGCAGAGCATTACGGAGAGATAAGGGATGAACATTGAAGGACTGGACAGGACCGATCTGCAGATACTGGAAATACTGAAAGACAACGCCAGGATGTCCTACTCGGAGATCGGAAGCGCTGTCGGGATTTCCCGGGTTTCCGTCAGAAACCGCATGGAGGAGATGGAAAAGGCGGGCGTGATCCAGGGCTATAAGACTGTGGTGGATCCCACCATGGTGCCGGAAGGCCTGAAGTTCTTTATCGATATGGAGGTTCATCCGGAGCAGTATGAGGAGACGCTGGAGCGTCTGGCACAGAGCGACATGATCCGCCAGATCTACGGGGTATCCGGGGACTGCAGGATCCATGCGGAAGGCTTTGCCCCCAATCAGACCCAGCTCAGGTTTTACGCCAACAACTTCTTCAGGACCATGAAGGGCTGCCGGCGGATCGAGTGGCACACTGTGGTGACCACTTACAAAGATATGGATGGAGGCGTTGAATTTGTACGATATCAGGAATCTGAACATATGGAAGGAGGGTCCGGCCGTAAAGAGGGGCCCTCTGAATGAAAACGAAACCAGGGAGCTGACAGCGTTCGGAAGGACCATCACCGTTTACATGGGCAGCGAACTGCTTGGCAGGGATCTTTCCGAGCTGAATCTGTCGGTCCGCTCCTTCAACTGCCTGAAGAGGGCCGGCTGCAGCACGGTGGGAGACATCGTGATGCTCTGCAGCGAGGATGACGGGAACGGACTTATGAGAGTCAGAAACCTGGGTGCAAGAAGCGGGGAGGAGATCCTGGACAGGATCAGCGCACTGCAGGAAGAAATGCTGAAATCCGGAAGCATTGGGGGCAGCCGGGGAGAAGGAAGAAAAAACGCCCTGGTAAAGCCCGCCCTCAAAAACATGGACAGGAAGATCGAATCCTTTAACATTTCCGTCCCCTGCAGGGAAAGACTTTCCTCCTGCGGGATCCGGACCGTCCGCGATCTCTACAGAAAGGACTTTAACGAAGATCCCGGCTGGTACGCCGTCAGGGAGCTTTTCGACAGAATCTCCGAGGGCAGCGGCAGGTAATGTCGCATTTGCGGCGACCAAATCGGCAGGCAAAAGTAATACAATGCACTTATACCGAATGACTGCCACAGGAGAAAGCGAAGAAATGGATCATTTATTACAGAAAGAACTGGACCGATACATCCACGAAGTTTACGTTCCCCGGGAAAAGGAGAAGATCCCGGGACCGGCCGCGGAGGAAAAGGGCCAGGATCCGTTTTCACCCGGCGTCGAGGGTCTGTCTCTTTCGGACCTGGTACTGCAGGTGGGAGAGACCTTTCACGAGATGCTCTTCCGCAAGATCGCAGAAAGCGGCATGAGCGAAGCAGAGGTCTACAAAAAGGCCGGGATCGACAGAAAGCTCTTTTCCAAGATCAGGACCAATCCGGCCTATCATCCCAGGAAGCATACGGTGATCTCCCTGGCCCTGGCCATGGAGCTGCCTCCGGGGGAGGCGGAGGAGTTTTTAAAAAGAGCAGGCTATGCCTTTTCTCCAGGATCCAAAAGCGATCTGATCGTAAAGTTTTTCATTTCCCACGGCGTATATGATCTGATGCAGATCAACGCCGCTCTGAACGAGCTGGGAGAGGATACTCTGGGCTCCTGAGGAAGAGAAGCTCCGGACGCGGGTCCCCTGCTGAACTGAAACTGAATAAGAACTTGTCTGAAAGGCCGGCGGGAAGCAGCTTCCCGCCGGTCTTTTGCATACTCCGCAGGGACCGGAAAGCATGGTATAATCAGAGGGAAAAGAGACAACCTGAAACTGTTTTCAGCAATGGAGGATACAGATATGATCACCACCTATGCGGAATATCTTGAACTGCCGTCCGTTCTGACCTTTGAGGACATGAACCGGATCCACGAAGCGCTGCTCTCCGGCGTCAGAGCCCTGGAGGACGGGGAAGAAGCCTATGACAAGCTGGTCAGGGCCGGCACCAACTATATCGATACCAGAGCCGGCTGGAAGCTCATGCCAAAGCCCGTCAGAAAGGAAAGGAACGACGAGAGGACGGCCAGGCACAACGCGGTCATCATCGCCCTGGACGAGCTGGCGGAAAAGATGAAGGAAAAGGGCCTGGACGTTTCCTGGAGAGACGAGATCGGCTACGAGGAAAAGGATAAGGTCAACCGCAAGAGATGCGGAGATTTCGGCTGCTACATTGCCTTTATCAACAGCATCAACGCCAGATAAGGAGGGACCTATGGCAAAGCCGAAGATCGCAGTACCCATGGGCGACGCCGCAGGCATCGGACCCGAGATCGCAGCGGGGGCTCTTTCCGACCGCAGAGTCCATGAATGGGCGGACGTCGTTCTGATCGGAGACAGGGCCGTCATGGAGAAGGCCGTCATCATAAAAAAGGCAGATCTGATCATCCGTGTCATATCGGATCCGGAGGAGGGGGACTACCGTCCCGGGATCCTGAACATGATCGATCTGGGCGGGATCGACATGGAGACATTTGTCTACGGACAGGTCCAGGCCATGTGCGGAAAAGCCGCCTGCAGATATATTGAAAAGAGCATAGAGCTGGCCATGGCGGGCAAAGTCTCCGCCGTCGCCACCACCCCCATCAACAAGGAGGCCCTCAGAGCTGCGGGCGTTCCCTTTATAGGCCATACGGAGATCTTCGGTGCCCTGACGGGAACCAAAGACCCCCTGACCATGTTTGAGACCAACGGCCTCAGAGTCTTTTTCCTGACAAGGCACCTGTCCCTGAGGGATATGCTGGACCAGATCACCAGGAAAAATATCATTGCCTGCGTCAGGGACTGCGTAAAAGCCCTGGAGCGCCTTGGCGTGACGGAAGGGACCATGGCCGTCGCCGGCCTTAATCCCCACTGCGGAGAGCACGGGCTCTTTGGATGGGAGGAGGTCAACGAGATCATGCCCGCTGTGGAAGAACTGCAGAAGATGGGCTATCGGGTAGCGGGCCCCATAGGGGCGGATTCCGTCTTCCACCAGGCGGCCCTTGGGAAGTATAACTCGGTCCTGTCCCTCTATCACGATCAGGGCCATATCGCCACCAAGACCCTGGACTTCGACAGGACCATTTCCATCACCAACGGCATGCCCATCCTCCGTACCAGCGTGGACCACGGAACTGCCTTTGACATAGCCGGAAAGGGCATTGCTTCCGAGATCAGCATGATCGAGGCCATAAGACTTGCGGCCAAATATGCTCCTTCCTTCCGGAAAGAGGCCTGAGCTGGCAGCGGAAGGCTTAATAAAGAAAGACAGAACAAAGTGAAAGCACAGCAAAAGGCGGCCCGGGCGGGCCGCCTTTTCGTCAGTCTTTAAAGAGTACGCGGATATAGTCCTTCATGTATTCCGGAAGATCCGGAGGCCTGCGGGCGGAAATGATATTTCCGTCGACCACGCTGGCTTCGTCCACCCATGTGGCGCCGGCATTTGTCATGTCGTCCCGGATGCCGGGGGTGGAAGTAACGGTCTTACCCTTAAGGATGCCTGCGGAAATGAGGACCCAGCCTGCATGGCAGATCTCTCCGATGGGCTTTCCCGCATCGTTCATTTCTCTGACCAGCTGCAGGACCTTGGGGAAGCGTCTGAGCTTGTCCGGGGCCCAGCCTCCCGGTACCAGGATGCCGTCGTAGTCCCTGGCCTCCACCTGGTCAAAGGAAAGGTCAGAGGTAAAGGGAACCCCGTATTTGCCGTGATAGACATGGCCGGCCTCTTCGCCCACCAGGTCCACCTGACAGCCTTCTTCCCGCAGACGAAGCACGGGATAGGACAGCTCCAGATCCTCAAAGTCTTCACCGATCAGAGCAAGTATCTTTTTTGCCACTGTTACACCTCCCTGTCTTGAAAGGGCAGGAGACCGGGCTTAAAACCCCGTTTCCCGCCGGATGTTTCTCTTCTATCATTATAGCGCATATATCCGCTTCCACATATCTTTTTGTCTGTTTCCGGGCTGACCGTGGCGAACGATGAAAAGCAGAGGCCTGGCTTCATGAAGAAAACGAAACAAATGTTCCATTTCCCGCAATCTGTGGTATCATTACTTAAGAACCGGGAAAGCAGAGAGACTTTTGCCATTAAAGGAGCGGACCATGTCTTTAGAACCTACCAGAGAACAGCAGCAGATGATCGAATCCACGGAAGGATACCAGAGATGCGCGGCAGTGCCGGGATCCGGAAAGACCTTCTGCCTGACCCGCAGGATCGCCTACCTGATCACGGAGCTTTATGTGGATCCTTCCTCCATTATCGGCCTGACCTTCACCAACAAGGCGGCCTCTTCCATGAGAAGGCGGCTGAGAGAACTGGTGGGGGATGACTGCAGCTGCTTTATGGGGACCTTCCACGGCTTCTGCAACCTGATCCTCAGGGAGGAATCCCACCGCCTGAACTGGCCCAGAACCTTTTCCATCATCGATACGGCCGACCAGACTGACCTGGTCCGTCAGACGGCGGAGGAGCTGGGACTTGATCTGAAGGACATCACGGCGCAGAAATATCTGGAGCAGATCCAGGAATACAAGACGTCCCACGAATCTTTTTATGTTCCCCTGATCACGGGAGCGGACAAAAAGCAGCTGGAAGAACTGGCAGATTCCGCCTCGGACAACTTCTCCCGGGTCTTTTATCTCTACCTCCTCCGTCAGAGAGACCATGCCCTGGCGGATTTCACGGACCTGATCCACATGGTCCTCTTTCTTTTCAGGACCAATCCGGAGGTCCTGGAGACCTGGCAGGACCGCTGTCAGTATGTCCTCTGCGACGAGTTCCAGGATGTATCCAGAGAACAGCAGGAGCTTCTGACCTTCCTGTCCGGCAAATACCACAACCTGTTCGTCATCGGAGACGATGACCAGAACATCTACGGCTGGCGGGGATCAAAAGTGGAGTACATGATCGGCTTTGACAGACTCTATCCCGGGGCCAGGGATTTTCCTCTCTATGAGAATTTCCGGTCCACCCCCGAGATCGTGGCCGTGGCAGGCTCTCTGATCAAGGCCAATCAAAATCGGATTCCAAAGGCCATGTTCACCAACAATCCCCACGGGGAAAAGCCCTGCTACAACTGCCTTCCCACGGAAAAGGAGGAGGCCCTCTGGATCGCGGACCAGATCCTTTCGGATATCGGAGCCGGCAGGAAATGGCAGGACCATGCGGTCCTGGTCCGGGCGGCCTCCCAGACAAGAGCCCTGGAGGAAGCCTTTATCGACAGGAAGGTCCCCTATAAGATCCTTTCCGGGGCCAGATTCTACGGATCGGAGGAGATCCGTACGGTCCTTGCCTACCTGCGCATGGTCTATTCACTGAATGACATGGATTTTGAAAAGACCATCAACCGGCCAAGACGCGGCTTCGGAAAGAAGTCCCTGGAGAACCTGAAGGCCCTGGCAAAGCTAAAGGACATGAAGATGATCGACGCCCTGGGCAGCCAGATCCTGGAAGGGAAGATCAGAAAGGGGCCCCTTCTTCAATACTACCAGGACATCATGGGCCTGCACGCGGACTATGAAAAGCACTGCTCCGCGGAGCTGACGGACATGGTCCTGGATTTCGGCTACAGGGAAGAACTGAAAAAGGACGTGGACCAGTCAAGGCTGGACAATGTCACGGAACTGTTAAACTCCATCACGGCCATGGAGAAGGAGAACGAGGAGCCCATTCCCCTGGCTGATCTGCTGGCCCATTTTGCTCTCTTTTCCGGCCAGGACGATGACGAGGAGAAAAATACGGTAAAGATCATGACCATCCACACCGCCAAGGGCCTGGAGTTCGACACGGTCTTTGTAGGCGGCCTGGTGGAGGGAGTCTTTCCCAGCAAGAAGCTGCGCAACCAGGATCAGATGGAGGAGGAGAGAAGACTTTTCTATGTGGCCGTCACCAGGGCCAGGAGAAACCTGTTTCTGAGCTCTTACAGGTCCAGGGGGCTTCTGCCCGCCGAGGGCCAGTCCAGCTTCCTCCAGGACATCGATCCCTCTCTTCTGACCATGGTGGGAAATTCTTACATAGGAAGGCCCGGCGCCTCCCAGGGAGTCCTGGAAAAGACGGAGTTTTCCGTGGGAGATACGGTGATCCACAGGGGCTTTGGCAGAGGAAAGATCGTGGGCATCAACGAAAAGTCCCTGACCTACGAGGTGGACTTCGAGCAGCTGGAGGGGACCAGAAGGATCCTCTTCCGGGCAAAGATGACAAGAGCGGACCGGGAAGAGTCCTGATCCGCAGAACAGAAAGCATGAAGCAAAGAGCAGCCTGTGACATGGGGTCACGGACTGCTCTGTTCTTTTCCTATGCGAATTTCATGCGGATCAAACGCGGATCTGCTGCTCTGGATAGGTCCCGCCGCCTTTCGTCAGGACCGGACGATGGTGACGCCGTCCTCTCTCAGGGTAACGGCGCTTTTGAAGAACTGCCGGCAGGCCCGGACCATGTATTCGATGTCCCGGATGCCCGTGGTCTCGTAGGCGGAATGCATGGCCAGCTGGGCAAGGCCTATATCCACGGTGGGCATGGAGACCTGGCGCATGGCGATGTTGCCCAGGGTGCTGCCGCCCATCATGTCGGACCGGTTGGAGAAATACTGGACCGGGACACCGGCCTTTTCGCAGATCCCCTTGAAGAGGGCGATGGAGAGGCCGCCGCTGGTATATTTCTGGCCGGCGTGGGATTTGATCACGATGCCTCCGTTCATGGAAGCGCAGTTGGTCTTGTCCGTCTTTTCGGGATGGTTGGGATGGACCGCATGGGCGTTGTCGCAGCTGAGCATGAAGCTTCTGGCCGCCATGCGGCAGAAGTCTTCGTCGTCCATACCCATGGCCGCGGCAGCCCGGTAGAGGACGTTCCGGAAGAAGGTGGAGGCGGCTCCCTGTCCGGTGCTGGATCCCACCTCTTCGTTGTCGAAGCAGGCGTAGACCTGAATGCCCTTGCCGCACCCGCCTTCCAGGAAGCCCTGGAGAGTGGTATAGGCGCATTCCAGGTCGTCGATCCTGGAGGAGGAGAAGTACTCCTTACCGGCGCCCCAGATGCTGGAAGGCGTGCGGTTATAGAGATAGAGGTCAGAACCCATGACCTTTTCGGGGTCCGCGCCGGCAGCCTCGGCGGCCATGAGGCGGAAGGTCCCGTCGGGGGTATCCTTTTCGCCGAAGAGGGGCAGCATGTCCACCTGTCTGTTGTAGGCATAGCCGTCGTTGATCTGCCGGTTCATATGGATGGATACATTGGGGATCAGGACCAGATCCCGGTCTATGTCGATCAGCTTCTGTATGTAGGATTCGCTGCCGTCCTCATTCTTTTCCCGGATCAGGACTCTTCCCGCCACGGACAGGGGACGGTCCATCCAGGAAGGGCAGATCATGCCGCCGTAGCCCTCCGTATTGAGCTGAAGGCAGTTTCCGCCGCCCCGGATCTCTTCGTTCTCTTTCAGCTTGAAGCAGGGGGAGTCGCTGTGGGAGGCGGCGACCATAAAGCCCCAGCCCTCCAGTTTCTGTCCGATCCGGAAGGCGATGATGCTGGATCCGTGCCGCATGGCAAAGTAGCTGCCGCCTTTTTTCAGATCCCAGCGGCCCGCTTCCGAAAGCTCTTCAAAGCCATGGGCAAGAAGGGCCCTTCTGATGGAATCGGCCGCATGAAAGGCGGTGGGAGAGGTACGGATGAAATCCCGGAGTCCCTCCACGTAAGGGGAGACGGGAACCTGCTTGGATGTGTTTTCTGTCATAAGATCTTCTTTCTGCTGTATTTGTATTTTTGTCTGTTAAGGATGACAAATCCTATTATACATTACCGGGGCATACATTATCCAGATATTCCTGCGCGATACGGCAGAGACGGTAGATGGTCTGTATCTTCGTGGGAGGCCTGTCGGTCATCTTATATCTGGGGAAAAAGCGGCTGATGTGGAGAGGGATGTCCCGGCCCCTTCCGCCCTTCAGTGAAGCGATCCAGGAGCAGATCTCCCGCATTTCCTCTTCGGAGTCGTTCATGCCGGGAACGATCAGGGTGGTGAGCTCTACGTGGCAGCTTTCCGCCGCATGGCTGATAAAAGCCTTTACCGTATCCAGGTCGCCGCCCAGGTAAGTCCTGTAGGTTTCCGGGCGGAAGGCCTTCAGGTCTATGTTCATGGCGTCCACAAGGCCGTCCAGCTTTTTTAATGTCTCCGGGGTGGCCGACCCGTTGGTCACCAGGACGCTCTTAAGGCCCTCCTGATGGAGGAGAATGGAGCAGTCCCTGACATATTCCCAGGAGATCATGGGCTCGTTATAGGTAAAGGCGGCCCCTATGCTGCCGTAGCTTTTTGCGGAGACGGCCAGGGATACCAGCTCCTCCGGGCTGATCTCCCGGAAGGGGACCTGCTCCGGCCCCGCCTGGGCGATCTCGTGGTTCTGGCAGAACCGGCAGGAGAGGTTGCAGCCGTAGCTTCCCAGGGAAAGGATCCTGGTCCCTGGAAAGAAATAGTTCAGGGGCTTTTTCTCTATGGGGTCCAGAGCCAGGGAGGTGACCTTTCCGTAGTTTTCGGCCAGGATCTTTCCGTCCCTGCAGATCCTGGCCCGGCATCTGCCTCTTTGTCCTTCTTCCAGCATGCATCGGTGCATGCAGACATCGCAAGTAGCTTTCATAGGCTTTTTCATGTATGGCGGACCACTTCGAATCTCTGAAGGGTCACGCCCTGTTCGAAATCATGGTCGGAGATCCCGGCCTTTCTGGCGGCGATGGCGATCTGGTCCTCCACGGTGTCCACGCCCTCCAGGTCCGGCAGAAGAAGGCCCCGTTTGCGGCCTCTGCTGACAATGACCCCGTAGCGCTTTACGTCCAGCTGGTCGGGGGAGTTTATGGTCTCGGCTTCTCCCAGAACGTCCACGCTGTACTCCAGAAAGGGGAGCTCGTCCGGCTCTACGGGAGAAAAGCGGTGGTCCCTGGAGCAGGCGCTTACACCGTTCTGCAGGATCTCTTCGGCCAGGGAGGAGCAGGTGGGAGCGATGGTCCCTATGCAGCCTCTGAGCATGCCTTCCTTATGAAGGGATACGAAGGCTCCTGCCCTTGTCTTAAGGAGGGGCTCGGGAAGGGAGAGATTACTTTCCGCTTCCCTGAGGGAAAGGGGCCGCCTTCCTGCCACATAGGTCTCCACGGAGAGCCTGGCCAGGCGGACGTAGATATCCTCCGCCTCCCTGCGCTCTTTGAGCCTTTCTCGTTCCTTTTCCTCCCAGTGGTCCAGGAAATTCCTTTGGGGATCTTCTCCCAGGGCCTTATAGGTGCAGACCCCGTAGCCCACGCCGAAGGTGTCCTGGTGGGAAAGCCTTTCTGTTTCCAGAGCGGTCCGGTCCAGAGCCCCCGCCATCATGATAAAGGCCCTGTGGCCGCATTCGGAGGCCTTTTCGCAGAAGCCCGGGTCAAAGTCAAAGAGTTCCCCGAAGGCTCCCCGGCCCATCACGTCCATGATCCTGTCGTCATAGACAGGCCCTTCCTTTATAAAACCGTAAGGGCCCTCTTCCTTCAGCTTATGGGAAAGGTCGCCGCTTCCCACAAAGAAGACCCTGCGGCCGAGAGAGCTGCTGATCTCCCGGATCATCTGCCCCAGGCGGTAGTGGTCGGAATAGGAGAGGCCGGAAATGCCGATGCGGACCAGCCTGAAATCCTTATATTTTTTCTGTATGAAATAAAGGGGGATCATGACCCCGTGGTCCAGGGGAATGTCCGGATCCTCCACGACGCCTGCGGGGAAGGAGGTCTTCCGGCACCTTTGGGAAAGGGCAGAAATCAGCTCCGTGTCATAGTCTGTCCTGATCCTGACGTTTCCCGCCCGGAAGCGGTCGAAGTTTCCTTCGCCCCTTTTGCCTCCGCCTATGTAGAACCAGTCGGAATACATCCTGGTGTGAGGGGATGCGATGACAATGGTATCGGGGGCAAGCTCCCTTACCAGGTCCGCGGCCTTTTCGTAGGCCAGGGCCGTATCCTGTATTTTTCTTTCTTCCCCCTGCCCGATCTCCGGAAGGATGATGGGAGGATGGGGGACCATACATGCGCCGACGATGCTCATATGCATACCTCCTGAAGGCGGGAAAAAATGTTCTGCGGTGTTTCCTGCGTCTATTATACGGCAGGACGCTCCTTAAGGAAAACTCTCTGACATGCCATTATGCGTTCCGGGAGAGGGATCTTCAAAAAGCGGCATCATGACATGTTTTCCTTTACTAATAATATACACTTTCTTAACCCGCATGATAAAATTTCTGTATCAGATATATCAGAACGGGAGGAACATCCATGCCGAAAATTACATTTATGGGAGCCGGCTCCACAGTATTTGCCAAAAACGTGCTGGGCGACTGCATGATGACGCCGGCCCTTGCAGAGAGCACCATCGCTCTTTATGATATCGATCCGGTGCGCCTTAAGGAGTCCGCGGCCATGCTGGAAGCCGTTAATAGAAATGCCGGATCCCGGGCCAGGATCGAGCAGTATCTGGGCACGGAGAACCGCAGGAAGGCCCTGGCCGGCGCTTCCTATGTGGTCAACGCCATCCAGGTGGGCGGCTACGATCCCTGCACGATCACAGACTTTGAGATCCCCAAAAAGTACGGGCTCAGGCAGACCATCGCGGATACCCTGGGCGTGGGCGGCGTGTTCAGAGCCCTCCGTACCATCCCCGTCATGATGGATTTTGCCGGAGACATGGAGGAGGTCTGCCCGGACGCCTGGCTCCTCAATTATACCAATCCCATGGCCATGCTGACCGGCGCCATGCTGCGCTATACCGGCGTGAAGACGGTGGGACTGTGCCACAGCGTCCAGGTCTGCGCTCCCACGCTTCTCAATGAACTGGGCATCGGCTATGACGATACGGTGCAGTGCCGGATCGCCGGCATCAATCACCAGGCCTGGCTTCTGGAATGCACCAAGGGCGGCAAAGATCTTTATCCCGAAATCAAAAGAAGAGCCCTGCTATATAACGAAGGCCGGCTGGATATCGGCAGCTTTGAAGAGCGGCTCTCCATGCTCATGATGGATGAGCAGTGGGACCAGGCAAGGATCGACCACGCCAGACAGGAGTATGACCTCTATCAGTCGGAAGGAAAGCACTACGACATGGTCAGACTGGAGCTGATGCGCAGATTCGGCTACTACCTGACAGAGTCCAGCGAGCATTCTTCCGAGTACACCCCTTACTTTATCAAGAAGGACTATCCGGAACTGATCGACCGCTACTGCATCCCTCTGGACGAATATCCCCGCAGATGCATCCGTCAGATCGACGAGTGGAAGAAGAGGGGGCATGAGCTGACGTCCAATCCTTCTCTGAGCCATGTACGCTCAAAGGAATACGCCAGCCGCATCATGGAAGCCATGGAAACGGACAGGCCCGTAAGGATCGGAGGCAACGTGCTGAACACCGGTCTGATCGACAACCTGCCTTCCAACGCCTGCGTGGAAGTCCCCTGCCTGGTGGACCGCTGCGGCGTACAGCCCTGCCATGTGGGAAGCCTTCCCGAGCAGTGCGCTGCCCTCAACCGGACCAATATCAACGTGCAGCTGATGGCCATAGAGGCGGCCATGACCCGCAGCAAAGAGGCCGTCTACCAGGCTGTCATGCTGGATCCTCATACCTGCGCCGAGCTTTCCATCGATGACATCGTCGCCATGTGCGATGATCTGTTTGAGGCCCACGGCAGCTGGCTGCCCGCATATCATTAAGCGGGAAATCTGGAAAAGGAAGTGTAAGCCTTGAAACTGCTGAACGAATATCTGAGGGAGCGCTTTGGCTGCAAGGTCTATAAGCTCTCCCTTTCGGGAGCATGGACCTGTCCCAACCGGGACGGGACACTGGATACCAGGGGTTGCATCTTCTGCTCCGAGGGAGGCTCCGGGGACTTTGCCGCGGAGGGAAATCTCCCTGTTCACGAGCAGATCCTGGAAGCCAGAAAAAGGGTGGAGAAAAAGAACCCTGGGGGAAAGTACATAGCCTATTTTCAGAGCTTTACAGGGACCTACGCCCCTCTTCCCTATCTGAGAAAGATCTTTACCGAAGCCCTGGAAGAAGAGGAGGTCGTGGCTCTTTCTGTGGGGACCAGGCCGGACTGCCTGGGAGAGGAGGTCCTCTCCCTCCTTTCGGAGCTGAACAGGATCAAGCCCGTCTGGGTGGAGCTGGGCCTTCAGACCATCCACGAGAGGACGGCGGCCTACATTCGAAGGGGCTATCCCCTTTCCGTCTATGACAGGGCCGTAAGGGACCTGCACAGGAACGGACTGGAAGTCATTGTCCACGTGATCCTGGGCCTTCCCGGAGAGACCAGGGAGGATATGGTGGAAACGGTCCGGTATGTGGCGGATTCGGGAGCAGAGGGCATAAAGCTCCAGCTTCTGCACGTGCTTAAGGGAACGGACCTGGAAAAGGAATACCTGGAGGGCAGGGTCCCCGTCATGACCCTGGAGGAATATACGGACCTCCTGAAGGCGGTCGCGGCAGTGATTCCGGACCGGATGGTGGTCCACAGGCTGACGGGAGACGGACCCAAAAAGCTTCTGACCGCCCCCTTATGGAGCGCTGACAAGAAGAAGGTCCTCAATACCATCCGCAGAGAACTGGACCTGAACAGTCAGGAAAAACGTTAAAAAAGCACCCCGTCCGCCGCTTTGGCGGATGGGGTGCCTGTCTTAAGAATCTTTTTTGCGGGCTGAACCTCTGAGATCCCTTCCTGGGGAAAGGATCAGAACTGGGAAGTGTCCTGCAGATCCCCCTCATCGGGCTGTCTTTTCCTGCGGACGGTCTGCTTCTTTTTAAGGTCCTTCTTTTCCAGAGCCTTTTCCTCGTTCTTGATCTCCCAGTGGATCAGGAAGGTCAGAGCGCCGCGGAGAAGGATGATGGCGCCCAGGATGCCCAGCTCGGCCCATTCCCTGACGACCACCGTACGGAGGACCTCGCCTCCCATCTTGAATTCCAGGGCCAGGGCGATGCCCTGGGCCAGCTTGAGGCGGATCCCGCTCTCATGCCTGATCCAGCCGTAGAAGCACCTGACCGCGTTGTAGACCAGAATGCAGATGCCGAAGAGCTCCAGAACCGTGGTGGAGATCTCCACGATAAAGACCAGGGCCGTATCCATAAACGAAATAAATGCTTCCATAACTGACCTCCTGAGATGACTTTCCGGCGGCGCAGCGCCGGAGCGAATTTATTATAGCACTCCGGGAGCCAAAGTACACGGGACGGAAAGGAAATGTCAGGGGAAAATATGCACAAATCCGCACGCGCCGCAGGGAAAAGGCAGCTGCGGAAACCTGCATGCCACGGCCAAAGGAGAGTTGACAGGGCCGGCCCCTTGTCCGATAATTTTCTTTGGTTTACCCAAACTGCAGAAGGGAAGAGGGGAAAAATGCCGAGAAAACAGGTTGCGGAAATGAATACGCTGGAGAGGCTCCATTACAGCATCGGGGGAAAGACCTTTCGTGGGATCCTTATATTTTCCCTGATCATCAGCCTTGCGGCCGCCGGCTTCGGCAGCTATTTATATATGGCTTCCATCCGCCGCGAATTCCGGTCCAGAACGTGGCAGATGTCCAGGACCGGCGCCTACATGCTGGATACGGAAAAGACCCTGGAAATGGCCGGGAAAGCCGTGGAAATATACGCCGGCATGAGCGAGGAGGAGAGACTTCTTCTGCATGACAGGGACCCCGGGATGCTCTCCAGGTTCGATCCGGTAAGAAGCGCTTATTTCGAGGAAACAAGGCAGATCCTGGATGAAATCCGAAAGAGCCATGAAGGCAGGGCCGCCTTTACGGCCTTTATCGATCCGGACACGGGCCGGAGAGTCTTTATTGCCGACTCCGATCCTACGGAGGGCTTCTGCCCTCCCGGCAGCTGGGATGTATATGATGAGGATCTCCTTAAGGCCATCCTGGAGGGAAAGGCCTATGCCATAGACAGCTTTTACGGCTTCGGCGCCATCCCTTCCGCCATCTTCCGCATGGAGCCCTACGGCTACCGCTGCACGGCTGCCACGGCCATCGGAAATGTGGGGCAGTATCAGGTACTGGTCATGTTCGATACGGATATGAACCTGGCATCCAGAGCCAGCAGGCGCTTTCTCTGGCAGTATGCCATTTTCCTTCTGGCAATTACGGCCCTGTCTGTTTTTCTTTCCGTCCGGCATACCAGGATAAATGTGACAGAGCCCCTCAATGAACTGGCGGAGGCCGCGGAATCCTATATCCATGACCGTAAGGGCGGCGGCCGGGAGGGCCAGTATTTTTCCAGACTGGATATCCGGACCGGGGATGAGATCGAATACCTGGCCTCCACCATGAAGGCCATGGAGCAGGACCTGGGAACCTATGTCAGGAACCTGACCCGGATCACGGCGGAAAAGGAAAGGATCAGCACGGAACTGTCCCTGGCCACGGACATACAGGCAGCCATGCTGCCCCATATCTATCCGCCTTTCCCCGACCGGAAGGAGATCGATCTCTTTGCCAGCATGTATCCGGCCAGAGAGGTGGGCGGAGACTTTTACGATTATTACCTGGTGGACGACGACCATCTCTGTATCTGTATGGCGGACGTATCCGGCAAGGGGATCCCTGCGGCCCTCTTTATGATGGTCTCCAAGATCATCCTGCAGAGCTGCGCCATGCTGGGAAGATCTCCCGGAGAGATCCTGACAAAGACCAACGAGGCCATCTGCTCCAATAATGAGGCAGGCATGTTCGTGACCGTCTGGATCGGGATCCTGGAGCTTTCCACTGGAAGACTCACGGCTTCCAGTGCGGGACACGAATATCCCGTGATCAGACGGCCAGGCGGAGACTTTGAGCTTTTTAAGGACCGGCACGGACTGGTCATAGGAGCCATGGAGGGGATCGTCTATAAGGAGTATGAGCTGATCCTGGAGCCCGGCACCAAGATCTTCGTCTATACGGACGGCATACCCGAGGCGGCGGACGGGGAAGGCAGCATGTTCGGAAACGAAAGAATGCTGGAAGCCCTGAACCTGGATCCCGAGGCAGCGCCCAGACAGGTCATGGGGAATGTAAAAAACGCGGTGGATGCATTTGTATCCGACGCCGAACAGTTCGACGACCTGACCATGCTCTGCCTGGAGTACAGGGGAAGCGCGGCCGGAGATGCCGGAGAAAGATAAGAACGATTAAGAGGGCAGCCGGCCGGCTGCCCTCTTTTACGAATTCCTGCTTAAGGCTCAGAGGTTATGCGGTTGATCCAGATCCCTTTCCTTACCAGGACAAAGCCCAGGAGGCACTTGAAGATCTCCGCCGACTGGACCATGGCGTAGACCAGGGGAACGGGAAGAAGGGTAAAACGGGACAGGACGTAGGAAAGGGGAATGGATACCGCCCAGACGAAGCAGGCGTCGAAGAGGAAGGTGATCAGGGTCTTTCCTCCGGCCCGCAGGATAAAATAGGTGGAATTCTCGTAGGCGTACATGGGCATGGCCGCCGCGGAGATCATGATAAATCGGGCGGCTGCCTGCCGGACGCTTTCTTCCGTATTGTAGATCTGCGGGAAAAAGGGAGCCGCCGCAAAAAGGCAGGCGCCAGAGATCACGCAGCAGGCCACGGCAAAAAATGTCAGGCGGGAGGCGTCCTTTCTGACATCCGCATTCCCCGCCCCCAGCTCCTGGCCTATGATGATGGCGATGGCGGAACCAAGAGCAATGAATACGATGTTGAAGACGTTGGAGATGGTGGTGGATATGTTGAGGGCCGCCACCACTTCAAGGCCCCGCAGGGAATAATTGCGGATCAGGGCGGACATGCCCATGGACCACATGGCCTCGTTGACAAGGAGGGGCGCTCCCTTTGAAAGGATCCCCTTAAGGAGGCCGGCGGGGATTTTCATGGACTTAAAGGCGCCTTTTATGAAGGGATGGCGCCCGGAGTGGGCATGGGTATAGAAGATCAGGATCAGCAGCTCCGCGCCTCTGGAGATTCCCGTTGCGATGGCGGCTCCACCGGTCCCCAGGGCCGGAAAGCCGGCTTTTCCGAAGATCAGGATATAGTTGCCGGCAAGGTTTACCAGTACGGCCGCTATGCCGGCCGCCATGGGCACAAAGGTGTCTCCGCACTCGGAGAGGGTGGAGGCATAGGCCTGGGCCAGGGCAAAGGGAATAAGGCCAAAGAGGATGAGGACCAGGTAGCGGTCCGCTTCCCGAAGGGTAGAGGCCAGAAGGACCGATCCCTCTTCTTCGTGCAGGTAGAGCATGATGAGGGGCTCTCTCATAAAATAAAGAAGACAGGTACCCGAAATGCCCAGAAGAAGACTGACCCACAGCTTGAAGCGGAAGGTGTGCATGACGCCTTTGTCGTCCCTCTGTCCGTAGTACTGGGCCGTGAAGATGCCGGCCCCCGCCATGCCGCCGAAGATGATCAGGTTGTAAACGAAGATCAGCTGGTTCACGATGGCGACGCCGGACATGGCAGGGGTGGAGATCCGGCCCACCATGATGTTGTCCAGCATGTTCACGAAGCTGGTGATGCCCTGCTTGACCATGATGGGGAGGGCTATGGTCAGAAGCCGTATATAAAAATCCCGGGGGCCGATCAGGCCCCAGCTCTTTACTTTCATTGGTTTTTCTGTTTAAGTACACATATAGATACAGGCTTAAAATGTCACACCGCCTTCGGGGCGGCTGCTTCATTATAGGGGCACGGGGCGTTTTTGGTCAATTGAACTTTCTTAATGGAACGGAGTCAGAGTGGAAAGACCGGATTTCAAGCAGATGAAAAAAATGGAGGCTGTCCTCCGCAGATACGCAGATGCCATGTCTTCCATGAAGGCAGACGAGGAAAGACAGGCGGAGGCCGTCAGGAGCCTTGCCCTGGAAGCCGCATCAAAAATGGCTCTGGGATCTCTGGAGAGGATCTCCGCCGAGGAACTGAGAAAGTCCAGGGCCGGGATCCGGGTATCGGCTCTGACGGAGGCAGGCTACAAGACCCTGGAGGACATCTACCGGGCGGACGATCAGGACCTGGCGGCCATAGAAGGCATAGGAGAGGGGCAGATCGCCTCGATCCGGAGGCTTACGGCGGAATTTATAAGGAACATGGCCGCCTGGATGCCGGTCCGGATCGATCCCTCCGATCCGGAGGGGGGAAACGCCGGTCTGATGCAGAAAACGGCCCTGCTCCGCCGCTGCCGCCTGATCCGCAAAGATGCGGGAGAAGCACCGGATACTTTTCTGTCCTTTGCAGAGGAGGTCCTGCCCCGGATCCGGATCAGGAATTCCCTGCGCTGGCTCTTTTCCGGCAGGGAAAAGAAGGAGTCCACCCTGGACGCCTACCTTGCCATGAAAGACTACCTGGTCTCCCCTGCCTTTGAGAGGATCCGCCGCCTTGCGGATCTTTACACGGAGGCCCTTTCCCTGAACATGGAGGGGGCGGCAGAGGACTTTGCCGCAGAGAGCGCGGATTTTTATGCCGTGATCGAAGAGTGCAGCCTGGTCAGAGGCGCCGGAGAGAGGGTCTACGGATCCGTTCCGGAAAAGCTGGCCGCGGAGATCAGTGAGACGCCCCTGGACCTGTCCGGCTTTAAGGGGACTTTGAGAGCCTATCAGGCCTTCGGAGCCAGATACATCCTGCATCAGAAAAAGGTCCTTCTGGGAGACGAAATGGGCCTTGGCAAGACGGTCCAGGCCATAGCGGCCATGTGCCATATTCAGTCCGCGGAAGGGGGAGAGCGCTTCCTGGTGGTGGCTCCTGCCAGCGTTCTGGCCAACTGGTGCAGAGAGATCGAAAAGTTTTCGGATATTCCCGTTTACCTGCTCCACGGCCCCGGCATCATGCGTGTCTTCGACGTCTGGGAGGCGGAAGGGGGAGCGGCCGTTACCAACTACGAATCCATGGGAAAGATCGCGGACAGGATCAATGACCGCATGAAGATCTCACTCCTTGTCATCGACGAGGCCCACTATATCAAGAACCCGGACGCCAGGCGCAGCAGCGCGGTCCGCATGCTGGAGGACGAATCGGACAGGATCCTTCTCATGACAGGCACTCCCGTGGAGAACCGGGTGGAAGAGATGTGCTCCCTGATCGGCTTTATCCGGCCCGATATGGCAGAAAGAGTCAGAGAGCTGGCCTATATGAAGCAGATCCCCCAGTTCAGGGAATTTCTCTCCCCTGTCTACCTGAGGCGCCAGAGAGACCACGTGCTCAAAGAGCTTCCTCCCGTGGAGGAGAAGCAGGAATGGTGCATGATGTCCATGGAGGACCTGGCCTGGTATACGGCCTCCGTCATGAGCAGGAACTTTACCGATATGCGCAGGGTCTCCTTCCACCAGGAGGATCTTTCCGCATCCTCCAAGGCCCTCCGGATCCTGGAAATCTGCCGGGAGGCGAAAGCGGACGAAAGAAAGGTGGTCATCTATTCCTATTTCCGGGAGACCATACGGAAGCTGTCCGCCCTTCTGGGAGAGGATCTGGCCGGGGTCATCACGGGCTCCACGGAGGTGGAGAAAAGGCAGGTCATCCTGGATGAGTTCGCAAAGGGAGACAGGCATGTGCTGGTCTGCCAGATCCAGTCGGGCGGCACCGGCCTCAACATCCAGGCCGCATCCCTGGTGATCGTATGCGAGCCCCAGATCAAGCCTTCCCTTACAAGGCAGGCCATAGCCCGGGTCCACCGCATGGGACAGATCCGGGGCGTTCTGGTCTTCCACATGCTCTGCCAGGATTCCATAGACGAAGCCATGGTCAGGCTCCTGGAGGAAAAGCAGAGAGAGTTCGACCTCTACGCGGACGAATCCGCTCTTTCCGACGCGGAGGACAATCTCTACGACAGCAGCTGGATCCGCGACTTTATCGAAAAGGAAGCGGCCAGGTACCTTCCCGGTACCGGGGAGGAAGGTGAGAGCCTTCCGATCGGAGGACCCGCAGCGGAGAAGAATGAGGAAGCGGAAGAGGAGCAGGAAGACCTGCCCGTTCTTCCGGGACAAACGGAAAAGGATAAATTGTTAACATCCGAGGCTGAAATTTATACGCCGGGGGATTATAATAATGACAGCAGAGACTGACTCTGACTAATCATGAAAAGGTAAGAGGCATATATTATGGCTATTTTTAAAGGGTCCGGCGTTGCCCTTGTAACGCCCATGAAAGAAAACGGACAGGTGGATTTCGACGTCCTGGAAGCGCTGCTGGAGGACCAGCTGAAGAACGGCACCGACGCCTTCATCATCTGCGGCACCACGGGCGAAGCGCCCACACTGGACGACGACGAGCATCTGGAGACCATTAAAAGATCTGTGGAGATCATTAAGGGCAGAGCTCCCGTCATCGCGGGAACCGGTTCCAACAATACGGCCCACGCGGTCATGATGAGCGAAGAGTCCGAAAAGCTGGGAGCGGACGCCGTCCTTCTGGTGACTCCCTACTACAACAAGACCACCCAGGATGGACTCTATGCCCACTACAGGACCATCGCTTCCGCCACAAAGCTCCCCTGCATCCTCTATAACGTTCCCTCCAGGACAGGCACCAACCTTCTGCCTGCCACCATGGCAAGACTGGCCAGGGACGTGGAGAACATTCAGGCCATCAAGGAAGCCAGCGGAAACATTTCCCAGGTAGCGGAACTGGCAGCCACAAAGGAATTCGCCGACGGATTATTTGATATCTATTCCGGAAACGACGACCAGATCATTCCCATCTGCTCTCTGGGCGGCATCGGCGTCATCTCCGTTCTGGCGGACGTGGCTCCCAGGCAGACCCACGACATGGTGACCCTCTATCTGGAAGGCCGCCACAGGGAAGCCCTGGACCTGCAGCTGAAGGCATTCGAACTCTGCAAGGCCCTTTTCTGTGAAGTGAACCCCATCCCCGTCAAGGCGGGCCTGTGCATGCAGGGCTTTAACGTGGGCGCTCCCAGACTTCCCCTGGTAGAGATGACAGACGCCGGAAAGGCAAGACTGAGAAAGGCAATGCAGGACTTCGGCGTTCTGTAAATTAGAGTAAGATCAAGGAGAAATGAATGGATTACAGCAGCAGATCACTGAAACTGCACGAAGAGCTCAGGGGCAAGATCGAAATCAGCCTCAGGACCAGGGTGGACAGCGCCGAGGCCCTGAGCCTTGCCTATACGCCGGGCGTGGCGGCTCCCTGTCTGGAGATTCAGAAGGATGTTTCAAAGAGTTATGAACTGACCAGAAGGTGGAATACCGTAGCCGTGGTGACGGACGGAACGGCCGTGCTGGGACTGGGCGACATAGGTCCCGAAGCCGGCATGCCGGTCATGGAAGGCAAGTGCGCCCTCTTCAAGGCCTTCGGAGACGTGGACGCGATCCCTCTGTGTGTCCGTTCCAAGGACGTGGACGAGATCGTCCGCACGGTGGAACTTCTCTCCGGGTCCTTCGGAGGCGTCAACCTGGAGGATATTTCCGCCCCCAGGTGCTTCGAGATCGAAAAGAAGCTCAAGGAGCGCTGCGACATCCCCATCTTCCACGACGACCAGCACGGGACTGCCGTGATCACCCTGGCAGGCCTTTTAAACGCCCTGAAGGTGGTGGGAAAAAATCTCGAAGACATTAAGATCGTGACCTCCGGCGCCGGCGCGGCCGGCATCGCCATCATAAAGCTCCTTATGGCCATGGGCCTTAAAAACGTTATCATGACGGACAGAAAAGGCGCCATCTGGGAGGGAAGAGACGGACTCAACCCCATCAAGGAGGAGATGGCAAAGATCACCAACTTTTCCCGCGAAAAAGGCTCTCTTGCGGAAGTGATCAAAGGAGCGGACGTCTTTATCGGCGTCTCGGCCCCCGGCACTCTGACAGGGGACATGGTCCGCACCATGGCAAAAGATCCCATCATCTTTGCCTGCGCCAACCCTACGCCCGAGATCTTCCCGGACGAAGCCAAGGCTGCGGGAGCGGCCGTGGTCTCCACCGGAAGGTCCGATTTCCCCAACCAGGTCAACAACGTCCTCTGCTTCCCCGGCATCTTCCGCGGGGCCCTGGACGTCAGAGCCTCCGATATCAACGACGAAATGAAGATCGCGGCGGCCAAGGCCATCGCCTCCCTGGTCTCCGACGAGGAGCTCTCGGCCGACTATATCCTGCCGGCCGCCTTCGATCCCCGCGTAAAGGACGCTGTGGCAAAGGCCGCGGCGGAAGCTGCCGTAAAGTCAGGCGTCGCAAGGATCTGAGAAAAAACCGGAACAGCCGAACCAACAGCAAAGGCCCCGGGAAGCATGACGCTTCCGGGGCCTTTTCAGTATTTAAGGGATGTTTCAGCTGACTGTTTTTCCGCGCGGGATCCGCGCTTCAGTCCATGACCTTATAGCCGCGGACCTTCAGAAACTGCTCCACCTGGTCGATCTCGGCGGTATGGAGGACGGCCAGAGCGGTCTCCACCCGGGAGGAATTGGTGACATAGAGGTAGTCCAGGTTGATGTTGCCGTAGTGGATGTCCTTCAGGACCCGGTTCAGGCTTCCGGGCTCATCGGGGATCTCCATGGCTATGACCTTGTCGATATGGCAGAGATAGCCGGCCTTCTGCAGGGCCGCGGCGGCTCCGTCCGGGTCGTCCACCAGGATCCTGACGATGCCGAATTCCGCACTGTCATTGGTGATCAGGGAATACATGTTGATGCCTTCTTCGATCAGGGTGTCCGTCATGCGCATCATGGCCCCTTTTTTGTTTTCCGCGAAAATGGAAATCTGTCTGATCATGCATAGCCTCCGTAATATAACGCTTTTGCGATTTGAGCTGTTTTTTAAACCGAATTGCATTTTACAACGGGAAATGACAGCTGTAAACCGGAAATTTAAAGAACATGCACTGATTTTCTGAAAATATTTATATTTATGCATGGCCGGGGGCTCCGGAAGAACCCGCGGACTTCATTTTTTCTGCCCTTTTTCGCCGGTCCGGAGTATAATGGTCCTTGCCGGTGAAGGCCGAAAGGAGATGCGCTATGGACCACGAACACCGTCTTCAGATCAGAATCCTCCTGGACGACAGGGAAGAGGAGAAGCTGAGGGAGTTTACAGAAAGATACAAAAAGCAGGCAGGACATCCGGTCACAGAGGACTATGTGCTGCAGAGAATGATCGAAAACTACCTGACCAGGGCACTGGCCGTCCCTGAGGAGAAAAAGGATTAGATCCTAAGGATTAAACCCTAAGATTAAATCCTATTTCAGCATGGACCGGATCTCCAGCTCGGTATCGGGATCTCCGTCGTATTCCATGCGTCCGATGATGGGAATATGATACCTGGCCTCGATCTGGTCGGCCGCGCCGCAGAAGGTATCGGGATGCCGTTCGCTGTTGCCGAAAACGGCGGCTCCTCTGCAGTAATGGGCATTGGACTGGAGGAACAGGTCCACCACGGCCGGAATGGCGCCCCGTCCGTCGGTATAGGTCAGAAGTATATATTCCCCGTCAATCTTTTCATTTCCCGTCAGGATCCTGACGGGGTCCCGGGCCATCATTCTGTCCGCGGCCTTTTTTACGTTGCCGGTTCTGGATGCATACACAAGTTTCATAAGATACCTCCTGAAAAAGAGAGAAATGGCCGAAAATACGACCTGTTATGAACATATATTCATTATATCACAGGGGAAGATGCAAAGAATGTTCAGGATTAATTATGAGTTGAAAGAGCCGGGACAGATCGCCCCCTGGGGATAGAAGAGAAAATATCTGCACTGGTTCGGACTTACGGAAGGACTTCTCTGGATCGACACGGGGGACTCTGTCATTTACGAGTACGCGGAGCGTCATGAGGAAGATGCGAAGGCAGATGCCAGGTACAATGATTACCGGATCTCCAGGTTCGCTTAAAGACCTGCCTGCCCTCACGCCCTATATTTCCGGATCTCTTCCGGAGGAGCTTTACGGTGCGGCGGAGAGGACGGAAAGAGACCCTGACAGGTGGAAGCAGATGTACTCCGATCTGCCCGATGAGGACTATGACCGGTTCTGTGAGGAAGAATACGGCCCTCTCGGCGAATGGTTTTACGACCGCTGCATGGACTCCGGCCATCTGACAGAAGGCCCCCTTATAGGGTATTTCAGGTGCGGAGACAGGATGAAGATCCTCTGGGACAGCGTCCGGACGGGCAGGGGCCAAGGCAGCATATGGAAGTATCCATCGGGAGCATATGAGATGAAGTATGCCGATTTCGCGGCGGAAGTTTCCCGTTTCGTAAACGCCTTTTTAAGGGATATGGACGCGCAGACCATGGAAGTGGTCAGGCACGGGATCCCAGGGGTCTTTGTGGACAGGGAGGCCCTGATCCGGGAGAACAGGCAGCGCAGGGAAATATTCGGAAGACAGCTTCAGGACCTGTATGCGGAGAACAGGGATAAAACAGACTGGAAGAAGATCAGGGACCTGTATGAGAAGATGCGCGGGGAAACCGGCGGGAGGAGGCAGTTATGATCTATATTACCGGAGATACCCACGGCCCTGCGCCGTTTGGAATTTTCTCCGTGGACGGGTTCGGAAAAAGGCTGAATACGGAAAATTTCCCGGAACAGAAGGAAATGACCCGGGACGATTATGTGATCGTCTGCGGTGATTTCGGCGGCATCTGGAACTACGACAGCCGCTATGACCCTGCCGGCAGCTCTTTCAGGGAAAAGATCTGCCTGGACCACGGAGAATCAAAGGAAGAAAAATACTGGCTGGACTGGCTTTCAGAAAAACACTTTACAGTCCTGTTCTGTGACGGAAATCATGAAAACCACGACAGGCTTGCCGTGGCATATCCCGTGCAGGACTTTCACGGGGGGAGGGTCCACAGGATCCGGGAGAACGTATTTCACCTGATGAGGGGATATGTGTTCGATCTGCAGGGCCTGTCCTTCTTTGTGTTCGGAGGCGCAGCAAGCCATGATATATCCGGCGGAATCCTGAGGCTTTACGAGTTTTCTTCGGAGAAGGAATTCAGGAAGGCCTATCAGAGGCTTCAGAGGGAAAACGCCCTCTTCCGCGTGGACCATGTCAGCTGGTGGGAAGCGGAGCTCCCCTCGAAGGAGGAGACGGAAAGAGGAATCGCAAACCTCAGGGAGCGGGGCTTTTACGCCGACTATATCGTTACCCACGGCGCTCCCTCCTCCGTCGCCGTCCTGGCGGGACACAGGGGAGAGGACAGACTGTCCCGCTATCTCGAAGAGATAAAGGAAAAGACCGGTTTTCGGAAATGGTTTTTCGGCCACTATCACGATAACCGGGTGATCAGCGGCAAATACGTGATGCTCTATGAGCAGATCATAAAGATCTGCTGAGAGGGCAGATCCTGAACAGAATAGGATATTTGTATATTGAGTTTTGCGCGCTGGTGTGTTAAAGTTTCAGTTATTAATCAAATCAACCATTGTGAGGTAGGTCCCATGTCTGAAGAAAAGAAGATTCCCTATAAAATTTATCTGAGTGAAGAAGAGATGCCCAGAGACTGGTACAATGTCAGGGCCGATATGAAGAAAAAGCCCGCGCCTCTCCTGAATCCCGCTACCTTAAAGCCCATGACCGCAGAAGAGCTTGGTGCTGTTTTCTGTAAGGAGCTGGTTGCCCAGGAACTGGACAATGACAACGCCTTTATTCCGATTCCAGACGAGATCCGGAATTTCTACAAGATGTACCGTCCTTCTCCTCTGGTAAGGGCCTACTGCCTGGAGGAAAAGCTCCAGACTCCCGCCAAAATCTACTATAAGTTCGAAGGCAACAACACATCCGGCTCCCATAAGCTCAACTCCGCCATTGCCCAGGCCTACTACGCCAAGAAGCAGGGTCTGAAGGGCGTCACCACCGAGACCGGTGCCGGCCAGTGGGGCACGGCCCTGTCCATGGCCTGTGCCTATCTGGGACTGGACTGCCGCGTATACATGGTAAAGGTCTCCTATGAGCAGAAGCCTTTCAGAAGAGAAGTCATGCGCACCTACGGCGCTTCCGTGACCCCTTCCCCTTCCGAACTGACATCTGTGGGCCGGAAGATCCTGGCCGAGCATCCCGGAACCACCGGAAGCCTTGGCTGCGCCATTTCCGAGGCCGTAGAGGATGCCCTTTCCCACGAAGGCTACAGATATGTGCTGGGCTCCGTCCTCAACCAGGTCCTCCTGCACCAGTCCGTCATCGGCATGGAGACCAAGATCGCCCTGGACAAGTACGGCATCAAACCCGATATGATCATCGGCTGTGCCGGCGGCGGCTCCAACCTGGGCGGCCTGATCTCTCCCTTCATGGGCGAGAAGCTCAGAGGCGAAGCGGACTATGACATCGTGGCGGTGGAACCCGCTTCCTGCCCCAGCCTGACAAGGGGCAGATATGCCTACGACTTCTGCGATACCGGCAAGGTATGCCCTCTGGCCAAGATGTATACTCTGGGATCCGGATTCATTCCTTCCGCCAACCATGCGGGCGGCCTGCGCTATCACGGCATGAGCCCCGTTCTGTCCGAGCTTTACGACCAGGGCATGATGCGGGCCATCAGCGTGGAGCAGACCTCCGTCTTCGCTGCGGCTGAGCTCTTTGCCAGAGTGGAAGGCATCCTTCCCGCTCCCGAAAGCTCCCACGCCATCAGGGCTGCCATCGACGAAGCCATGCGCTGCAAGGAGACCGGCGAAGAGAAGACCATCGTCTTCGGCCTGACCGGCACCGGCTACTTCGACATGGTGGCATACGAAAAGTACAATAACGGCGAAATGACCGACTATATCCCTTCGGACGAGGATTTAAAGCCCGGCTTTGATTCCCTTCCCGATATCGGCTGAATCTGATCTGCCGCCGCATGGCAGCATCTTTCCCGGCCCCCGGCGCCCCTGCGGCGCCCGGGGCCATTTTCATGCGATTTACAATTAAGGCGGCGGGGCATATAATCGAAGATATCAATTATGAAAGAAAGGCAGTCAACATGAACGAAATACTGGAACTGTATCTGGCTTTTGCCAGGATCGGCGCCGTCAATTTCGGCGGCGGCTATGCCATGCTTCCCCTTCTGGAGGAGGACCTGGCAAAGAATAAGGGCTGGGTCACAAGAGAAGAGCTTCTGGACTACTTTGCCATCGGCCAGTGCACCCCGGGCCTGATCGCCCTGAACGTCTCCACCTTTGTAGGAAACAAGAGAAAGGGCGTGGCCGGCGCCCTTGCCGCCACCCTGGGCTTTCTGACCTGTCCCATTATCATCATCCTGGTCATAGCCATCTTCATGAAGAACTTTGCGGACATAGAGGCAGTCCAGCACGCCTTTGCGGGCATCAGGGTCTGCGTCTGCGTTCTGATCATCCAGGCGGTGCTGCGTCTGTGGAAGAAGGCCGTGGTGGACAGGACCACCCTGATCCTGTATCTGGTGATCTTTTTCCTGGCGGTCTTCGGAAAGCACCTTTTCTTTGCCGTTCCCACGGCCCTTCTGGTCATCGCCTCCGGCGTATTCGGCGTTTTCTTCGGAAAAGGAGGACAGGATAAATGACACTGATCAGTCTCTGCATACAGTTTTTTAAAACAGGCCTTTTTTCCATAGGCGGCGGCCTGGCCACCCTGCCCTTCCTTTATGAGATCTCGGACAGGTTCCACTGGTTCAGCCATGCGGACATAGCCGATATGATCGCCATCTCGGAGTCCACTCCGGGCGCCATCGGCATCAACATGTCCACCTATGCGGGCTATACCACGGGAGGGATCCCGGGAGGCATTCTGGCTTCCCTTTCTCTGGCCTGCCCCTCGGTGATCATCATTCTGATCATAGCCCGTTTCCTGGAGAAGTTCCGGGAAAACAAATATGTGGACAGGGCCTTCTACGGACTCCGTCCCGCCTCCATCGCCATGATCTCGGCGGCGGGCATCAACGTGGCCATGGTGGCCCTCTTTGACCTGAGCGCCTTTCAGGAATCCCATTTTCTTCCGGACTTCTTCGTCTGGAAGGGACTGATCCTGGCGGTCCTCATCTTTATCGGTCAGAAGAAGATCAAGATCCATCCGGTGGCATTCATAGCGGCATCGGCAGTCATAGGCATTATTTTCAAATTTTAAGGCAGAAGAACTATGCAGAAGAAAAGAGACGGATTTACAGGCAGCGCAGGCTTTATTCTGGCCTGCATAGGCTCTGCGGTGGGCATGGGCAACATATGGCGTTTTCCGACTCTGGTATCGGGATGGGGAGGCATGACCTTTCTGATCCCCTACTTTATTTTCGTGGCCCTGATCGCTTCCACCGGAGTCATCGGCGAGATGGCTCTGGGCCGCCATACGGGAGGAGGCCCCGTCACGGCCTTTTCCGCCTGCATGAAAGAAGGGGGCAGGAACCCGTCCCTGGGATCCGCCGTGGGCATGATCCGGGTCATGGGGTCTCTTGCCCTGGCCATAGGCTATACCTGTGTCATGGGATGGATCTTCCGCTATGCCTTTATGGCCATAGACGGACAGATGATGGCCATGGGAGACGACATGGATCTGATCGGAGGGACCTTCGGGAAGGCGGCCTCCGCCGGCGGCTCCACCCTCTGGATCATCCTGGCGGCTTCGGCCTCCTGCCTGATCATGGTCTTCGGCGTAGCCGGCGGCATCGAAAAGGCCAACCGGATCATGATGCCGGTCCTCTTTTTCCTTTTCGCGGGTCTGGCAGTCTATGTGTTCACCCTGCCGGGAGCTTCCGGAGGGCTTAAGTATATTCTGACCCTGGATCCCCGGGGCCTTAAAAATCCCAGGCTCTGGGTCTATGCCTTCGGACAGGCCTTCTTTTCCCTGTCCGTTGCGGGCAACGGCACGGTCATTTACGGATCCTACCTGCCAAAGGACGAGGATATCCCCGAATCGGCGGCCGTGGTGGCCTTCTTCGATACCCTGGCGGCCCTGATGGCGGCCTGCGTTATCATCCCGGCCATGGCGGCCGGGGGAGCGGAGCTCTCCTCGGGAGGCCCTGGCCTAATGTTCATCTACCTGGTCCGGGTCATGAACGGCATGCCGGGAGGAAGGATCCTGGAGATCGTATTCTATGTCTGCATCCTTTTCGCGGGCCTTTCCTCCATCATCAACATGTATGAGGTGGCCGTGGCCAACCTGCAGGACAGCTTCGGGGTCACCAGAGTCCCCGCCTCCGTCATC
>ODAJ014745727.1_pt1 | contig 28438 bp, 19 predicted proteins | sample 1539241 | NCBI WGS metagenome assembly ODAJ01 (sample SAMN02144231, study PRJEB22623) | gut metagenome | biome: sheep rumen | host: Ovis aries | place: New Zealand
ACCCGTTCGGGGCTAATTTTTATTAAAATAAAAAATATAGACCCTAACGTGGCTAAAAACCGAAATTTAACTAAAACATAATCTTATTCCCCAGTCTTCCCAATCTTCTTAAACCATTCGGCTATGGCTCGCTCGTAGCGGGTTTCACCTAACTGCAGAAATTGGCGATCGGCCAATTCATCGGGTAGCATCTGTTGTTTTGCATAGTGGTTCGGAAAGGCGTGAATGTCGGTCAAGCCCACGCCATGACCTAAATTGTGCGCACCGGCATAGCTCTCGTCTTTTAAAATCATCGGTATTTCAATATGACCGCTACGTTTTACTTCTTGTTCAGCCAGCATGTATGCCCTGCTTACTGCGTCCGATTTTGGCGCACAAGCCACATAAACGGCTGCGTGAGCCAGTATTTTCTTTCCTTCGGGCATTCCTATCCTTTCCACCGCCAAACTTGCGCTGGTGGCCACATTTAGGGCGTTGCTGTCTGCAATACCTACATCTTCGCTTGCACAGACCATAATTCGGCGGGCAATGTATTTCGGATCTTCACCTGCCTCCAACATTCGGGCCAGATAGTAAAGGGTAGCATCGGGGTCGGTGTGCTTCATGCTTTCAATGAAGGCCGAAATGGCGTCGTAGTGGTTATCGCCGTCTTTGTCGTAGCGGAGTGCCTTTTTCTGTATGCATTCTTGCAAAACAGCCAAATTCAGCTCTCTTTTCCCGTTTTCATCGGAATCGGTGGTCAGCACGCCCAGTTCAAGGGCGTTTAGCGCCTCGCGTGCGTCGCCTTTGGTAGCTTCGGCCAGAAAGCGTCGGGCTTCGGGCGTGATGCTGGCGTTGTATTCACCGAGTCCGCGCTCGTTGTCGGCTAGTGCTTTGTCGATAAGGTGTTCGATGTTTTCGGAAGAAAGCGGTTTAAGTTCGAAGATGCGTGAACGCGATAAAAGGGCGCTGTTCACCTCAAAATACGGATTTTCGGTTGTGGCGCCAATCAGCACCAGTGTTCCGTCTTCTACAAACGGAAGCAGATAGTCTTGTTGTCCCTTGTTGAAACGGTGGATTTCATCGATGAAGAGGATTGTCCGCTGGTTGTATTGTCCAAGGTGTTTTTGTGCGGTGGCCACCACCATTTCCAAGTCTTTTTTACCCGCAATGGTGGCATTTAGTTGTTGGAAATGGGCAGCTGTTGTGTTAGCTATAATCCGGGCTAGTGTGGTCTTTCCTATTCCGGGTGGACCATAAAAAATGACCGAAGTGAGTTTATCGGCCTTTATGGCACGGTAGAGCAGTTTGCCCGGGGCAAGAATATGCTCTTGGCCGACCAATTCATCGATAGTTCGAGGTCGCATGCGTGCCGGTAGCGGTGATGCGTGGCCAATGTGCTGGCGGTAGTTTTGCTCGAACAAATCCATCGGGATGGGTGTTTATTTGTAGAATGTTTTTTCGAAGGCTTGAAATTCGTCTTTCCCTAGCACACAGCGTTTCCACCAGGCTTGCAGGAATCCTGTTCCGTAGCCGGTTAGCTGGATAAATGAAGCTATTACACTGCGCAAGCCAATGCCGATGCTTTTATATTGGAGGGCTGAATCGGCGAAGATGATAACCGAGAACAAGACGAGTGGTAGGAGTGACGCCATTGCCAGGTATTTGCTGATAGGGCAGAACAGCGTGCCCACAAGTCCTAGCGCGAAAAGCAGTAGCAACAGGCCTGTACCTACTGTGAAAACAGCTGGCAGCAGGTGGACCAGTTTCAAACTTTCGGGGTATTTTTTATAGAGGTTGATGCGGGCAATGCCACTGTTGAAAACCTGGCGGAAAAACTTTCTGAAGTCGGTGCGTCGTTTGTGCCACACCCATGCTTCTGGAAAAAGTCGGCACTTGCAGCCGTTTTTGAAGATGCGGATGCTGAAATCGATATCCTCGCCAAAACGCATTTTCGAGAATCCACCCAGGTTTTTGTATACATCAGCGCGTATACCCATGTTGAATGAACGTGGGTAGAATTTGTCTAGTTTCTTCTTTCCACCGCGTATTCCACCTGTGGTAAAAAAGCTGGTCATGCTGTAGCTAATGGCTTTCTGTGTGTCGGTGAACGACTCGTGTGCGCGGTCGGGACCGCCAAAGGCATCGGCTGGTTGTGAGTTCAGTTCGTCGTCTACAGCCTGCAAATAGCCGGCTGGCAGCACAACATCGCTGTCGAGGATAATGAGGTACTGGCCATTGGCACGTTCTGCCCCATAGTTCCGGCTTTGTCCGGGACCGCTGTTTTCCTTTGCAAAATAGTGAAGGTTAAGTCGTTCAGCGTATTTTTGACAGACGTCGCCGCACGGCTTTTGTGAGCCGTCTTCCACAATTACCACCTCAAAATCGGTCAGTGTTTGTGTGGTCAGACTTTCCAGCAGTTCGTCTACTTCGTCCGGACGGTTATAGACAGGAACAATGAAGCTGTATTTCATTATCGTTTTATTTTTTCGTTGAAAAGGGTAAAAACGTTAATTCTCGTTCTGTTTGAAATGGCGGGGCACGAACCACGATGCGAAAAGGTACCCCAAAATAGCGCCTATTGCATCGGCTAACAGGTCGAGGGCATCGCCTGTTCGGCTGACTGTAAACTTGTCTTGCATAACCTCAATCAGGCCGCCGAAAAGGATTGGGATAACCACTGCCCACATCACCATTGTCATACTTTTGTACTTGGTGTACTCTTGGTAGAGGTTCAAGCTGATGGTGAACGAAAGGACGAAATACATGACGGCATGCACATATTTGTCCATATTGGGGATTTTAATGTCGAAGTTCGAATCATTTCCTGGCATCATACACAGGTATAAGATTGTGAGTGCCACACAAATGGATAGTCCATAGTGTCGGAAAAAACGTAAGATGTTATCCATCATAGCATTATTTTTTTAGTGGTTTATTTTTTGCGTTTCTTATTTTGCCATTTCAGTTTCCAGTAGTCTCCGTTAAACATGCGTCGCAGTTTGTTCCGGTGGAAAATGTAATTGTTGATGACGTATGCCACACCATCTTCGTCGTTAGAGAGTGTGATGAAATCGGCTGCGTCGAGCACACCATTCTGTGCGTTGCCCATTGCCACACCCAGTCCGGCAAACTGTATCATCGACAGGTCGTTGTAGCCGTCACCGCAGGCCACCACGTTCTCTTTTGTGAGTTTCAGTTTCTTGATGAGGCGGTCGATGGAAAGGGCTTTATCGATGCCTGGTGGCACACATTCTAGGAAGTAGGGCGCCGAGGTGAACAGGTTGATGTTGGATCCAAACTCTTGTTTAGCTAGTTTTTCCACTTCTGCCAGTTTTGTCGGTTCACCTACAATAAGGCACTTGGTAACAGGGTGTTGGATGGTTGCGAGAAACGATTCAACACCGCGGATTGGCATATTGTTAATTTTCGCTTCGATGATGACGTACTCGTCATCCGGATTTTCGGTAACAATGTCGTTTCCATCGTAACTCATAATTGCCAGATTGTGCTTCTTGGCAAATTCGTAGAGGTGCGGTATTTCGTTGGCTGGCAACGACTGTTGGAAGAGCGTCTCGCCAGATTGGTAGTCGATAATCTGACCACCATTATACGACAAGATGTAGCCTCCGTAGTCTTTCAACTGTAGTTGCTTCGCAATTGGTTCAATGCCGAAGGTAGGGCGTCCTGATGCCAGAACAATTTTCACACCTGCTTCTTGTGCCTTGAAAAGGGCTTTCAGTGTTTTCGGGGTAATCACTTTTTGGCTGTTGGTGAGTGTACCGTCGAGGTCAAGCACCAGTAATCTGTATTGCAACATGGTCTATACAATATATCTGCAAAATTAATGATTTTTGTCCGTATAGTTTTGACTCCGACGGTTTTAATTGTTTTGCACTCCGCTAATATCGTCAGGAAGTGCCAGCTCGTCGAGGTTCTTGCTTCTACGTACAAAACGTATATTACTGAAATTTAGTTGTTTTAAATCGTTGCGGGGTATGAAGTAGTAGAGTTGGCAGGGCAGTTCTTCCCATTGGTTGAAGAACTCCCTGTTTTGGGCTCCGTTGTTGTGCGACCCCAGGTGGTAGGCCAGAAAGTCTTCTTTGTGCAGGGTCAGTTGCATCAGTAGTACCATATCGTCGTTGTCCTCTATCTCCAGCTCGCGTCTGCTGTGGAAGGTGGGGTTTCCAAAAAACTGCGCCACTTCGCCGTTTGTATTTTCACTTTTCATCTGGGTCTTTTTAAAGCGCCAGCAGGTGTAGTTGAAAGTCTCTTGGCTCGATAGGGCTATGCTTGGCTCCAAATTGCCTGCTTCTGCGAAGTTGGGCATCGAGTTTTTCCAGTGAAAACGCAGTTTACGCTGGCGGAGCAGGTAGTTTTGGTCGATGATTCTTGTCGATTCTTTGTGAAAGAAAAGTTGGTCGTTGGCCACATTGCTGTAAACAACGCGGGCGCAACCCTGGTTGCCTTGTTCGTTGAGCAGCATTTCCTTCATCTCGTAGAAGAAGTAGAGCATACCGTCTTTCGGAAGCAGGTTTTCGGTGTCGAAGGGTGCAAGGTCTTTGCAGTTTATCTGGGCCAGAAACGACAGTGGAAGTTTGTGGTTCACTGGCCAGCGGAAGTTCTTTGGTACCGATGGAATGGGCGCTATATACGATTCTCCCAAGTGGAACGAGTTCCCTTCCTCGGTGCTGACGCCTATTGCGCTTTTGCATATCTTTTTCAAGATAGCGGGGTAGTTCTGCAAGTTCAGCACGTTTTTTACCTGGTGTGGTTGACGGTAATAAGCGTTCACCATTTTTTTGAATTGTGCCAGTTGGGTGTGGTTGTCGGCAACAAGGTATTCTTTCAGATTGTTGGAATAGTTCACTTCAATGTAGGTCTTGTAGAAGATAATTTCCCGAATCGCTGCCCAGTCGTTGAATGCGGTGTAGATGTATACGATGTTCTGTCCTTTCTCGGTGGAAAGGCGTGGAATAGCTCCAAGCATTCCATTTTTGTTGAAAATAACCAACAGGTTTGTTTTCCTGTAGTTGCTGTGTATTTCGCAGAATTCGCCGTAGGTTGCTCTGAACGACAGCCCGTATCTTACCAGTTGTGTAGCCAACATTACCAGCGTGAAAAACAGTGCATAGCCTTCAACAGCGAAATAGGTTAGCAGTACAGTGATGAAGAGGTAGGTCCATGTTTTGGTTGTGGATGCAGAGGGGCAGAATAGTGTTTTTTTTAGAAACTCTTTTTGTGAATAAGGTATGCTGAACACTATTTCATCGGCGTTTTCTTGTAGCTTTTCCTCTTCGGTAAGTTTTGGTACGTATCTTCCGCCAATGTGTTTCCATGACCTCCATAGTAGTGTAAGCGACCAAAGTGTGAAGAGGAAGAGGGGAAAGACGTAATGGAATCCCTCGTGCGCCACCAATACCGTAACTGCTACGCACAACAATGTTAGCAGTGTTCCAAGTGCCAGCTCTATGATGTCTTTTTTCTCCATCTAATCGAATAAAGTTAGTTGCCGACCAGAATGGTCGAACCGGTATCTCTGCAGTAATAGGTTCGCAGCATATAGTTGTTCATGCTTGGTCCGCTGGTGGCTATGCACGAACCCCATTGAAGGTTGAAAACCGAGTTGCACAGAGTGCAGGTTGCCTCTAGCGAACTGTTCGGTACAATTTCCATTTTCAGTCCCTTGGTTACATAGCAGTAGGGACAGGCTAGGTCGCAACAGCGCGCCACACCGTCGAAACTTCTGTAAACCAACAATCCGCCGTAGCCCAAATAGGTATTGGTTTTGTACACGCCGTTACCGTTGGTGTACGTTTTATAGGTACCGGTGTTTTGCAGTTGCGTATAGTCGGCATACGGGGTCTCAAAATACACGCGGTAATTAGGAATGGGCGAGTCTTCTTCAGCCTTGGAGCATCCTGTCAACGCCAACAACGTCAAACAACCGTAAATAAAAATTCGCATAAATCTGTGTTTTTTCAAACCGTTTAAAATAAAAACGGCCGCAAACACAAAATGTTGCAGCCGTTCGTGGACCCAGTAGGGTTTGAACCTACGACCAACTGATTATGAGTCAGCTGCTCTAACCACTGAGCTATGGGTCCTGATGACGTAGTATTGCCATAAAAAAGACAACTTGCGTAATCGTTTGCAAAATTAGAAGAAAAATGGTGGAAAACAAAATTTTTAGCTCTTTATTAGAAGCTGTTGTTAAAATTTTGTTTTTTATGAACTAGCGGTAAATTCACTTCTGCATTCTCGAAGGCAGTGTTCTTGCTTTGTAGTAGAGTTTTGTGAAGTGTGGTGTCCGCAAAGTGTTGTAGACCGATTTTGCCCAATAGTTTCTGTAACCGAAACCACCTGCCTCGCCTGTGGCCTCCCACTTCTCTACCACCTCTCGTGTGGCAATATCGAAGAACACGTATTGGTAAGTGCCTACCTGGTCTTTTTTGTTCAGGAAATCAGCGAATATCATCAGTCCATAACCGGTGCTGTCTTTCAATTCCAGTCTGTTGATTACGGATTGAATGGTGTCGAATGAAAGTCGGTCGTCCAAATTGTATGTCTCCAGTGTTTGGGGGTCATTTGCCAGAGTCTGTTTGACCGACACGTCCACATCCATACTTTTTACCTTCATTTTCAGAAATTTCTGTATGTCGTATTTGTTCATTTCAGAAACAAACAGTTTGCTGATTTCCGATAATGCGCCTATTGTCCGTTCGGGATCTTTGCCCCATCCGTAGGTGTGGCATTTCGAGTAGTTGATTCCATAAAATGTGTATGCGTCTATAACTGAGTTCTCTTTTTCCGCATAACCGCACATAATGGTTGCCGCAAGCAATACCGTTGTATATAACTTTTCATGTGTTTTTGAAGAATTGTTTTATTAACCAAAAATAACCATTTTCTCTTTAGTGCCAACTAAAAAGTAAAAGTGTAATTTGCAAATTTGCCGGATTTATCTAATTTTACTTGTTACAATGTCATATAATGAGGCGGCGGCTTACGGTTGTGTAAAGTGACCCTACAACCTGGTCGTCTTGTTAAAATTCAATGTAAGAGGTCACTTTTATAGTCTGAAAATAGTATGACTAATTTAAAATCTGTTTCGTTAATAGCGTTGTTGTTAGCTTGCCAGTGTACCAGTCTGCTTGCCGACACTCTGACGGTTAATTCCGTTATTGACGGTGTCACTATTTACAAGAGGGGGGCGATGGTCAACCGTAAGGCCAAAGTGAGCGTCCCGGCAGGTGTGACGGTGGTGAAAATTCCTACGCTGAGCTCTGTGTTGGTTCAAAAATCGTTACAAGTGGGCATTAGTAATGCCGACGTTGTGCTGGGTGGGGTCAGGTTAGATTTCGAGGTTCCTGAAAGTGGGCAAATCTATGCTGAGGCTGATTCTCTGACAAGGCGGTTGTCCGTTTTTAAAGACTCTACCGTTCTGATTAATTCATTCTACAGTGTTTTGCAGGATGAGAAGCACGTGTTGCTTAAAAACGACAATATAGGTGGAAAGAAGGGCTTTACTGCTGACCAGCTTTCGGGTGTTTCTGCCTATTTGCGCGCTGACCTTAACGACATTTCCGACAAACAGTTAGACTATAAACGGCGTTTTGAAGACTACCGCCAGTTGCAGATGCAGGCGCAACAGCAGATTAAGTTGTTAGACGAGTGCAAACTTTCACCCAAAGGTGTGCTGTATATGTCGCTGGTCAGCAAGGGTGCCGCTAAAACAGATATCGACATCAGCTACTTGGTCGACAAGGCTGAATGGAAGCCGTTTTACGAAATACGCATTTCTGAGCCAGATGCCCCTATGGTTGTGAAGAAAAAAGTGGTTGTCAGCCAGGAATCGAAAGAAGACTGGAACGACGTTAAGATGACGGTGACGAAAACCAACCCTTCCAGTAACAGCGAGATGCCAGAATTGCGCCGTTACAACCTGCCCATGAAGTACTATGGCGGACAGGGCAAGGGTAAGGCGATTAACGACAACAATATGGTTAAGGTGCTGGGAGTTGTGAGAGACCAAGACGGACCGTTGGAGGGTACATTGGTCTCCTGCCATAAAACAGGGACTTCTGTACAGACCAATTCATCGGGATATTATGAGTTATTGGTGCCAGTGGACGGTAGTCTACAGTTCTCGCATGCTGGTTATTTACAAATGACTGAACAGGTGGGTAGGGACAATGCGAAACTGCTGAACGTGCGGCTTTCGTCAAATAAAGTTTCTACTCAGGATGTCGATGTTAAAGAGAAAAAAGAGAAAGAAGAGGTGGTATATGCCGCGTGTTGTGCTACCATTGGCTCTGCTGCAGGCTTGAATGAGTCTGATTTGAAGAATGCTCCGAGCGCTTCTGTCGACAATGCGTTGCAGGGTCGTGTGTGTGGTGTGCAGGCTTCTATTACTTCTGGTCAGCCAGGTCCTGCGTCTAAAATCACTATCCGTGGTGCCTCTAAAACTCCAACACCGCTGTATGTGATAGACGGTATGCCTATTGACGGTGGAAGTGGAAAAAATAATCCCTTGGCTACTATAAATCCTGAAGATATTGAGTCGATTGACGTGTTGAAAGATGCAAATGAGACTGCCATTTATGGCAGCAGAGCTAGCAACGGTGTTGTTGTTGTCACCACGAAAAAAGGTGCGAAAACAGGAACCAGCCTCTATCAATCGACTTTTTCCAGTTTGCAGGATTATACCGCAGAGGCCAGCGGATTAAATTCCATTCCTGCCGATGGTGCAGAGCACGAGGCTTTTCTCCTCGAAAGGGACATAAAGGCCAGTTACTCCTACTATGCCGCTCCGAAAATTTCGCCTAGTGTCTACATGCTGGCGCATGTGCCTAACTGGCGCGATTATAAGTTGCTTGGTGGCGATGTGAGGGTCTTCCTCGGCAATGCTTTTGTGGGTAACACCCATTGGACGCCTTTGGCGGTGAAAGACACTCTGACTTTCTCGGTCTGCATTGAGAATGATGTTGCTGTAGAACGCCGGTTACAAACTTCAAAATTGGAAAGGAACATGGTCAGAACATCGAAGAAAGCGCAGCGTGACTGGCTGATTGTGGCCAAAAACAATAAAGATGTTCCTGTTAGCCTGCAACTGCAAGACCAGTTTCCGGTTTCAATGACCAGCGATGTTAAGGTGGTGCTTGTTAACGACGGCGGGGCAAAGGTCGATGCTAAAACCGGCATCCTCACTTGGGACGTGAAACTTGCTCCGGGCGAGCGCCGCGAGTTCAAGTTCAGCTACGAGGTTTCTGTTAAAAACGGTGACCAGCGTATTCTTGAAGAACTGGAATAATTTAAACGATAAAATCAAGAAAAATGAAAATAAGATATATTAAAATCCGGCACATTGTGCTGGTTGGCATGTTGGCGTCAAACTTTGCGGTCTGTGCCGAAAATGCAGTGAAGGCAGAGTCTAAAATTAAAAGTGTGGTGGTTTACCCCAATGGTGCTATGGTGAGCCGTACGGCAAAGGTCAACCTGAAGGCGGGTACCAATTCGGTAAAGGTGCCTCTGCTCACTCCGTTACTCCAACAGCGCTCTGTGCAGGTGGGGGTGCAGGGTGGTGCAACGCTGGAGTCGGTCAAGTACGATGTTGAGGTGCCTAATCGCGATCAAATCACCTCTGGTGTCCAAATCTTAACTAAGCGTGCGACCCTATTGCGTGATTCCATCGAAATTCTGAAGTCGAAAATCGCTGTTTTGGACAGAGAGAAGGAATTGTTGCGCAAAAGCGACAATATTGGTGGCAAACAGGGCTTCACAGCGCAGACGTTACAAGGGGTGACCTCTTATTTGCGTAAAGACCTAAATGAGATTGTATCGCTGCAATATGCCTATCAGCGGCTTGTAGACAAATATCAGAAGGAGTTGACGCTCAATGAACAGCAGGTCAACTTGTTTTACGATAAGCAGATTGAACCCAAAAGTTGTTTGAACCTCTCGCTCAACGCTCCTGCGGGCGGAACCTGCCAACTGGAAATACAGTATCTGGTCGACGATGCGTCGTGGATGCCTTTCTACGAAGCGCGCATCTTGAAAAGGGATACTAACTTGCACCTTATCCAAAAGGCTTTTGTCAGTCAGGGTAGTAAGGAAAAATGGACCGATGTAAACGTCAAACTTTCACAGAATGACCCTAACATCAGCAACGAGAAACCTGAGTTGCAAAGATACAGTCTGCCTTTTTACGGTTCTGCGGGCAACCATACGACCAACGATGAGGGACGCCAAAAATACGTCAAGGTGCTGGGTATTGTCAGCGATGCGAAAACGCCGTTGAAGGGTGCGCTGGTGACATGCGGTGACCTCAAGACCGAGACCGATGCCAATGGTTACTACGAGTTGCTGGTGCCAGTCGGTGAAAAGGTGAATTATTCCTATTTTGGCTATTATCCCACTCACACTCGTTCTAAAAATGCCAATGTGGATGTAAAGAATGTGCGTTTGGGTGAGTCTGACTCAAAAGTGCAGGAGACACGGAAAAGTGGGGCGTATTCTAACTATTTGGTTCAAAACAGATTGTCGGTAAACAATTTCTCAGACTTAAACTACATCAATTCCGTGTCATCTTCTACTTCAGATGTGCCTCAAATGGTGGTTCGGAATGTAGTGTCGGATGTTCCGGGAAAATACACTGTGCCAGACGATGGTGCCGACCATGAGGTGGTGGTAAAAGACATGGCGTTGAATGCCGATTATAACTATTACGCTGTTCCAAAGTTATCGAAAGACGTCTATTTGGTGGCTACCGTTCCAAATTGGAAAAAGTTAGATTTGATCGATGGTTCTGTCAAACTCTTCCTGAACAATATATATATGGGCGAGAGCTTTATCAATGCCCAGCAAACTGAAGATACTTTGAAGTTGTCGGTAGGTAAGGATAAAGATTTGGTGGTCGACCGTAAGGACCTGAAGACTTACCACTCGAAAAATCTGACTAAGACCACAAACAAGGTGCAACGCGACTGGCTGATTACCGTCAAGAACAACAAAACGGCTCCAGTGAAGATTACGGTTGAAGACCAGTTCCCTGTCTCTACCGATAGCGACATCAAGGTGGAGTTGCTTGAAAGCAGTGGCGCAATTGTCGATGAAGTGGAGGGAAAGCTGACTTGGAAGCTGAATTTGAAACCGGGTGAGAAACGGGAATTAAAACTGTCTTATTCTGTTAAATCGAAACGCAGCATCTCTGTAGAGTAAGCCAGACAGGTCTATAGAGCATAAAAGGCACCCATTCAACGGGTGCCTTTTTCATTATCGTGTTGCCCTTTTAAAACGGTAGGAAATGCTGAGGCGGAAAATCCTTTCCCATGTATCCTTTACTTCGTACTCGTTACTGCCAATATGCCTTTATATGGGATGTTATGACGCTTTTTTCACTTCTTGTTTTTTTTTGACGTGATTAGTGTTATATTTGTATATAGACTATAGAGTTCAAACATGATTAGGAACATCTTCCTCGATTTGGGTATGGTGACTGTGCGGCTCGATATGCTGCGTTGCATCAGTGCTTTTAAGGCGTTGGGAATAGATGATGTGGACCGGCAGATTTCCAACTGCAGGCAACACGGTATTTTCAATGGCATTGAGCTGGGACTTGTTTCGGTAGACGATTTTCACCGGCACGTCCGCCTGCATTACGGGATTAACGCTTCTGACGCACAGATTGATGCGGCTTGGAACGCCTTTATTCTCGATACCCCTGTCGCCTTGCAGCAGATGGTCCGTCGTTTGCACCAACGCTACAAGATGTACATACTTAGCAACACTAACCAAATCCACTACGATTTTTGGGCACAGCAGTGCATGGGTGGCGTGGCTGGCTGCAGTGTGGAAGAGTGTTTCGACAAGTGCTACTTGTCGAATGACCTGCATCTGGCTAAACCCGATTTGGAAATCTACAAGAAGGTGTTGGACGACTGTGGCGCAATGCCTGGCGAATGCCTTTACCTCGACGACAATCTGGCCAATGTAGATGCAGCCCGACAGTTAGGGTGGAATGCTGTTGTCTCTTCGTCGCCTGAGCAAACTATTGAGATTCTCGGCAAGTTTGAACAGTCTGGCTCGTTTTGATGAATAATTGAAAGACATGAAGAATACACCTAAATTTTTTCTGATATCTATCATTTCATCGGTGTTCTTGTCGGTGGCGGCAAGTGCGCAGGTGAAGACGGGCATCGATGTGCTGCAGGAAAGTGGTTTCTCGATTCTTGCCGGTAAAAGGGTGGGATTGTTGACGAATCCGACGGGTATTGACCGCAATATGCGTTCAACTGTCGACATCCTTTACGCTGCCAAAGAGGTGAACCTGACAGTGCTTTTTGCTCCGGAACACGGAATCAGGGGTAATGAGCTCGCAGGGGCGTTGGTGGCCAATACGGTTGACAAGTCGACCGGACTGACCGTCTACAGCCTTCACGGAAAAACCCGCAAACCTACTGCCGATATGCTGAAAAACGTCGATGCAATCGTATACGATATTCAAGACATTGGTTGCCGCTCTTATACGTTCATCAGCTCGTTAGGCAATTTGATGGAGGCGGCCGCCCAATACAACAAAGAGGTTGTTGTGCTCGACCGGCCTAATCCGTTGGGGGGTGAAAAGGTTGAGGGACCTTTGGTCCGCGATGGCTTTTATTCGTTTGTCAGCAGTTTCAACATCCCGTACATTTACGGCCTTACGGTCGGTGAATTGGCGGGTTTGATTAATAATGAGCGGCCAGTTGACAAACGCTGCCGGCTGACTGTTGTGAAAATGGATGGTTGGAAACGCAACATGACGTTCCGCGAAACGGGACTTCCGTGGGTGCTGACTTCACCGCAAATTCCTACTCCCGAAGCGGCTGTCGCCTACCCGATGTCGGGTATAGTGGGCGAGTTGTACGCTATTCAGATTGGTGTGGGTTATACTCTGCCTTTCCAAGTGTTTGCGGCCGAGTGGATTGACGGCGAGGCGCTTTCGAAGGCGATGAACAGGCTGGCCCTGCCCGGGCTTTATTTCCGGCCCATCACTTTCAAGCCCTATTTTGGAATCAGTAGCGGAAAGTCGGTTTCGGGCGTACAAATCTATATTACCGACTATTCGAAAGCCATGCTTACAGAGGTGCAGTGGTATGTGGCGCAAGAATTGCACCGTATGTATCCGAACCACGACTTGTTTAAGTTGGGTAACCTGAAAAACTATTCGATGTTCGATGATGTGAACGGAACCAGTCAGGTCCGCCTGTTGCTGACCAAGCGCTACCAGGTGGCCGACCTGTTACCGCTTTGGCGGGGCGACGTCGAGACGTTCAAGGTACGTTCTGCTGAATATAAACTATATTGATTACACTTAAAGAACTATATTATAACACTTAAAATTTATCTGAAGATATGATAGTAGATGGAGTCGGTCTGGTACTTGAGGGCGGTGGTATGCGCTGTGTGTTTACTGCGGGTGTGCTCGATTATTTTATGGACCACGACATAGAGTTTCCGTATGTAGCCGGTGTTAGTGGCGGTGCTTGTGCTGCGGCATGTTACATTTCGCACCAGCGGGGCAGGCAGAAAAAGGTGTTTATCGATCTTTTTAAACGATTCAAGGTTGTAAGTTTATCGCAATTTTTTACAAAAGGGGCCATTTTTGACCTCGACTTGGCAGTAGACCGAATCAGTCACAAAATACTACCTTTCGATTTCGACGCATTCTTTGCCAATCCGGTTGAGCGCGAATTTGTTGCCAGCAATTGCGAGACGGGCGAGGCGGTTTATTTCGACGAGCGGAGTTCAAGCGAGCGTCTTATAAAAATTTGTAAGGCTTCTTGCGCGGTACCTGTGGTGACAAAAAAACAGTTTATCGACGGTGTGCAGATGCTTGATGGAGGTGTTTGTGACCCTGTGCCGATTAAACGGGCAATTGAGAAGGGTTACAAGCGTAATGTGGTGGTGTTGACACGCAATCCGCACCGACGCAGCCCGTACACTAATCTGCCCATTCCACCGGGTATTTATGGCTCTGCCATCACCAAGAAGATGCGTCACCGTGGCCGTGATTACAACAATCTGATGCAGTTTATCGAGGAAAAGCAGAAAACAGGAGAGGTACTGGTTTTGCAACCGCTGAAAAAGTTGAAAGTCACCTCCATCGACAAGAATACCGACCACATGCGTGAACTCTACCAGGAAGGTTACGAGTGTGCAAAGGCCATTCACGCCTATTTGGGCATATAAGGGACAAGAAATCTAATTTTAAGTGTTTTTTTGTACTTTTTCCATTTTTCTTTCTTAATTTTAAGTCCTTGGGATTTTTCTGCCTGTTGGCAGAGAATTTTCCACACGAATTAAACTATAGGTAGTGATGAGGTTTGGTACAGTGAAAAACACTATAGGGGCATTGGGAGCGGTGGCGCTTTTGATGCCGGGTACCTTATTGGCCCAAAAAAGAATGAACTTCGACAATTTTACAACTTCCGACGGATTGAGTTCGAACTTGGTCTATTCGCTTGCCGAAGATTCACTCGGACACGTTTGGGTGGGTACCGACTTTGGCTTGAACTGTTTCGATGGAACGGTTTTCAAATCGTACCCAAAGAAACAGTATCCGCAGTTGTACCGAAACGATATCGGCCATTTGGCTTGTCTGCCGTCCGGCCATGTTATGATGGGTGGGGGGAATGGTTTTCTTGCGGTTTATGACGGTAAAATTGACCGATTTTCCGACGTGGCACCTGCCAATTACGACTCCTCTTACCAGAAGACGGTTACTTCCTTCTGTCTGTCTCAAACCAGCGGCCGCTTTTTAGCCGCCACTTCGAATGGTATTTACGAATTTTCCCACAAGCAGTACCGTTTCCTCCCGCAAGGCCCTCTCTACAAGAATACCGAGCCTTTTTCGATTGATGCGATGTCGTCGGACACAAGGGGGCGTTATTGGATTCTAACAGACGGCAGCATGGTTGTTTACAGGGAAGATGGGAAAGAGGTTTTCAACCAGCCCATCGGAAACGACGAGCAGCATGCCATCATTTCCAGCATTTATCCGGTTTCGCCGAGTCTTATGGTTGCCTACGGCTTGGCCGACCGTCTTTCCTTTTACAGCATAGCCGCCAATGGCGAGGTGGGCTTCAGCCACCATGTCCTGCTCCCGTTCCGTAATGTGCGTAATTTCGTCCGCGCCAAGAACGGGTCGTTCTGGTTTATTACCGATGGCGATGGGCTGTGGATGTCGAAAGGGGTGCCTACTCAGATGTCCGACTTCCAGAAAGTTCTGCCTTATGGTGCAAACGAAGAGGCGTTCAGTAAACTGTATGCGGTTATGGTCGATCGTTCCGGCGACTTGTGGGTGGGGTCCCAGAATTCGGGGTTGTGGCGTTTGCGCCTCAACCATAACAACGGCATTTTCACCGCAACCGAGTTGGGGCTGGCCAACTGTATGGCTACCGGGTTTGCCGATTTGAAAGACGGACGTCACTTGGTGGCCAGCGATGGAATCGGAATTTTTTCTTATTCCGACCATAATCCGACTCCGTTCCTTTATGGACCCTCTAACGGCTTGACCAACAAAAATGTCACTTCTGTACTGAACGACGGGTTGGGACGCATCTGGGTGACGACCTGGGGGGGCGGCCTCTATTCTTCGCCTACCGATAACATCCATTTCACCAACATACCGTTTACCGGCATCAATTCGCCAAGGTCTAACCTCTTCAGTGTTGTCCGCCTGGTTAACGGAGACTACTGGGTGTGTGCCGGTGGCGACGGCATCTATGTGCTGCACAACGGGCAGTGGAGTCTCAAGCTGTTGCAGCACCCCAACTATGGCGATGCCCCCGACCGCTGGCCTTACTTTGTGGTGGAAGCCAGTTCGTCGCTTCTGTGGATATTTACCTCTACGACCGTCTGGATCGACAACAATGGCGTGGTGGCCCCTATCAAGGTTCATTACCATGGCTCTTCAAAAGACCAGATGATTTCTATTCACGACGCCTGTTTTGTACCAAATTACGGGGTTTTGGCGGCTACCAACAACGGGTTGCTCCTGTTCAAGGCCGACGGCTCGGCCTATTCGAAACTCAACTACTGCCCCAGCAGCTATTTTTCTTCTGTGCTTCTTGCTGCCGACGGTGCTGTTTGGGCTTCGGGCACCGAGGGTATTGTCAAAGTTGACCTGAAAGCGCAGAAGTGTGTTTCTTACCCCTTCGATTTTAGTTCGAAAGGGCAGAACTATTTCAAAATACGCTCGAAAATTGTCGATTCCAACGGAAGAATCTATTTCGGTAACCGCGACGGTTTCTTCAGTTTCAATCCGAACACTTCGGTCATGGATATGGGCGTGGGCCATGTGGGCATTTCAAGGCTGCTCATTAACGGCGAGCCTGTCACTTTTGACTATGAGGACGCTGCTGACCCCAATTCCGAGGTGTTGGCCTTTTATGGTAAACACGAGTGTGGAAACTGGAAAACATATGGCAATGGCGGTGAGCTTAATCTTGGTTATGGCGAGACCAACCTCGACATCCAGTTCGATGTGGTCGATTTTAACGAGTGTTCCAGCCGTCTCTTCTACCGCCTGAACGGACTTTACGACTCGTGGACCATGGTGCCTGCCGATAAGAATTTCAATTTCTCCTACATCCCGTCCGGGTCCTACACTTTGGAACTGGCTATGCAGAGTGGGTTGGGGGCTGACTATAAAACACTCTATTCGCTCTCTATTCTGGTGTCGCCACCGTGGTGGGCCACTTGGTGGTTCCGGTTGTTGCTGCTCGCTCTTGTTGTCGGCCTCGTTTACCGGCGCTACCGTAATGTTGTGCGTGAGAAGATTGTATTGCAGGAAAAGGTGAACGAGCGTACGCTCGACCTTAAGACTAAAAACCAGCTGATTGAGAAGCGTAACTCGGAATTGAACCGCGTACTCAGCTATAAAGACAGGCTGATTGCTGTGGTGGCGCACGATTTGAAGAATCCGATGTTTGCCATTGTGGGGGCTTTGGAAGGTCTGCTGAGGAAGGATGCGTCGATGAACCCTGAGGAAAGGCAAAAGGTGGTTGGCGACGTGTTGGGCAGTGCTCGCACCTTACAGACCGAAATGAGCAAGTTGCTCGCGTGGGCTACCTCTAGCCAAGATGATATCGAATACCGGCCTTCCAATACCGATTTGGCGCAAATTATCGACAGCGATCTGGCGCTGTTGAAGGCAACCGCCGATGGAAAGGGGGTTAAGGTGCTTTCCGAGGTCAATGTGCGTAACTACTGCTACATCGATGCCCGTATGGTCAGCACTGTCATCCGTAATGTGGTAAGCAACAGTATCAAGTTCACTCCTTCTGGAAAGGCTGTCTCGCTGAAAGCCTGGCAGGAACATGACAGGGCGAAAATACAGATTTCTGACCAGGGTGTGGGTATGACGGCCGAAAAGATTAAGGAGCTGCAAACCGAGGGCAGGCATACTTCTACCGAGGGTACACAGGGTGAGAAAGGTACTGGTTTGGGTGTAGCCATTGTCCGTGACTATGTGCTGCAAAACAACGGTACGTTCAACATCGAGAGCACGCTGGGCGTGGGCACCACCACTACCATCACACTGCCGCTTACAGACGTTGAACTGGTTGAAAGCCAGTTGTCGCCTGTTAAGACTGTGCCCGATTTCGAGGTCGATACCGAACTCATGTCTGGAAATACGGTTCTTGTGGTGGACGACGATCCGCTCATCTGTCAGAATATTAAGAATATGCTCGACGCCTATGTCAGTGTGTTGGTGGCCAACAACGGAAGGCAGGCGCTTGAACTGATGGCACAGAATGCCATCGACATTGTGGTCAGCGATGTGGAAATGCCGGTAATGAATGGTATTGATATGAGTATCGAGCTCTCGAAAAACGAGGCCCTCAACTATATCCCTATCCTGTTCCTTTCTGCCAAGAGCTCGGAGAGCGACAGGCTGCTTGGTCTGCTGACTGGCGCTATCGACTACATACCGAAGCCGTTCAGCCAGAACGAACTCCTCATTAAGTTGAACAACATCTTGTCGCTCCGTCAGAAACAACAGCAGCGTCTGTTGTCGGAACACATTGCGAACACCACCAGTGTGGGGGCTGACGATCATAGTGAAGCTGGTGCTGATGTTTGGAACGATGCCCAGACTGCTGACCCAGTCGCTGAAGGTAGCCCTGTGGTAGATGGGCAGAAACAGGAGCAGATTAATCCGCTTTTGCGCGAAATGCTCGATGTCATCGAAAAACACTATACCGACAATACCTATTCGGTTGAGCGTTTGGCCGACGATATGTGTATGACTAAAATCACCCTCTACCGACGGGTGAAGACCCTCTCAGGGCAGACTCCGGTCGAACTGCTCAACGAATTCCGGTTGCAGAAGGCTATGGCGTTGTTGAAAGAGGGGAACATACAGGTGGGCGATGTGGCCTTCCAGGTCGGTTTCTCCGACCCGGCCTATTTTACCCGCCGGTTCCGCAATTTCTTCAATTTCCCGCCAAGTGCTGTAAAACCAAACAAATAGTCGTATTTGGAAAAATATTTCACTATTGGTTGAAAAAAATGTACAATTCTTCTGAAAGTTTATTATATTTGAGGCAGTTACCCCAATTAGTGCTTTTGAGGGTAAGTTTGTTGATTGTCTAGTAACACTAAGATTTGAGCTACATGAACCGTTTTGCTGACATATTGAGAAATAGGTTGCTGCTGTGTCTGCCCTTGGCGGCAGTTGTGGCGGACAACGCTTTTGGCGCCACGGTGAGTGTCTATCCCGATAAGGTCGGTCAAACCGTAGGCGGTATTGGCGGCGGTATTGTTTATTTTCAAGACTGGTTGACCAATCATCCGAACCGTGAGGCTGTTTACGATACTTTGTTTAACGGCTTGGGCATTTCGTGCCTGCGTATGGGCAACTGGGCTGTTGAAGACAATGCCGACGATAACCTTATCGCTTCCAACGACGCCATTATTTATAAAGCCGCCAAAGAGTATTGTGGCGACAAATTACCCGTTTTAATGACTTCCTGGTCGGCTCCGGCCTATCTGAAGGCGAACAACAGCCGTCACGGCTCTAACAACTGGGCCAAAGGTACGCTCAAGAAGGAGAACGGACAGTTTGTATACGACAAGTACGGGCAGTGGTGGGCCGAATCGTTGGGCCGTTACCACAAACTTGGTGTGTTCCCCGACTTTATCTCCATTCAGAACGAGCCCGACTGTGACCAGCCCGATTACGACTGCATGGTGCTGAACCCTACCGAAACGTACGACGTGGCTGGCTATGGAAAGGCGTTGTCGGCGGTCAGCGCGCAGGTCCGGAAAATGCCGAATGCTCCGAAGATGATCGGTGCCGACAACATCGGCATCGGATGGAACCAGACACAAGACTATGTGAACAACCTCGACAGGAAGTTGCTCGACGGATACTCTTTCCACTACTACCACAGTGGCAAGAACGACCATTCCGACCGCTACAGCTATCCGAACGATTTCATCGAGTCGATGAAGGGGCTGGCTAACGATCTTAAGGACAAACCCATGTTTATGACCGAGAATTCGGCTTTACGCGAGTCTGTTCCGATGGATGCCGTTTATACCGCCTGGTTTATTGCGAATGCTTTCAACATCAACAGGGTCCAATACTATTTCCACTGGAACCTCATTTGGGGCGATGGTGGCGAAACCTGCATCAATCTGCAGAAGTGGGACTCTACCTATAAACAGCCATGGAATGGCGGTTTCCGTACACAACCGGCCTATCACGGGCTGAGGCATTTCTCGAAGTTTGTCCGCCCGGGTATGCAGTTGATCGACACGTGGGCGTCGACCAACCAGATGACGACCTGCGGTTTCAAGGCGGCCGACGGCTCTGCCTATACGCTCATATTCATCAACCAGGGCAATACCGAGCAGACTGTTTCGCACGACCTGCCGGTCGACGATGTCAATTTCGATTCGAGAGTGGTGCTGACGGCTGCCGATAAGGATATCTATAGTCAGGATTTGGGTGCCTACCAGGGTTCGGTCACCATGCCGGCCCACAGTGTGGTCACCATCGTATACGAGAAAGCGCATGCCAATGTGTCGCCTTATGTTTTCAAGTTCGACCCTGCTACAAACAACGGTCATTGGACCAATCCGGCTAACTGGAATACGGGTTGCAAACCTTGGCCTACCGACTCGCTTGTCCTTTTCGACGGCGAATGCAAGCTCAGCAAGTTCCACCATAAGGCCCCTATTGTAGTGCTGAACAGCGCGCTGTTCAGTCTGCTTGGCGACGTCTCTGTCGACAGCACTATACACATGCACGGCGGTGCCTTGAAACTGCACACCGACAGTACCAGTTACGCCCTGCGTGGCAGTGGCATCTCGGTCGAACAGCCGTCTACCGTTATTGTTGCCGACAAGGGTAGCAGTCTATACTTGTACGACGAGTTGTACGGCTCGGCTTCGTTAAACAAGGTGGGTGGTGGTGTGCTCGACCTCTACACAACCAACCGCGACTTCTCGGGCACCTGGTATGCCCGCGACGGAATCATTGTAGCCAATGCTGCCGATGCTCTCGGTTCGGGCAATGTGGAGGTGGCCGGTGCCGGACTGTTGCAGGTCAACTTCCCGTGTGCGCTGACCAACTTGCGTTTGGAACACGACTCCACACTTCTATTGAACGACACGCTTAGCGTTGTTAACGCATATTTCGATGAAATGACCATTCCGAACGGAAAATACACCAAGGAAGACTTCCCGAACTATATCATGGGCGACGGTGTGCTGGTGGTTGAGCATCCTTATCCGGTGCTGTTCAAACAAGATGGTGGCGACAGCGTGCAGGTGGTCGGCATCGATTCGGCTATTGTGTCCATCTCTTACACGTGGGAGAATGCCGAAACTGTCGATGTTGACTGGAATCCGCACCAGCCCGATGGCATCAATGTCGAGATAGCCGAGTGGAACAAGACGGTGTCGTTCGATGGGAAGCCGACTGAGGTGGGCGAGTTCGTTTACCACATAGCTACCGTCAGCATCGAAGACAGCATTTTCGTTAAAACGGGTATGATTAAGGTGCTCGACTCTACAGTCTCTCACAACGTAAAAGTAACGACTGTTGGTGTTGGCGATGCGGTGGTTATTCCGTCGGTGACTCGTTGCGGCGAAAAATCGGTATTGTACTTCAATTCCCCTTCTGCCACTACTGTCCATTTGACTGTTTTAAGCGCTACAGGCACGAAAGTGGCCGAAATGGATATAGACGCCGTCGAGGGTTATAATAGTGCCGTATTGCCGCTCAATAGGCTCTCGTCGGGCATTTATCTGGTAAAGGTGGGTGCTAACGACTATTCAAAAGTTTTGAAAATTCAGATTAAGTAAACAATCGTATAAATACAGGGTTACACATTAACAGGTGGTCGTCTGTAGGATGGCCGCCTGTTCTTTTTGTATGGGTGTAATAAATGCCCCCTTGGGCCGGCTCATAGGTTTTATGATGCTGCTTTGTATATTTCTGTGGCCGTTAATTTACCCCTGATGCGGTTTATTAACCGCAAAATTTGCGGCTTATTGTCCGCAAAGGACTAAAAGTGATTATATATGTTCCAGGCCCAGCTGAAGATGTAACCTGATGTTATATAAAAACCCCGGTGCGTTTCACGGCATCCGGGGTTTGGTGTTTTTGTGGCTTATATCAAGCGACAAAAACCATACTAACAAATACAAAACCTTATGGCTATTAACTTCTTAATTACAATGCAAAGTTAGAATGCCGGCCGATTTCTTGAAATACCAATTTTTAGTGATTTTGTATACCATCGTTCCTCAAAATTTGGTATAATTTGTGGTAGGTTAGTATGGTACTTATTGCTTTTTCGATTTGCAGGTCGGGCAGATGCCTTTCAAAACATAGTTGATACGTTCCACCTCGAAACCGTCGGGCAGGTCGACAACTGGCGCCGATATGCCTTTCAAACAGTAGGTGTGTTGGCATTCGGTACAGAAGAAATGCGTGTGCTGGTCGTTGTCGCCCACTCCGTCGTGGTTATGGTCGTGGCAACAGGGCTCGTACTTTACCGAGCCGCTGCCGTCGTCAATTTCGTGAACCAGATGGTGCTGGCTGAAGGCGGTAAGGCTTCGGAAGATGGTGCTTTTATCGACGGTTACCAGGGCATCTTCCAAGTCGCTCAGGCTCATTGCGTCTTCCGAGTCCAGCAAGGCTTTGAAAACCAAAAGGCGCGTGGCAGTGGGTTTTATGTCGTGCAGTAGCAGGCGCTCTTCTATTTCGTTGTGTTCGTTCATAATGGGCTGTTTGTAGGCAAAGGTACATAAAATAAAACGGAAACAGGTTTAGACTGTTTCCGTTTTATTTTGCGGATGCTAAATACATTTTTAATTGATGGCCGACTCTTAGTGTGAATACTTTGCAGGAACCGCATGGCCTTGCCTCTCTTGTTTGCCATCTCTTACACCTTTGAATTCATCTTTTCTGGTAATTTCATTAGCCAAAAATGTGTTCAAATGAACTGGTAGGTTTAGTAACTACAGGTGTTGTTTCCTTACGGTCAGCAACAAGACTGGTCTCGTCAATCCACGCAGTCTTCACAGCATTGTTTCCCATTGTTACGATAGGTTGGTCTTCTTTAAAGTAGTATTCCATAGTCGCCTCCTTTTTTAGTTAGACATTTGAGTTTTCTTCTTTTAACAAAGTTATGTAATAGTTGTTGTTTTTCCTAATTTTACGCCTATGTTTGATAATATGGCTGTAAAATCTTGTTTTACAACATCTTTTTAAGTTGTTTAGGAATTTTCGCTAATATAGCAACTGTTTTTGAAAACACAAACTGATGGACGAATTTTCTGGGAAAAAACTTCTTTTCTTGCCCCTGCCTGCTAATGATACGTGGTTTTTACAGCCACTCTAAAAAGTACTGCCGCACTTTTTTCATCAGGTGCACGCGTTCGGGTCCGCGTACGTTGTGCGGATGTCCTACATATACGGCATAGTCGATTTGTTTGTCGTTTTTAACAGCCTGTTGCAGTATGTCGAGGCTGTTCTGCCATAGCACAACGGGGTCGGTGTTGCAGTGGATGAGCAGCAACTTCCCTTCCAGCTGCCCGACATAGCGGGTCAGGTCGTGTTGGTTGTAGCCCTCGGGGTTTTCTTGCGGGGTCTGCATATAGCGTTCGGTATACATTACTTCGTATAGGCGCCAGTTGGTGACTGGGCCGCCGGCAACCCCCACTTTAAAGAGGTGCCCCACTTTCAGCATAAGGCTGGTGCTGATGAAGCCGCCAAAACTCCAGCCATACACGCCGATGCGGTTACTGTCTATTATTTTTTCTTGTTGGCAGATCCATTCAACCGCCGTTACGTAGTCTTCTATTTGTGGACCACCGATGTTCCTCCAAATTTCCTGCTCAAAGACCTTCCCCCGGTTGGCACTGCCACGCGGGTCTATGGTGAAGACCATATAGCCTGCCTGAGCCATCATATATTCAAATCCGGCGGTGCCGCAGTTCCAGTCTTTACGGATGAGTTGCACGTGCGGACCTCCGTAAAAATAGCAGACCAATGGATATTTCTGGTCGGCTTGGTAGTTGGTGGGGCGCACCAGACGGTAGCTGATGTCGTATCCGTTTTGTCTAATGCTTCCTATTTCCACTTCGGGGACGGCATATCCCTCTAGCGGATTCTTACTGCTATATAGGTCGTAGCCCTCTTTGTTGCCCAATTGGCGAAGGGTGACTCTGTAGGGCGTTGTAGGCGACTCCATTTCGTCGATGTAGTAACCGTCTTGCAGTAGGGTGCCCTTGTGGGTCGAGTGTGTGTCGCCCAGTAGGGTAAGATGCCCTTCCAAGTCTGCCGCCATCAAACTTCGGGCAGTGCAGTCGAAAGCATTGCATTCGAAAAATAACTGCTCTGTCTGTTGGCTGTATCCCACAATCCTGGTTACCTCGCCGTCCAAATTAGCAAGCTGGCAGACTAGTCCGTTACACATACTGTAGAGGTAGGGCGTGTTATAGCCGTTGCGGCGGCTCTGCCATATAAACAGGTCGTCTTTGCCGGGTATGAATAGCGGAGTGTGTTCGGGTTCGCTGTATTTCTGGTCGTCTTCCTGTAGCACCGTCTTTTGGAACCGCCCCGTGCCGGCGTCGAACAAGTTGACGCGGCAGTGCTGTTGGTTGCGGGTCAGTTCGGCGGCAAGCAGTTGTTGGTTGTCGGGTGTGAACGTAACGCAGCAGAGGTAGTCTTCGGGTGCGCCTTGTTTGTCGATGACAATGGTTTTGCCGGTGTTAAGGTGGTAGATGCCGATGGTGGTTTGCTCGCTTGCCGCACCTGCCATAGGGTAGCGTATGTTGCGGAGGGTGGCAATCGGTTTTTCGATGTCGACTAGCGGATACTCGGTAACCGGACGCTGATCGGTGATGAAAAAGGCCAGTTTTTCACCGTCGTTGCTCCAGTAGGTGCCCTTCTCGATGCCAAATTCGTCTCTAGCGGCTGTTTGGCCTGCTGTGACAGCCTTTTCTTCCGATTGGTAGACAAGAGTACTCTTGCCTGCCGAATCGAGCAGGAACAGGCCGTTTTCGTGCAGGTAGGCGAAGCGGTTTGCCGCTGGGCTATAGTCAAAACCTTCCCAGTCGGGGTTTATGGCAATCTGGACATTGATGTGGGGGGTAAGCAGGTCGGCCACAACAATCTGGTCTTTCAGTTTGAGCCAGAAGCAGCCCGGCTGCCCCATTATGGTGTGGAGCGGAGTGTCCTCTTTATAACCCGAACCTTCGCCAAAGAGGGCCATGTAGGTCCCAACGTCGTGCTTGGCCAGTAGGTTCGGGGTACCGTCTGTATAGCGGTAAAAATGGAGAAAGTGGTTGTGGTAGTAGGTTACCAGACCGTCTACCGCTTGCAGTTGCTTGAACCGGTCGGGCTGGAAGTTGTTATAGTCTTTTCCTCCAGGAATCAGTCCCTCAAGGGGTATGTTTTGCAGTAGTTCCATTAACCTTTAACAAATTTGCTTACCATTGTCGTCGTGTGGAGTGGCTGGTTTCCGGGTTCTTTGAATAACAGCTCCAATATGGTTCATCACATGTTCCCATCCTTTTTCGCCTTGGTGGGGAAGGTTGCAGTAGGTGCAGTCTTTCACACCGTTGGCCGTATACCTGAAGTTGCCGCCACATTGGTCGCCCAGGGCGTAAAGCGGGCAGAAGCAGAACATGCAGTTGAAGTCCGTTCCCTCTGTCTCTGCGTGGCAGGGGAAGTAGGGGCACTCTTTATTGGTGAAACACTTGTGACTCATTCGCTTTGTTGGTTAGTATGCTAAGGTAGCCAACCTCTGCTTGTGCGTTTTTGCTAAAATCCAAGGCAGAGTTTTTTTTCGCACCTGTTTATTCGCCGCCGAAGTCGTTGTATTCTTCCACATCGTCGCCTTCGTTGTTGTTACCACCTCTCTTCTTATTGCCGATGGTGCCAAAGTTGTAGCTGATGTTCAAGAAGATGGTCGTGCCCATAAAGCGGAACTTGTTGTCTTGGTAGAAGTCGTCGCCATAGTTGGTTGAGTGGAACTGGAAGGTGTTGAACAGGTCGCGCACACTGAGCGATGCGGTAAGTTTGCGCTGCATGAACGAGCGTTTCAGACCTGCGTTCATGGTGAACATGTGGTGGCGTCTGCCCTGTATGGTGGCTCTTGGCGAGTTGTAGTTGGCGGTAATTTGTCCGCTCAATTTCCATGGCAGCTGCATATCGGCACTCATTTTCCCTGTCCAACTGAAGCTGGACTCGCCATCTAGTTTTTCCTTACTGTTGTCTATTACAACCGAGGCTCCATTCAGGCTGTAGTAATACAGGTTGATGTTGCTGGTGAGTGTCAGAAAGCCTATGTGGTTTTTGGCAATCAACTCAAGACCCTCTTCCTGGCACTTGCCCGTGTTGAAGAACGACGAGTTCGATATTTGGGCGTCGTCGAGCCAGGTAAAGCGGCTGATGACGTCTTTGGTGTATTTGTAGTAGACCGAAGCGGTGTAGAGGTCGCCCTCTACGTTACGCACGTAGTTCAACTCGAAGGCGTGGGTCTTTTCAGGTACCAGGTCCGGATTACCGTAGCTCAGGTTCTTTGAATCGCTGATGTTTCTGTACGGATTGATCAGGCGCATGCGCGGACGGGTCAGACGGCTGGTATAGTTGAACTGCAGCTCGTCTTTTTCTGAAAGGGTATAGCTTAAGAAAGCTGAAGGGAACGGGTCGAAGTAGCTTTTCGAGTTCTTGTCTCCGTTCAGGTGCTCTTCCCAGTTCATGTCGGTCAATTCTCCGCGAATACCTACGTTGTATTTGAAACGTTTGTTAATCGCACTGCTGAATGTCATGTAGGCCGCATAGATGTTCTGGTTCATCTCGAAGTCGTTATCCCTGTTTTTCGGTTGGCTGTTGTCATCTAGCGCCGAGTTGTCCATCCCTGTCAGCCTCATGCCCTTGTTTTTGAACTGCATATTGTCGGTTTCAAGGGTGTTAGAGGTAACGTCGGCCTTGGCACCTACTTCCAGTTTGCTGGTTTTCCCCATAGGCAGGGTATAGTCTGCCTGTCCGCTAAACTGGTTGAAGTGCGTGTCGCTGTTTTCAAACTTGTAGGTACGCGCGCTGTCGATAGAGTTGCCGAACTGGTCGAGGAGGTTTGTACTGTAGCCTTTCTCGTTGTTGTTGCTGCTGGTATTGAAGGTGGCCGCAATACGCAGTTTCTCGCCTTCGCGTGCAAACGAGTGGTTATAGTCTAATCCGGTATTGAACATGGTTCTTTTGCCGTCGACGGTGTTGTAGTCCCATTCGGTGCCATAGTCGACGTCAGTCTCCGACTTGTTGTCGCGTTGTGCGAGCGAAGCCATTCCGGTCCACGAAACCGAATTGTTGTCGTTGATGCGGTAAGTGGCGCCCAGATTCAGGAATTCGCTATTGCGTTTGCGTTTGTTTTCGGTTTCAGAGTCAGAAAAGTAGGTGCCGTCTGCCGTGTAGCGTTCAAGATAGCGGTGCGAGGTGCCGTTGTTGCAACGGCCCTGCCAACCGGCAGCCGCATTCAGCATCCATTTCTGGGTGTTATAGGTGATAGATGCGCCAAGCGAGCCCGATGGTTTGCCGTCTATAGGCACGTTCAGGCCTCCGTTTACCGATCCGTAGTAGCCTTGGCGGAAGTCTTCCTTCAAAACAATATTGATAATACCTGCGCTGCCTTCGGCGTTGTATTTCGAGGAAGGATTGGTAATCACTTCCACTTTCTCGATGCTGTTGGCCGGTAGCTGTTCAAGTATTTCGGCGGCGTTGCCGTCGTTCATACCGGCAGGTTTGCCGTTGATATAGATTTCTACGCCCTCGTTGTTGCGGAGCGATACGTTTCCTTCAACGTCGACATCGACCGACGGTATTTCGCGTAGAAGGTCGCTGATAGACACACCTTCAACCACAGCTCCTGCATTCACCAAAAATGTCTTTTTATCGGCATCGACGTGTAGCGCCGTGCGTTGGCCAACCACCTCAACTCCTTGTATAAGCTCGCCATCGTCCTTCATGTTCACCTTCATGGCCTTAATGTCGGGTTTGGCCTTGGTTAGAGATACGTTTATCTTCTTGGTTTTGAAGCCTATGTATTCTACTTTCACCATATAGTGCCCGTTCGGGAGGTCGTTGAAAACAAACTTTCCGTCGTCGGTGGTCATGTCGGTGCGGAATACGCTGGTGGTGTCGCTCTGTTTGTAGAGGATGACATCGGCGTCTGGCAAGACACCCGATTCGTCACTGACGATACCTTGGATAGAGCCGGCAAGTAGTGCTACTGGTATTTCGACTAACAAGATGGTGGTTAAGATGGCCTTTTTCATATTCGATGTTTTTAGAGTGTGTTTTTATTGTGTAAGCATAACGCCACTACGTTGCCTGGTGCTGTGCGCGTAGTGGCGTTTTGGTATGAATTGTTTTGTACAATTGTAGTTCTGCTAAATGCGATTAGACATCCTGATTGCTTTTATCCAGGTCTTCGCTGTTACCGTTCAGACCTTCGTCTTTAGCCTCAATGGATGGAATTTCGTCTGGAACTGCTTCAGAATCACTATCGGAAGGATTATTCTTTTTCTCCGACTCCTCTTTTTCTGCAATCAGTTCGTCGGCACGGCTCTGCCATTTGCGTTTGCCGAAAATCTCCTCCAGGTTTTCTGCGAAGATGACCTCTTTTTCGAAGAGCAGGTTGGCCAGTTTTTCGTGGCCTTCCTTGTTTTCGGCAAGTAGTTGCAGCGCGCGCTGGTATTGCTCGTTAATGATGCGTTTCACTTCGGCGTCAATAATCTCAGCGGTTTGGTCGCCGTATGGTTTGCTGAAGCCGTAGTCGTAGGCACCGGTCGAATCGTAGTAGCTGACGTTGCGTAACTTGTCGCTGAAACCGTAATAGGCAACCATCGAGTAAGCCATCTTGAAGGCGCGCTCCAAATCGTTCAACGCTCCGGT
>ODAJ012149462.1_pt1 | contig 28415 bp, 31 predicted proteins | sample 1539241 | NCBI WGS metagenome assembly ODAJ01 (sample SAMN02144231, study PRJEB22623) | gut metagenome | biome: sheep rumen | host: Ovis aries | place: New Zealand
CGATTGCTTCTGTAGAATAATGACCATTGCCGCTTTCACGGACATCACGTCTCAGCCTCTGAGTCTGCTCTACATTATTCAAAAGTATACTCCCGACAAACATACCATCCATCTTAATCACCTTTCTGTACATCAGCGTGTACTTCAATCTTTAAACACATTATACCATATTAGTGTACAAAATGTCAATTGACAAATCCGTAGATTTTACGTTATTTTTGTTATCAATATTAGCCAATCAGCTAAAATTTCAAAAAAAGCAGGAATACCTTTATACAAAACAAGACCCACATTTCTGTGAGTCTTGTAAAGCAAACCAAATATTGATTTGTGTTTTGTATTACAGTTCGATGCCGTCTCCGTCCATACCTGCACCTGCTGATACATTCTCAACAGGAACAGGCTTTACTGTTACGGGAGTCGAAACAGGAACTACAGGAGTAACAGGCGCATAATAAGAAGGTATAGGCTGAGGAATAAAGACCTTGCTGTTAGGAACGCAAATGATGCCATCCTCTGTAATAGCAGTGTTGGCTGCTATCGAACCATCTTTCTCAATATGGAATGTTACTGTAAATACAGGCTTGTAACCCGTAGGAGACATTGTTTCAACAATGCTGTATTCAACATCGGTCCTGAGACCTGTGAATACCTTCTCTTCAAGGGTACTTACCCATGTTTCCACTACCTTGCCGTCTTCATCTTTAAGCTGAAGAGTAGCACCCGAAAGTCTTGCATTTGTATCTGCATCTATCTTTGCGATTGATACGAATGTGAGAGTATCTTCTATAAGAAGAACATCATCATCTGATACAGGAGCCGTTGTGGTTATAGAACCATCTTCATGAAGTGTGAAAGTTGTGTCACTTGCAACAGTATAGCCATCGGGAGCGACTGTCTCACGAAGAATATATTCCTTTTCGGTTTCAAGACCTTTGACAGTATATTTCTGTTCAGTGCTTACCCATTCTCTTACTACTGTCTCAGTAACAGTATCTTCTTCACCTTCGGTTTCGGAAGGAGTTACAGTCTTTTCGATTATTTGGATAGTTGCTCCTGCAACCTCTTCCTGTGAAGTTATGTCAACCTTTGCTATCTCTACCATTGTCTGCTCATTCTCAAAGAGAATTGTATCACCGTCCTGAGTCCTTGCACTTGAAGTTACTGTGCCGTCCGCTGCGACCTTAAAGGTTTCGGTATCGGCTTTCAGATAACCCTTGGGTGCTGTGTTCTCATAAATGGTGTATTCCTTATCAGTCATAAGACCAACAATAGTATGTGTTTCGGAAGTGGAAGTCCACTTATCTACTGTCTTGCCGTCACTGTCCCTTACTTCAAGAACCGCACCTTCAACTGTATTATCGGTATCGGCATCGACCTTGGTTATATTGACTTTTGTTTTGCTGTCCTTAACCATAATATGATTATCTGAAACAACAGAACCGTTCGCTACGACCTCACCGTTGGTCTTGATAGTAAATTCAGTATCGGTTGTGATTGTATAGCCATCGGGAGCAACTGTTTCACGAAGAATGAACTTTTCGTTTGTAGGAAGACCGATTATCTTATGTGCTTCCTTTACAGATGTCCATTTTTCAACAACAGCACCTTCACTGTCGATGATTTCAAGTCTTGCGCCTTCAAGCTCTTCTTCTGTTGTAATATCTACCTTGGAGATAGATATTTCCGTAAGTCTGTTGTCGATTACAATAGCACTGTCGGCATTCTGTCTGCCTGTAGTAGATACCTTGCCGTACTTATCTATTGTAAACTTAATGTCTGCGGCACAGGTGAAGCCTCTCGGTGCAATCGTTTCTCTGAGAGTATATTCTATACCTGTTCCCAATCCTACGATTTCACGGGGAGCAGTTGCAGATACCCATTCAGCAACGACTTTACCGTTATCATCAATTACCTGAAGAGTAGCCCCTTCAAGTTCTTCGTTCTTCGCTATATCGACCTTTGAGATTGCTATTCTTGTCTTGGTATTGTTGATGACAATAGTTCCATCGGAAGTCATAGAACCTGTTGCTACAACAGTGCCATCCTTTTCAATATGGAATGTTGTATCTTCGGCAACTATATATCCGAAAGGAGCGGTTTCTTCGTGCAGTATGTATTCTGTCTCAACTGAAAGCCCTTCAATTTCGTGAGGAGCAGTTGTGGATGTCCACTCATCTTCAACAAGAGACCCATCCGCATTGAGTATCTGAATGAAAGCTCCTTCAACTTCTTCCTTGGATGTAATATCCACCTTGGAAATTCTGACTTCGGTAGGCTTATTGTTGATAATGATAGTGTCATCGGCTGCCTGAGTTGCAGAAGCTGTAACTCTGCCGTTAGTGCCGATTGTAAATGTTGTGTCTGTTGTGCAAACATAACCATCGGGAGCGGAAGTCTCTCTGAGCGTATAGGTAACGCCTGTTTCAAGACCCTTGATAACGTGCGCCGTATTGGAAGAAACCCATTCTTCAATAACTTTGCCGTCTCTGATGACCTGAAGAGTTGCCCCTGCAAGTTCATTTTCGCCTGTTATCGCTCTCTTGGAAATCTTCACTTCGGTTGCGGTATCTTCCACAACTATGGTGTCACCGTTTATGACCTTGCCTGCTGTTGTAATGATAGTCTTGTTGTCCTTTACATCTGCACTGAAAGTAATGTCAGATGCAATTGTATAGCCGACAGGGGCTATGGTCTCTCTGAGAATATACTCTGTGTTGGGTCTGATACCCTTGATAAGGTGAGCAGAACCGTTGCTTGTCCATTCATCTACAACAGTAGTCCCGTTAAGAACCTGAAGGTTTGCACCGCTCAGTTCCTTTTCGTTGGCAATATCCTGCTTTGTGACATATACTGTCAGCATAGCATCTTCTACAAGAATAACACCGTCTGTCGTTCTGTTTGCTGTTGTTGTCACTGAACCGTCCTCGTTTATCACGAATGTGGTATCAGCAGCTACAGAATAGCCAACAGGGGCAATTGTCTCACGGAGAGTATATTCGGTATTGGTTTTAAGTCCTGTGATTGTATGAACCGCAGTATCTGATACCCATTCTTCAACAGCTTTGCCGTTTTCAAGTATCTGAATTGTAGCTCCTGCAAGTTCAGTGTTGTTTGTTATATCCATCTTTGTAATAGATATACTTGTCTGCTTGTTTTCAACAACAATATGTCCGTCTCTGAGTTTTGCATTGGTATTGAGCGAACCATCCTTGCTGAAAGAGAATGTAATGTCATTGGCGTTGAGAACATAACCGCTCGGAGCAGATACTTCATGAATCGTGTATTCCTTGTCATATTCAAGAGATTCTGTTTCATGAGAAGATGTTGTCCACTCATCTATAACAGTACCGTTGTCTATGAGCTGAAGTGTTGCACCGCTGATGAGCGCATTTGTCTCTGAATCTGCCTTGTCGATAGTCACTTTATAGTCAATAGGAGCATTTACAACTTCAAGTGTGAATGCGTTTGCATTTACTCCATCAGATGTACACTCGATGCTGTCTGTCCCAACCGTAAAGGTAATAGGTTCTGTCCTCTTGACATAGCCAGTAGGAGCGGCGTTTTCTGTCAGAGTATAAGTCTCGTTCTCAATAAGTTCTGCATCAAAACCATACTCTGTATTCGTAACATTCACAACCTTGCCATCGCTGTCTGTAAGGCTGAATTCCGCACCGCTAAGATTTTTGCCATCGGCAGTTACTTTTCTTACAGAAACAGGATGTGTTGTTCTGTGGTTTATTACTTTAAGGGTAGAGCCAACCACTGCAACATTGTTGTTATTGCATTCGATTCCGTCAGATGTTACCTTGAATTCAATACTGTCATTGGTCTTTGTGTAGTGTTCAGGAGCCTTAGTTTCGTTCAGAACATAAGTTTCTCCTACCTGAACTGTTGCATTGAAACCAAAATCAGTTGCAGTTGTCTCAACATACTTGCCGTCCTTGTCTGTCAAAGTAAATTCTGCGCCTCTGAGGTTTGTATTGTTATCATCTACTTTGAGCACACTGATTGTGCCTGTTGCCTTATGATTGACAACTGTTATTGTGATACCATTGGCAGAAACATCTTCATAAGTGCTGTCAAGAACAACTCCTTCATCATTTACCACAAATCCGAACGACTCACTGCTTGCGGTATATCCTTCAGGAGCGACCGTTTCCGTCAAAGTGTAATGGGTATTCTTATTTACCTTTGCCAAGAAACCGTTAGTGCTGTCTTCTTTTTCAACCTCTATGCCTGTGTCATCTGTAAGTGTAAATTCCGCACCACTCAGGCTGTTACCGTCTTCATCTGTCTTCACAACAGAAATATACTGTGAATCAGGAATGTTTTGTACAACAAAAGTACCGTTCGCATATGTTGTATTGCTTCCCAATTGTGTTACGTTGATATTTCCGTTGAGGTCAACATTAAAATAAGTATCAGTTGCCTTTACATAGTTCTGAGGAGCTGAATTTTCACGCAGAATGAAGTTCAGACCATAACTCAGTCCGTCTACGGTATGAGAAGTTTCCTGTGCAGAAGTTGTCCATGGTGTACCTACAATGCTGTCACCGATATGTGTGCCAGATACATCATCATATACAGTAAACCTCGCACCACCGAGCGATTTGTTGCTTTCATCAACTTTCACTACTCGAATGGAAACGCTGTCAACATAAGGGTCTGCTGGGTTATTTTGAGTACCCTTAAACACTGAGCCGATTACGTTCTGCTGACTGGTATTGTTGGACACATAATAGTTTATGTCATATCCCTGTCCGCCTGTGCAAGTTTCAGTAAAGTTGTTGTATGCCCAGTTTGCTACACCGTCAGCCCAACCATAAGGGTCTCTCAAATCGCTGTCCACTGCTCCCCACACAAACTGCTGTGTGATATAATCTCTGCAAACAGCGGCATCTTGTCCCGGCTGAACTTGGCTAAGAGACATTCCGGGGAAAAAGTTATTAAAAGTTTGTGCCGCATAATTATAGCACTCTTGCTTATGCAGCAATACTCGTATAAGCGAATCAGCTTGATACTGAGACATATACACGCCCGCAATATCGCCCGAAACCGCCTCTGATATTGTTCGTCTTGTCAGACCGTTCGTAGGAACAACGTGGCTGCCGTTACGCTCTATACAATATCCAACAGGTTCAACAATAACATCGTTTGCTGTAATAGTGTGGGTATATGTACTGTTGCCATATGCCCCATACTCATAGTAAGGTATTGAACCATCTTTCGTATAGAATACAGAAGCGTTAAAGCCTGTAATATAGTATGTGCGATTATCAGCACGAGAAGCGGCAAGTTTTCTGACAGTGCCTGCATTAAAGCTCGTTTCTTCTGTCAAAAGCTCATCAACATCTACCTCTTCTCCTATTTCAGGTTCTTCTTCAGTATAATCACTATAAGATTCAATCTCATAGCTGTTGCTACCATCATCATAGTTGTAACTATAATCATAATCAAGCAGCGATAAATCAGTGTAATCATTTGAAAAGCTAACTGCTGTATCAGCATATTCAACAACGCTATTTGCATCTGCTGTATAGTCCCATCCCCAATCGGCATCAAGCTCATCAGCAAATACAGGGACTGACGAAACACCGCTCGAAACAGGTGACAGCATCATTGCCATAGCAGTGAAAAAAGCAGTCAGCTTTTTCGTTTTTGTTTTTACCATTAAACCTTATCCTTTCATTATTAGTCTTAACCCCGAAAATGAAAGGATAGTTTTCAAGGTTAAGACCGTAAGTTTATACTGTCATGACCTTGATATTAAGAAGAGTCGTTATATATAATCATATAACATCACCTACTCAATTAACGGAAGGGGTTTATATACGAATGATATAAAAACAAGCTGTTGCTTGGATTTATTGCAATTTAATCATATTCTTTCAATATCAGTTATCTTTGAAGAATCACACAGAATCTCATCTTCATTTCTGCTGTTAAAATAAGCAAATATATCTTCTTTTCTTACTGTTCCTTTGAGGATATATCCTTTCTGGTCCTCTCTGTCAAAACGTCTGGAAAACCACTTTGCCGTATCATAATTACAGGTCCATGATAGTCCCTTGACCTCTTCTCTGCCAACAGCTACGCCACGATAAACATTCACCTCATCAGGCAGGGAACAGTAATACTCAAACTCTTGCTTTTCCATCAGTGTCCGTCTGTTTGCGGCTCTGAACCACTGGATAAAAGTCGGAATATCCACATTCGCATCCTGATTTGGGTTTTCTGAATTGACCCACATATATGCAAGCAGTTTATCAAATGTTCTTTTATTCAAGAACGGCTTTATAAACCGAAGATACGTCAGATGATAAGCTGGGCGTATATAGTTTAATATCTGATAAACATTAGTCGATTTTTCGATAGAATGCTCTATTTCCGCTTGAACAGCTTTAAGTCCTTTCTTATCGTTATAAATGTCTACGAATTCGTGTTTCTTATTCACAACGACCTGACTCTCAAAATATGGGTGGTCTGTAAAATAAGGTATGCTTTCATTGGGTGTCGGTTCAAGATAAAGCATATCTATTGCCGTTTCTTTAATTTGTGCCATATCAGTTCTGGGCATAATGCTTTCTCCTTGTACAGTTATTATTTCAATTTACCAGACAGATAAAGGTCTTGCTTATATTTCCGATGTTCCCGCATTATAGCTGCCCTTTCACTTTTAGGCAGAACATAATCCTGCCAATGTTCTTTTATGCGTTCATCATTCTTTTTCTTTGATTCAGGATTTACTGTTAAAAGAACAAGTTTTTTGCTGACGTGATATTCTTCTGCCAGTATTCTCAGACTATACATACCTGTCGAATACTTATGTCTTATTTCATCTTTTTGTTCTTCTGACAGTTTCCGTCTGCGGTCATATTCCTGTGGAATAGGTATAGTTTCTGATTTGAACGGCATATTTCCTCTTTTCAAAGCGTTACGGACTGACCTGATTGTTCAGGTCAGCAATCCGTATGTGGCTAATCACTTATTATATGGACGGACAGGTTCATAATTATTTGCAAATGCTGCAATGTTATTTCTGGAATCCGTATTCACGGAAACAAAACGCAGAAACGGATAGTCAAGATTCCTCTGAGCAGACGGAGTTCCATCCTTTTTAAGAGGAAAAAAGCAAAGCGAAGGTATCGTTTCATCAGAGTACATATAGCAATCCTTTATTATGCCTTCCTTGCCTGATTCTCTGTGACGCACTATCATATCTTTGAAGTTATATTCTTTGAGAACCCCGTTAATCACTTTATTTCTGAGCATATCAAGACGAGATTCAACCTGCCGTGCTACTTCTTTCATAAAAACAAGATTGCTGCACATATTGTCAAGAGACTTATCATTCATTGTCTCCCATCCAGTGCCGTCTTCGGATACGGTATAGAACCTGATACCATCCATTTCAGACACATTAGCTGCGGTGGAAGCCATAATAACGATGTTCTTTACATTATCAAAGACAAACTGAATGTTCGGAAACATAAATTCTATATTATTGCTGTTGACATTAAAACTCTCGTACTGCATATTTATAGCCATAATATCTGCTCCTTTATATCGCTCATTTATCGCATCCAACAATAATATTATACCATATTAGAGTACAGATTGTCAATTGACTATTTAACCAATTATTCGCCCGATATATGTACAATAATTGATGGTTTTAAGCTGTTGAACATAGTTCCTAACAATTTTACTCTTCTATGTTTATATGTACTTGCGGAACAGCCAACATGCCATTGGCAAGAACAGGCTGAACATGGTTTCTGCCAAAACTGTCTGTTGTCAAAAAGCCTATTTCCCAAGTGTAACAACATTTAAAATCCGAAAAACCCATTATAAAGCATCCGTCTTTAAAGGAAGCAGCCCACAATTTTAATGCAACGATAAGAGTAGTATCGAATATTTCATGCAGTCTTTCAAAATCTGCATTATTTATAGCATTTTCCATCATAAATTTCACGACAGAGCCTACAAAATCATCCGCATTTTTGCATTGACGTATTTCATCTCTGCCAAACATAATTCCTGAATCCCTATCCCAATGTCGCATCAAAACGTTGGATTTATGTAAGACCATAACATCACTCCTGTTTCAGACAGCTATTTCTTTCAGTATTTTTCGTCTGAGTTCTTCAGCATCAATATTGATTTTTGCAGTGTTTTCCTCTTTTTCCCAAAGACTATCCAGTTCCTGCAACACTTTAATCATTGCCTTTAACGATTCTCTCTTACAAAAAGTCAATACTGCATATTCGCCTGTAATGTCAGACATATCAAGTTCCTTGTCACCCGTATGATAATTTCCATTCACTTCATAAATATGCAGTTCATAGCGATTATTCTTTTTGTTTTTATATCCCAGAATGGCTTTGGAACATCGGTCTTTCAAAGCTCCGAAAAATATATTTAACGGCTCTTTTTTCATTTTACACCTGTGCTTTCTCTGTCTCTGTGAATTGCTTTTAACGAGTTTGCATCCCTTTTTCTTGTTTCAACCTCAAAATGGCTGTTTTTATCTCCCCAAACGTAATATACTGGAATTCACCCGTTTCAATATTCTTTTCCCTGTATAACACAGCATCATCATCTATTCTTCCGCCTGCTGTTCCGACAGAAAGAACTTCATCTATTGCTCTGCCCAGATTAAAAGACGGAGACTTGCTGAGGACGGTCCTATAATTTCCTCTTGTCACTGTTTGCGGTTCTGTAACATATGAACGCCTGCAATAAATATCATCGCCGCTTTCATCCGTTTCTTTTATGTGCTGCCAGTCTTTTGCTATCATACTTATTCTCCTCCAAATGTTTCTATTCGATATTCTCTGCGAGAATCAGCCTGTTCGAGCTTTGCTTTATGTTCTTCTATAGCCGTCTTGTCATTGCTTACAGCTATATCTGTCCACCTATATGTATGTACTGGCATGGAATGATTTCCCAGAATGTTAGGCATCGCTATAGCTGTTTTTACCTGTAATCTGTATTTATACGGCATATTATCTCTCCTTTTAAATATCAGGCGGAGAAAAGGTGTTTATTTCTTTCCCCCGCCTGCTTTTATTGTTAAGCCACGGCAAGTGCCTTGCTTTCAATAAGCGTTCTGCGGTCAATATTCGGAATATCTCTTGCAAACTCGGTAACAGCGTTTATCATCGCCCACTTAGAACGAGAACCGTATTCAATGCTGTATCTGTTGTAAAGTCTCAGGACTTCATCTGCTTCCTTCTTACTTACATTAAGGGACTTCTGTATATAAGCATCACGGAATTCGTTCTGAAGCTGTTCTATTGTAGCCTGTGAAGCTGCTGTGTTCTTGACAAGAGCCTGTATCTGCTCTCTCTTTTCAGCGAGAAAAGCAACTGCTTCGTTGAATTCGGCAGATATATCCTTTTTACCTCTGTGAACAGCCTTACAAAGCACAAACTCCTGCTTGGGGATTATCATGCCGTTTGAACATATCTGTCGGTATATACCGACTCTTATCTTGAAAGCACTCTGCCCTACCATTGAATTATCAATGAAGTACAGCATAAACAGATTGCTGTTGTCCCCTTCCACCCTGAACGTATGGTCAAGGTCTATCGCCCTCAGATGAAGTCTTTCGGGAGAAATATCGGACTGCTGAAATTGCAGTCTTGCAATAGGAGATTGTTCAATGATGCCACAAACTTCATCATCATCAAAGAAGGCGTATCTGTCAGATACGATTCCTTGTATTTTGTTATTGAATTCCCTTGCATAAAAAGGACGGTTATCATCACTGAAATACTTTTCCACTCTGTTTCTGATAACACTATCGGCAAGAGAAGGATTATCTGCATACAACGTCTTTATGAACGGAGCAGGAAATCCAACTGTGCGTCCAAGTGTTGTCAGTCCGTAGTCACTGTAGCTGTCATAATCGGCAATGCGGCTGTTGTAGCCGTAATAGTCGTAACCATCGACCAGATATGAGTTCTCCGTGTCGGTTATGGCTGTGATTTTCTGAGCAAGTGCCTCGAACGGAACGGTAGCTGACTTAATGTTCATAGTCATTCTCCTTACATCGTAATGTTAAATAATAAATTATATTGCCACACTTGGAATAGCGACCTTTTTGAATATCATACCCGTGTTGCAGTCATAAGTAATACGCAAAACAACGAGCTTGAAATTATGCCTGTATTTGTTATAGAATTCTTTTGCTTCCCTTCGTGTATCACAGCTCAGGAGCTTGCGTAAGTCGTTTTTTCTTATGACCTCAAATCTCATACTAATCATTTTACCACACCTTTGAGATATATCGGTTTAATCACTATAATGATTATACCATATTAGAGTACAAGTTGTCAATTGACAAATCTGTAGAAAGTGCGTTAATTTATTAGTTGCATTTATACAATTGAAATATATATATAACTAATGTTAATAATCACAATTGAAAAGTCCTGTTTTGTTATATACAAAAAGAGCCGTTATACAATCACGTTTATAATGTACAACAGCTCTTTTCTTTTTAATTATCTTATATGCTCATAAGACTGCTTATGTGTAAGATTCTGTGCCTTTTGTTTTGCAAGGTCATACACATCTTTTGCAGTCTCTTTGATTGCCGAACCAATGTCTCTTGCCAAAAATACTGTTATCTTATCAGCTTCAAACGACAATCTGTCTGCCGCATCCCTGTAGTTGTCAATGGAACTTTTTATTTCTGATATACCTTTTTTCAGAATTCCAACAAACGTTGATGTATCTTCTTTAATCGGAGTTTCATCAGCTTTGCTGATATAGCCTTTATCTTTGGCAACACGGTCTCTGAGATGCCGTGCCATTTCCAAGGATGCCTCATTATCAACAGCAGATGTTTCTTTTATGATTCGTATTTTATCTTTTATGGTATCTGCCACTGCAAATTTTTGGAAATAAGGCTTGAGGTCTTTTCCAAAATCATTCATTCCTTTTCGGATGTCCTTTATTGTATATCCCACATCTTCCATAAGGTCCTGCCACTTATTAACGAGATTATTTTTAAACTCAGACTTTGCTTCATTGACATCCTTTTTTAAATCGTCCGTAAAATCTTTGCTGAATACATAATCAGATGCCCATTTGACTTCGTTCTGCATCGCCTCAAACGATTCTTTGACATTATCAGCCTTCTCGCTGAGAATATCCGTTGCTTTATCTATAGCCCTTGTATATGCATCGACCAACGGTTCAAATCCCTGCTTTAAAATATCCTTTGCGTAATGTGATACTTTGTAAAGATTACCCGAATTTTCAAAATTTTCAACTGAACAATAGTTCAGGGCAGACATACCGACAGCCTCAAGAAACATTGGGTGTTTCTCTGTAAACTGCGGGTCATGCTTTAACACTTCACCTACCAGATAAGACATATTGTTGACAGCCCATTTAGGCGGAGAAAAAGTCGAATCGTATTTCTTTATTTCGTCTATCAATATGTTTCTACACGCCTTACCCATTTCATAGGCAACAGTATTATCATTTTCATATCTTACAGCCATAAAAATCACTCCTTACAGTAATTTTTCTGTTTGTTTCTGTGAGAAGGCTTTGTATAATACTTTGAAGAAAGCAAGTCGAATTTTACGGTATTTTTTTCAGCAGGAACAATAGAAGACATAATTTTTGCGACTTGTGCTTTGGAAAGGTTTGTAACCGACCTGAACTCTGTTTCTATCTCATCAGCAAGTCCCTGAGCTTCTTTTAAAAGAACAAAATTCAACGCTTTGGTCACTTCGGCATCGTCATATCTTGCTTCATTCAGCAAAGAAAGCTGTTTTCTGTTCTTCCACAAGAACGGATGCTTGTCTATAAAATCCTGTTGACAACTATCATCCACAGCACACAGAAGAACTGCAATGCGGTGGTTTTTGTCATACGTCTTGCCATTTGAAGAAATTATCAGTTTCAGACTTTTTTCAATAGCCTGTACAGCATGATATGCCGCCTGATTATACTCAGATTGATAAGCGCCCAGATTCGGCTTATTGCCCTTGTATATAAGAGACTTTGAAAGTTTTATATCTGTCTGAATGGATGTTAGTTTCTTTATAAACTCTTCCTGTTGGCTTTTTTCGGAAAAAGAAGATTCGGAAAACATATCTATCATCCTTTATATACAGTTAGTATTGAACCTGCTATCCTATCCATATATTCCTGATAATTGCCGAGAAATCTGCTTCCACGAGGATATTCCGATATAATATCATCATAATCGAACATTATTTCACAATCACAGCAGTCGTATAATTCTTTTTCAACACGACCTCGCTCTTTTGCAGCATCGGGAACAGTTGAACGGATTATCAGCCAAGGCATTTCGTTATCCTCTGATACTTTGCCTTCAATATACCACAGACCTGTTATATATATGTTGTTCTTGCAAACTTCTGCCAGTTTGCACAGTTCATTGTAATGCTTCGGATAACTTATAACGTTATTCTTGCTTATGTACGGTGCGTTATCAAGTATATTCTTTAAATCCGTCATATTCTGCTCCTTATTCTCATTATATTATATACACTCCCGATTGGAGTCATATACAGCAAAAATCTTCCCATTCAGTATATCACTGCGAAGAGAGTTCGTCAATCCTTCAATGAACAAGTTTTCGTTCAGTACATCCGCATCAAAATCATAGGCGTTTTCGTTTTCAGCCATAACACTTACTTCATGGTCAAGCATTATCCTTTCGTTAGTCCCTGCCTTTACAGAAGACCTGATTATGAGCTGAGGAAACCGATTCTCGTCAAAGTGCTTGTCCGTAAGATACCATATTCCCGAAATGTTTTTTCGGTTAAGATATTTGCCCGAACTTTTTGCAATGGTCTCTCTGAGACTCATCAGCCTGTCAAAAGTCTCCGAACTTACATTGCGCTCGGAAATATAATTTGTCTTCTTGAGTTTGTTGGCGATTTTTTCATTCATGCTAAGACCAAACATAACTTGCTCCTTTTATCGTTCAATATTCATGTAATGCGTTTTGATTAAATATTCGGAAAAATCCAGATATTGAGAAAAATCAACAGAATTTTTGTCTGCTAATTCTTTCAGTAATTTAAGATTAAAGTATTGAGACTGAAAATCAGATAATTCAGGTGCATCCCGTGTATACATAAGATACTGTATATGCGCACCTATAACAAGATATTGTTCAAATTCCGACTGAGACCATTTGCCGAACAAAGCATTGCTCATCGTTTCTTTTGGTGATGTATCTGCTTTTGCCATATCATACAGGCACTCTTTGCTTCTGTTATATATCACAATATCATCAAAAACAGAGCTGTTATAGAGCGTATCCAGATTGCTCGGAAGATTATGTACTATCAAATCGTGTGAGGCTTTTGGTGTAGCTCTCGGTATCTCGTCAAGAGCAAGCATATCTTCATAGCGTTTTATTGTACTGATATACGAGATTTCAGGCTTGACAGCCAATACTGCAAGAGTTACATCATACCCGCTTTCTTTGAAATCTTTACAGGTTTTCAGCGGAGTTTCTGCTGTTCTTAACGTGCCTTCCACAAGAATGTTGTACCCTTGTGTTTTTAAACGACTTATCAGTGCTTCGGTCATCCTGCCTGAAAAAGCATTCGTATAAGCAACACTGTCCTTGCCGTATCGCTGCTGAAGCCAATGAAAATCAGGATGATACCGCCTGAATTCATCGCCGTTTATGATAATCAGGTCGTGACCACACTGTTTGGACATCATGCGTTGCAGCATCGTTTTGCCTGCACCGCTCTGTCCGCCAAGAATATATGCCTTCGGAGAAGACACAGCATCAGCATTGGCAGTCAAACGCCCGTATATCTCTGTATATGCCTTTTCAAAGGAACTATCGGAGAATTCACCGTCTCTCATCGTTTTGTATCCTGTTAATCAACTTGCGAATAAAAGAAAGTTCTGTCTCGATGACTTTTAGCTCATCTTCTGTCAGTTCCTCTGTCATCAAAGACCTCTGCATTTCACATATCATATCAGATAAAGCGGACAAGAAACTTGTTTCATCTGCGACAGATATAATATCCGCATTGAGACCCGCCGCCATTTCACTGAGAACTTCGATTTTTGAAGAAATCAGATATTCCGAAACAGCAGGATTATGAGCAGCAAGCTGTTCTTCCAAGGTCTTTAATGCTTTAAAATCTGTACTTTTTATATCTTTTATCCCCATAATGTCAGCACCTTTCGGTTTACATATTGGCATTCAAATAACAGTATCCCTGCTATCTAAAATTCATTATACCATATTAGAGTACAGATTGTCAATTGACATATCTGTAGAAAAACACATAAATATCCTATTTAATATGACATAATGCCAAATATAAACCTATAACTTAATCTCTGCCCACAGCCGTTCTTTTCATGTGTTTATGCCGTGAATTTTCTTCTTGTCCATACTCTTCAAAGGTCTGTACAACCAAATTTTCCATAGTTGTATCTGCAATTTTCAGTTGTTTTATCTTATCTGTGAGTAAACTTTTATCTGTATCCAAAGTCAGGTCAGGTGTATTTCCAAGACTTATAATCTTGTCTGCATCATCATATACATTACCCTCGATATAAATATCCTCAAAATTTTCAGCTATATCAAGATAAAGTTCTGCCACAGCAGGATTTTTCTTGTCCATATCGCTTTTATCTATACCATAAAGCTCACAAAGCGAGGAAATAAGCGCATCACTGTTATAAATGCACTGAAAGCTGTCGTATTTGATTCCGTTATGTTCCTGAATGCCAAGGTTCATGAATTCTTCAGTCCCGTTCAAAAGGTCAAGAAGTTTGCTTTCTTTAGTCTTTATTCCTTCATTGAGGTACCTTTCAGCCAGAATATCAAATTCACGCTTGTTTACAGCGAATTTCGACATAAAAACATCACGCAGATATGTTTCCTCTGTACTGTTTAATGCCGTTATCTGTCTTTCGCCCGCTGTATACCTTGCGTCTTCTATAAAGAGCTTGAACTCCCCTGTTTCAAGGTCATATTGTCCTGTTACAGGCTTATCAGATATTCCGACACTCTTGCCTATCGCATCATAAAACCCTGTAAGTCCTGCACGGAGAAACTTGCTGTCTTCAACATAAGGACTTTCAATGCTTATGTTTCTTGCAGCCTTTAAATCAAAGTTATACTCTTTGGTGCGGTCGTATTCTACTTCAACAAGATATTTCATATTGCATTGGTCTTCTCTGTATACGATACACTCATCATTGTACAGAAACCCTTTGCTTGCTTTCGCCCATACACTATGACATCCGTGCCGAAGGTCCTTTCCTGTAAAAGAACTGCCAAGAGCATAATCGGGAGAGTACGGTTTGCCCATTGCAACCTCAAATAAAGCGAGATGCCCTTTATTATCGCTTCCGTTAGCCCAACGTGAACCCCTCATATCCACGTATCCCATGCTCTTTTTGGCAAGAGGAGCAAAATACAAGCCCTGTCCGAACATTTTACCCGTTATGACAGCATTCGGGTTAAGAGACATACCGTTTTTATATATGCTCCACCAGTTTTCTGTGCGTGAACCGTGCCAGAGCAAATGACAACCGCCGTCATGTATTCCCATTTCCTTTTTGCAGGCTTCATACGCTTTGGCTGTTCTTTCATTCCTGACTTCAATGATACGGCTGACTTTATATGCTTCGTCTCCCATTTTGTCGAGGACATTGAACTTGTCTTCAAAGTCTGGGACCTTTGCCGACAAGCCGAACTGTTCAAGAACCGTATTATCTTTTCCCGAATTCTCAGCTTCTTTTTTAGGCACATCCGTGAGTCCTGTTACATCCTTCAAAGCCTGAAGCATATCTTTTTCATTATCAAGAACTGAAACTACATAATCAGGGCTGCTTGTATCGGTAAAATTGACCCGCTCTATATATTCCTTAACGTTTTTTACTTTTCTGGGAAGTGTAACAAGCACTTCTTTATAAAGTCTTTTAAATTCATCTTCAGCAAAACCTTTTTCAACGTCATTATCGGATTTTACATATTGGATGACTAAATCGTTCATTTCCTTGAGCATTTTATCCGTATGCTCTATTGCTTTACTGTTTAATGATGCTTTTATTTCATTCTCGTTATAATAATAATTCTTCTGTACATAATCTCTCTGACTTTTGATAAGAAGTTCTATAAGGTCTCTTGTTTCCTCTTCTTCTATAGGTTTGTATTCCGTTAATTCCTTCGGCTTGACCTTTGGCTTTGCTTCCTTGTCATATCCTATGTCCATTTCTTCGGTTTTATCTGTATAGCCTTTAAGTATTTTTTCATAATATTTAATCCAGAACATTTTGGCAGGATAACCCCTTGACCCTTCTTTGTCAAAGTTATATTTGCTCCTGTCAAGCAAGTCTGTACCGCCTATACGTCCATACGATACATTGAATGAATCATCGCCGTTTTCCTGAAACATTGTATACGACTTATAATCGTTTGTATCCTCATCAAGACACACCAGATAACGTTTCTTTTCATCACAATCCTGATACGAGCTGTCGAAACCACGCCCGTAAGCACTACGGACAAAGAAACTTTTTACTCCGTTTTCTTCTGTAGGCACAAGAAGAAAAGCCTCTGTTTCATCGTTTTCGTTTACCGCACGAACATAAAGTCCGTCTTTATACGGCGTGGGGTCAAGTTTTATTATTTCCTGTGCTATTGCCTGATATGCTTCATCTTTTTCCGCTTGAATATCATATTCATTTATCAGCGATTTATACCACGGAATACGCATAGGCATAGTTTCACTTATTGTTATATGGAAATTTTCTTTGCTCATTTTATCACACCCTGTCTTTATTACACAATTGATGAATTGTGTAATTCCGTTTTTCTATCCAATAAGTGTAATAAAAACAGATATTTATTCGTGCGTCAAGCCTTGTCCACAAACACAAAAGACACCCTCAATTAAGAGAGTGTCATTGCATTGGTGTTAAGTCACAAGCAGGATTTCAGCATTTAATCAAATAATATACGGGCATACTGCATAAGAAGTTCTCTTCTTTTTCTGTCCGCTTCGGCATAGGCATCTTTTACAATATCAGGGGGGTCACAATCGAAATCATTAAAGTGGCACAATATATAGCAAAACTTATTATAGAAGTCTTCTGTCACTTCTATGATTGCCTTGCGGCTGTACGGAGCATACTCATCGCAATACACAGAATATGTTCCTGCCAATAAAAACAGATACAAGTTCATATTCGGGATTCTTACATCGAAATCTGCGGGCTTGCATATATCCTCTGTGCTTTTACCCAAATAATAGTCTTCCTGTGCTTTTGACAGCATATAATCATACATTACTTCGTTGGCAGCATAATCTTCATAATGATATTTAAGCCAATCATAGAAATTATCTGTTACTTTGTACCATTCTTGGCTGCCTAAGTTCTCCCCATTCTCGTTGATTACCTGAGCAATGGTACTCATCAGTAATTCTGATGTGATTTCATGGCAAAAACGCATATCGTTTCTTTCTTTCATCATTACATAAATATGTGCCGATAATACATCTGCAAACCTGTATGCAATAATCTTTGTACCTGTTGTCACTTCAGTGCTTGTTGTCATTTCAGTTGTGTCTCCTTATCTTCGTAGCCTATCTTTCATATTCTGTGGTATTTTTCTTTTTTGTTTTTTCGTCTTTGCAGTCGCTTTGCTCTGCCTGATTGACCTGCTTTTCAGTCTGTGCTTCAAGCATCGCCAATTCCAAATCTATTTTGCACAAATCTTTCACAAGTGCCTTGCCTTCTTCTATTATCGCTCTTTGCTCATCTGTCAGGTCTGCATCATTCAGTTCCGAAAGGAGAGCTACGATACGTTCGATATATTCCGTTTCTTCTTTGAACTGTCTGTCTATGATGCGTGTATACACCTCTCCTTCATCCTTTATATCATTAAGAGGCTGCCCTGTGTCTGAGCCAAAAGCATTACCCAATCTTTCGGTCCATTTAACTACACGCTCGGCAATTTCTGATGCCTTACGGTATAAGTCTTCTTCATCAATATCCAGAACACGCTTTTCCTTGCTGTCAAGGTAATTATTGTATACATCAATGTTGTTAAGTATTTCTTTGGCAATGTTATAATCCTGTTCATTCGGGTCTGCATTGATGAGCAAATCATCAAGAAACGCTTTTTCTTCCATCAGTTCATTTGCTATAAGATGGTCTCTGAATGTATCTGCAACCTCATCCAAGTCATTTCTGACCTGATTGAATATTTCTTTTCTTTCTTCTTCGGAAACATTATCTGATTTGTCCTGATAAATCAGATATTCTTCTGGCGAGACCATTGAAACATACAAATGGGCATAATCCAGAGCCATACTGTCTATATCATAGCTTTCCGCCGTATTAAGATGATAACCCATCCAAGAACCATCATCTTTGTTTTGCTCACAGCTTACTCGTATCCATGCATCAGGGTCTTTTCTCAATATTTCTTTTGATTCTTCTTTGTACAGTTCAAAAGCATCTATAATGTCACCGATAACATCATTTAGATATGCTTCTTTATCCGAAGCTACTGTTTCTTCAAGTTCAGCATCATAGTATTCTACAGCACCGAAGTCAACCGCACTGTTGTCGGCAGTATAGTTTACTACATTGCTGCGGGAAAAACTGTTAAAATCATAAATATCTTTTGCGTTTCTTTTGGACCACTCGTCTTCCGCTTTCTGTCGGTCTTCTGCTCTTCCCGTTATCCTGTCCTTACGGATTTTTTCGGGAGCGTCTATTTCAACAACAAATACGTTTTCCTTGCCATATGCGTCCTGATATGCTTTTGCACCTTCGAGGTCAAGTATCGTTATGTAATCACCTCTGCGGTCTTTTGCAAAAAGGTCGATTTTTTCAGACCCGTAATATACTTTCCCATTACTGCTGTCATACTCACGATATTCAAATATTTCGCCGTTTTTGATTTTTTCTTCAAATTCATCGTTGGTGATGAAATTATACTCCCTTCCATCGACTTCGCCTTCTCTCGGCTGTCTTGTGGTCGTGGTAATGATTTTATCTATGCGATTGTTCAGTTCACCTTCTGCTGATGCTTCAAGCAATGCGTTACATATAGTATCCTTTCCTGAACCCGTTTTACCCGCAAGTACAATAATAGCCATAACAGCACACTCCTTAAATATCAGGTTTTAGATGGAAAATTATGAGTAATTGATGTTTCAACGGTTTTAGTTGCTTTTTCCTCATGTTCAGGAAAATTATCTGTAAAAGTATAGGTTTTAGGCGCAAAATTTGAAAAGAGAGATAAAGGCATACTGCCCATTTTTTGTAACTGAAAACATTTTGCCATTATTTTTCCTGTATTGCCTTCACATCTGCTAAAATAATATTCTGCGTTTTTCTTTATTTCGGGATTTTCAATAAGCATATCATAAGCTTTATCCATTATCAGTTCTTTACGATATGTCAACATTTTTTTGTAAAAATCCTTGCGCACATCACTGATGAACGGGGTATCGTCTATAATCTCATATGCTTTTTTTATGTCCAATTTATGGTACAGCGCAAAAAAAGCTCTTGTGTATTCCTTATCATAGTTAGAAGATAGCAATTCAAAATATCCAAACTTATCTTCTTTATTTTTGTTTGAATTTTTGTTTAATGCTATTTTGGGAAATTCATATATTCTTTTTTTTATTTCATCAGGTGAAGACAAAATGTATTGAAATTTGTCTTCTTTTAAAGAAGGATACAGACAACTCCCGCAATCGTATATCGGAGACGGCTTTATCTCTTTTGTGGTCTTATTGGTCAAAAAACCAAAGTTATCCTTATGCCTGTCAAAATTTCCTAATAAAGTGTCACCTACTATTATGTCCCAGTATTTTTCAATCGCTTGTTGACTTATATCTTTTAAAAAATCACATTCATTATGAACTTTATAAAGCTGCTCATAAGTAGGAATTCTTCCTATCTGGTACTTCGGCAGAATATCTTGCATATACCACGAAAATTCATGTAGCTCCCAACCTTCTTCTCTGAAATCTTCGCAAGCCACAACGACTTCATCATTCCACATTCCAAGAAGAGTGTTTTGAGCTTCTAAACCTAACGCTTGCATAATGTGGCTGCCGACATATTCTGAAATCACATTGTTGCTGATGCTTGTTTTTAAAGAGTTATCGGATTCGTTTGCATTTGGATGCTTGACCATATAGTATTTCCCGTTCATATAGATGCTGTGTTTATTATCTGAACCTGAATAACTGTGAGCATCAGTTTTATATTGTGCTAAATCAATCATCTCTGTACATTCCCCCTCTCAGATAGTAATTTCTGAGTTCATCAGCTTGGTCATCATTTATATCAAGATGCAAGCAGTTGTTTATATTATTATACAAATCGTCTGCATAACAATCAGCCATCAAATCATTATTATTTATGCCGTTAATAAGCAAATCTATTGAATGGTCAATAAGTTCTGGAATTTCAAAATCAAATGTTTTCTTTTTAACCGTTTTTCCGTATTCTACTACCATATTCTGTCCCTTTCATGTATATCTTCAAATACATCGTTTACATAAATAATTATAGCAAATACAAAAATATCTGTCAATCAGCCTTGTTCATCTTCTATTTATCTAACATTTAGTTCCTATGGTAAGTATACCATATAATAATACTTGTTGTCAATTGATAAATCCGTAGAATTTATGTTATTTTTACTGTGTACACTACACATAAAACAAAAACACCGCTGTAATTGCGATGCTTTGTTTTTTATATCAACTTCGTAGCTGTGCTGTATTTTGTCTGGTACGAGATGTTCTCGGCTGATTACGTTCTTCCTTTTGTGCTTCCATGATTTCGAGACAAGCTGTCACTGCTTTACCGATTGCTTCTGTACCCTGTTTAACAGATTTGATGAATTCTTTGAAAGGACCTTTATGTTCCGAAAACTGAGTTTCTGCCATCTTGTCCCTTATAGCACGAATGCTTTCCAATGAGTTCTGAGAATGTAATGCGGTTTTAAACGCACTCTTTTCAAAATTATTACTTTGAAAAGCTGACTTTGCCTGCTCAATTTTATTGGCACATACTTGCAGCACCCCTTTTAAGGATTTATTCTTGGTACGTTCCGATGTGGATGAAGACCAATTTTTTATACTGTTCGGCAATGAATTTGTGTGTTCTAAAATCTTATCTGCTATTTGTGTGGTCATTCTGTCAAGTGAATCAATGAAATTCTTCGGAACAATCGTTTCATAAGCCGCTTTGAATGCCTGTATCCCCTTATCTGCCACTACTATGGTTATATCCGATATTTTATCGGAGAGTTCAGATGCTTTTTGTACCGCCTCAGTATGCTGAATAAGCATCGTATCTATTGCCTTATCGACTGTTTTACCCACGGTCTTATCAATCACATTTTCTATGGTATCCATCACCGCTTCTGCTCTGTCGAGCAAAGTGACTGTATTCTGAGCATACAATGCTTTCAAATCTTTCATCGTTTCGCTGTATCTTTGCATAAATTCATCTCTGTCGGATGAAACTTCATATGCTTCCGCAAACATACAGGCAAGGTTATTTGAATCCGCCTTTTCTCTCAGTTTTGCAGGGTCAAAATCTGGGTCTCTGTTGGGATTTGCAGGGTTATTGTTGCTTAGTGTGATTTCCCATACAAGTGCCTCTATTATCTGAGAGGACGCTATTTTTAAAGCTTGCTGTGCAGGCGTTTCTATATTAAAAAATCTGAATTTTGATACACTGTTCATCAGCTCGGATGTATTTTCTTTAATACTGTACATATTGCGCACCGCAGATGACCTGAGAACAAGCTCTTTCTCAATTGCGTTCGGCAATCTTAAACAGTATCTCGTTATCGCATAAGCACAGATTTTTTCGTCTGTAAATTCATCCGTATCAGGCAGCACAGGAGCATCAAGAGTATCTTTTATTTCTTTAAAAGCAAACTTTCCTTCATATATCTGGCGTTTTGCTTCTGACAGTATTTCTTCCTCAACTTCGTTTCGCAAAACCAAATCTTCGTAATAAGTTTGTTTTTGATTGAACACCTCTTCGATAACATCTGATTCTTCTGCTCCGTTCCATATCATTTCAGCAAGCAAATTATTATATTCCGCACCGCTATTCCGCTGATTGATTGAACGGAAATATTCCAAAAGCACCTCTTCCGTCATACAATACTCTCCTTGTCAGCGTCATACACTGTATATACATTTCCGTTCTTAACAATGGCACGAAGCATTTTTGTTATTCCCGAAACATACTCATTTTCCCCTTGAAGGTCGGTATCATAGTCATACTGATTTTCATTCAGAATGTATTCCCATATATCATGGTCAATAAGCAGTCTTTCAGTTGTTCCTATCGGAAAAGGAGAACGAATAAGAATATGCGGATGTTCATTTCCAAAATCTGCCATATACCATATTCCTGTAACTGTGTTTGTATTCAAGCGATGTTTAGGCGATTTGTCTTCTAAAATAATCTGTTTCAGTTCATTGAATTTTTTGTACAATTCCTGTCCCGTTGCATCTTCAGATATTGCGCTAAGACAGCTCAATCCATAATCGGGTCTATTTGTATTATCCATATAAAACCTTTCAAAAATATAAAAAAGCAGCCCGCTCATAAACATAAGCAGCCTGCCTATTAGCAAATTAGTTGGCAAGTTGATTGATACCCGATTTTTCAGGTATCAATCGGTTCTCGGTTGCCATATTTATTATAGCATATTTGCATTTTGGGTGTCAATTGTAATAATTAGTTTATATTTACTGCAATTATTATGATTCTTCATTGGTCTGCTTGCGGCTTGCAAACAATCTCTTTCCTCGCTCTCTCAGCTCTTCTTTCTGAGCTTCTGTCATTTTACGTGGCGGTCTTATTTTTATCCAAGACTTTGGGAGTGTATAATCCCCATTTTCATTGACAGAAACATCAGAGTTATTTTCTTCAACGCACTTATCCAAAATACGTTTTATTCTTTTGTTGAACGTGCTTACTGAAGCTGTTTTTTCTTCTTCATTGAACACGATAATCGTTTCCATTTCGTATCTTGTGAGTTTCATCAAATACTCCTCTTGACCCATATGCCTTCCAAATTCTTTTCAAGCATATTTAAAAACTTGTATCTTTTGACAGCAAACGGTATGATTATCGCTTTGATATTAGATACTCCTCTTTTTTTGGCTTTGCAGTAATCCTTCCACCCTGTTAAAAGACGGTATTTATCGTGATTTGCGCCGTCTGGACACACTATCACAAGCAAATCGCTTTTTCCATCATCCTGTATAGCGGCAGGGTCATCCTTGGGATACAAATGCTGATGTTCCTTCAGCACAATATCAGCTGTAGAGATTTCCACACTGTCGGATGAATGGATATTTCTGAACCGTTTGATAAGTTCACCATAGCTTATTTTTTTTATCTCGTTACTCATAACATCACACCCTATAAAATTTCCGCTTTAACTCTCCCAAGACTTTTTTACGCATATACAGCAGGTTGATGTACGGGACCCACTGTTATAAGATTTCCTTCGTAAAGAGACGGATTTGTCCTTTCCAACCCTCTGTCCATAGCGATAAACATTTCATCTATTGTAGATGCATAATTTTTATTGTTGCGATACACGCAACCAACAGGTACTGCTGAGATTTCATTATTTCCTATTGATACAGGCTGTAAAAGATAATCCAATACGCTTTGCGCCACGATACTCGTTCTTGCTTTCAGAATCTCATTATTGAAGACAACGCAAAACTCATTGCTTTCTGTGCAGAATATTTTCCCGCTGTCACCAAACTTGGACTTTAAACCTTCCGAAATAGCAGATATATATTCATCAACTAAGTTTCTGCCGTATCGTTCATTCAGTGCCGTAAAATTTGTTATCCTATACATTGCCATATGAAAATCTTTTGCTTTGATTTCATTTAAATACTCAAACAGTGCGTATCGGTTGCCAAACCCTGTTAAAATATTGGTGTAAGCAACATCTTGGACTTTCTGACGAGCCTTCTCCGCTTTTTTCTTGTTTTCCTGCAAACGAACAGCCGCAAGATAGTTTCTCTTTTTTGTCTGTGAGACCGCAAAAAGCCCTGCCACCATTGTAAGCAGCAAAGACAAAAGAACAAGAAGAAAGCGCTGTGCTACGCTCCAGAAAAAAGCATATGTTGCCTTATCTTGCTTCTCAAATAAATTTTGGATAGAGGCAGTCGCTTCTTTCTGCAAACCCTCTATTTTTATATCTTTCAGAGCAGAAACCTTCTCATTTCCATCTCTTATATCAAGCAGCTTTTTATAGACTTCCGTATAATAGTTTTCCACAACAGATATTGTAGACTCAAACTCAGCAGGCAAGTCTTTGTCGATTTCAGCCGTATTGATTTCACGGAATTTCGAGGCATTGTCCTGAATGACCTGATACTGCACAGCAATGTTGTCAATTTTCTCAAAAGCAGTCAAAGTATTATCAGGATACAGTCTTATCATCAGCACATTGTTATTTATGGTCTCATAGCTGTTGTTAATGTTTGCTATATAGCTCAAAGCGTTTTCAGCGTGCCATAGCCCATATCCGATTTTATAAAAAGAATATGTGACTATCACTATATTGAGTACAGCTATCACCACAAACAGTAAAGAAAGAAACCGATAAGTGTTAGGATTATACCCCTCTATCACTTCCTTATTGTTAAATGGTGCTTTTGATTTTGTTTCATGCTGTTCCTGTTTCATTGTATCTGCTCTCCTTTCACTTACTCACGATATTTGTCTGTACCAAAAAAGACCTTGTTGAAGAAGTCACGAGTTGTTTCTTCTCCGAGTTCTTCTTTGAACACGTTGGTAGATACACCGCCTTTTTCAATCAAATCATTACTGTACTTTTCAATAACATTCAACTGTTCAGACATATCATCAGAAGTGTTTATTATTGCTGTTTCCGATGCTTTCAGATACACTTCAAGAGAGTCGCAAAATAACTGTTTATTCAACTCATCATTTTTATTGTTAAGCGATTTATGAGCAACGATTGTAAGGTATTTATCGTACCAATTTTCAGAATGAGGAAGTTCGGGGATTTTTTCGTATTTGGATATGATATTGCGATTAAGATTATCAAGGATTTCTCGGAAACTTTCAGTCGAAGTGTCCTGTACGAGGTCATAAAACTCCACATATGACTTTCTCTTGCCCATTATGTACATAAAATCCAATGTACACAGCGGCATTTGTTTTTCAAACGGAGTAATCATAAAAGAGACCATTTGCATTATGCCCATATTTGTCGTCATGACAGACAAATTTCCAAGCCCTTCTATTCGATACTGGTCTGTATGAAAGTTTATTATGCCTTTCATCTTTATGTCGGAGTATTCGTTTGAATCATAAGGCGTAACCGTATAATACTTACGGAGAATACCCATACCTTCGCTTACCGTTTCATTCATGGCTTTGATATTTCGAGATGCGTTTATCATCCCTATGGCAGCGGCACAGCCTGCAACAGTCAAAACCGAAACAACAGCAAAAAAAAGTTTCTTTGATTTAAACATTTTAGTTCCCCTCATTTTTTCACTTATGCGTATCCGTTAGTCTTTCCAAGAAAAGACCATTTGCCTTTTCCGTAATTACCGCATTCATAGATGTAACCTTTAAGTGGAGAATCTGTTATCACTATCAAGGAACCCCTATCGGAAATAAGTTGTTTTTCAACAGCTTGTTTATAAATATTGTTTAAACATAACGATTTCCGCTTTAACTGTTCTGCCTCTGATTCGGTATCCCAATCAAACCGTTCATTCGGAATTTTGACCATATTTGTAATCCATCCGCTGTAAACGGCAGTAAAATACGCATCCCCGTCATCTGATACAACGGTCTCTCCGATTTTATCAGACTGTGTATCTTGCTCTGATTTCATAATCAAAGCGTCTTCTTCATCTGTGTGACCGCCGAATATCTCATCGAACTGTTCCTGCGTCAGCTTTATAGGTTTAAGCATAAACTTCCTCGCTTTACTTTGTCTGATACGGAGCAGGCATTTCTGCCCAAGCGACTATTTCGCACATCCAATACATCTTGACACCGCATACATCTATATCCCGTTCACGAAAGCCGTTGCAAAGAGGATACACACCATCTGTGCGCACGCCCCAAGTGTTAGGGTTTCTTTTTACGGCAGAATCATAGTATTCGGCACAATGCGTTTCGTACTTCTCACCATCATTAGGTTCGGGTGGAGTATGTCTGCTTATTGAATGTATAGTCACCAGATATAGCCCTGTTTTATCAGGGGTGCGTTCCGACAATTTTATCCAATCCATAGTTAAATCAAGCTCCTATGTCTTCGGTTATATACGAAACATCTTCCACACAGCCTTGCCAATCAGCCTTTTTATCAAATATCTTATCATAAACATCTCTGAACCTCTTTCCGCCTGCATAAGGCTTGTGCCACTGCCACTGATGTCTTATTTTGCGTTCTTTCCAGTTATTTTCTGTATATGCCCAATTCTCATCCCAAGGGTCTCTTCCTGCTCTCCTCACATTGGTATCAGGAATTCTGCACACTATGTCACAATTAACAAGAGTCTCATCGGTATAAACAGCATCAGTATTTTCGCCTGTATAACGGGATTTAACGCTTTGCTTGTAAAATGCGGAATGCTTATAAGAAGCTCTGCCGCCTTTATGAGTTCTTCCTTGTTCTTGTTTGTTCTTGCTGAGACGATTAAACATATGAACTTGACGATAGCTCTGACAATCTGTACTTTGTCTTTTTTTCGTTATCAAGTCAATGTAGTTTCTTAAATCCAACACCCGATATTCCCATACTCCATCGGAGTGCTTTCTCGTAATTTCTATTAAAGCAGAATACCTTGGAACAAGCACAGGATTAAATACATCAAAATCACACTCAGTATCTCCTGCCGAAAGCCACTGATGACGAAGGTGATAATCAGTTTCAGCACAATTATGTGCAAACCACGCCACCATTTCGTCTGTATCCTTAAAAGTTTCTTTTACAGAGTATTCAGATATGTTGCCTTTACTGTCTGATGCGCTCACTGTAATGTATTTAATCATAGCGACCTCATATATAACAAATCATTTTTTAAACGGAGCAACTATGTCGAATTCAAGCATCAATAATGCAGTTCCACAAAATGAATGCCTTTATCTGCATAAGAGCTTTCAACATATTCTTTCCATGTGAATGTGTGCGTTCCTATGTAATTATTCTTATATCCTTCGTATTCATCATTATATATCCCGTTACACTGAGCTATGGAAAATCCTTCATCCGTTATATCTGTTATAAATACAGAATGCCCGCCGCCAGTTCTTAAATGCGAGCCAACGCCCGCCTGCTGAATGATGATTTTCAGGCTTTCTTCCGTTAATATCGGCGCTCCTTTTGCTGAGTCCAGTACACCGTCTATAGTGAGTCGGTAAAAATTATTATTGGATTTTTCTCTATAAAACCAGTCAACGCCGTTCAGAGAAATATTCCCATACAATTTATACTGGCACCACTCTGCAAAACCATAGCATTCTTGACAAAGGCGGACACCATTATAATAAATGCCCTTTGCATTATATTCTGTGCCGTTTTCGTCAGTAAACTCCATTCTTGACCCTTTTGACACTTCCATATCTACACCGTTTATATACAAACGGTTCGGGTCCTGTATTTCTTCTTTCGTCTCCACAGTTTCAAAATTGCAGGTGTTTTCGTAAGCACTGCTTTCACAAACCTCATCTGTAATTCCCTGCTTAGAAAGGCATTTGTTCTGAGCTGAAGTGCTATATGTATCAATCTCTGTTAAAGTGTCCTCTTTTTCCTTATCCGCAACACTGCATACGCTATGTGCAGGTTTGGCAACTGGGAAAATATTAGTTACCTGAGTATTAAAAGCAATTACGCTTATAGCCAATATAGCGGTCACGGTACTTATCATTTTCATAAAAACACCCACTTTGAATAAGTGATATTTAAAACAATGGTGCTTCGAGCGGGACTCGAACCCGCAAATTATTGATTTTGAGTCAATCGCCTATGCCATTCGGCTACCGAAGCATATGCTCGTCTTTCCGAGCCGTCACTTGCAAGTATTTCAATTGCTTCGCTACGAACCACTATCCCCTGCGGACTCTTTCACCGTTGCGGGGATAAGAGGAATCGAACCTCTATACGGCTAACAATCAAGGAATAACCTTTTGATAGCAATTAGTGCAATCCAGTTCACGCCACGAGGAGGCTTGCCATCATGTGAACCAATATGCTCGTCTGTCCGAGCCGTCAAGAGTCTCAACATATTTCCTCTTTGTCAGATATGAAAGTTTTCAGGCTTTTCTCTTCCCTCGGTGTGAAAACCTTTCAAACA
>ODAJ012190062.1_pt1 | contig 28401 bp, 21 predicted proteins | sample 1539241 | NCBI WGS metagenome assembly ODAJ01 (sample SAMN02144231, study PRJEB22623) | gut metagenome | biome: sheep rumen | host: Ovis aries | place: New Zealand
GTTTTGTGCCCTGAGGCACAAAACTGGCAGCGCGTTTTACGCGATGCCTTTCCAATAAAATGAAGCATTTTATTGGAAAACAGTATCAAAGAAAATGTGCGGCGAATTCGCACAAGCCCGAATTCACCGCACGATCGTTACCCGTATTACGCCCCGGTCGCGTAATGCCCGGGATCACGCTTCCCTTGATTTGAAGGTGATAATGAAGGCGCCCTTGATCTGGGTCGAGGTCGCCATATAGTCGTAGGTCACCAGCTCCCAGCCCTCGGCATAGCGGCGGTTGAGCAGCTCGTCGAGCACGGAGGCGTCCTCCTCATTGGCCTTGTCCGACCAGAACTTGGTGCTGACCGTCAGAATTTCGGTTTTATAGCGGATCATGTTTCTATCCTCCCTTTCCGGTTTGCGCTTTTTCACGCTAATACTGATATCTGATAGAAAGGTCGGAAAAGATTTCCGAGACAGAATTGTGTCAGGCGAGGCGAAGCCCGCAGAGCATAATGGAGATATATGGTCAAGGGCTTCAACGAAGCATGGCACAATTCTGGCCGGAAAGATTCCGAGATTTCTATTAGATATCAGTATCAATTATCGTATCACAGTCTGCCGCTGATTGCAAGCCCGGCCTGCCAGGCAGAAGGGCAGCTCCATCCGGTTTGCCTCCAGCAGCGCCCGGTCGCTCAGAATAGTCTCCGCCGGGCCGTCGGCGACGATCCGTCCGCCGGAGAGCAGGATGACGCGCTCGCAGGTGTCGAGGATCATGTCGAGGTCGTGGGAGGTGATGAGCTTGGTCTGCGGAAGCGAGCGGATGGTATTGATGACGACGCGGCGGTTACAGGGGTCGAGCGCGGAGCTCGGCTCGTCCATCAGGATGATCTCCGGCTCCATGGCGAGGATCGTGGCAATGGCCGCCATGCGCTTTTCACCGCCGGAGATCCTGTGGTTGTGCCGGTATTTCAGCTCCTGCAGGCCGAGACGCTCGAGCACACCGTCCACCCTCCGCTCGGCCTCCTCGCGGCTCAGGCCGTAGTTGAGCGGTGCGAAGATCATGTCCTCATAGACCGTGGGCATGAACATCTGGTTGTCGGAATTCTGCAGCACAAAGCCCATTTTGCGCCGGATGTGCGGGAGGCTGGCCTTGCAGACTGCCGCGCCGTCCACGGTGATGGTCCCCTCGCCGCTCAGCAGCCCGAGCAGCAGCTTCATGACCGTGGATTTGCCCGCGCCGTTTGCGCCGATCAGGCCGACCGACTCCCCCTGCCCGATATGGAAGGACAGGTTTTCGATCACGGGCCGCCCCGGCCCGTAGGAAAAGCTCACATTCTGAAAGTCGATCATCGCGCTCACCTCACAAACAGACTTCCCAGCAGCTGGGAGAGATTGACAAAGCGCAGCAGCAGAAAGCACAGCGCGCAGCCGAGCGTATAGCAGCCGTCCGAAAGGCGGAAGGGCCGGATGTCGGCATAGTGGAAATGCTCGTGGTAGCCGCGCAGCAGCATACTGTTATACAGCTCCTGCGCCCGGTCCATGCTGCGCAGCAGCAGCTGCCCGAGGAAGGAGCCCCAGGCGGAGACGTGGATGCCCTTCTGCCCCGGCGCGCGCAGGGCATAGGCGTCGGTCATCACGGCGAGCTCCTCCGTCATCACGCCCACATAGCGGTAGGTCAGCAGCAGCAGCGTCACCAGCATCCCCGGCACATGCAGCCGCCGCAGCGCCGCGCACAGGCTGTCGATCGGCGTCGTCGCCATCAGCAAAAACGAGGCCATCAGGCAGAAAACGCCCTTGAGCATCAGCGTCAGCATGGAGATCACGCCGCCGGAGACCGCGACGGAGCCAACATAGAGCAGCGGCGAGCGGTCGAAAAAGGGGTTGAAGAGCCCCACGGCCATCACCAGCGGCAGCACGATGCGCAGCTTGTAAAAGCAGGTGCCGACCGGGATGCCGCTGAGCTGAAACAGCAGCACCGGCCACAAAAGCATCGGCACAAGGCCCGAAAGGTCATACTTGTCAAAGGAGACCGTGAGGACGATATAGAGCACGGTGCTCAGGAGCTTGGCCGTGGGGTGCAGGCGATGGATCGGCGAGGACTGCGCCGCCAGATCGTCCATTTCCCCGAGCTCGTGCAGGGCTTTTTCCATCTTGTTCATGCAAAATTCCTTCAGAAAACGCCGATGAGGGGCAGCAAAGCTGCCCCTTTTTCGTGCTTTTTTGCGCGTTTATTGGTTTACATAACTGAAAAAACGGAATTAGTAATTTACATAATATAGGTTATGTATACTCATGTCTCTGAGGGCTTCTTTTTCCTGCGGAAGAAGCCGCCGGCCAGACAGATCAGCAGCGCCACACCCGCCACCATCGCCGAGCCGACGATGCCGGACACCGTGGTGCCCGCGGGGGTATCGTTATCGGCGAAGGCATAGTCCGGCAGGAAGGAGGTCTTCTCCTGGATCGCCTCCGCGGCGTCGGCCGCCTTGCTGGACACGCCGAAGTCGTCCTCGTCCAGACCCATGTTCTCGGCATAGCCCTCCTCGGCGTTGCCGAAGAGCGCCCACTCGAGGCCGTCCGGGTTGGAGCTGGCAAGCAGGCTCAGCCCGCCGCCGACAACGAGCGCCACGACCGCGAGGATCGCGACAGTCGCCTTCAGGGAGCGCTTCGCAGGAAGCGGCTCGCCGAGCGCGCTCACGTCGCGCAGAAGCTCCGGCCGGGACTCATACACAAAGAGCAGCACCGCCGCGGTGACGAGGCCCTCGATGAGACCGATCGCGAGGTGGATCGGCTGCATCAGCGCGACAAAGGCGCCGAAGGGAAGCTCCGTGATGCCGGAGAGCGTCGTTTCCAGCACGACGGAGAAGGCGCCGAGCTGCAGCGTCAGCACGCAGCCGAGCACGGAGGCGGCGATGATGCGGCCGCGCTGCGCGCCCCTGCCCTCACCGAACCAGCGGCCGCGCATGATCGGCCGCCAGATCAGGTAATAGCCGACAAAGCAGCCGTAAAAGGCCATGTTCCAGATATTCGCGCCGAGGGCGAGCAGGCCGCCGTCGGCAAAGAAGAGGCACTGGATCGCCAGGATCACGATCATCGACAAAAAGCCCGCCTGCGGGCCGAGGAGCGCCGAGAGCAGCATGCCGCCGCACATATGGCCCGAGGAGCCGGTGCCGGGGATGGTGTAATTGATCATCTGTCCGGCAAAGACCAGCGCGGCCGTGACCGCCATGGTAGGCAGCTTCCGGGCATCGTCGTCCCTGCGGAGCTTGTGGATGGAAATGCCGGCGGCGGTGCCGGAGGCGACATACATGGTCGCCGCGACGGCCGGGGCCAGCAGAGCGTCTGCCATATGCATAAACATACACCTCTTTTGACAGGTATTGATGCATCATGGCCTTAGTATACAATCGCGTGTTCCCGCCCGCAAGCCCCCCGGGGGGATATTTTTAGTGGCTAGTGGTTAGTGGTTAGTTAGGAGTTAGGAGTGAGGAGTTGGGTGTCGGGAGTGAGGAGTTGGGAGTTGGGAGTTGGGAGTTGGGTGGGAGGTGCTTCTTGTGTTTTGGGGGCGGGGATGATATAGTGAAGAAAAAGGAGGGATCGCTATGGGACTTACCTCTCTTGCGCTGCGCTTTGCCGCCCCGGTGCCGAGACCGGAGGAGTTTCAGCGCGTGCTGTTCATCGGGCCGCACCCGGACGACATTGAGATCGGCGCGGGCGCCACGGCGGCACGCTTTGCCGCCGAGGGGAAGGCCGTGAGCTTTCTCGTCTGCCTCGACGGACGCTTCGGTCTGGAAAACGCTCCGGCAGGAACGACCCCCGAGGCGCTCATCGACATCCGCCGCCGGGAGAGCATCGCCGCCGCCGCGGCGCTCGGCGTGCAGGATGTACGCTTTCTCGGCCTCTCCGACGGCGGGCTGTACGACCCGGAAGAGCTGCGGCGCGGCATCGCCCGCGTGATCGGCGAGACGCAGCCGGAGCTCATCTTCGCGCCCGACCCCTTTGTTGCCAGCGAGTGTCACACCGACCATCTGAACGTCGGCGAGGCGGCCAGGCGCCTGGCCTTCTTCGCGCCCTTCCCGGAGATCATGGCGGCCAGCGGCGCGAAAAGTGCGCCGGTGAAGGCCATCGCCTATTATATGACCGCGCGGCCCAACCGCTATGTGCGGATCGCCGGGGAGGCGGAGCGGCAGCGGCGCGCGATCCGCTGCCACAAGAGCCAGTTTCCCGAGGGCTCGGAGGCGCTGCGGACGCTGGAGCTGTACCTGAAGCTGCGCGCCGCCGATTTCGGCCTGCGCGGGCTCTGCGGCCGCGCCGAGGGCTTCCGCGTGCTCGGCAGGACGCAGATGCACTGCCTGCCCGAGGCAGGACGGTGATAGTTTTTAGTTTGTAGTTTTTAGTTTTTAGAAGAACGTGGGGCTGTGAAAAAAGTCTGTTCCTGCAGTAGGGGCGCCCGCGGAAATCAATCATCGCAAACAGTGGGCGAATCCGTAGAAATCTCTGCGAATTCGCCCACTATTACTGTAAAAACCAAAGATGCACTGCACGGGCGCTTCATGAAGCGCCCCTACGAAAAACCACTCTTTCAGACTTTTTCACAGGCCCTTTCCTGCTGTTCAGAACTTTTCCGCCGGGACGTCCGGGGGCCGTCCCCTATGGGCTGATGCAGCCCCGGCCCATTCTTCTAAAAACTAAAAACTAAAAGCTAAAAACTAACCGGCCAGGCGGACGCTGATGTGGACCGGGTTGTGGTCGGAATCGGCGAAATCCAGCGGCAGGTTCTCCACCAGCTCCAGCTCCACGTTCGGGGAGAGGATGAAGCCGTCGATCACATAATACTGGGTGTTCACGGTGTCGGCGGGGTTATAGGGCTGGTTGAGCAGGCGGCAGGACGGGGTGTCGAGGCTGTAGGCATAGCTCCAGCCCTCGGGCAGCATGTCCTCCGTCAGCACCCCCGGCGTCCAGAGCTCGGGGTGCGTGTTGGGATATGCCTCCAGCCCGCCCGGGAAGATCTGGTTGAAGTCGCCGCCGGCAATGACGTAGTTGCCCTTGGCGTACTCGGCTTGCAGGAAGTCGTTGAGCACCCTGGTCTGGGCGATCTTGCCCTCGCCGTCGTCATAGGCCTCGAGATGGAGATTGACCAGCACAAGCTGTTTGTCCGTGCCCTCGATGGGCAGATAGCTCACCAGCAGGCAGCGCTTGAGGTTGGCGATGCGCAGCGGCCAGGAGAAGGGGCAGGGCAGCGAGATGCGCTCGGCGCTCTCCACGTCATAATGCGTCGTCGTCAGCAGGCCGCTGTTGACCTTGCCCATCGGCGGCAGCGGGATCGGGACAAAGGGGCAGGAATAGTTGAGCGCGTGCACGGCGTTGCCGCGGCCGAGCTGCTCGGCCTCGTCGATGCCGAAGGTGCGGGAGGAATCCACGTCCACCTCCTGCAGCAATATCAGATCCGGCTCCGTCTCGCCGCTGTAGAGCGTGCTGAAAATGCCGGCCAGATATTCGCTGACCTGCATCTTGTCCGCCGCGCGGGAGCTCTTGCCGCCGTCCATGAAGAAGTCGGAGCCCGCACCGAGTCCGGCGTAGCCGATGTTCCAGCTGAGGATGTCGAGGCTCTCCCCCGCCGGAAGGGCCTGCGCGTCGACGGTCGTTTTGAAGAACGCGAGCTGCTCCACCTCCGCGGGCTTGTATTCGGTATAGCTCAGCCAGCCGAGCAGACCGCCGAAGCCGATCACAACGACCAGGATCACGATCAGCAGAAAACGCAGAATGCCCTTGAGCACTTTTTTCATTTCATTTTCCTCCCGTTTGATAAGAGTAAACTGATTATATCACGTTTTCTCTGTGTTGAAAAGAGGGCTTTCATCCGGCCCGCAGCGGATTTCCTGCTGCCGGAGTGAAAATATGTATTGCCAAACTGCGCTTGGATAGTGTATAATAAATTGATTGCGAAATTAAACTTTTGCTATATATTCTAACAGAGAGGAAGCAACACATGAGCTACGAAACGAAAAACATTCGCAACATCGCCCTCCTGGGCCACGGCAACAGCGGCAAGACCAGTCTGGCCGAGAGCATGCTCTTCGTCACCGGCGCCATCGACCGCATGGGCAAGGTCAGCGACGGCAACACCGTCTGCGACTACGACGCGGAAGAAATCAAGCGCCAGATCACCATTTCCTCTTCCGTCGCCCCGATCAGCTTCGGCGGCGCCAAGATCAACGTGATCGACTGCCCGGGTTACTTTGACTTTGTGGGCGAAGTCCTCTGCGCGCTGCGCGCCGTGGAGGCCGGCTTCATCCTCGTCACCGCCAAGGACGGCATCTCCGTCGGCGCCGAGAGAAGCTGGAAATATCTGAAGGCCGCGAACCTCCCCACCGCCTTCGTCGTGTCCAAGGACGACGAGGAGCACGGCGACTACTTCGCCGTCGTCGAGGCCCTGCGCGCCAAGTACGGCAGCATCGTCGCCCCCGTCACCATCCCGACGAGCGACGGCAAGGGCGTCATCGACCTTGTCAACAACGTCTGCTACACCACCAATGGCAGCAAGACCGTCAAGGGCGACGTTCCCGCCGTCGACGCCGGTCACGCCGAGGATCTGCGCATGGAGCTGATGGAGACCGCCGCCGGCGCCACCGAGGAGCTGATGGAGAAGTTCTTCGAGACCATGGAGCTCGACAGCGCCGACATCATCGAGGGCCTGCGCGCCGGCATGAAGGACCGCAGCGTGGTTCCCGTGTTCGCCAGCGCCGCCATGCTCAACATCGGCACCGAGGCCCTGCTGCAGGGCATTGTGGACTACGTTCCCTCCCCCGCCGACGTCGAGGGCATCGATCCCAACGGCGCCACTCTGGGCTTCGTGTTCAAGACCGTTTCCGACCAGTTCGGCAAGTACAGCTTCGTGAAGGTCCTGCAGGGCAAGATCACTTCCGATCTCTCCCTGCGCAACCCCCGCGCCAACAGCACCGACAAGCTCGGCCGCCTCTACACCATCACCGGCAAGAAGACCGTCGAGACCCGCGAAGCCTGCTGCGGCGATATCGTCGCCGTCGGCAAGATGGACTGGAAGACCGGCGACACGGTCTGCGATCCGAAGAACGAGGTCGAGCTGCCCGCGATCGAGATGCCCGAGCCCTGCTACTCCATGGCCATCTCCCCCAAGACCAAGGGCCAGGACGACAAGGTCGCCGGCGGTCTGGCGAGACTGAACGAAGAGGATATCTCCTTCACCCTCGTCAACAACGCCGAGACCCACCAGATGGTCATTTCCGGCGCCGGCGATATCCAGGTCGACGTGCTCTGCGCCAAGCTCAAGAGCCGCTTCGGCGTCGACACCGAGATCAAGCCCGCCCGCGTCGCCTACCGTGAGAAGATCAAGGCCAAGGTCGAGGCCCACGGCCGTCACAAGAAGCAGTCCGGCGGTTCCGGCCAGTTCGGCGACGTGTGGATCCGCTTCGAGCCGCAGGAGGAGCAGGACGATATGATCTTCGCCGAGGAGGTCTTCGGCGGCTCCGTTCCCAAAAACTTCTTCCCCTCCGTCGAAAAGGGCCTGCGCAACGCCGTGCAGAAGGGCGTGCTCGCCGGTTACCCGCTGGTCGGCCTGAAGGCCACGCTGTACGACGGCTCCTACCACCCCGTCGACTCCAACGATATGGCCTTCCAGACCGCTGCCCGCCTGGCCTACCAGGACGGCATCCCCAGAGCCAAGCCCACCATCCTTGAGCCCATCGGCCTGCTCCAGGTCACCATCCCCGACGCCAACCTCGGCGATATCATGAGCGACATCAGCTCCAAGCGCCGCGGCACCGTGCTCGGCATGACCGCCGAGGACGGCATGCAGACCGTCGAGGCCGAGGTCCCGATGGCGGAGATGAGCAGCTACACCATCGACCTGCGCTCCATGACGCAGGGCCGCGGTTCCTTCACCTGCAAGTTCATCCGCTACGAGGAAGCTCCCGGCAACGTCCAGCAGAAGGTCATCGAAGAGGCCAAGGCGCTGGCTGAGCAGGAGTAAGACCCCATATTGCCATGCATCAGGGCGGCGCTCCCACGCCGCCCTGCGTTTCTATGACAGGACGTGATTGCCATGTTCAAACGACTGAAAGGACTCAAAGACCTGCTGTGGGCGATCGGGATCGTGCTGTGCATCGCGGCGCTGTTTCTCGGGCTCGTGATCGCCTCCTTCACCGGCTACCACGGGGATAAGGAGCGCCCGGTGATGGATCTGCGGCGCGAAAAAGAGACGCAGAGCGCGGCGGAAGCGACCGCGGAGCCAAGAGAGGGGCTGCTGCCGGACGGCACGCTCCATCCGCTCTCCGAGAGCGCCGACGCGGGCGAGGGATATCTCGACGCGCTCACGATCCTCTGCGACAGCGGCACGATCCCGCTGCGCGGCGCAAACCTCACCGGGGCAGCCGTCTGGGGCAGCGAGAGCGGCAGCCTGCCTATGACCGACCCGGCCGCCTGGCTGATCCGCTATCCCGGGGACGGCTCCTCCATCAGTCCGGCGAGCGCGGCGATGATCGACAAGCCTGAGATCCTCGTCATCGCCGTCGGCAGCGACGGACAGGGCGGTCTGTCGGACGCGCAGTTTAAGGAGAAGTACGAAAAGCTGATCCGGGACATCGCCTCCGCCAGCCCCAGGACCAGCGTCATCTGCCTCTCCCCCATCCCCACGACCGCGGCCTACGCGGGCAGCGACGGGCTGAACGGAGCGCGCTATACCGAGGTCAACGACTGGGTCAAGAGCGTCTGCATCAGCACTGGCGCCTGGTACGGCGATCTGAGCGATACGCTGTGCCAGAACGGCTGCCTGCGGGATGAATACGCCGACGGCAGCGGCAGGGCTCTCAATACCGCCGGGCTGCGCGAGCTGCTCGACTATCTGCGCAGCCACAGCCTGGAGCTTGGTTGAGTTTTTAGTTTTTAGTTTTTAGTAGAAACGGATTGCCACGCCGGTGTGCGCACCGGCGCGGCAATGACAAGCTTTGTGCGTTGTTTACATGCTGAAATCCCCGGGTGGGCCAAGGCCCTCCCGGGGATTTGTGCTTGTGTTGTGTCAGACGAAATCTGCTGCGCGTTTGCTCCGCAGCTTCGTCTTTTTCCAGTGAAAGCTACTAAAAACTAAAAACTAAACGCTAAAAACTACATCACTCTTCGAATTCGATCACATAGGCGATGCGGCCGCTGTAGAAGGCGGGATAGTCACCGGCGGGATCGTTGCGGTTGTCGTTATAGCCCCAGCCGTTGCTGTTGGCCAGCATCAGGTAGTCCTCCGACACCTCGCCGTCCACATAGCTCGGCTCGCCCGCGTGCCAGGGCCAGTAGTCCACGTCGGCATTGTCCACCCAGGTCATCGCGCCGTCCACGCGGCGGCAGCCGAGCCAGACATAGGTGGCGTTGTTTTCTCTGGCCAGATCGACGATCTTCTGGTACTCCGCCTCGTCGTTGATGACGACGAGATGCCCGCCTGCGTTGAGCGCGCTGTCCCGCGCGGCCGTCCAGCTCACGTCGCTGACAATGAACTCATAGCGCGACACCTTCGGCGCCGGGGTGGGCTCGGCGGTCGGCGCGACCGGGATCGGCACGGTGGTCGCCTCGACCTCGCCCGCCGGGGGCGTCTCGATGGCGGGCAGATCCAGGGGCTCCTGCTTTGTGACCGGTTCGGGATTGTTGAGCTGCTGCTGCAGCGCGCGCAGCTGGATATGGTCATAGATCCAGGCGGCGGCCAGCAGCAGCGACACGACGACCAGAATGATGACAAAGGGACGCATCCGGCGGCGGCGCACCTTGGTTGCGATCTTGCGCTCGCGCTCGGTGCTGTTCTGGTACTGGGGCGGCGCGTAGCTCGGCAGCACGACCGGCTCCAGCTCCGGGTTTTTCTCTTCGGTGAGGATGACGACCGGCTCCTCCGGCGTCTCCGGCTGCTCCTCGGCGGCCGGGGCGGGCGGCTCGGGCTTTTTGTCCTCCTCCATCAGAGGGCCGACCACGGGCTCCTGCGGCAGTTCTTCTTCATCCATGTCATTTTTCACGATTTCGGGATCCTCCTCTTTGCGGAGAATATCCAGCATCATCCGTTCCACGCTGCTGAGATCTTCTTCCTTTTTATGATACAGGTTTTCCGCGCTGACCGGGCCGGTCAGATAGATGTTGCTCACGCAGCTCAGAAGCGCCGCCTTCAGCTCCTCGACGCTCTGATAGCGCTCGCCGACCTGGAAGGCCGTCGCCTTCACGATGATTTCGCCGAGCCTGCGCCCGGCGGCCTTCGGCGGCGTGATCGCCTCGCCGTTCATCCGGCGCTGCCGCGCGCCGTTTTCGCCGCTCTTGTAAAAGGGCAGACGCGCGCTGTTGACCGCGTAGTACAGCAGCAGGCCGAGGGAATACACGTCGGCCGCGGGACTCCTCTGCCCGTTCCAGAACAGCTCCGGCGCGAGGAAATCCCGCTCCTGGCCCTGCCAGTCGCCCTCGGCGGCCGGGCCGAGGCTGACGCTGCCGTCCTCGAGGCGCGTGATATTGTCCGGGAAGACGCCGCCGCGATAGGCGCCGGTGCCCACCTCCCGCTGGATCAGCTCACAGAGGCGCACCAGCAGATCGCAGAGCTCCTTGCGGTCGAGATCGGCGATGGAATCGCCCAGCGGCCGCAGCTCGATGTTTTCCTTGTCCGAATCCACAGCAATTCCTCCCCTTCTCTTGCCTGACCGGCGCAGATTCCCGGCCACGTTAACATAATTATGTTAACACATTCGGTCGAAATCGTCAAGTAGATCACGGAGGTTTAAGAATTACTGTTGCAGCCAATCATGGGACGGATTGCCACGCCAGTGTGCGCACTGGCTCGCAATGACAGAAAAGCCTTTTGCGGTAAGAGAGACCGATCCTGGCCGCCGGCTCGCAATGACAAGATCGTTTGATTTTATTTTTCCATTTTCTCGGCGATGCGGTTGATCTGGTCGGTATAATGCGCCAGCTCCTTGTTGGCCCGGCCCTCGCAGGCCTTCGCCGCGCGCAGCAGGCGCTCGACGGCGGCCATGAGGCGCGTGAAGGCGGGGCTGGTTTTGCGCTCCTTCGCGCCGGTCTTTTTGATGGGCCGGGGCTCGGCGACATGCTCGAATTCGCCGCGCAGCAGGTCGAAGCTCGTGCCGCTGTAGGGCGCGAAGGCCGGGATATGCAGCTCCTGATTGAGGCAGCCTGTGAAGCTGTCGGCAGCTTCCGGGTCGCCGTGGTTGACGAAGGTCAGCTTCGGCGGCTGCTCAAAGCCGCGCAGCCAGGCGATCAGGCCGTTTTTGTCCGCGTGGCCGCTCACGCCGGGCAGCGTCTCGATCCCGGCGCGCACCTCGATCTCCTCGTTGAAGAGCTTGACCTCCTTCACCCCGTCCACCAGCAGCCTGCCGAGCGTGCCGGCGGACTGATAGCCGACGAAGAGCACCGTGCACTCCGGGCGCCAGAGGTTGTGCTTGAGATGGTGCCGCACGCGGCCGGCGTCGCACATGCCGCTGGCCGAGAGGATCACCTTGGGCGTTTTGTCGTCGTTGATGGCCTTCGATTCCTCCTGCGAGACGGCGAGCTTCAGGCCGGGGAACACGATGGGGTTGACGCCCGCGCGGATAAGGCGGCGCATATCCTCGTCGAGATACTCGGTGTCGCACTGGAGGAAGACGCTCGTTGCCTCGATGGCCAGCGGGCTGTCCACATAGACCGGGAATTCCCCGTGGCCCGTGACGAGGCCCCGCTCTTTGATCTCGCGGATGAAATACAAAATCTCCTGCGTGCGGCCGACGGCGAAGGACGGGATGACCATGTTGCCGCCGCGATCAAGCGTCTGCTGGATGCGCCGGGCAAGCTCCGTCACATAATCCGGGCGCTCGGCGCTGTGCAGGCGGTCGCCGTAGGTCGATTCGATGACGAGGTACTCGGTGTCATGCACCGGATGCGGGTCGCAGAGGATCGGCTGGGCGCTGTTGCCGACGTCGCCGGAGAAGGTGATCTTCCGCGTCTGGCCGTCCTCATGCAGCCAGACCTCGATCGCCGCCGAGCCCAGCAGATGCCCCACGTCGGTCATGCGGATGCTGACGCTGTCGTTGACCTGGATCATCGTGCCGTAGCCGCAGGGACGCATCAGGCCCATCAGCCCCTCCACGTCCTCCAGGTCGTAGAGCGGCTCGATCTCCGCGCCGCCCTTGCGCTGGTTCTTGCGGTTCTGCCACTCGGCCTCGGAGATCTGGATGTTGGCGCTGTCGCGCAGCATGATGTCGCAGAGCGAGACCGTCGCCGCCGTGGCGTAGACCGCGCCGCGAAAGCCCTGCTTATACAGCAGCGGCAGCAGACCCGCGTGGTCGATATGCGCGTGGGTCAGCAGCACGAAATCCAGCCTCGAGGGCGGAACGGGCAGCGGCTCGTTTTCATACAGATCCCTGCCCTGCTGCATGCCGTAGTCAACCAGCCCCTTTTTGTCGCCCGCCTCCAGCAGCGTGCAGCTGCCGGTCACCTCATGGGCGGCTCCGAGAAAGGTCACTTTCACCGAAGATTCCTCCTTTTTTGACGCAGTTTTTCTTTTTTCTCTATTGTACACCCGTCCGCGCCGCGCTTCAATTGAATTATTTAAGGATTTTTAGAGATTTGAGGATGGCGAAACGCGCAGAACTGTGGTATGATGGTATTTGTATGATTATATCCCGATCGGAGACGTACTATGAAACGAACGCTGCAACAGCTCCTCGCCGCCTCGCTGCTCGGCGGGATGCTGCTATCCTTTACCGCGTGCGCATCTCCCGCTGCCCCGGATGCGCAGCCCACGGCCGCCGAAGCCACGGAGGCGACGGAAAAGCCGTCCTCCCTCTTCTCCTGGGTGACATCCGAGACGCAGGCGCCCGAGGCCGTGCCGGAGGACGATCCCGCGCCGAGCGCGCGGCCGACGGTCTATCTGCCGCTGAGCATCAACGAGGTCATGCTCTCGAACAAGGCTACGCTCCCGGACGCGGCGGGGCTCTTCCCCGACTGGGTGGAGCTGTATAACTACGGCGGCGAGCCGCTGGATCTGAGCAATCTGCTGCTTTGCCGGGGCGATCAGCGCTTTCCCCTGCCCGCGCGGCAGCTCGAGCCGGGCGGCTATCTGGTGATCTTCTGCGACGGCAGCGGCAGCGACGAGCTGCACGCGGGCTTTTCGCTCTCAAAGGACGGCGTCGACCTCACGCTGGAAAACGCCGACGGCGCGCTGATCGAGGAATTTCAGGTGCCCGCCTGCGAGGCCGACTGCAGCGTGTACCGCAACGACGAGGGCCAGCCCGTGATCACCCCGCTGCCCACGCCGGGCTATGCCAATACCCGCGAGGGCTGGATCGAGCTGCAGAAGGCCAGCCGCTGCGAAAGCCCCCTGCAGATTGACGAGGTCGCGGTCTATAACCAGTGGGTGCTGCCGCAGAACGGGCAGTATTACGACTGGGTCGAGCTGAAAAACGTCTCCTCGGCCGAGCTGGAGCTGAGCGACTACTATCTCTCCGACAAGGGCGGCGACCGCGCGCTCTACCGGCTCCCCGCGCGCAGCCTCGGCCCCGGCGAGAGCGTGATCGTCTACTGCACCGGGGACGACGCGATGAACAGCGGCCTCTTCGCGCCCTTCGGGCTGAGCGCCGAGCGCGACCAGCTCTATCTCAGCCGCGCCGACGGCACGCTCATGGACTACGTCTCCCTCTCCGGCATCCCCTACCACGGCTCCTGCGGGCGCATGGACGGGGAAAACGGATGGTTCTTCTTTGCCCGGCCCACGCCGAACGAGGCAAACTACGGCGGCTGCCGCCTGACGGCGGAGGCGCCGGTGCTGCTCGGGCGCGACGGCGTGTTTGAGGGCGTGGAGAGCGTTTCGGTCGAGCTGTCCGCCGCGGGCGAGATCTACTACACGCGCGACGGCTCCGCGCCGACGACGGACTCGGCAAAATACACCGGGCCGCTGACGCTGACGCAGACGGGCGTGATCCGCGCGATCAATGTGGAGCCCGACGCGCTCCAGAGCGATATTCTGGAGCTGAGCTTCATCATCAACGAGGGCCACACGCTGCCCGTGGTGAGCCTGGTGGGCGATCCGGCGGACATCACCGGCCCCGCGGGGCTCTACCGCAACCCGACGCAGGACATCGAGCGGCCGGGCGCGGTGAAGTTTTTTGAGGACGGGCAGAGCTTCAGCATCGAGTGCGGCATCAAGCTGCACGGCGCAACCTCCAAGCTCGCGCAGAGCAAGAAGTCCTTCAAGCTCAACTTCCGCTCCCGCTTCGACGGCGAGCTGCACTACGACCTCTTCGGCAACGGCGTGACCGACTTCTCGTCGATCCTGCTGCGCGCCGCGCAGGAGAGCACCTACTCCACGCTGATGCGCGACAATATCGTGCACCAGCTCGCGATCCGCTGCTTCCCCGAGCTGCCCGCGCAGGACTACAAATACGCCGTGCTGTACCTCAACGGCGAATACTGGGGCGTGTACAACATCCGCGAGGCGCACTCCGAAGAGCACTACGCCTACCACTACGGCTATGACCCGGACACCGTGACGCAGTGGAAGGAGATCTGGGACAAGACCGGCCCGATGGGCGACATCTGCCGCTTTGCGCTCAACCACAACCTCGCCGACGACGAGAACTATCAGCAGGTGGCCGAGCACATCAACATCGACAGCGTGATCGGCTGGACGATCCTGCAGGCCTGGTGCTCAAACCACGACTGCAACCCGCCCAACGCCCGCTTCTACTACTCGACCGAGGACGAGATGATGCGCTACGCCCTGGTCGACCTCGACCTCGGCATGTTTGAATACGACCTCTTTGACGTGCCGCTGAACGGCTCCGTCGTGGACGGCTACCGCTACGCCTACGCCTTCAACGACCTGGCCCGCAAGCTGATGGAGAACAAGCAGTATCAGCTGCGCGCCGCAGCGCTTCTCTCCGACGCGCTGCACGGCGCCATGGCCGACGAGGAGGTCGTCAAGCTCATCGACGATCTGGCCGACCAGCTCCGGCCCGAGATCCAGCGGGACCGCGAGCGCTGGGCCAAGGGCGGCGGCCTCGGCGATTCGGTGGAGTTCTGGGAGCACGGCTTCCAGATGGTCGATTATCTGCGCGACTTTGTCACGCGCAAGAGCGGCCGCGCCGCCGGGATGGTCAGCTCCTTCATCGCCCACACGAAGCTCACGCAGGAGGAGATCGAGCAGTACTTCGGCGATTGGCAGTAAATGACACGAGGCAAATGAAAAAATCCACCGGCCAAGCCGGTGGATTTTTTCATTGATTCTGCGCCTTACTTTTTTTCCAGATAAGTCCGCAGCAGCTCCTGCAGCAGCTCGTCCCGGTCGATGCGGGTGATGAGCGTGCGGGCGCTGTTGTAATTGGTAATGTAGGTCGGGTCCTCCGACAGGATATAGCCCACGATCTGGTTGATGGGGTTGTAGCCCTTCACCATCAGGGAGTTATACACGGACGACAGGATCTCCTTCATCTCGGCCTTGCTGTCCAGCGCGGTAAATTTTCTGGTGGCATCTTCCATGAATGCTCCCTCCCAAAAATTTCATTTCTGTAACATATTATAACAGAAAAAAATGTTATGTAAAGTAGAATTTGGGCGAAAGCTATTAAGAAATCTTAATTTTTTCAGAAAATTTCCGTTTTTTTACCGGATGACAGCGCCGAACCGCGCCTCCAGGGCGTCCAGAACGCCGCGAACCGTCTCCTCGGCGTGCTCGTCGGTCAGGGTCTGATCCTCGGCGCGCATGCTCAGCGAGAAGGCCACGGACTTCTTTCCGGCGGCGATGCGGCTGCCGGCGTAGACGTCGAAGAGCGTGCAGCCGACGAGGTACTTGCCGCCGCTGCGCAGGATGCAGTCCTTCAGCTCGCCCACCGGGATCGCGCTGTCGCAGACGACGGCGATATCGCGCGTGACCGCTGGGAAGCGCGGCAGGGGCTTGAAGACCGGGATGCCGCCCTTGCTCTCGAAGAGCGCGTCAAAGCTCAGCTCGGCGCAGTAGAGCTCCGTGTCGACGCCGTAGTTGGCCGCGACATTGGGGTGGATCTGCCCCAGCACGCCGAGGCGGCGCTCCCCCATCCACACCGCGGCGCAGCGGCCGGGGTGATAGGAGGGATTGTCCCGCTCGGCGGTGAAGCGCGCCTCGCCGCTGCCGAGCCCGGCGATGATCTGCTCGACCCAGCCCTTGAGCACGAAGAAGTTCATCTTCGGCCCGTAGGCGCCGAGGGAGAGGAGCTTCGGCTCGTCCGCGAGGCCGTCGGGGCGCTTGCGGTAGATGCGGCCGATTTCGTAGAGGCGGGCCTCTTTGTTGCGGTAGTTGAAGTTGCGGGTCAGGATCTCGAGCATGGAGGGCAGGATGCTGGTGCGCATGATGGAGGTGTCCTCGCCCAGCGGATTGAGGATGCGGAGGCTGTCGCGGCGGGGATCGTCCTTCGGCCAGCCGATCTTGTCATAATAGCTCGGGCTGATGAAGGAATAGGTGATGATCTCATCGAGACCCATGCTGCGGCAGGTCTGGCCCAGCTCGCGCTCGTACTGCTGCACGGGCGTGAGGCCGCCGGCGGTGCTGATGCCGCCGCTGAAGGCCACGGGGATCTCGTTGTAGCCGTAGAAGCGGGCGACCTCCTCGGCAATGTCGGAGTAGTGGGACACGTCGCCGCGCCAGGACGGGACATGGATAACGTCGCCCTCGAGGGTAAAGCCGAGCTTGATGAGAATGTCGCGCATGGTCTGCCCGTCGATGTCGGTGCCGAGCAGGGCGTTGATCTTCTCCGGCTCGAGCCTGACCGTCGTCTCGGGCAGGGGCTGCGGCACGACGTCGATGACACCCTCGACGACCTCGCCCGCGCCCAGCAGCTCGATGAGCTCGCAGGCGCGCTGCACGGCCTTCATCGTGTTCTGCGGATCGAGACCCTTCTCATAGCGGGAGGAGGCGTCGGTGCGCATGCCGAGGGCGGTGGCGGTGCGGCGGACGGAGGGACCGTTGAAGTTGGCGCTCTCAAAGAGCACCATCGCCGTGTCGCCGACGATCTCGCTGTTGGCGCCGCCCATGACGCCGGCCACGCAGATGGGCTTGTTCACGTCGCAGATGCAGAGCATGTTTTCGCTGAGGCTGCGCTCGGCGCCGTCGAGGGTCCGGATGCTCTCCCCCGCTCTGGCGCGGCGGATGTGTACCTCCTGCCCCTCGACGCAGCTGAAGTCGAAGGCGTGCATCGGCTGGCCGTACTCGAGCATGACGTAGTTGGTGATATCGACGATGTTGTTGATCGGGCGCATGCCGGCCGAGCGGATGCGCTCGCGCATCCAGGCCGGGGACGGACCGATCTTCACGTTCTTGACCATGCGCGCGGTGTAGCGCGGGCAGAGATCACTGTCCTCGATGACGATCTTCGTGAGCTCCTTGATGTTGCCGCCGGCCTTCGCCTGCACGACGGGCGTGTGGAGCCTCAGCTCCTTGTCAAAGGTCGCCGCCGCCTCGCGCGCCAGACCGATCACGCACAGGCAGTCCGGGCGGTTGGGGGTGATCTCGAACTCGACGATGTGGTCGTCGAGGCCGAGCAGCGCCGCCACGTCGTCGCCGGGCTGCACGTCCTCGTGCAGGATCAGGATGCCGTCGCGGATGCAGTGCGGGAACTCGCGCTGCTCGGCGTGCAGATCCTCGAGCGTGCAGACCCGGTTTTTCGCCGTGTCATAGGCCACGAGGTCGCCCTCGTGGACGTTCTGGCAGGCGGTCACGGTCTCGGCCTCCGGCTCGAGACGCAGCTTCCAGAGGTTCACGCCGGCGTTTTCCACCGCGCTCACCTTCGCCGCGATTACCTTGCCGAAGATCCTGTCTCCGGCCTGAATGTCGGCGGAGACGGAGGGCTTTTCGGGGTCGATGGGGTGGTAGTCGCCGAGGATCGCCGCGGCCTCGATGGAGGCGTAGGGGAAATCGTGCTCGGTAACGTCCAGCTCCTTGAGGGAGCAGAGCATGCCATTGGAGGGCACGCCGCGCAGCTTGCCCTTTGTGATCTTCACGCCGCCGGGCAGCAGCGCGTTATGCAGCGCCGCGGGCACCAGATCGCCCACATGGACGTTCCAGGCGCCGGTGCAGATCTGCACGGGCTCCTGCGCGCCGACGTCGAGCTGCGCGACCAGCATATGGTCGGAATTCGGGTGCTTTTCCAGCGAGAGGATGCGCCCGACCTTCACGTTCTTCATCCGTTCGCTCAGATCCTCGGTGACCTCCACCTTGGAGCCGGAGACCGTCATCGCCTCGTCAAAGGCCCGGTCGTCGCACTCGCTCAGCGGCAGGTCGACAAATTCATTCAGCCATTTTCTGGATAGTTTCATATTCTTTCGTCCTTCCTTGTAGCCTTCCCCCTCGGGGGAAGGTGGCGCGGAATGCGCCGGATGAGGGGTATTCCCTCTTGTATGCTGTCGGTTCGTCCGACACCTCATTATACTGATATCTAATAGAAATCTCGGAATCTTTCCGGCAGAATTCGTGCCAAACTTCGTTGAAGCCCTTGGCCATATATCTCCATTATGCCCTGCGGTCTTCGCCTCGTCTGGCGCGAATTCTGCTCGGAAATCTTTATCGACCTTTCTATTAGATATCAGTATCAGTCAGCCTGTCGGCTGACAGCCTCCCCATCAAAGGCTTGCCTTTGATTGGATCAGAATTGCTGCAGGAAGCGCTCGTCGTTTTCAAAGATCAGCCGCAGGTCGGTGATCTTGTACTCGCCCATCGCAAGACGCTCCAGACCCATGCCGAAGGCCCAGCCGGAATAGACGTCCGGGTCGATGCCGCAGCCGGAGAGCACCTTCGGGTGCACCATGCCGGCGCCCAGCACCTCGATCCAGCCCTCGCCCTTGCAGGTCGGGCAGCCCTTGCCGCCGCACTTGTGGCACTGGATATCCAGCTCGCAGCTCGGCTCGGTGAAGGGGAAATGATGCGGACGGAAGCGGGTGACGGTGCCCTTGCCGTAGATCTGCTCGACGACGAGGTTCAGCGTGGCCTTGAGATCGGCCATCGTCACGCCCTTATCGACCACGAGGCCCTCGATCTGATGGAACATCGGGCTGTGGGTGGCGTCCACCTCGTCCTTGCGGTAGACGCGGCCCGGCGCCAGCACGCGGATCGGAAGCGAGCGCGTCTCCATCGCGTGGATCTGCATCGGGGAGGTCTGGGTGCGCAGGAGGATCTTGCCGTCCTCGCTGAAATAGAAGGTGTCCGTCCAGTCGCGGGAGGGATGTCCCTCGTCGATATTCAGCTTGTCGAAGTTGTACTCCGCCTTCTCGACCTCCGGGCCGTCCAGGATCTCAAAGCCCATGCCGATGAAGATGTCCTTGATCTGGTCGAGGACGTTGTACATCGGGTGCTTGTGCCCGAGACGGTCGGCTTCGCCCGGCAGGGTGACGTCCAGCGTCTCCTGCTGCAGCTTCAGCTCCAGCATCGCGCGGCTCAGGGTCTCCCGGCGCGCCTCGATGGCGGCCTCAATGTCGCCGCGCAGCTGGTTGGCCAGCTGGCCCATCGCCGGGCGCTCCTCGGCCGAGAGCTTGCCCATCTGGCGGAGAATGCCGGTCAGCTCGCCCTTCTTGCCTAGATAGCGCACGCGCATTTCCTCGAGCGTCTCCATGGACGGAGCCTGAGAGACCGCCTGCAGGGACGCCTCTCTCAGCTTCTGCATCAATTCTTTCATGTTTTCGACTCCCTATTTTGAAAATAAAAAAAAGACTCCCGCCCCACAGCATGGGACGAAAGCCGGACTTCCGCGGTACCACCCAAATTCGCCCCGCAGGGCGCACTTTGTCGGAAAAGATAACGGTTTTCAGCCGCCGGTGATTGGCCGGTGCTCCCGGGCGAACCAAGCGCGCTCTTTCCGCCGGGGCTTGCAGCCGGTGACCCCCGCTCTCTGCTGATGAGCTCGCGCTATTTTCCCGTTCAACGCATGAACAAAAGTACTGTAACACAAAAAGCCGCCGGAATCAAGAGCTATCTTGATCCCGGCCGCGTTTTTGTTTGATTAATATCTTATTTCCGCTGTCTGCAAAGCTAAAAACTAAAAACTAAAAACTACTTCTCCTCCCAGGTGCGCTCGCTGATGATGTAGCGCGGGCGGTGCTTGACCTCCATGTAGATTTTGCCGATGTACTCGCCCAGGATGCCGAGGCAGATGAGCTGCACGCCGGAGACGAAGCAGACGATGCAGGTCGTGCTGGCCCAGCCGGCGACCGTGTGGCCGCTGAGCGCCGCGATCAGCGCCCAGAGGACGCCGACGAAGCTCAGAATCGCTACGAACACGCCGAAGCCCGTGATCAGGTGCAGGGGCTTGACCGACAGGCTCGTGATGCCGTCCACCGCCAGCGCGATCATCTTGCGCAGCGGATAGTGGCTCTCGCCCGCCAGGCGCTCGGCGCGCTTGTAATAGACGCAGCTGCTCTTGAAGCCCACCAGCGGCACGAGGCCGCGCAGGAAGAGGTTGACCTCCTCGAATTTGGCAAACTCCTTGAGCACGCGGGCGCTGATGAGGCGGTAATCGGCGTGGTTGTAGACGACCTCGGCGCCCATCATGGACAGGAACTTATAGAAGCCCTGGGCTGTGGTGCGCTTGAAGAAGGTGTCCGTCTCGCGGCTCTCGCGCACGCCGTACACGACCTCGCTGCCGGAGAGGTACTCGTCCACCATCGCGTCCATGGCGTTGATGTCGTCCTGTCCGTCGCAGTCGATGGAGATCGTGATGTCGCAGCGGTCTTTGGCCTCCATCAGACCCGCCAGCACCGCGTTCTGATGGCCGCGGTTGCGGCTCTGGCTGATGCCGAGATAGTGCTCGTCCGAAGCGGAGAGCTGCGTGATGATGTCCCAGGTTTTGTCCCTGCTGCCGTCGTTGACGAAGAGGACGCGGCTTTCCTCCGCGATCTTCCCGGCCGCGGTCAGCTGCCGGAGCTTTGAGAGGAACTGCGGCGCGGTGATCGGCAGCACCTCCTGCTCGTTGTAGCAGGGAATGACGATGTACAATACGGGCTTCATGGCTGTTCCTCCTTCAGAAAATCGGCCAGTTCTTCCACGGTTTTGAAATACCAGCGGCAGTTGCCGCGCATGAAGCGCTCGATTTGGGGCAGATCGTTCGACCAGCCCACAGCCGCGAAATCGACGCCGCAGGCGCGGGCCATGTCGTAGCCGGGTTTGAGATCGTCGATCATCAGCAGCTCCTCCGGCCGCAGATCAAAGCGGCGCATGATCTCCTCGAGCGGCCAGGGATCGGGCTTGCGCCGTTCGGGCGGCTGCTCCCAGCCGAACACCGCGTCCGGCTCCGGCAGCCCGTTTTCCCGATAGTCGCGCCGGATGTTGAAATCGAAGGAGTGGGACACGACGCACACGAGCCCGCCTTCCGCCTTCTGCCGCTCCATGATCCCGCGGATCCCGGGATAGGCGGCGGGGACGTGCTCGCGGACATAGGCCTGCCAGAAGAGCGTCTCGTCCTCCAGCTCCGCGTCGCTCAAGCCGTAGTCCTCGCGGCACATGGTCAGGAAGCCCGGCTCGAAGTTCCTGAGGAAGTAGTTTTCCAGGCTGCAGCTCAATCCGGGGCGGCGCTGCGCCAGAAAGTCGACAAAGCAGGGGTGGTGGATCGTCGCGGTGCTGTTGACGACGGTGTCGTCATGGTCGAAGACGAGGCATTGGTATCGCATCTGTCTCCCCCGCGGCGATCAGTAGAAGGTCGCCACTTCCTGGGTCGGAGCGGCGCAGGGCGTGGCCTCGATGAAGCTCAGCACCGGGCCCTTCTTGCCGTAGGCGCGGTTGAACTTGAAGCTCAGCTTCGCCGTCAGCATCATCCAGGTCTCGTCCACGATGCTGTCGGCGTTCTTCCACTGGCAGACAAGGCCGGCAAACTGAATGTCGTTGACGCAGCAGGTCATCAGATGGCGGCCGACGACAAAGGTCTCCGCCGGCAGGCGCTTGCGCACCACGGCCTTGCACTTGAAGCGCACGGTCTTGCCCTCGTACTTCGCCGGATCGTCCGACAGGTCGCGGTACCAGAGGGCGTAGTCCTCGTCGGCGATCTCGACGATCGGGGCGTTGAGGTCGAAGGGCAGCGGGTCCTGGATGTCGTCATACTCCACCTGGCCGCCGGCATACTCATAGGCGATATCCGCCCGGCGGGAGGCGCCGCGCACGATCTTGTGCAGCTCCATTTTGTCGATGGCCGCGGAATAGCGGTTGAAAACCACCAGCTCGCAGCTCTTGAGCTTGTCATAGACGAGCTGGCGCATATTGTTGTTGTAGCTGATGAAGCTGCGCGCGTCGGCGAACATGAACTCCTGATAGACGAGCCAGTTCTCCGGCATGGCGTTATAGAGCCGGTCGAGCATCCACATGCCGTTATACTCGACCACCACGCGCTCGGCGTTGACATCATCGAGCCATTTGGCGAGGTTTTCGCCGGTCAGCTCGCTCTCCTCCCGCACGACGCGCAGATACACGCGCTTGTCGGCAAACTGCTCGGGGGCGTATTCCTCCTCGCCCTCCTCGCAGATCAGCAGCAGCGTCCGCTCGCCGTTGCAGAAGCGCTTGTCCTCCAGGGTCTCCTGGATGAATTTGGTCTTGCCGGCCTCAAGAAAGCCGGTGAAGAGATAGACGGGAACGTCTTGTTGTTTACTCAAACCTGAAACAGCTCCTTCAGCGCCTGCTCGTTGATTTTGGACCCGATCACGCAGAAGCGGCCGACAACGCCGGCGCCGCCGCGGCGGATGTCCACCTCGCCGGGCACATAGTCAAAATAGATCCAATCGCCCGCGCCGGAGTCGACCAGACCCTTGGCGCGCAGGATCACGCCAAAGCGCTCCTCGTCCTGCAGCGCGTTCAGGATGGCCTTCAGCTCGTCCTCGGTGAACTTGCGCGGCGTCTCCATGCCCCAGCTGGTGAAGATCTCATCGGCATGGTGGTGATGGTGATGATGGTGCTCGTGCTCCTCGTCCTCATCGTCGTCGTGATGGTGGTGATGGCACTCGCACTCGGGATCGTCGCACTCGTCCTCGTCGTGGTCGTGGTGATGATGGTGGTGCTCATGCTCCTCGTCCTCATCGTCGTCGTGATGGTGGTGATGGCACTCGCACTCCGGATCGTCGCACTCGTCCTCATCATGGTCGTGGTGATGATGGTGGTGCTCATGCTCCAGCTCGTGCAGCTCGCGCTGCAGGACGTTCTCCTCCATGACCTCGCGGATCTGCGCGCCGCTGAGCTGATCCCAGGGGGTGGTGATCAGACGCACGTCCTTGTTGATGCCCTGCAGCAGCTCGACGGCGGCGAGGGTTTTGGCTTCATCGGCGGTATCGGTGCGGCTGAGGACGATCAGATCGGCGCTCGCCACCTGGTCGTTGAAAAACTCGCCGAAGTTGCGCGCGTACATTTTGCACTTGCCCGCGTCCACCACCGTGACCTTCGCGCCGATCTCGGCGCCCTCCACGCGCTCCACCGCGCGGGCCACGTCCGAGAGCTTGCCGACGCCGGAGGGCTCGATGAGGATGCGGTCGGGCGCGTAGTCGCGCATGACCTGCGCCAGCGCCTTGGTAAAGTCGCCCACCAGCGTGCAGCAGATGCAGCCGGAATTCATCTCGGTGATCTGCACGCCCGCGTCCTGCAGAAAGGCGCCGTCCACGGCGATCTCGCCGAACTCGTTTTCAATGAGCACCAGCTTCTCGTCCTTGTAGCCCTCCGCGATCAGCTTGCGGATCAGGGTCGTTTTGCCGGCTCCGAGAAAACCGGAAAAAATATCAATTCTTGTCAAAATACTAGCCTCCTGTTTGATGATTCTTACAAAAGAGTATTATAACACGCAAATCCGCTGTTGACAAGAGTTGCGCCCCCGTTTTCCCGTCATTTCTCCGGATTTGTATTGACGGGAAGCGCCTTCCATGCTATACTATCATGTAATTTTATATATAAAAGGAGTTGTTTATCCGATCATGGATGACGGCAGTCGATTGCCGATGACGCCCTGGATCATCGCAGTCGTTTTATTGCTAATGGCGGCGTATTTCGCCGTGACGGAAACAGCCATCGCCTCTGTTTCCCGCAGCAAAATCAAGGCGAAGGCCGAACGGGGCGATCCCCGGGCCGAAAAAGCGCAGTATGTGCTGGAGCACTTCGACGAGGCGGTAACGACGCTGCTGATCTGCACCAACATCGTGCACATCGCCGCCGCGGCGATCGTCACCGTGGCCGTCACGGCCCGCTGGGGTCTCGGCGCCGTGTCTGTCAGCACGCTCATTACGACCGTCGTCGTGTTCTTCGCCGGGGAAATGCTCCCGAAGAGCATCGCCAAGAGCTACAGCGAACGCTTCACCCTCTCCAACGCCGGAACGCTCCGGCTGCTGATGCGGCTCTTCGCTCCCCTCTCCGCCGCGCTGACCGCCATCGGGCAGGCCGCGGCCGGTCTGACCCGGGGCGACCCGGAGATCAGCGTCACCGAGGATGAGCTCTATGACCTCATCGAGGACATGACCGAGGAGGGCACGCTCGACGAGGAGCGGGGCGACCTGATCTCCTCCGCGCTGCAGTTCGGCGACGTGACCGTGGAGAGCATCCTCACCCCCCGCGTCGACCTCGCCGCGATCGACATCGACGACAGCCCCGAGGAGATCCTCGCGCAGATCAAGGCGCAGAACCACAGCCGCCTGCCCGTCTATGAGGGCAGCATCGACAACATCATCGGCATTCTGCAGATCCGCAAATACATCAAGTCCTACCTGCACCTCGGCAGCGCCATCGACCTGCGTCCGCTGCTGGACGAGGCGCTCTTCATCCATCAGAGCACCAACATCGACGAGCTTTTGCCCATCATGTCGCGCCGCAAGCAGAATCTCGCGGTCATCACCGACAACTACGGCGGCACGCTCGGCATCGTGACGGTGGAGGATATCCTGGAGGAGCTGGTGGGCGAGATCTGGGACGAGGACGACGTGGTCGAGGAGGCCGTGGTCGAGCTCGGCGACGGCAGCTTTGAGGTGGACGCGGACGAATCCGTCAGCGACGTGTTCGAGCAGCTCGGCTTTGAAGACCCCGAGGAGGACGAGGAGCTGGTGAACACCCGCATGGGCGAATGGGCCTATGAGCAGTTTACCGCCATCCCCCGCGTCGGCGACAGCTTCCGTTATCACCGCCTGCAGGTGAGCGTGTCGGAGATGGAGCACAACCGCATCCTCAAGCTGCGGGTGCTGATCCTGCCCGGGGAAGAAGAGGAAGGGGGCGAGAAGGCATGACGACCGCCCTTGTGATCATCGGCATCCTTGTGTGCCTTGCGCTGTCCGCCTTTTTCTCGGCCAGCGAGATGGCCTATTCCTCCTGCAACAGCCTGCGGCTGGAGAATATGCGCGACGACGGCTCGAAGCGGGCCGGGACCGCGCTGAAGATCACCGAGCGCTTCGACGACGCGCTCAGCGCCATTCTGATCGGCAACAACCTCGTCAATATCGCCGCCTCGTCGCTGGCCTCGGTGCTGGTGATCCTGCTGATGGGCTCCGACCGCTATACCTGGGCCGCCACGGCGATCCTGACGCTGCTGGTCATCATCTTCGGCGAGACGATCCCGAAGATCACCGCGAAGAAAAACGCCAACCGCATCGCCCTGCGAAACGCCTATATCATCCGCTCGCTGATGATCGTGCTCTTCCCGCTCGTCTGGCTCGTCGTGCTGCTGGTGCGGCTCATCACCGCCGGCATGAAGCCCGAGGAGGACGAGGACCCCGAGGAGGCCGTCGAGGAGCTGCAGTCGATCATCGAGACCGCCGAGGACGAGGAGGTTCTGGATGAGGATCAGTCGGAGCTCGTGCAGGCCGCCATCGACTTTGCCGATATCTCCGCCTCCGAGGTCATGACCGCGCGCGTGGACGTGCAGGCCATCGACATCGACGACAGCTGGGAGGATATCCTCGCGCAGATCGAGGAGGCGCCCTATTCCCGCCTGCCGGTCTATGAGGACAGCATCGACAACATCATCGGCATCCTCTACCTCAACCACTTCCTCAAGGCCGTCACCGACGACGGCCGCGCCGATATCCGAAAGCTGCTGATGCCTCCCTGCTACGTCTACAAGACGATGAAGCTGCCGGCGGTGCTCAGCCAGCTGCGCAAGGCAAGGCAGCATATGGCGATCGTGGCCGACGAATACGGCGGCATGCTGGGCGTGCTGACGATGGAGGACGTGCTGGAGCAGATCGTCGGCGATATCTGGGACGAGACCGACACCGTGGAGGAGGAGGTCGTGCAGCGGCCCAGCGGCGCCTATGAGCTGGACGGCGACATGGTGATCGACGATTTCCGCGAGCTGCTGGAGATCCCCGAGGAGGACTTTGAGGCCGAGAGCGAGACCGTCGGCGGCTGGACCGTGGAGCAGCACGGGGCCTTTCCCGAGCCCGGCACCGTGTTTCGGACCGGCGATCTGAAGGTGACCGTTCTGGAGATGGACGGGCGGCGGGTCGAGAAGATCCTCGTGGAACGCGAAAAGCCCGCTCCGGAAGCCGAAGCGGACGAAAAGAAAGAATAAAATATCAAACCGGATGTGAAAAAATTTTCACATCCGGTTTTTTTCGGTCAGGATTCCGGCAGCGCCGTGACAAAATAGATGATGTCGCTCATCGGGCGCTCGGTGTCAAAGTCGATGTGGTTGTAGGCGCGGCCGTCGACGTAGATCTCCGCCGTCTGCCCGCCGTCGAGCGTGTAGGCCTTGTCGACGCCCTTGGCCTGGATGTACAGCGCCGTCTGGTTGATGTCCGGGATGTTGGCGTACCAGTCGCCGAAGCCGCAGGTCATCAGCAGATAGTGACAGGGCCCGAGCTGCCCGATCGCGGCGCGGCTGAAATGCCCCAGCACCTCGCCCTGCGGATAGGAATCCGTGTGCGTCGCCTCGCCGTTTTCCACGAGGATCGGGCCGAAGGCAATGCCGAAGACCACGTCGTTGTCCTCGATGAACTGCTGCGCTTCTCCCTCCCCGGCCAGCTCCCCGCGATGGGCAAAGAGCATGTCGCCCGAGGCAGTGAAGAAGCAGGAATCGACCAGCGCGGGATTGTTGCGGTAGAGCTGCCGCTGATAGACCGTGATGCCGAGCTCGCGGTAATCGTAGAAATCGCCGTCGATGGAGGCGATCGCGTTGACGCTGCGGGCAAACTCCGTCTCGACGATGCGCGGGCCGATCCCGTAGCTGTAGCTGCCGCCGGCAAGGGCGCGGCGCAGCTGAGAGCCGTCGGCGATCTTGACCTCGCAGAAGCTCAGGCAGCAGTTGTTGACGATCTCCTTCCAGCAGATGACGAGGATGGTCTTGTCGCAGTAGCAGACCATCTCGCTGCCGGCCATGCGCTCGATGCCGGGATTCCAGCAGAGCTCCTGCCCGTCGAGCAGCACCGCGGCGGAATCCACGATTTCCTGCACGACGGCCGGATCGTCGGTGTGGATGTAGTTTGCCGCGTCGAAGGCCGGGCCGGCGGGCGCGTCCTCGGCGATTTTGTACACCGGGCGCGCGTAGACAAGGCGCTCCCCCGCCTCCGCGAGCACGCGTGCCGTCCAGGCGTCCACGCTCTCGTCGCTCACCTCACCGCTGAGAAGCGACGGCAAGGCGCCGGGATCGGAAAGCCCCCAGCCGCTGCCCGGCTCATAGCGCAGACGCAGCTCGGTCTCCGCCGTCTGCAGACAGTCCCCCCTCTCGAGCGCCGCCGGGAGTGCCTGCTCCCAGGTCTCGCGCAGGAGCTCCGGGCGGTAGGCTTCGCCGCCGTCGGTGAGCACGCTGCGCGGAACCGTCTCCCATTGCTCACGCAGAGAGGCGTCCGTTGTCTGCTCCAGCGCCGCCTGCAGGGCGTTCAGGTCGAGGGCGTGCACCGAGACCGTGACCCGGGTCTCCAGGCCCTCGGCCGCGCTGCTCCCCACGACGTCGACCGCGAGGCTGTCGCGCAGCGCGCCGCAGAGCAGCTGTCCCGGCTCGCTCTCCGCGCCTTCCGCCGGCAGGAGCTTTGCGCCGAGCAGCGCCTCCGCTCCGGCATAGTCCCCGCGCCCGAGCGCGTCGATCAGCGTATGCACCGGGTCGAGGGGATCGCCCACCGGGACAACCGGCGTCGGCGTCGGCTCCGGCTGGGCCAGACCTTCCGGCGGGAGCAGGCAGAGCCCGAGCGCCGCCACGGCGGCGCAGAGGCTCATGACCGCCGCCGCCGTGCGCAGGGCGCGCTCTTTGCTGCTGAGCAGACCGATGACCGCGCTGACCGCCGCCGCGGCCAGGAGCAGCACCGCGAGGCCCAGCCCCGTCTTTGTCGGGGCGCGCAGAGAAAGATCAAACACCATGGGATTCATCCGATACCATCCTATCTACCATTGATACTGTTTTCCAATAAAATGCTTCATTTTATTGGAAAGGCATCGCGTAAAACGCGCTGCCAGTTTTGTGCCTCAGGGCACAAAAC
>ODAJ014737299.1_pt1 | contig 28398 bp, 22 predicted proteins | sample 1539241 | NCBI WGS metagenome assembly ODAJ01 (sample SAMN02144231, study PRJEB22623) | gut metagenome | biome: sheep rumen | host: Ovis aries | place: New Zealand
CAGCCCTTTCCAGAGCGGGAGCGTCTTGCAGACCGCCGCACGGGAGCAGGGCGCGCTGCCCTCCTCGAGGCAGGCTACGGGAGCGATCGTTCCGTCTGCCGACTGCAGGACATCCAAAACGTTGATCTCTTCGGCCGCTCTGGAAAGCCGATAGCCGCCGCCTTTCCCGCGCACGCCTTCTATGAACTGCCCTTTCACCAGATCCTTTACGATGCTCTCCAAATATTTTTCGGAGATCTCCTGCCGATCGGCAGCTTCCTTGAGCGTAATGTATCCCTCGTTCTGGTTCTCAGCCAAATCCACAAGAATTCTCAGTGCATAGCGCCCGCGGGTAGAGATCATCATGTGGTTATCCTCCTGTATGGTTTTTAACCTATTATATCGCGGGGTTTATTGGATTTCAAGATGACGGGCGAGGAAAGGAGGAAGTCCTTACATGCTCTATAGGCCTTCTTTTCCATGAGCTTTCACGCTGCTTGTCCTTTCTTTGACTGTCCCGGTTGCATGCCGGTTCCACCTGATTTCATAGCTTTTTCTATAATGACAGCATTGAAAACCGGGCAATCCTGTGCTATAGTAATCACACCAAGAAGCGTATCACAAACGCACAAAGCATTCCTGTTAATCGTCCAAGCCACTGTAAACAGCCCCAACAATTTGGACCTGTGATAGCCTCTTTGATAGCTTTTTGATAGCAAAAGTCCGTGGACCCCATGGGTTGAGGATAATGGGTATCAAACGGAGCCACGTCAAGTCAAATCTCCTAAACAAAAGCAGTTAAAGTCGGGATTTGCTTGGCGAGTGGGAATAAGACCACGAAACCCGCAAAGCCTTGCGGCGCAAGGCTTTGCGGGTTTTTCTTTTTGGATTTGACCAAAATTTGACCAAAAAATAGTATTAGCTGTTGACATATATTATTGTTATACAGTATTCTGATATTACTAATCAATGTAATTCTTTGAAGGAGAGCGCCTATGTCCGCTGCTGTGATCCGAGCCGATCTTTCCGGGAAGCTATCTTGCATCCTTGACGAGTCAGAAGGTGTAAGCGTAGAGAGTTCTCATCTGTTGCGGGCGTATGCCACGTTTGTCACGTTGGGAGAGCGTTCATCTGAAGAACTCATTAAGGCGTATTATGAGATTGCGACTTCCGGCAGGAATCCCAAAGGTGCGGTTCTTCAAATCTCCCGTCAAGCGAGGCCCGAAGATGTGGAAGACGCGGCTCGCGCTTTTCGACGCTATAGCGTCGAGGAGTTTCTTCGCTTTATCGTCCCTGACCTTGCCGCGAATGCTTCGGAGCTTGTCTCTCTCTGGCAAAGTGAACTGAATTCCAACGTCCTGTTTCTCACTCATGTGATCATCCGGCTGCGGGGTCTGATGTATCCCGGCGATGAAAAAGGCACGAAGACGAACAAGCAGAACTCGTCTCAGGAGGCCGCGGCGCTTCCAAACAATCCTACTCTGGTCAGGCTGTATCAACAATATTGCAAGCAAGTAAGCGACCCGGTTTTCCTTCTTACACAAAAGCAGTTTGACAGTTTCTACCGCTGTATCAACCTCTACCCCATCAGCAGTGAGGAGTTGTACATCAAGCCGATTGGGTATAAGAAAGAGGAACTGGATCAGCTTGTCGAGATTCTGAAGGATCAACTGGAATTGTCCGTCGAACAGCAGTTTGCGCTGTGTTATCAGTTCTTCGTGGAGAACAAGCAGGCGAAATACTATGTGGGCGAAGAGCGACTCTACAGCTTTTTCAAGATCAAGGATGGCACAGAGCGAAAAAGGCTCTTTCAAAAGGCGCTGCAGCACATGGCCAAGATTCCACCGCTGGATACACTGGCGACGCTCTCGGTTCGACGCAGAGCTCCGCGCAGGATGGGAAAAGAGACCACAGAGCTGCATTTTAAACCAAACGACGTCCCTTTGGAGTGCTCTCTGATCTACTCCCTTTTTACAGCCACTGTCGGACCGGCGGATCGTGTGGAGAGCGGGGTGACGATCCTGCTGCCCTCCGTGTTCTTTGTTCGGAAGTGGATGCGAGATCCCATGCTGAGGAAGAAGAAGGTAAGTTTCGTGTTCGAGAATCCGGATGTATGCGGAACGCTGGCCTTTCACTGTCACGATTCCACTTATGGCAGACCTGTTGGGGACAACGTCAGCTTTCTGAGCCTTGCTGATTGGAGCAATCAGATACAGCAGGGCTCAATTGAAATGGAGAAGACGCAGATTCTGGCTTTTTTCTGTGGTGTTCCCATTAATGTTCAGAACAGTATCTATACGCTCCTTTATCGCCCGGGAAAGCACATGGAGCTGTTTCTGATTCTAGGCAGCCATGAATTCGAACAGGCACGCTCACCGTTCTCGGAGGCCCTCAATGATCCGCATTTTCACTTCCGCGCGATCGAGCTTCTCCCACAGGGAATCAACAATAGTGCTTTCCCCCGTAGGAAGATGATTGTCCGTGCCGAGATCACAGATCAACCCGATGCAGAGAAAAGGAAGATCCTGCTGTCGGCCGACACATTGAACACAGATTTGAAGACACAGGCTGTGGCGAGAGATGTTGCTCAGCCTGTGGAGGCTGATCCGGAAAACTTGATAAACCTCTATGCAAGCGTTCGACAGCTATATGAGCAGGAAATTTTATCACGGGATTCCGCAGGAAAGAAACGCTCGCCCGCCTTTTCCTTCCCGTTTACTCCGGACATTACCATCTGGTGCAGCAAGACGTATCCGAAGCATAATCATGGACGCCCTCGGCTGGAAGCCTATTTCTGTGAGGTCACACCGGAAGGGAAAGCGGATCGTGGCTTTATGGATCGTGGTGCTGTGCTGGATGAAACGAAAAAGCGCATTGTCAAGCTCTCTGATTCTGAGATCACATCATGGCTGAACATGACATATCCGTTTTCGTATGTGCGGGAACGAACCTCAGAAAAGAAACAAGAGCTTACGGAATACTATTATTCCATACGCGAGAATGCCATTGAGTATTATACAAAGGCTCTGGCTGGTAAGAACTTGGCCATCAAAACCTTCTGGTATCTATATCCTAATCTGCAGAATCTGTTTCCGGAGCGGGATTATATCATGCTGAACACGATGGTTATGATGACTGAGATCGGCTGGCTGAGGCTGCAGGACGTTCAGAGCGAGGAAGTGGAGGAGATCCTTGAAAACAGCTTTCCCAACGACTCGGAGGGGAGACTGTATCAGAGATTCCAGATCATCAGCAAGGTCATCGACCGGGCAGTTGAGTTGGAATACTGCGACACAAACTCGCTTGCGCAGGTCATTCAGGACGTCAAGAAAAGGGACAGGCTCTTCGCCCAGGTTCGGAGAGCGCTGACAAAGAAGCACTTTACACAGCGGGAGTTGCAGGAGGCGTACCGGATCGCAGCGATCCGACTGCACGAGGGGAAGTTGGAATACATCGGCGTGCTTCTCCGTCTCATGACCGGGCTGAGTGCCAATGTCATCTGCGGACTGAAATGGAAAGATCTGCTGACTATCGAGGACTACGGAATCAAAAAGCTGGTGATTACACGCCAGGCGCTCAACGACGGGAGCACATATAAGGGCTTTGAAAGCCTCGAGGACTATCTGTGCTTCCCGTGCTCGGATGCCCTGTCCCGACACCTAGAGGAAGCGTTTCAACTCACCAAAAAGCTCTACCCGGCGTTTTCGTCTTTTGACGAATGGCCGATCGTTCGGCAGACAGAGGCTGTAAACAAGCGCGGTGGAGGAAAGACGATATTTGCCCCGCGCGAACTAGAATCACTTTGTAGACAGTTGATCATAGAACTGCAGTTGCCTGACTGGATTGTGTCGATTCCCGATCAGGGCGAGGGTACGAAAGAGACGAACCTGAACACATACGGAGGAGATTTCTTCCGGGAAAACTTCCGTTTCTGGACCTTGTCATTTGTGGGGATGACGAATGACGAGACCGCATATCTGATCGGAAACACGCCGGAGACGACGTTTGGCCGATACTACTGCGACTATCTGAATGACGCCTCACAATACTTACTCTATATGAAGTTGCGTCGCATGGATTCCATTTTGGCAGAAAATGAAGATCAGGCCTCCGTCAGAGAGCATACCGTATCCGGGAATATGCAGGAAAGGATTGCAACGGGTTCACAGCCGGCAAGCATACAGCTTCGTGTCAGTTTACCGCCGGAGACCTCAACGCTGGACATGGAAATTGCGAGTACCCATGCGGTTTCTGTGTTCGCGGCTCCGGTAAGCATAAAGGAGGAATCTGTATGACGATCGCACTCGACTTCCCCGGTATTGCCTATGACGGGGAACCGACCTTTGCGGGCCTTCTCCATCGGTATTTCGTAGAACTGGATCCCAAGCGCCGGAACGTTGGCATCTCTCGAAACTGGAGCGACAAAACTACTGCGCGCTGTCGCTACGACTATGAGCGAAGGATTCTTCCAGCACTACACTCGTTTTGCAAGAAAGATATGCCCGCGCACGAGCTTTCGGGAGAGCTGTTTGAACTTGTGCTGCAAAAACTTGCGGATGAACACAACTACAGCGACGGAACCGTAGGGCACTATCGGCATTTGATCCTGCTTGCCTATCAGGCCGGGGTCGAGCACGACCATTTCTCGGATGCACTGATGTGGGAAGATCTGTTCGACACTGAGACCGCCACAGACAAGGAAAAAGAAGCATGGCGCGTCAACACCATGACAAGGTTGAGGAAATCCTTCAGCCCGGGCGAGGAGCAAAAGATCGTTCACTGGTTTCTGAACCTTCGACCGGAAACAGCGACGGGAGAAGAGATCGGACTTCTGCTGATGTTTACGTTGGGTCTGCGAAACAACGAAGCGTGCGGCGCGAATTTCAGCAGTGTCCGCCGTCTGGATTATCATGCCGACACAGCTGTGTTTGATATGCTGCAAAGCACCCGATTGAATTCGTCGGAGCTCAAAAGCGGAGGAAAAACCGGCAATGCCCCACGCACGTTGCTGATGATGGAGCCAATCTACAACTTTATTCAGCAGAGAAAAGCCTATTTATCCCAGATTGTCAAGGATGGGAGGCTTTCTCTACCGGAGAATGTGGAATCCGTTGAAGACCTGCCGTTGGTCTGTAAAAAGCTCTCTTTCGTTCAGCGGGCAGGCTCGAACGATCTGGCTGTAGCGGGAAAGGCTTTGTTTACTCAAATCGGTATCGATAAGAGCGAACTGTCCGTGTTGTATCAGATTCTGTGCTCTTCGGAAGTGCAGCGGATGCAAATCGAGGAAAAGGAGCCGACGACTTATCTGTTTCGCAGAAACTGCGCGACACATCTGTATCAGCTTGGCTTTGCTCCTTCGGAAATCCAATATTGGATGGGACATGAGATTGAAGACCCCTTTACAAAACGCACTTTCTTTGCGGATCCCGACCAGATTTACGCGATGAAAGAGAAATGGTCACGGCATCCTGTTTTGGCCTTGCTATGCAACCAAGTAGACTCTGAAGTGAAGCGCGATACGCTCCCGATTCGGATTGAAGAGGCAGAGCGTGTCAGGCTACAATTGGCTACTGGCGGAGAAAGCGAAATGCTCGTCCGTGTGGATGTACCTGAGCCGCAGTCTGAACTAACCCTGTCTGTAAGCTGCGATGCTTCCGACATGACGGCGAGATGCCAGCTTGTGCCCCGAAAAGCGGAGTATCCACGGTCAGCTTCAATAGCGGAGACGGTTAGGCAAGTTTACAAAATGGTGAAAAAGTGACGGAATATTAAGAGAAATTAAGAAGATTTCCCTTTTGTTCTGTGCTAAAATCAATAGGAGGAAGTGAAATCTCATGGCAGATCGTGCCTTTTTAGTTGATAGCATGGAAAACGAAACATTAGTTATGGCGAGAGATTTGACTGAGGAAGATCGGAAAAATCGGTTTTTGTGCGCAGGGAAAAATCTGCGCAGACCAAACAGCAACGAAATCTGCAGAACAGAACTGACGCTCTTCATTTGTGCAGAGAAAGAGAATTATTTCTCGGCAGCAGGCGGGATAGATCACATGAAGGGCTGTGAATACTGCGAAAAGGCGGAAAACAAGAAGGACAAGATTATCCAAGTATTAAGCCGTTCTTGCCTTGATAAATCTGATGCGGATATTCTGGCCAAGTTGCAGGGCGCAAAAACGCGTCGACGCGATGATACTACTCACAAGCAGACAAATGGAACATCCGAATCAAAGGCTCTGAATGAGGGTAACGAGACGAAGGATGACGAGGATGTTGATGTGAAGCGGACTCAGCGCCTGCCCAAGCATGCTGATGAACTGTATGCGCTCCTGACGGATTATTTGACGGAGGATGTTTTCGCGCGAAAACCGGTTTCCGAGTGGATCGTAGATAAGCGAACCTTTGCGCAATACTATTCTGGCGGATTGAAAGACGGACAGATTGCACTTGTTGTCCTTGGTAAAATGAGCTCGTCTCGGACCCCGGAAGAGCTCAACGCTTACAATGACCAATACTATATCTTCCCAAGTTCCGGCATTGACTGGCGGGAGAAGATATTCTTTCTTCTGCCTAAGGACAAGTTCCTACTAAAGCGTGTCATCTACGACCAGCAGATCAAACAGTTTGCGGCACTGGCGGCTTGGCACCGCGCGAGAACGAAAGTCCGCGCCTATTATTGCGACGCTGCGTTGAGCGAGAAGCAGATTACTTTTGAGCCGAATGCTCAAGCGGATCGTACATGATAAAAAGCTCGCCTGTCAGAAACGAACAAAAAACCTTCGCAAAATAATGAGCCGCGAGCAGAGAGAATACTCTCATTGCTCGCGGCTTTCTTCTTGATCTGGAACATACTCGACGATATCGCCCAGCCCACAGTGGAAAAACTTACAGAGATTACCCAGATGCTCCATGGAGACAGGCTCTTTGCGGCCCATCTTGGCGATTGCTGTAGTATTTAGCCCGGCCAGCTTGATTAGTTCTGAGCGCTTTATATTCTTTTTTATCAACATGATCCAAAGGGGGTCATATGACCAGGACATTGTAATCTCATCTCCACGTTAATTATTCCGAACTTCTTGTGGTTAATATAGCCTGACTTCTTTAAAAAGTCAAGAATTAATGCTGATTTAGTAGCAAACCGCTATTTAGGAAATTTGATCTCTAAATATTAGAGAAAATCTCTTGACAATTGAGGGCCGGCTTGCTATAATGACATTAGAAAAACAAAATACGGCAGCACGAGGGAGCGCCAACTCCCCCGTGCCTGCGCAGGTGATACAGGCACCTACACAACGACATTCGTCGCACCGCAGAATCAGTATACCCGTTTTTAAGCCAACGTGCAAGGGGAACTTTCTGAGGAGCTGGTTTGCCGTCCGCGGAACAGAGGAACGCACCGTGTGGAGCCATCAGGCCTGCACGGTGTTTTGTTTTCCAATACATACGGGAGGTTTTCTGGAAATGGAAAACAAGAAAAAGTTCCTTAGAGCGGAGGACGTATCGGAAGTCCTCGAAGTGTCCGTTCCCATGGCTTATAAGATCATCCGACGCCTTAACGATGAGCTGAATACCATGGGATACATTACCGTATCCGGACGGGTGAGCCGCAGCTTCTTTGAATCGAAGTTCTACGGCACGCTCAGCGCATAAGGAGGTGTTTGAATGCCTGCTTATAAAGATCCGGAAAAGAACACCTGGTATGTAAAGTTCCAATATAAGGACTGGACCGGACAGGCCAAGTGGGTTACCAAGCGCGGGTTCAAGGGCAAGCGTGAAGCGCTCAAGTGGGAGACCTCATTCAAGGAGCGCCTTTCCGGGAGCACGGATATGAGCTTTGCGGACTTCATCTCCGTCTATAAAAGCAATCGTAGCCCGCGCATTAAGGAGAGTACTCTGCAGACGAAGGAGAACATCCTTGACACGAAGATCCTTCCCTTCTTTGGCGAAAAGAGGCTCTGTGATATCTCGTCCACGGACGTGATCCAGTGGCAGAATGAATTGCTCAAGTACCGTGATCCGAAGACGAAAAAGCCCTATTCCGCTTCTTACCTCAAGACGGTTCATAACCAGCTGAGCGCTATTTTCAATCACGCGGTTCGTTTTTATGGGCTGAAGGAGAACCCTGCCCGTACGGCGGGAAACATGGGATCGGATAAAGACATCCAGATGAACTTCTGGACGAAAGATGAATATCTGCGCTTCTCGGAAACGACGATGGAAACGCCGCTTGCTTATTACTGTTTTGAGGTCCTGTACTGGTGTGGGCTTCGGGAGGGCGAACTGCTGGCTCTGACGCCGGCAGATGTGGATCTGGAAGCGGGAACGATTCGTATCAATAAGACATTTCAGCATTTGAAAGGTAAGGACATCGTCACGAAACCCAAGACGCCGAACAGCAATCGGACGATCCATATGCCGGATTTTCTCCGGCTTGAACTGAAGGATTACATGAACATGTGTTACGGCCTTATGCCGGACGATCGACTTTTTCCGGTATCGAAGAATTACCTCACGTGTCAGATGGCGAAAGGCTGTAAGAAGGCAGGGGTGAAGAAAATCCGCATTCACGATCTGCGCCACTCTCATGTCTCGCTGCTGATCGACCTCGGCTATTCCGCCGTGGCGATCGCAGAGCGGGTCGGGCATCAGAGCATTGATATCACCTATCGCTATGCCCATCTGTTCCCGACGGTGCAGTCCTCTATGGCAGAAAAGCTGAACGATATCCGGGAGGGCGAGCATGTCGGCTAAAAATCGAGACAGACAGCAGCGCTGGCGCTGTGTAACCGTGGGTTTTCGCATGTCAAAGGAGGAGAGCGATCAGCTGAACCGGCTGGTCGCCCTCTCTGGTATGACCAAACAGGATTACATCATTGATCGTCTGCTGAACCGGGCGGTTGTCGTAGTAGGAAATCCGCGCGTACATAAGGCCTTGAAGGATCAAATGACAGATATCCTTCAGGAACTCGAGCGGATTACAACGGCATCGGAAATGGCGCCGGATCTTTGTGAGCTCATTCAATTCGTCAGTACGATTTATTCCGAGATGGAACATGAAGGCAATCATTGAGATGAGCTGGCCTTCCAGTCTGATTAGTAGAAAGGAAGAATACAAATGGACAACAGAAAACAGATACCGCCTGTGACGGTCGCGCGCTATCTGCGCAATCACAAGGGGCTGAGTATGGATTCCGTAGCAAATGAGCTCGGCCTGTCTTTCCAAACCTTGTTCAACGCAGAGCAAGGAGGCCAGACAAACTTGAATAGCCTTCGCAAGCTGGCAAGCTTCTATCACGTTACGCTCGACTGCCTTGCACGAAACGATCTTGCCGCTGCAGCCACACAGCTCTTCAGCCCCGCCATCCACGGCGGAAGAATGAAGGCCCTGCTGCGTGAAAAACAGAAGATGTTTGACGAGATCGGAGATCGCGGCGAGCGCCTCGTGATCAAGCGGGAACGCGCCCGTCTCGCAGGGACGCCCTTCGCCATGGCCGTGAACGGCAACGTCTCTGAGGATGTGACAGCGGGGTTTGACGCACTTAGCTTTGACGAATGCGGAAAACCCATCTACATCGAGGCCAAGACTACAGTCGGCGGCGAGGACACGCCGTTTTACATGAGCCGCCGGGAGTTGGAGTTCCTCCGCAACTGCTACGAGCGCGGCGACAACTACCAGCTTCACCGTCTCTATGATCTGAATGAGGCAGATCATTGCGGCACGAAGATTCTCACCGCCGCTGAACTCCTTCACGAGTACGAATTCATCCCGGTTTCCTACTTGGTAAGGAGGTGCGCGATATGACAGGTGTGGAATACTTCCGCAACAAAGCGAAACTGACCCGCAAAGTATTGGCAGAGCTGTCAGGCGTCACCGCGGCCACTCTTGCGAACTACGAGAGGAAAGGAATCCCCGAAGGCGCCTACGTATCGGCGCTGCTTCCGGTGGCTGAAGCGCTTGGCGTAACACTGGATGAGCTGCTGGAGGACTACGACGGGCGAAGCCTGTCGACCCGGGACCGTTCTGCCCGGGCAAGCTATATCCGCAGCCCCCGAAATGTCGTCGACAACTATCGAATCCGCAACAACCTCCGTTTCCAGGAGCTGGCTGAGCGGATCGGCCTCGCCGATCGCGAATCCGCTCGCACGGCCTGCAAGCGTGAGACGGCAAGAGGTGTGCATGTCAAGCGGCTCGCGAACTACGAACGAATCAGCACGGAAGAGTTCCTGAGGCGCTATTTGCCCGAAGGCGGAAGCAGGGAGGACTGAACAGATGGAGTTCACGTATCGTAATATTACTTTTCGCAACGCAGACGGAAGTTTTGAAACGATCCCGATTCCCACCATTCCGATTCCGGAGGGCTTCTACGACAAGGCCCGGGCGGAGCGGCTCAAGGAGCACGACCCGGTGGGATATGTGGAATATATGCGCGAGGTCGATGAGGCCTTTATAGCAACATATTTCGGAGGCTGATCTGATGAAGGTTTTGGAAGATCTGTGGTGTGGGGTGATCCGCCCCTGTGAAAGGACGGTCAGGCCCAACAGCGAGTATGCACGCCTGCAGTCGGCGATGGAAAAGGAGCATGACCGGTTTTGGTCCATGTTGACGCCTGAGGCCAAGGAGGCCTACAACGAATTTTGTAAGACCAACATCGAACTCATGGCGATCTCGGACGCGGATTGCTTTGCCAAGGGTTTCCGCTTGGGCATCCAGTTCTTGCTGGCAGCGATTATCGAGGATAACTCCCAGCTCCCGGCGTTGGAGGGTGATTAGTTACAGTGGAATACAGCTCTCTCGGAATTGATATGAAAAAGACCGGGCAGAAAACCGCGGAGGAATCCCAAAGCAGTTATTTATTCAACATCCCACAAATCCACACAGATTGAGGAAATAGAGGCTGATAGGATCGGTGAAGACCACACATGTTCCTGACAGCCTCTATTCCGTTGAGCAAACAAATTCGCAACGAGAGCGAATTGCATTTCAAACGGAACGTTTTTTGTTGACAGCGACGGGTTGCCATTATATAATCCAATTATCCTCGATTTATTATGGAGGTCTGTTATGAACCGCAAGCCCTATTCTTCTGCAATAAAGAAGACGCCGTTCAAATACACGATCGCAAAAAAAATGGCCAAGCTCATGCTGGATGGGCTTGACCGCGTCGAAGTGTATAATGAATGCTTCAATAAGAATTATATTGAGATAGAATCCGCGGAACGCAGGCGCGAGATCACCAACGTCCTTTACGTCCGTCTTTCTGTACTCGATTCTTTCCTCCTTTCTCAGTTTTACAGCGGCGACGTCGCCACTTCAAAATTCATACTTGCCTATTCTATCGCCAAAACAGATACGCTGTTTTTCGATTTCCTCGCCGAGGTATATCGTGAGGCCCTGCTTGGCGATAAGCATTATCTCTCCATGGACGATTTCGATAACTTCTTTGCTACGAAAAAGCAAAGTGACCTGATCGTAGCCCAATGGGGAGATTTTACATTGCAGTGTCTGACAAAAGGGTATCGCAACATTCTGGTCGATTCCGGCCTGGGCTCCCGCGATCGTCGCACGATCCGCGTTGAGCGGACGATGATCCATCCCGCAGTCGAGGAGCACATCGCTGAAATTGGAGATAAAGAGTATCTTCAGATCATGCTGGGGAGGTGAGCGGAATGGCAGAAAGATCAATTCAAGAGCGCTTCTTTGAGCTGGAAGACCGAATGGCAAGCGTGGAGTCCCTGACCCAATATGGCACAGCGAATGATCTGAAATTCTATATTTTCGACTACAACCCGAAAGATGAGCTTCTGATACGGGCCGAGGTAAAAAAGCTCTTATCCAAAAACCCGGATATTACAGAGTTTGATCTCTATGAGATGATGTTGTCGATCATAGAGGATGAGGGATACATGGAAGACGTCCTGCGCATGGAGAAGGATTATGACAAGGACCTTCTGCTGAGGGAGATTTTTCAGCCGCTTCTCTCCGTGGAGGAAGAGGAGAACGCCTTCCTCGATAAATTCAAATTCGGCGTTTCAGATGACGGTCGCCATATCGTGCTGATCACCGGTGTCGGGAAAGCCTTCCCCATCATTCGCTGCCATACGATTCTCAACAATCTGCACAGCATATTCCGACGGAACCCGGTGGTAATGATGTACCCCGGCAGATACGAGTTGAAAAATGCGCAGACGCTACGGCTTTTTGAGCGTCTGGATGACGATAACTATTACAGAGCGTTTCCCCTGGTAGAAAGGAGAGCGGCCAAATGATCATCAGAGATATATTCAAGAAAGACATTGCCCGCCCCATTCAGGGCGTCGTTACTATCGGCAATGAAGATGAAGAACAGAAGTGGCAGGAGCTGGAAGAGTATGTCTGCACGGAAGAGATCACGAAATGCTTCCGCACGTTCTTCCGCCGCTACCGGGAGTCTATCGTCACCCCGACCGAAAAGATGGGTGTATGGATCACCGGCTTCTTTGGCTCCGGTAAATCTCACTTTCTGAAGATCCTGGGCTATATCCTGGAGAACGAGGAAGTTGCCGGTGTGCGCGCATCCGAGTATTTCAAGGATAAGATCGACGATGAGATGATCCTGGCCGATATTCGGCAGAGCGCAAAGGCCAACAATAAGGTCGTCCTGTTCAACATAGACAGCAAGGCGAAATCTGATTCCAAGTCCAAGACACAGGCAATCATGGATATCATGCTCCGCGCCTTCAACGAGTCGGTGGGCTATTGCGGTTCCAACCCCTGGGTGGCGGACATGGAGCGCACCCTGGATGAAGAGGGCCTCCTGGAGGCGTTCATTGAGAAATTTGAGGAGTATTCCAGGCGCAATTGGACCCAGACCCGTGCCAAGGCTCTGCTGAACCGGGACTATATCGTTCGTGCGCTTGTGGCCGTTCGCGGCATGTCCGAGGAGAGCGCAAAAGCCTTTGTCGATGATCAGACCCGTAACTACACCAACACGACCGAGGATTTTGCCCGGATCGTTGACCGCTATTGCCGGGAGCACAAATGCCGCGTGATCTTCCTCATGGACGAGGTTGGCCAGTTTATCGGTGACAACACGCAGCTGATGCTCAATCTCCAGACCTGTGTGGAAGATCTGGGCAAATTCTGCCGTGGCAAAGCCTGGGTCGTCATCACCTCCCAGCAGGAACTGAAGGCCATGATCGACAGCACCAAGGACAAGCAGCAGGACTTCTCCAAGATCCAGGGCCGTTTCAATACGCGTCTTCTGCTTAGCGGTGCGAATGCCGATGAGGTGATCAAAAAGCGTATTTTGGAAAAGAAGGACACGGCGTCCACCCCGCTCCGGTCCTTGTATGACGCCAACAGCAGCAAGCTGTCCAATCTGATCCTGTTCCAGGGGAAGCCTACCTGGTCCGGTTATAAGGATGCCGACGAATTCCGGGATGTCTACCCCTTTGTCTCCTACCAGTTTGAGCTGCTGCAGAAGGTGTTTGAATCCATCCGCGAACATGGCATGAGTGAAGGCAAGCACCTGTCCCAGAACGAGCGCTCTTTGCTGGACGCATTCCAGACCTCCGCGAAAAACTGCGCGGAGCGGGAATCCGGACTGCTCGTTCCCTTCGACAGCTTTTTCCGTACCGTAGACGAGTTTATCGACTACGATATCAAGACCGTGTTTACCAACGCGGCAGCCCGGCCCAATATCACGGAGTTTGATATTCGCGTGCTGCGCATCCTGTTTATGATCAAGCACGTCAAAGAAATGCCCTCGACCATCGACCGCCTGGCGACACTGATGGTGGAGAACATCAACGAGGATAAGGCCGCGCTGAAGGAGCGGATCTATGACTCTCTCGCCCGCCTGGAAGAGGAGACACTGATTCAGAAGAACGGCGAAGAGTACGACTTCCTGACCAATGCCGAGCAGGATGTGAACCGGCAGATCAACAACTCCGGTTATAACGAGGGCGAGATCCAGCGCACGATCCTGGACATCATTTTTGACCAGGTGCTGGAGAACAGTAAGTTCCGGTATGAGGGCCGCTATGACTTTGGCCTGAACCGTTTTGTGGACGGTGAATCCAAGGGCTCTTTCAGCCAGGAGAATATCACGCTCCGCTTCTCCACGCAGTTTTCCGGGACGAAATCCCCGTCTGACTTCCAGGCGGAATCCGTCCGGGATAACGCGATCATTGTGGATCTGAGCGAGGGCGGCTTCGTGGATGAGCTGATCCGCGCCAACAAGATCGCCACCTTCCGCCGCAACAACAGCGCCACCATGAGCGCTTCGCTGACGGAGATCATGGGCAAGAAGAGCGCCGAACAGTCCGATCGTGTCAAGCGCGCCGAGGATCTGATCCGCGTGGCCCTGCGCACAGCGCCGATCTATCTGGCAGGGTCTCTGTTGGATATCAAGCAGAAAGACGGCAAGGACCGTCTGCTGGATGCGCTGAAAGAGATGGTTCGCCGGGACTACTTCAAGCTGGGGCTTGTCTGCGAATATTATCCTGATCAAAAAACTATTATTTTTAGGCTGAACGAGAACAACTTAAGCCTCTTTGACATTAACAGCGATCCAAACAAAGGCGCCTATGCCGAGATCCTGGACAAGGTCCGGGACGACAAGCGCGTCATGCGCCGCACCACGGTAAAGACCCTGCTGGATTTCTTTACAAAAAAGCCGTTTGGGTGGAAGGATCTTGATATTCTTGGAATGATCGGAATCCTTTGGAAGAATAACGCCCTGCAGATCCTGATCCACGACAACCTGGTCGATGAGAAGAACAACACTTTCAAAAATGACCTTGCCCGCAAGTCCAATGTGGATACCATGGTGGTTCGCCCGAAGGAGATCATCGACGAACAGCTTCTCTACCAGGTCAAGCGCATCATGCACGATACCTATGGGGAGAACTATCCGCTGGAGGAAGCGGCGCTCAAGGGCGGCGTTGTTTCCTTCTTCCAGAAAAAACTGGACTTCCTCACCGGTCTGCGCAGCGAATACGGCTCGGATTATGCCGGGGCCAAGGTCGCAGCGGAGATCGCTCAGGACTTCACCGCTATTCTCCGCTCCACCGACACCGTAACCATTTTCAACGAGATCGTTGCCCGCAAGGACAGTCTCGATGATCGGGCGGAGACCCTGGAGCAGCTGGAGAGCTTTTATAAAAAAGGCAGCCATCAGCAGAAAAACTATCAGGACGCCACGGCGATCATCGACTGGTACAATGAAAACGCCCTGCTGCAGGATCTGAGTCCTCTGCAGGAGGTCATCGACTCCATGCACGCCATCGTCTCCATGGACATGCCGTTCAAGAAGATGAGCCAGCTGGGCGATCTGGTATTCAAGGCCGGAGAGATCCGGGATCGGATCCGGCAGGAGAAATATGAACATACCAAGGGCAGGCTAGAGACAGACCTTTCCACGATCCGGAGAGAACTGGGCGAGGCGCTCTCCGCCAACTTTACCGATGAGCAGAAGAGCCGCATCCGGGACAAAGCCGATGAGATCGCCGCCCAGTATGATAGCTGGTTCGGCGCCCTGTCCAAGGCCACGACCAACATGGACTCTTACCTCACGGCCAGCGGCAATTCTGTCAGCAGTTTCCGCCGCTTTATCGGCCAGGTCATGGCTGAAGGCGGCAGCAAGTCTGTCCGTTCCAAGCGCGTCAGCATCATCAACCTGGTGCCGGTGGCCAACAAGAAGGTGACAAGTGCGGCGGATGTGGACAAGGTGCTGGACGCGATCCGTACCCGCCTGCTGGCCGAGCTGAAGGACAACGACGAACTGAATCTCGATTAAAGGAGATACCGCGATGGAAAAGCGCGTTTTACAGACCTATTCCATCTGGGCAAAGGAGAACCTGGAAAACCAGATCGAAGTCTCCCTCAAGGCTCTGGGCATCAACGGCGATAAAGAGATCCGCAGCGCCCGGCGCGTCGGAGATTTTACCATCATCGACGGGGACGCCAACTCTTACCCCGCCGAGCTGCTGCACAAGCGCAGCCAGATCGTCACGCTGGTGCAGGAGAAGGGTTACAAGAACGTGATCGAGGAGTTTGCTTATACCTGGTTCAACCGCTTTGTGGCCCTGCGCTTTATGGAAGTGCATGACTTTCTGCCCCACGGTTTCCGGGTACTTTCCAACCGCAGCGGCGGCGTGGAGCCGGAGATCCTGAAAAATCTCAGTCTGGTGCAGCACGAGCTGCGGCTGGATCCGAAGGTCTGTGAACCGCTGAAAGCCCAGGGGAAGACCGAGGAGTTATACCGATACGTCCTTCTCCGGCAGTGCGCGGCGCTGGCGGATATCCTCCCCATGCTCTTTGCCCGGGAGAACGACTATCTGGAGCTGCTACTGCCCAAGTCTCTCCTCATCGGCGACACGGTGATCACCCGGCTGCGGGAAATCCCGGAGGACGCCTTTCTTGAGGACGTGGAGATCATCGGCTGGCTGTATCAGTTCTATATCTCCGCAAAGAAAGACGCGGTCAACAAGGAAAAGAAGACCATCACCAAGGACACCCTGCCTGCGGTGACGCAGCTTTTCACGCCCAAATGGATCGTCCGCTACATGGCGGAAAACTCTGTGGGCCGCATCTGGCTGGAGAGCTATCCCGCCTCCCCGCTGCGGATCGACATGCCCTACTATGTGGACGAAGCGGAGCAGACCGAGGACGTGCAGCGGCAACTGGAGGCCATCCGCTACCGGAACGTGGATCCCAAGGATCTGCGCGTCATCGACCCCTGCTGCGGCTCCGGTCATATTCTGGTCTATGTCTTCGACCTGCTCTGGCAGATGTATGACGAGAAGGGCTATGCCCGGCGGGAGATCCCCACGCTCATTCTGAAAAACAATCTGGTGGGTCTGGATGTGGATAAGCGCGCCGCCCAGCTGGCCTCCTTTGCCCTGGTCATGAAAGCCCGCAGCGCCAACAACCGCTTTTTCAACGGGGACTATTACACTGCGCCCCAGGTACATGAGCTGCGGGATTCCCACTTCCTGGAGCGGATCGGCTATCGGCAGCAGATGGCGGAGCTTTCCGTCTTCACCGAGGAGGAACTGCGCGCGGTCACAAAACTGGTGGACACCTTCCGTTACGGGAAGACCATCGGATCCCTGATCAAGGTCCCGGCCATCGACTTTGCCGCCGCGGAGAGGGTCTTAGAGAAACTGGAAAATGAGGTAGTGGCCACCACCTTCAACACCGAATTCCTGGAGAATGGCACGCCCCTGCTGAAAGCTCTGTTGACTCAGGCCCGGGCCATGTCCGCCAAGTATGACGTGATGATCACGAACCCTCCCTATCTCGGCACTTCTGCCATGGAACCGGCGGTAAAGGACTATGCGGTAAAGAATTACCCCAACAGCAAGGCGGACTTGTTCGCCATGTTTATGGAAACGGGATTCGTAAGGCCGTATGGGTTTACAGCCATGATCAATATGCATAGTTGGATGTTTCTGCCAAGCTTTGAGAGATTACGTAAGTGTTTGCTTGCTTCGAGAAGCTTTTTGTCAATGGTTCATCTTGGCGCGCGTGCTTTTGAAAGCATTGCTGGTGAAATTGTTCAAACGACAATGTTTGTTTTCAGAAACACGCAGGAGCATAACAAGACAGTTTTTGTTCGACTAATTGATGTTACTAGTAAAGAATCTGTTTTTCGTTCAGGGCTAAACAGGATTTCTTATTACACCTCTGATTTCAACAGAATACCCGGGTCTCCTTTCATTTATTGGCTTCCTGAAAACCTTGTTAGGTCTTTTGAGATTGATACTATAGGCAAATATGCTATTTCCGATGGGCAAACGAAAACGGGTAATAACGACAAGTATTTGCGACTGCTTTGGGAAGTTGACGCCACACTTGTTGGAAAACATAAAAAATGGGTACTTCACGCAAAGGGTGGTCCGTATAGAAGGTGGTATGGGAACGTTGATACCCTAATCGACTGGTCATTATCTGCGAGAAATCACTATAGAAGTGACCATGTTGCTCGTATAGCGCCAGAATACATTTGGTTTAGGGAAGGTATTTGTTGGAATCTAATCACAAGCAGTGAAAGGTTTGCTGCGCGTATTCTTACCAGTGATTCAACGTTTAATCTTGCGGCTCCATCCATTTTTTTCAACGATTCTGAAATAACGAAATATGTATTAGGCCTTCTTAACACTGTGGTATCGGAGCGAATAATACGAGCTCTCAACCCAACACTAAATACAAATGTTGGGGATATTATGAACGAACCTTTATTATATGCGAACGAAGAGATCACTGGTCGAGTTAAATGGATTGTTGCAGACTGTATTAGCCTTTGCAAGATCGACTGGGATGCATTTGAAACGTCATGGGATTTTCAACGACATTCTCTTATTCGGCCAACCCCTTATGTTTCAGATGTATATTCTGCATGGGAAGTAGAATGCCGGAAGCGCTTCCAGCAGCTCAAGGCCAATGAAGAAGAGCTCAACCGCATCTTTATCGACATCTACGGCCTTCAGGATGAGCTGACGCCGGAGGTCAAAGATGAGGATGTGACCGTACGTCTGGCGGACAGGGAGCGGGATATCAAGAGCCTGATCTCCTATCTGGTTGGCCTCATCATGGGGCGCTATTCGCTGGACGTGGAAGGCCTTGCCTATGCCGGTGGCGAATGGGACGCCTCCAAATACCGCAGCTATCAGCCGGACGACGATGGCATCGTGCCCATCTATTCCGGACTTGGCATGGAGGACGGCCTGACCGCCCGTGTGATCCGTCTCATCAAGCTGATCTACGGCGAGGACAGCTACCGCCAGAACATCGACTTTATTGCCGATGCCCTGGGTAAAAAGAGCAGCGAATCCTCCGAGGAGACCCTCAACCGCTATCTGAATGAGGGCTTCTATGCCGACCATCTGAAGATCTACCAGAAGCGCCCGATCTACTGGCTCTTCTCCAGCGGTAAGCACAGCGGCTTCAAGAGCCTGATCTACATGCACCGCTACAATGCCGACACCCTGGCCCGCATCAACGGCAAGTATTTCCTGCCTGAGTCCACCCGCCTGAAAAACGAGCTGGACGAGCTCCTGCTGCGCATCAGCCGCGCCGAGGGCCGCGACCGGGTCCGTCTGGAAAAAGAGCGCCAGAAGCTGGCCGCCGCCTACGGCGAAGCGCTAGAATACGGCCAGGTCCTCGACCACATGGCCAACAAGTACATCGCCATCGACCTGGACGACGGCGTCAAAGTCAACTACGCCAAATTCCAGGGCGTCGAACTGGTCACCGACTCCGGCACGAAGGTGAAAAAAGACCTGCTGTCCCTGATCAAGTAAACGATGCCTTTAGCCATATCATAAGGGAGATATAAAACTATGGAAGAAATCGTTCCGAGCAACGGTCAAGTGCCGGCAGAGAAAAGGCCGGAAGATCTTTCCCCGTTTGATCCCGAATATCCGGTTGTCCTTCTGTCGCAGAGCCTGCAAAGGCGAATGGATCAAGCGCAGCGTGCAGCAGAACGCGTTTACAACGCGGCAATGAAAAATGCGCCTGTTGCCGCCCAGCTTCAGCAGGCAACAAAGAAAGGCTTCCGGCTGGTCGTTGATGCAACTGACAGCACCCTGGAAGCAATAGACAGTGGAAAAATCAAGCTGACCGTTGAAAAAGGCGGAAAAACATTCGCGCAGATTAAGAACGGGAACAAGTATGGCGAAAAGCTTCCGATAAAGCGTGAAACCTTTGCCCGCGGGATCGATCCAGTCCAGATGGCAAATGCGATGCAGATGCGGGCCATTCAGGAGCAGATGCAGGAGATTTCCTGTCAAATCGAGTCTATCGACCATAGCGTTCGAGAAGTGGTCCAAGGCCAGCAGAACGACCGGATTGCCCTGTACTACAGTGGGGTAGCTTTGTATCTGGAAGCCTGCAAGGTCAATGATCAGGAAATGAGAAAATCTCTGATTGCGCAAGCTCTGCGAGGGCTGTCAGAGTCGACTTTCCAACTGACCTTGAAGATTCAGGACGACATCAAGTTCCTCAGCGGCAAGAAGTACGATAGCGACAGAAAGAATCGGGTAAAAGCAATAAACGAGCGCATGCAGAGCATCGAACAATCATTTTCATTTATCCATCAGGCGTCAATGCTCCGTGCTGCCATCTACTGCAAAGAGGGGGAATTACAGGCCATGTCTTCCGTGCTTTCGGAATACTCCCATTTCATAGGCGGAACCATAGCGCCAAACGCTCAATTACTGGCAGAGTGCGATAAAAACGACAGCGGTACGGAAAGGGGAACATGGAAGTCCCGGAAGAACCTTGAACTCGATGTAACAGAATTGGTAAAACGGCTGGATGCGCCGAGAAAGACCTTGTATCTCTCCATGGCGCGGGAGGCGGAGGAAGAAAATGAAACTGATTAAAGGCTGCCAAAACGAGGACTGCAAAGCGTTTCATAAGATTAAGTATAAACACGGCGAGGAAACCTGTCCCGAATGCGGAGAGTCGCTTGTGCATATCTGCAAGGATTGTTATACGCCGATCTCTGACGAATCAAAGCAGTACTGTGCGTTATGCGAAGCTAAACACGCGGACAGGCGGGACAAGGTCTGGGGTGGAGTAAAGAAATACGGCGGTATCGTTGCGACTATTGGTATTGGGCGTTTCCTTTGGGACAAGACGGGCTTTGATCCCAAGAAAATCATAAAACGATAGCTACACCAAGCCGCCGGACGGACTAACAACATGCGAGGAACCAATAATGAAGTTTTTTGATTACGATCTCACCTCTGATAAAGCTGAATACTACGAGACCCTGCAGGGCCTGATGGAGCGCTGGGAATACGAAATCGTCGAATTCAAATCGGCAACCGGGCAGTACTCCCCTGACAAAATTGGAAGGTACTTCTCTGCCATCAGCTGCGAAGCCAATCTGAAACAGCAGCAATACGGCTGGTTCGTCCTTGGCGTGAGCGAAACAGAGATAAAGCATGTTGTCGGAACGGCTTTTAAGAAGGGCGATCCCATGCTGCTGGAGCAGTTCAAGTATGAAATCAGCCTGGACACAACCGATGGGATCACCTTTATGGCCATAGTCGAGCTATATCCCGTTGTAAACGGTGAGAAGAAGCGCGTTTTGATGTTCCAGGTTCCCGCAGCGGTGGTAGGGATTCCGACCGGATGGAAGAATCAGTACTATGCCCGCTCCGGAGACAGCCTTGTTCCGCTTCCGCAGTTCAAAATTGACCAGATCAGGAACGAGACCCGCAGAGACTGGTCAAAGTTGATTCTCTCCGGCGCCACAATTCAGCATCTTGACAAAGCGGCGATTACCCTCGCCCGCAACAAGTATAAAGAAAAGATGAATCGCGCTCACATTACTGAAGAGATCGACACATTGGATGATGAAGCGTTTCTCACAAAGATCAAGCTTATTATCGACGGCAAGGTAACAAACGCGGCCATGATTCTGCTGGGGAACCCGGAGTACGACTATCTTTTCCCCTCCGCGCCGGAGATCATGTGGCGGCTCTATTCCTCTAGCGGGGAGCTTCGGGATTATGAAATCTTCAAAATCCCGTTTATCAACGTCGTTGACCAGGTTTTTGCAAAGGTTCGTAATCTGGTCTATCGGTATATGCCTAATCAGCTGTCTCTGTTTCCTACAGAAACACAGCAATACGACACATGGCTTCTCCGTGAGCTGCTGAACAACTGCATCGCGCATTCCAACTATCAACTGGGTGGGCGTATTTATATCAATGAGTTCGACGATAAGATCATCATCTCGAACCCGGGTGATTTCATCCCGCAGAGCATCGAAGTGGTTTTGAAGCCGACATACAATCCTCCGTTCCATCGCAATCAGTTGCTGGCAGAGGCAATGGTGAGCTTTCATATGATCGACACTGCGACCAGCGGCATTAAGAAAGTTTTCCGCATCCAGCGCAATAAATTCTTCCCTATGCCGGACTATGATCTGACTCAGGTTAATCAAGTGGCAGTTACCGTATACGGCAAAGTAATCAACGAGAAGTATACTTATATTCTCTTTGATCACCCAGAACTCGATTTAGAAACGGTATATCTTCTCGACAAAGTCCAAAAGGGAGAAGAAGCAACCCTCTCGAAAGATGCTATCCAGTATTTGAGAAAGCATCATTTGATTGAGGGTCGCAGCGGAAGCCTCTTCCTGTCAGCGGAAGTTGCTAAAAATATAAACGAAGAAGCACAATATATAAAAAACAAAGGGTTTGACGATAGGTATTATAAGGACCTGATTATAGAATATCTGCGCACTTATCACCGCGCATCAAAGGAAGATATGCGGTCCCTTCTGTTAGATAAGCTCCCCGACAGCAAGACAACCAAACAAAGGGAAGATAAAATTCACAACTTATTATCCTCGCTACGTCAAAAAGGTATTATAAAGCAGATATCAGCTAGCAGGCAAAAATCAATATGGGTATTAACCGAAGAATATCCGGATTGAAGTTCCTCGCGTTACATTGTTAGGTCATTGTTAAAACACCGGGTGCAAACAATGTTTAACAATGAATTTAACAATGAATCTAACAATAAACTGCACGAAGGCTGGGCTTTTTATGGCAAGTATTGATTATCAAGAGGCGAAAAAAGAGATCATCAAACTGTTCCGAATAAAGGACAGCGGACGGAAGGTGATCTTCTGGTATGATCCTCCTATGAATTTCAAAGAAGATATTCTGTCTGACAGCTATGATTGCTGCCAAGTCTTGTTATGCGACAAAAATGAGTTTTTCATCAAGAAAACCATAGAGCATGACGAACCGGACAGAGATTATCTTGTGTACATTCCTTATGCGAAGCCGGAGGACGCCAGTAACTGGCTGTTGGACATGCTTCTTTACAGCGAGGAATACTATGCCGATACGGTCGCGCTGACAATGCGGCGTCTGGGCCTGAGTGATCCGGATCTGCGGAGAGTTGTGGAGCGCTATTCCAAATTCTTCGACGATCAGGAGCGCAACCGCCGCCTGAATAAGTATGTCGAGATCCGCGACGGCATGCCCGGAGAAGAACTGAAGCTGGGTATGCTTTGCGCCTTGGCCCGCGCATCCGCCCGCTCCATCGAGAGCGTACTCACGGAGCTTGTATTCAATGCCAATGCGGGGACCCGATATGCTGAGATCCGGCGCCTTGGCTTTGAAGAGTTTCTCTGGGATGAGATCGCTACGGCATATAACTACGAGGGCGACCAAAAGATCGAGATCCTGACGCGCCGCTTCCTGTTTACCGCATTCCTGGAACAAACATCTGATCTGGGGGATCTGCCCTCTTTTTATAGCCAATATACCATCGACGGCATTGGACGGATGGATGCGAAGTTCTTTGTGGACAAACTCAAAACGGACAAGCGGTATCCCGCGCTGCAGGCGGCTTTAGCGGAAGATTTGAAAATTGAGGGGATCCTGACCGCAAAGGCGATGGAGGCTTTCCGTGACGCCGATGTATTTGAATGCATCGACCAACAGATCATCAAAACGATCGCCGAGAGTCTGAAGAACGGAAGCCTTGATTACGATAATTTTGCCCATATCATTGCCGGCCGCATGAATTCCATCTGGTATGAAAACTTCCGCGCAGAGTACGAACTGCTCTCATCGGCTATCGCATTCTATCGTGCCCTTGAAAAACCGATCCCCAAACAAATGCTGGCGACCGATTATATCCAAGGCTACACAGAAAGCTATTATCTTGTAGATCAGCATTATCGGCACATCTGCGCAAGCTATCGTCGCATTGAACGTCCTACAGATGAGTTTGAGTGGCTGATGGATCGCGTCGAACTCAGTTACCAGACCTATTTCCTGGAAGTGCTCGGAAAAGAGTACAGCGATGCACTGGCCGGGCAGAAGGAATGGCGATTCCCCGGGATCCCCTCAACACAAGATTTCTATTACAGCGTTCAGAGAAACAACTACAAAAAGTGTTTTGTGATCATCTCGGATGCGCTGCGTTACGAGATCGCTCAAGAGTTGTTTGAACGGATCCAGGCGGATCCCGTGCTGCAAGGAAGCGAGGAGCTTCTCTGTGCAATTTCCCCTCTCCCGTCAGAGACCCGCTTCGGAATGGCATCGCTTTTGCCTCACCGAACGATTACCTATGAAAAAGAAGCTGTGTATGTGGACGGGATGCCGACTAACAGCACCGCAGCACGTGATGCGATCCTGAAAGCAAAAAACAAATCGTATGCAGCTATCGGATATGAAGAGATCAACGGCATGTCTCGCGCGGATCTGCGCAGCTATATGGCTGATAAGTCCCTGGTCTATATTTATCATGATGTAATGGATACAACGGGTGAGCACAGCCCGAAAAAGGTATTTGATGTTGCATCTACAGCTATCAACGAGCTGCTCTTACTGGTACGCAAGCTATTTAACAGCCTGCAAATTTCCAACTTCTATATCACCGCGGATCACGGATTCCTCTATCGCAGCAATACGGTTGAAGAATCGGCCAAATATAGCAATGTGGTTTCCATGCATCCTACAGAGGCAGCTAAACGTTATGTAATTACGGATGATGCATCACTTTCCATTCCCTACACCTTGGAATTCCCGCTCTCTGCGGACAGCGAGGATCATAGGGTGATAAGCCCGTATGGATACGACCTGTTCAAGACCCAAGGCGGTGGCTTGCAATATATCCACGGCGGCGCATCTCTTCAGGAGACGATCGTTCCGATCATTCACATAGGCGAACTGAATGCCGCGAAGAACAAGGATTCTGTTTCCCCGGTTGGGGTTCGGCTCAAGAGCTTGACTCGGAAAATCACCAACCGGAGCTTCTCCCTTGAATTTGAGCAGTATGAAAAAGTAGAGGGCTCGAAGCAGGCAATAAGCTGTGAAACCTATTTTGTTGACGAAGACGGCAACCGTGTGTCCGGCACATATCCGTTTATGGCTGCGTCGACCAGCGATGATCCCTCTGCGCGGGTAACATCTGTTCGTTTCACGCTTATGAACATACAATTCGACCGCAACAAACGGTATTTCATGGTTTTGCGCGATGCTGCAAAACCGGACGAATACATCGCAAAAGAGCAATTTGTTATCGACATTTTGGCCTTTAAGGTTTTTTAAGGAGGCTTCTTCATGGACGCTCTTGACAGAAAAGTATTTGATCTCTTCTCGGGTCGAGTAGTGCCGAAAGGTGCTACTAAAAAGATCAAAGACAGCGCCAACGTTCCAACCTATGTTCTGGAGTATTTGCTTGGTACATACTGCACTTCTGATGATGAGGAAGAGGTAGCTGCCGGGATTGAGCAAGTCAAGCGCATTCTGGCAAACAACTACGTGCGCCCTGATGAGGCCGAGCAGGTCAAAGCACGGATCAAAGAGACCGGGAATTATACTGTAATTGATAAAATCAGCGTGAAACTGAATGAACGCAATGATCAATATGAGGCCGACTTCTTGTTTCTTGGTATCCGGGGCATTACCGTCCATCCTAAGTATGTGCGGGAATACGACAAGCTGCTTGCCGGGGGTATCTGGTGCATTGTTGATTTGACGTATTTTTACAACGAAGACGAGAAGAAGCAGAGTCCTTTCCTCATCAGTGATATTACGCCCATTCAGATGCCTAACCTGGATAAGAGTGAAATCATGGAGGCAAGGAAGCAATTCACCAAAGAAGAGTGGATGGACCTTCTCCTGAGATCCTGCGGAATGGAGCCGACGCAGTTTGAGTATCGTGCAAAGTGGCACTTGTTGGCGCGGCTTGTCCCGCTTATCGAAAACAATGTCAACACCTGTGAATTGGGGCCGCGGGGTACAGGCAAATCGCATATTTACAAAGAGCTTTCCCCCAACTCCATTCTGATCTCTGGCGGACAGACAACAGTGGCAAATCTGTTTTACAACATGGGCAGACGTCAGGTCGGTCTGGTTGGCGTATGGGATTGTGTTGCGTTTGATGAGGTCGCTGGGATCAATTTCAAAGATAAAGACGGCGTGCAGATCATGAAGGACTTCATGGCATCGGGGTCCTTCGCGCGTGGCAAGGATGCTATTCAAGCAAATGCATCTATGGTATTTGTCGGAAACATCAACCAAAGCGTAGATTATCTGCTCAAAACGTCTCATCTGTTTGAGCCGTTTCCAACTGCGATGATCGACAGCGCGTTCTTCGATCGGATGCATTGTTATATTCCCGGCTGGGAGATTCCCAAAATGCGACCGGAGTTTTTCACGGATAACTATGGTTTTATTTCTGATTATCTGGCCGAATTCATGCGCGAAATGAGAAAAGTCCCAGAAACGGATGCTTTTGACAAGTATTTTAAGCTTGGCAGATGTTTGAATCAGCGTGATACGATTGCCGTTAGGAAAATGGTTTCCGGACTCACGAAGCTGTTGTATCCGGATGGGGTTTATACGGAAGAAGAAATAGAAGAGATCTTGAAATATGCCATTGAGGGCCGCAGGCGCGTTAAAGAGCAGCTCAAGAAAATAGGCGGGATGGAATTCTATGATGTCCAGTTCTCGTACATTCGGCTGCAAAGCATGGAAGAGGTGTTCGTCCCTGTTTTGGAACAGGGCGGTGGAAAGCTGATCCCGGAAGGCCTTGGGAAACCCGGCCATGTTTATACGGTATCCAATGGAACCAATGGCATGCAAGGACTTTTCAAATTTGAAGCAACCATGACCGAAGGAAATGGCAAATTTGACGTTACCGGTCTGTCAAGTGCGAAAGAAACCAAAGAATCTGTAAAAACCGCACAGAATTATTTCAAAGCCAATGCAAAACATATCAGCGCATCGATCTCCGTGGATTCACGGAATTATCTGATGCATGTCCAGGATTGCCAGGGCGTCGGTTTGGACGGGAATATTTCTCTGGCCGCACTGACCGCATACTGCAGCTGCGCGTTGGATAAAGCAGTTCAGCCGCAGATGTGCATTCTCGGATCGATGTCAATCGGCGGAACGATTAATAAAGTTGAAGAACTGGCATCAACGTTGCAAGTTGCATTCGATGCTGGTGCAAAGCGGATTCTGATTCCAATGAGTAGCGCGGCAGATATTGCAACCGTTCCCGCAGACCTGTTTGCAAAGTTCCAAATCAGTTTTTATAGCAGTCCGGAAGATGCTGTGATAAAAGCACTTGGAATATAACGAAGTAACTGCTGGGTAAAAGTTTTGCGAGAATATTGAATTGTCTGGAGGTCGGCAGCGAAGTCCATATTGATGTCTGATGTTTGGCTTAATATCTACTCACCTAGCAGAATGTTTGACGTTAGGATCAGGTTATTTCACGTAACTCGTCCTGCCGCCGCGACCCCATTATTTCGTTTTTTAGCGGTTTCAGTATATGGAGTGCAGCGGAAGTTGGCTCAAAAAAGTATGAGCCAGAGAAGGTCACCCCTACCGTCATGCACACGGACGAGATAAACGCGGCTTTGACAATACTATCACATACACGTGGTGCACACTGCCATTGATAGTCTAACAATCACCCATGCAAAATAATGGTTGAATTTTACCTAATTCGGTATATAATAAAGCCGGAGGGATGAAACATGACCATCGATACCAATACCATTGTTTCCGTCAGCGAGGCCAACCAGAATTTTTCCCGCGTGACCAGGATCGCTGACAAGAATGGGCAAGCTGTAATTTTCAAGAACAATCGCCCCAAATACCTCCTGCTGGATATTGAGAGCAGTCCTGTGCTGGATATGACGGATGACGAAAAAATAGATCTTGTCGCCGCCCGTATTTTGAAGAAATATAAACCTGCGTTTCTGGAGTTGGCGAAATGATCAAGTTCTCGAAGGAAAAAGTGCTGCTGCTTCACCAACTGATCGCGCAGGAGACAGGCGGCAGCGTCGGCGTAAGAGATGAAGGACTGTTAGAGTCTGCGCTGGAAGGGGCTTTTGCTACGTTTGACGGTCAGGAGTTGTACCCCGGCAAGGAAGAAAAAGGTGCGCGACTCGGTTATACACTGATTTCAAATCACGCATTTGTCGATGGCAATAAGCGGATCGGCATGTATGTGATGCTGACCTTCCTCGAAGTGAACGGAATCCACATGGACGCCAGCAATGAGGAGGTTGCACAGGTTGGCCTGGCTGTTGCAGCGGGGCGGATGGACTATGACGAACTGCTGGATTGGGTAAAAGCACATCGAATTTAGCGGCAGACCACGACCGGCCTTGACCAAGTTTTGACCAAAAATGTGATGAAAACGCGAGAAAATGCGGAAAACCGGTATAAATATGGTGGTATTGAGATAACAGGAAGCACACCATATCGCCGAAGCCAAAAACACCTCATCGAGTGGGAATAATGCGTCTTTTGACTCAAAATGTGCTGAATTATCCTGAAGTACTTGAAAGCAGCAGGCGTTCTTCGGAATGCCTGCTGTTTTTTGTTATCAGCATTGATAACGATTTGATAACAGAAAAACAACTGGTGTCCCGTGAGGG
>ODAJ012073516.1_pt1 | contig 28338 bp, 29 predicted proteins | sample 1539241 | NCBI WGS metagenome assembly ODAJ01 (sample SAMN02144231, study PRJEB22623) | gut metagenome | biome: sheep rumen | host: Ovis aries | place: New Zealand
GGGGGTGGGTCGGTGAATGGATATTGGAGAACTGCCCTCTAACCGTCTAATCACACACCTCCAACCTTCAAAACAAAGCTCCAAAGCCTCTAAATCCCCTTTGCGATGGGATAAACTGCGATGCCGTTTTCGGAGAGAAACCTACTTTAAGGCATTTTGAGGACATGGGATAAGTGGTTTGCAGACAGATGGTTAGCCAATGCGGACGGAAAGCGAAAATCTACTTAGCCACTTACTTAGGCATTGAACTTGTTTTATTGCGCCGTAACTTTGCATCAGCGAAAACAAAAACCACAAACACTTTAACGATATGAAGAAAATGAATACTACCAGAAATCTATTGGCAGCGATAGCAATAGCCGTTGCAATGTTTGCCGCTAACCTTGAAGCCAAGGCCGCCGTAACCGACACGCCTATGATAGTAGGACCCGCCACATGGGGCGGATGGGCAGCCAGCAACTCGTGCGTTATGGTTCCCGTAGACGGACAGGAGGGCGTATATACCTTCACGGGCTACCTCAAGGCCAACGAAGAGTTCAAGTTTATCACCCACACCGACTGGAGCGGCGACCAATATATGAACCCGAGCAGCACCGATGCCTATATCTCCGGCGACGGACAGCTCGCACTGAATGGCGACGACAACAAGTTCAAGGTGAGCGAGAGTGCCAACTATACTGTGACCGTAGACCTGGCCAACCTCACACTCAACGTAGCCAAGGCTGCGTTCCAGGACTCACCTATATATTATAATGTGCTCTACCTCGTAGGCGGCAACACCCCCGGCGGATGGAGCCTCGGCGATGCCACACAGCTCACTCAGGACGCAGCCAACCCCTACAAGTTCACAGCCGAGGTGGCTCTGACAGCCGACGGCTCGTTCAAGATAGCTGTGAACAAGTTTGGCGACTTCACCCAGAAATTCTTCTATCGCGATGCCGCTGACGACGGCAAGGTGAGCGAAGCCTCGGCTGGCGACCTTCAGTGGTCGGTAGCGAGTGCGGGCAACTATGTAGTCACTGTTGACCTGAAAGCCATGACGATAAGCATCGTGGACAAAGAGGCCGCAGGCATCAAGGGCATAGCCGCCAGCAAGAGCACGTCAGCCGATGCATACTACTCTCTTTCGGGAGCGCGCGTCAGCAAGACAACAAAAGGAATAGTTTTTCATAATGGTAAAAAGATAGTTAATAGTTTTTAATCGTTTTGTTTGTTTAGTAAGGCCTGTCTGGTCTGTGCAGTTCGGACAGGTCATTTTTTCTCTCTCTATATTACTGTCAAGCAACAACGAAACAACAACAGAACACTATCAAGACAAATCACGACCATGAAAAGAATATCAATCATACAGTATTTGCTTCTGCCCATAGCGCTCCTGCTCAGCATGAGCACCTATGCAGGCAGACTCGAACAGTCGGCAACAGCCATCGAACTGTCAACCGACAAGTGTATCTACTCCCCCGGCGATGTGGTCAGTCTCAAGGCCGCAGGCAGCCTGCCGCAGGGTGCGCGTGTGCGCTACTATCACGGCATGAGCGTGGTAGCCGACGAGCAGCTCGCCTCCTCAGCGTGGCAGTGGACGGCTCCGGCAGGCGATTTCACAGGCTATCTGGCTGTGGTCTACGTGCCGCAGACCGACGGCAGCGAGGTGGTATGCGGAACGATAGCCATCGACGTGTCGAGCTCGTGGAGCAAGTTTCCACGCTACGGCTTCGTGGCTACTTACGACCAGACAAAGACAGCCGACGTGATAGCTGCGGAAACTGCGTTGCAGAACCGCTGGCACATCAACGGCATACAGTATTATGACTGGCAGTTCCTGCACGAGATACCTTACGACAAGAACAACGCCTTCCATCTGGGCAGCTTCGATGCTACGGACCACAGGGTAAGCTGGATTGACATTGCCGGCAGGCCCGTGCTTGCCAGCGTGGTGCGCAACTACATCAGCGAACACCACAAGTACGGCATGAACACAATGTTCTACAACCTGCTCTTCGGTGCCGACGAGGGCTATGGCGACCGCGGAGTGAGCGGCGACTGGAGCCTGTTCGACGGCGACAAGAACCAAGACTTCCATCCCATGCCCGAAGAATGGCCTATCAGCTATATCTTTCTGCGCGACCCATCGAACACCGCATGGCAGAACTTCATAGTAGAAAGGAACAATGAAGTGTATGAGGCGTTCGACTTCGACGGCTACCACATCGACCAGCTGGGCTATCGCGGCGACCGCTACAACAGCAAAGGTGAGCGCGTGGACCTGCCTGCGGCTTATCAGAGCTTCATCAACTCCATGAAGGCTGCGCGTCCCGACAAGAAGCTGGTGATGAACGGCGTGTCGAACTATGGCGGCTCGGAGATTATCGAGACGGGCAAGATGGAGTTCAGCTACACCGAGCTGTGGTCCGACGACGACAGCTATCAGGAGATGGAGCGCCTGGTGCGCGAACACGCTGGAGTGAACAATGCCGGTACGGCTTCGGTCTTTGCCGCATACATGAACTATGACGTTCGCGATGAGGCTGGCAGATACTTCAATGCGCCGGGTCTGCTGCTCACCGATGCCGCAATGTTTGCCGTGGGCGGCTCGCATCTGGAGCTGGGCGACGGCCATCTGCTCTGCTCGGAGTATTTCCCCCACAAGAACCTGCTTATGAGTGACGACCTGAAGTCGAAACTCACCACATATTACGACTTTATGACAGCCTACGAGAACTACCTGCGCGACGGCGGTACGGTGGTGGATGCCGGCGTGAGCTGCACCAACGGCGCAGCCAACATCAACTCGTGGCCGCCAGCAACGGGTCGTGTGACGGCCTACAGCCGTCAGCTCGACAACTGCAAGGTGGTGAGCCTGCTCAACTTCAGCAGCGTCACCGACGGCAAGCACCTCACCTGCCGCGACCTTGACGGCGATATGCCTGAGCCCGCTCTCAAGCAGAACATCGAAGTGAAGATACTGGCTCCGGCAGCCAAGAAGGTGTGGGTGGCTTCGCCCGACTTCCTTGCCGGTGCGCCGCAGGAGCTCGCCTTCGAACAGAGTGGCGACTATGTGACCCTTACCGTGCCCTCGCTCAAGTACTGGACCATGCTCGTCGTTGAGCAAGACAACCCCGTGGTGCTCAAGTCGGCCCCGATGATTGTGGGCGCAGCTGTCTACAGCGGATGGAACCCTCAGAACGCAGCCATGATGCTGCGTTCTGACAAAGGTGACAACGTGTTCACCTACACCGGCTGGTTCATTGCCGACGAGGAATTCAAGTTTCTCACCCAGTGCGACTGGGATGGCGACGAGTATCGCAACGCCAATGCCTCCAACCCCTACATCCTGGGCGACGGCTCGTTGCAGCTCAACGGCAACGACAATAAGTTCAAGGTGAGCGAGAGTGCCAACTACACCGTCACCGTTGACCTCGACGCAATGAGCATCAATGTGGTGAAGGCCAGCTATCAGGAGCAGCCTATATATTATAATGTGCTGTACCTCGTGGGCAGTGCCACTGCCGGCGGATGGTCGCTGCCCGATGGCACTCCGCTCGTGCAGGACAGCGAGAACCCTTTTGTCTTCACCGCCACCGTTCACCTGACGGCGGCTGCGGGCGACGAGTTCAAGATATTCACCAACCCCAACAGCGACTTTGAGAACCAGCAGTTCTTCTATCGCGATGCCAACGACAGCGGCAAGATCAGCGAGGATGCCACCGGCGACCGCAAGTGGACCCTCACCGCTGAAGACGACTACATGGTGCGCGTTGACCTCAGTACCTCTACCATAGACCTCTGGCGGCCCATCACCATCGGTAGCCTCGGCGCAGCCACCTATTGCGCTGACCGTCAGCTCGACTTTTCGGACATGGCTGACATCAAGGCATATATAATAAAAGGTACGAAAGGAGCCGGCGAGGTGCTGGGCATGGATGCCGAGAACATCACAGCCGCCCCGATGCTTACGGGACTGCTGCTCACCGGCACGCCCGGCAAGTACTATGTGCCCACCACGGAACGTTCTGCCGACGACTGCTCGGACAACCTGCTCGTGGGAGTGACTGCCGACACGCCTATCTACGCTCAGCAGGCTGGCAACCGCAACTTCATCCTTGCCAATGGCAGCCGCGGACTGGGGTTCTACTGGGCAAAGGACGGCACGCTCGCCGCCAACCGAGCCTATCTGCCCCTGCCTGTAAGCATGGAGGCCAAGGTGGTGCTGCTCAATCCTGATGCCGCCACCGCCATCAGCCACCTGCAAAGTGCTGTCGGCAGCGAGGACTACTGCTATTCGATAGCAGGCATACGCACCAAGAAGCCGGCAAAGGGGGTGTATGTGAAGAACGGAAAGAAATTCGTAGTGAAATAAAACAAAAACAGAATAATGATGAAGAAGACTTACAGGAAGCCGACAGTGACGGCAATGACCGGCGAGGCATGGGAAATGATGCTGCAAGCCAGCACCGACCCGGTGAACAACATCTACGTAGACCCTAACAGCGACGAGCAGATTGACCCCGCCGATGCGCTTAGCCGACAAACAGGCAACATCTGGCTCAGCGAATAGAGCCTGAAACAATAAACACTTAGCTATAATTACTCAACAAACTATAACAATAAAAAAGATGAAAACTCTATTCACAAAGGTTTCGAAATCAACTATCCGGCTATTGCTGTTCGCAGCGTTATGGCTGACATGTGCTACGGAGGTGTCGGCAAACTATTATTACAGACTAAAGTTGCTGGACACGGACACCAATGAGATATTCAAATGGAATAATGGTACAGAATGGTCGGGCTGGATTTACGCCAATAAGTATAACGACCATTGGTGGCATTCTCTAAGAGACTATATTGAGAACATACAAGAGGTTCGTGAGGATAATAATGGGCAGGCGGTACCGTGTAGGTATAAGAACGCCAGTTATGGTGAAACAAAATGGTGTGACGATGCTAACGAGTCTGGTTTCGATATTAAATATAAGGTTGTTGGAATCGGGTTCAAGGGTACCAATAGCGAGGGTGAACATGGCGAGTGGTATGAGATTCTCGATGGTGACGACTATTTTTATATGAAAGATGATGAACAGATAGAAATCTTCAACCGCATAAAGGACGAGGTGCTGGAACTGGACCTGAGCGAATGGCAGAAGGCTTTTCTTGGGACACAGAGAACAGAGCTACACTACTTTGGTGAGATGGTAGCCATGACCACGCTCAGACTGCCCACGGAACATGAGTTTGCCATCGGCGATGAGTATCTTTTTGCCAACGCCTACAACCTTACAAACATTGTATGGGGCGCAAACAGCAAGATTGTCGAGGTGGGCAAGGGTGCCTTCCGTGACTGCTTCAAGCTTCCGCAGACCACTATTCAGCGGATCATAAACGAGGTGGGCGAGTATTCCTCTGAGGGTGCTATCGGCTCGGAGGCTTTCTACAACTGCCTGCAGCTGCAGGAAGTGACCATCCCTGCCCGCATACGCTGGATTGGCGACGAGGCTTTCTGCCAGCGAGTGGAAATTCCGCAGCTGCCAAGCGGCTACGACACAAGCATACTGAAGCCGTCGCTCAAGAAGGTGACATTCCTTTCGGATGCCACGAAGACCGGCACAGAGAAATATTGGAAATCGTACTGGGACAACTACAAGCAGAAGTGGACTGATGAATTTAAGTGGAGCGGTCTGCAGATAGACTATCTCGGCAATATGTGCTTCGCCGAGTGTCAGCTTCTGGAGGATGTGGTGCTCAACGAGGCGCAGCTCAAGAGCCTTGGCTACGGCGTGTTTGCCGACTGCCGCCTGCTCAGCAGCGCCAAGGTGCAGGCCATCATCGACAACTTTTCGCAGTACGGACAAGACGGCGACGGCAACATTCAGATACCGGCGGCACTGTTCTGGGGCGTGAACGGCAAGAAGCAGGATGGCACCTACGACAAGCGCTTCACCACCCTGACCATTCCCGCCAACGTGTCGAGCATCGGCGCAGCCGCCTTTGGAGTGGATGCACGGTATGACGAACCATCAATCAAGACCATCAACGTAAGCCGCGGCTGGCGCCCCGACTGTCTGAGCAGCTTTGACGACAATGATGACTATGACGGCTTCACGTCGTTTGCAGGCATCGTGCCCAACCACGTGACCATCAACTTCTCGGGTGATGCGGCCAAATACAGCTCTTCTACATCGTCATTGGTGGGCTACACCCACTATCAGAATGACGGTTCGGAGTGGCAGCGCCTGCTCACCAAGGACATCTACTCAGGTACGACGGTTGCCGATTACGACGTTGAGCCGCAGCAGCACGCCATCGTTCGCCTGCACCGCACGATGAACGCCGGCTGGAACACCATGTGTCTGCCCTTCGGCGCTACCGCTGCCGCCAAGGAAGTGCCCGAGAAGGTTGAGGGCGAACCCAGTGCCAACAGCCGCATCATCCAGAGCGCACTCAACAGCAGCAACAGCACCGACTTCATGCTTGCCGTCTACCGCGACTTCGTGAGCGGTGCCGACAACTTCCGCTGCCTACAGCTGAGCGACTACGACAATCAGGCTCTCGAGGCTTACGTGCCCTTCATGGTAAAGATGGCTTCGAGCGACATTGCCGGCGACGGCATCTACACTTTCGAGAACGTTGACGTGAACTACAAGTGGACCAAGAGTGGCGATACCTGGAGCTCCACCATCACCGAGCCCGGCTCTATGGCCGCCGTGCCTTTCGCCGGACAGAGCGAGAGCTTCGCACCGTTCAACGACGGCAAGGGTTCAACCAGCGACTATCAGTTCACCGGCACCTTCGAGACGATGATTGGAACAGTGGGCAGTTCGGATGCCATCAACTCGAAGATAACCACCCGCGACTACTACGTGCAGAACCAGAGCGGTGCAGCCCGCTGCTTCCAGTACGAGAGTGGCAAGAAAGTGGGCATCAAGGCTTTCACTGGCTGGTTCCACTACACAGGCTCTGGCAATGCGCGCCCAGTGAGCATATTGATGAGTGTGGCATCAGCCGACGCGGATATGCCAACGAGCGTGATGCGTATCACCGACGAGTGCATCGAAGAGTTAAGCGGTCCCGTCTACAATGCGCAAGGCCAGATGGTGCTGCCTTCGGCACAGGGCATCGGCTCTTTGCAGAAGGATATGTATATCGTAGCAGGCAAGAAGATAATGGTAAAATAACGTTCAAACTACACAACTATTCAAGAGATGAAAAAGATATATATAAAGCCACTGTGTGAAGTATCTGCGTTACAGCTTGAGGCCGAGTTCATGAATATCTCGGTGTTCGACAATAACGGTTCGCAGACAGGTCAGGTGACAGACGGCGACACACCGGTAGCGACCGAAGGAACTATATGGAACGACTCGCGCGGCTTCGTAATCTATTCCGCATGGGACGACGAACTGTAGATGACTGGAAGGCTGTTAAATCTGAAGAAGACACGTATTAGATAATGAGAAATCCGCAGTAGCTCAGACAGCTGCTGCGGATTTTCTGTATGCTTAAAGTGTGGTTTGCTCTTCTCAGGGGCGTGTCTGCCCGTTGCCGTCGATAAGCCATTTATAGGTTGTTATCTCCTCGAGGGCCATCGGGCCGCGCGGACCCAGCTTCTGTGTGCTGATGCCAATCTCTGCGCCGAGGCCGAACTGGGCACCATCGGTGAACGAGGTGGGGGCGTTGACGTAGACGCAGGCGGCATCCACCTGCTGGCGAAACAGCTCGGCAGCCTCGTCGTCGGCAGTGATGATGCTCTCGCTGTGGCCGCTGCCGTAGGCATCGATATGTGCGAGAGCTTCCTCTATAGAAGCCACGGTCTTGATGCCCATGGCATAGTCCATGAACTCAGTGCCGAAAGTGTCGGCTGTGGCAGGGTGGAGCAGGGCATCGGGATAGCTGCCCTGCAATGCGGCGAGGGCAGGTTCGTCGGCAAAGATGCTGACGTTCTTCTCGGCCAAAGGTTCGCACAGTGCGGGCAGGTCGGCGAGACGGTCGCTGTGGATGATAAGCGTGTCGAGGGCATTGCATACTGATACGCGGCGCGTCTTAGCGTTGCAGACTATGGCTTTGCCCATCTGCAAGTCGGCGGAGCGGTCGAAGTAGGCATGAACCACACCGGCACCAGTTTCTATCACCGGCACACGGGCCGTGTCGCGCACAAAGTTGATAAGGCGCTTGCCGCCGCGCGGTATGCAGAGGTCTACGTAGCCAACGGCATTGAGCAGCTCGGCTGTGGCCTCGTGGGTGGCTGGCAGCAGAGCCACAACGTCTTCGCTGATGCCGAACTGGCGCAGCACGTCGTGGATAAGGCTCACGGCAGCGCGGTTGGAGCTGTCGGCATCCTTGCCTCCCTTGAGCACGCAGGCGTTGCCGCTCTTGAAGCAGAGCGAGAACACGTCGAACGTGACGTTGGGGCGCGCCTCGTAAATCATGCCAATCACTCCGAACGGCACGCTGATACGGCGCAGGCGGAGTCCGTTAGGTAGGGTGTTTTCCTTGGTGATATGTCCGAGCGGCGAGGGCAGAGTAGCCACGTTGCGCATGTCGGAGGCAATGTCGGCCAGTCGCTGGCTGGTGAGCTGCAGACGGTCGTAGAGCGGATTGGACTGCTCCATGCGGCTGAGGTCGTCGGCATTGGCAGCGAGCAGTTCGTCCTCGTGGGCTATGATGCTGTCGGCAACGGCGCGGAGCACTGCATTGCGCTCGTCATCGCTGAGCGCGGCCAGGGTCTTGCTGGCCTTCTTTACTTTCTCGAAAATCATGGCTTGTCAGTTTTTGTTGGCTTGTTTTGGCACGAACTCGGTGTGCATCACTTCCATTGGATGCTCAATGAGGTCTACAAGGATATTGTCGCGTCGCCCGTTGGCAATCACCACGCGTATGCCTTCGGCAGCCACGCGCTGGGCTATGCTGCTCTTCGAGCGCATACCTCCACGGCCTTGCTGGCTCTTCTCGTCGAGGATATACTCGCTGAGGTCGTGGTCCCAGTATACCGAGGGTATCACTCGCGAGCGCGGATTGTTGGGCGAGCCGTTGTAGATGCCGTCGACATTGGTCAGGAGAATGAGCTCTTCGGCCTGCATCATCTGTGACATGAGACCCGACAGCTCGTCGTTGTCGGTGAACATCAGCTCTGACACGCTCACCGTGTCGTTCTCGTTGACGATAGGCAGTACGCCGTTCTCGAGCATCACGCTGATGCAGGCACGCTGGTTGTCGTACTGTTCGCCGGCACCGAAGTTCTCTTTCATCGTGAGCACCTGGCCCACATGGATGTTGTGCTCGCGGAAGAGGTCGTAGTAGAGGCCAATCAGCTTGGCCTGTCCCATGGCGGAGAACAGCTGCCGCTGCTCCACCGAGTCGAGTTTCTCCTCGATGTGTAGCTCGCTGCGTCCGCAGGCCACGGCTCCAGAGCTGACGAGTATCACCTCGTAGTCGTGCTGCCGCAGCCAGGCTATCTGGTCGACGATGGCCGACATACGTGTGACGTCGAGCTTCCCGTTGCTGCGTGTGAGCACGTTGCTGCCCACCTTTATAACTATTCGTTTCATGCTTTGTCGTTGTTTCTTATTTCAACCCTGCGTATCTTTCCGCTGATGGTCTTCGGCAGTTCGTCGACAAACTCGATGATACGCGGATATTTGTATGGTGCGGTGGTGTGCTTCACGTGGTTCTGAAGCTCCTTCACCAGCTCGTCGCCGGCCTTTGCTTTCCATTCGCTGCCCAGCACCACGGTGGCTTTGACCACCATGCCGCGTATTTCGTCGGGAACGCCCGTGATGGCGCACTCCACTACGGCAGGATGAGTCATCAGCGCGCTCTCAACCTCGAACGGACCGATGCGGTAGCCGCTCGACTTTATCACGTCGTCGATGCGTCCCACGAACCAGTAGTAGCCGTCTTCGTCGCGCCATGCCACGTCGCCGGTGTGGTAGTAGCCGTCGTGCCATGCCTTACGGGTGAGTTCCTCGTCGCGGTAGTAGCCCTTGAACAGTCCGATGGGCTTGCCTGCTGCGCCGCTGTTGCCCGCGGTGTCGTCGACGCAGATCACTATCTCGCCCTTCTCGCCGTCTTCGCACGGTGTGCCGTCCGGCTTCAGAATGTCTATGTCGTACTGTGCATTGGGCATACCCATCGAGCCGGGCTTCGGTTTCATCCACGGCATGGTGCCGAGGGTCATGGTGGTCTCGGTCTGGCCGAAGCCTTCCATGAGCTTTATGCCTGTGAGTTCATAGAACTTGTCGTAGACGGCGGGGTTCAGCGCTTCGCCAGCCGTGCAGCAGTAGCGCAGCGAGGAGAGGTCGTAGTCCGAGAAGTCCTCGCGTATGAGGAAGCGGTAGATGGTGGGCGGTGCGCAGAATGATGTGATGCGGTAGCGCTCAATCTGTCGGAGTATCTTTTCTGCGGTGAATTTCTCGTGGTCGTAGATGAACACCGTTGCTCCGGCAAACCACTGTCCGTAGAACTTTCCCCATACGGCTTTGCCCCAGCCGGTATCGGCCACGGTGAGGTGGATGCTGTCGGGACCAAGGTTGTGCCAGTACACGCCGGTCGTCAGGTGCCCCAGCGCATAGAGATAGTCGTGAGCCACCATCTTGGGTTCGCCGCTCGTGCCGCTGGTGAAGTACATCAGCATGGTGTCGTCGTTGGTGTTCACCTGCTCCGGGCGCACGAAATCAGGGGCATTGGGCCACTCTTCGGTCCAGTTGTGGAAGCCTTCGGGCACGGCTTTGCCGGCCTCGACATCGCTGTTGACAGCCACGAGCACCTTGCACGACGGGCTGTCGGGCAGTGCTGCCAGTATCTGTGAGGTGACATATTCGTCGTTCACGCAGACGATGGCCTTAACGCTGGCGCGAGTGTTGCGATAGACGATGTCCTTCTTAGTGAGCATATGTGTGGCGGGAATGGCCACTGCGCCGAGCTTATGCAGGGCAAGCATCGACAGCCACCACTGGTAGTGGCGCTTGAGAATGAGCATCACGGGGTCGCCCTTGCCAATGCCGAGACTCTGGAAATAGGCTGCCGTGCGGTCGGTCTGGACCTTGAGGTCGGCAAAGGTGAAGCGCAGCTCCTCGCCACGTTCGCTCGTCCAGAGCATTGCAAGCTTGTCGGGCTGCTCTGATGCCCATACATCCATTACGTCGTAGGCAAAGTTGAAGTTGTCGGGAATGATAAATTCAAGGTTGCGGTTGTAGTCTTCAACTGAAGAAAACGTGGTCTGCTTTAGAAATCTTTCTACCATAATGACGGTTTGTGCTGGTGTGACAGTTAGAATATGATGGCGAGAAAGCGCACTGGTTTGCCGTCGAGTGCGCGCATACCGTGGGGCAGTGTGGCATCGAAGTAGATGCTGTCGCCCTCGGTGAGTTGCAGGGTCTTCTTGCCTATGGTAAGTTCAAGATGGCCTTCGAGCACCATGTTGAACTCCTGTCCGGGGTGAGCGTTCATCTCCTTGGGCTTGTCGCTGTCCTCCTTGGGCTCAACGAGCACGATGAACGGGTCGGCCTTGCGTCCGCGGAAGCCGCTTGCCAGGCTCTGATACTTGTATGCCTTGCGTCGCTCCACGCTCATGCCCTGTCCCTTTCGGGTGAGGAAATAGCTGCTCATGTGGGGTTCTTCGCCGAACATCAGTACGTCGAGAGCCACGTCGTAGTGCTTGGCAATCTTCTGAAGGTTGCTCACAGAGAGCTCGCTCTCGCCGTTCTCCATCTTTTCGTACTGCTCGGTAGTGATGCCGCACACTTGTGCAGCCTCGTCGGTGGTGATGTCGAGCACCTCGCGCAGGCCGCGCAGGCGCTGGCCAATCTGTTTTATTGCTTCTTCCATGGTGGTGAGTTGGTTGTTTGTCTTTTGGTTTTGGGGGTATGGGGCTTATAGGTCTTATGGGGCTTATAGGTCTTATGGGGCTTATAGGTCTTATGGGGCTTATAGGTCTTATAGGACTTATAAGTCTTATGGGATTTTAGCTCTTCAGCCCGGCTTTCAGTCCGCGTACCACGGCACTGGTGAAGCCGGCGTGTTCCATCTCGTTCAGTCCGCGGATGGTCACTCCGCCCGGCGTCGTCACCTTGTCGATGGCAGCCTCGGGGTGCTCGCCGGTGGCCTGAAGCAGCTCCACGGCTCCCTTCACGGTCTGCAACACTATCTGCTCGGCGTCCTTAGCCTTGAAGCCTATCTCCACTCCGCCCTCTACCGAAGCGCGGATGTAGCGCATGGCATAGGCTATGCCGCATGAGGCCAGGGTGGTCCCGGCTGCCAGCAGGCGCTCCTCAGTGACGATGGTCTGGCCCACGAGGTCGAACAGCTGGCGTATCTGCGCAGTCTGCTCGGTTGTGGCTCTCACTGGCACGAGGAAGGTCATAGAAGCCTTGTGGGCTATTGCTATGTTGGGGATAGCCAGGAAGAGTGTGGGCAGTGAGCCGTCGGCTTTGGCAAGCCAGGTGTTTATCTGCTCAGATCCTACACCGGCTGCCACGACTATGAGCATCTGGCGCTTGTAGTCTAAGGCTGGCTTCAGCTCGCTCAGCACGCTCTCTACGAGCCACGGCTTCACAAACACTGCCACTACGTCGGCTCCCTCTATGGCAGCACTGTTGTCGGTGGTCACGCTGACTCCTTTCTCAGCAAAGCTGTTAATGACTTGCTGGTTCGGGTCGGCCACGGTGATATTGTCGTTCTGGAACTCGGCGCACTTCAGCAGCCCCTCTACGGTGGCTCCGCCCATTGCACCGGCTCCGATGATTGCTATCTTCATTGTCTTTTCTTATGGTTTTTATGGAATGTGTCGGGGTAAATGCTAAATTTCACTGAGCGTAGCCTCGAAGCGGCTGAGGAAGTCGTCGGCCTCGCCCTTCGACAGGCACAGCGGCGGCAGCAGGCGCAGGGTGTTGGTGCCCGTGCAGCCGGTGAAGCAGTGGTGGTCGTAGATAAGCTTCTGGCGCACGTCTTTCTGCGGCACGTCGAGGTCGATGCCAATCATCAGTCCGCGTCCGCGCACGTCGGTGATGTGTTTCTGTCGCTGCTGCATCTGTTGCAGCTGGTCGATCAGGTAGTCGCCCACGAGGTGAGCGTTCTCCACCAGTCCCTCGCTCTCCATCACGTCGAGTACGGCAAGGGCGGCTGCGCAAGCCAGATGGTTGCCGCCGAACGTGGTGCCGAGCTGTCCGTAGACGGGCTTGAACTCGGGCGAAATGAGTACAGCGCCCATAGGGAAACCGTTGCCGATGCCCTTGGCTATGGTGATGATGTCGGGGCGTATGCCGAGCCACTGGTGGGCAAAGAAGCGACCGCTGCGTCCGTAGCCGCACTGTATCTCGTCGCAGATAAGCACTGCTCCGTGTTCCTTGCAGAGCTTATGCAGACCCTGGGCAAACTCGGCTGTGGCAAGCTTGATGCCGCCAACGCCCTGGATGCACTCCAGAATGACAGCACTCACGTCGCCCTTGCTCAGCTCCTGCTCCCATGGTCCGAGGTCGTTGAGCGGCAGATAGGTCACATGGCCGTTGGCATTGACCGGGGCTATAATCTTCGGGTTGTTCGTTGCTTCCACTGCAAGACTGGTGCGTCCGTGGAAAGCCTTCTCGCACGAGAGGATGCGTGTGCGACCGTTGTGGAACGAAGCCAGCTTCAGGGCGTTCTCGTTGGCCTCGGCACCGCTGTTGATAAGAAACAGCTGATAGTCGTCGTAGCCGCTGGCGGCTCCTAAACGCTCGGCAAGCTGCTGTTGCAGCGTGTTTACTATGGAGTTGGAGTAGAAGCCCAGCTTAGAGAGCTGCTCCGACACCTTATTTATATAAGTAGGGTGGCTGTGGCCGATGCTTATCACGGCATGGCCGCCATACAGGTCGAGATACTCTTGCCCCTTGTCGTCCCACACGTTGCAGCCCTTGCCGCGCACAATGTTGACATCAAAGAGGGGATAAACGTCGAATAGTTTCATGCTTAGTGAGATTTATTGGGTGCAAAAGTACACATTTTATAATTATTTCATTGCCATGCGGTTGGAAAATGTAGCCATATAGCGATATTTGCTTACTATTTATTCCAATTAAAGTCTTGACGCCAACAAAATAAAAAAATATCAATGCGGCAACTGACAATCGTCAGCTGCCGCATTGATATTTTTGGATAGACTACAAGCAACCCGTATTTAGTTCACCGTGATTACATCTACGTCGAAGGGGCTGGTGTAATCTTTCTTGTTCTGGTTCGAAGTGCCCTTTTTCTCGCTGGTCTTTGTCTTCTTGCGCTTGTCTAAGATAGCCTTCTCCGACAGGGTTATAGCCTCATCGTAGAATGCCATGAAGTGAACACCCCCGTTGAAAGAGTACCAGGCTTTCTTGCCGTCTTTGCGTATGCAGAGCTTGATGTCGCTGTTCTTGTCGTTGATGATGGAGTGGTAGGTGTTAGCTCTCCTGTCAAGGGTGCTGCGGTCTACATAGCTCTTGCCGTGACCGCCCGTCCAAGTCCATGTTTTAATGTTTTGCAATCCCTGAGCAGATACGCTCAACGTCATGGCTACGAGTGCCACCAGTGTAACTAAAATCTTTTTCATAATGGTATTGGTTTTAAAATGAATTATCTGTTCGATTAAGCTGTGTTAATGGGATGTTGTCTTATGCCACCCTTACTTGGAGTAGGGTAGGGGGTAGGCTTCTTACTTAACCCTTAACACTTTGAGCCTTACTTTCTTGAACTTCTCTCCGCCAAATACTTTTGAAACTGACTCGCCATCACCGAGTACAGAGGGTGTCAGGTGTTCCTCTCCGCCTTTGCGGAAGCCCCAGGCCTCAGCTTTGATAGTGCGATTGGTCTCGTTCTCTATCTCAAGACCGCCGTTATCGTAGCGCGATACATTTACCTGTCCAATACGGGTACCGTTCAGGTACAAGTCAAAGATGGATTTAGTGCCAGGCACGCTGGTAATAAGTTCCTTGGTGGGTTCACTCTTAATGAATTTCACCGAAATATTCTGAACCTGTGCGAAGGTTAGCGATGAAACCGCCAAAAATGCAATGATAAATAGTAATTTTTTCATAATAGTATGGTTTTGGTTAATAATGTTTCTATTGTTAGTTTATCTTTTCGCCGAAGAGGGCGAGGCCGCTTTTCCTCTGTATGTCCTTCTCCCAGTAGCCGCGATAAACGAAGTAGATGTGGCTGCTGTTCGACGTGGACAGATAGCTGTTGTTCTTTCCGTAGTTCACCTCGTCCTGCGATGCGAGCCTTACGATGTCGCCACTGGGTGCGCCGTGGCCTATGGCCTGCATCATACACTTGATGAAGAGCTGCCGCTGGCTGTTGTTGACCACTGCCGGAGCGTCGGGAGCCGATGTGTTGAGCCAGATGTCGGTGGCAGCGGCATACTCGCGGTTGGTGACGGCGCGGCGGTTGATGCCGCAAGAGTTAGCGAAATGATAATCTTTTTCATGGTACTGATATGGTTTTAGTTGTTTGTTATGATCCGATAGTAGTTGCAAAAGTAGTTTTTCTGGCTGTTTTGGCAACTATCATATATTGAATTAGGCTCACACTTTCATATTTTTTTAGTAAAAATGGCATTTCTGAGGACGTGCCAATGGACGTGCCAATGGGCTGTAGTTGTCTTGTATGTTTCCCAAAGGCACTTGGTAATGTTTGTCCAGAGGCTCTGTAACAATACTCCAGAGCCTCTGGAGTATTGTTACAACTATCCTGTTGTATTACTACAAGGCCTCTGGAACTTTTTTACGGAGCCCTATAAAATAATAAAGGGCAAACTACTACCCATTCTTTTCTCGTAGCCACTCGCCCGGCGTCATGCCAGTGATGGCCTTGAATATTCTGAAGAAGGTGGTTTCGTTGCTGAAGCCCGACTCTACGCATACGGCGGCAAGCTTCATGTCGGGGTCGGTGGTGAGCAGACGCTGTGCGTGGGCTATGCGGTAGCCGTTGACGTACTGAGTGAACGTGATGCCTTTGTGCTGCTTTATGCTCTCGCTCACATAGCGGCTGTTGGTGCCCAGCAGCGAGGCTATGTCCGACAGCTTGCAGTCGCTGTTGAGGTATATCCGCTTCTCATTCATCAGATAGTCTATCTTCTGCATCAGCTCGTAGGTAGCCGTGGCAGACGTACCGGATGGCTTGTTGTCGCCTTTCTCTGCCTCCTTGCGCTGGGCAAGAGCTTTCTTTTTGTGGTTACACATTATTATATATATAGCAGCGGCAATGGCAACGACAGCTAACAGCACGGCAAGGATTATCCAAACGGGCAGGCCTGTGATCTCCGAAAACTCCTTGCTGTCGCCCACGGGCAGCAAGACCACGGTGGAGTAGGGGCTGAAGTTGCTATCCTTGATGCCGCCGGTAATCATCAGGTTGCCCTTAGGTGTGATCACAGGAATACTGAAGCCGATGTCGGCGAGGGGCTCGGTGTAGTAGAGCGTGATGGGTAGTGGCTGCCCCCGCTTGGCTTTGGGCTGTGTCAGCGGGCTGTAGTCTATAGCCACTACATACAGTCGGCGCTGTTCGTCTGCGCCGGTGAGGTAGGCTTTCTGGGCCTGGCGGTCTGCTATCACGGTGGCGTAATAGTCTATCTTGCCCCAGCGGGTTGACGAAGGAATGGGGTGTTTTGTGGGCAGAAGGCTTATGTTAGTTCCCTCGGTGAGTGCTATGCGCGTTTCGCCACGTCGGTTGTGCAGAGCCATCAGATAGCGGTAGTCGCCCGCTTCCTCGTTGCCTATGAAGCTCTCCTGTGTGCGGTGCTCATTCTGGCCGCTCGTGGGCTTCCATTCTGTCAGCAGGGCAGGCACGAACGGGTCGCCGCGCAGCTGGTCAACGACGATGGTGTCGGGCTGGTTGCCGCGGTTGTCGGTTGCCGAGAGCATCATCACGTTGTCCCGCGCCGTGCGGAAAAGGTAGGGATAGGCGCGAGACACGCTGACGGCCTTTATATGGTGGTTGTTCACTTTGCCGTCGTACATCTCTATGGAGTCGTCGTGATACCAGTTGCCGGTGATTATCACCTCCCCCTTGTCGAGCTCAATGGCCGACGCCCAGCAACGCTTCTGGTCCAGGCATCCCCACCCGGTGAACGTGTGCGAGGCTGGGTCGTAGAACTCCATAGCGAAGATTTGTCCTATGCCGAGGTGCTGCTCGTGGCCGCCGGCAATCATCACCTTGCCAGACCGCATAGGCAGCGACGTGGCCTGGTCGTGGCTGTAGACGGTGTTCAGCAAGTGCCATTTGCCGCCGTGCAGGTATTCGGCAGTGGCGGTAGGCACAAATCCCGACGTGTGGCCGCCCACCACAACCACATCGCCGCCTGCCACAAACGTCAGATGGCAGTTGCGTGGAACATTAAGGTCGGCCAGCCGCCTTACCTCAAGCCTCACCGTGGGGCAGATGGAAGCCTTGACTGCTGGTTTCTGGGCAGCCCGACACGATGGCATTGATAGCCAAATGACTATCAGTAAGGCTGTTGTAGTGCGGCAAATGGTTTTTCTCATGTCGCTTTGTAGTGGATATGCAGTATTCTTGCAAGTGTATGGGCATTGTCAGATGCTTACAAAGATACTTCTTTTTGCTGATATGAACAAATAAAAATATCGGCGAGGGATGGCCAGCGGCCTTTCCCTCACCGATGATGATATGGTATAAGCTTTAGTTTTAATAGTCTGCGAACGGGTTGTTGTTCACGTTTGCGTTCTTGGCAGAGTTGCTGAGGCTGGAGTTCTTCTTTTTCTTCTTATCCTTGTCGATGATTTTCTTCTCGGATTGGGTGATGCTCTGGTCGTAGAGGCCCATGAAGTGAACACCTCCGTTGAACGAGTACCATGCCTTCTTGCCGTCCTTACGGATGCAGAGGCGGATGTCGCTGTTCTTCTCGTTGATGATGAAGTGGTAGTTCTGGGCACGCGTGTTCAGTGTTGAACGGTCTATGTAGCTTTTGCCGGGACCGCCATACCATGATGTTGACTGAATGTCTTGCAGCCCCTGGGCTGCTGCACTGAGCGTTATGGCTACGAAAGCCACGATGGATAATAGAATTCGTTTCATAGTTGTAATTGTTTAAAGGTTTATTATTTGTATACTTTCAATAGTCGAAAATCTGAGAACTTAACCCGTTTCAGGTCAGCAGAGTGCTTGTATAGGTACTGCCTTAATACGCGACCTTCGTTTGGACCGAGTTCCACATCGTGACTTTCTTTGTCTCCATTCCATCCCGTACATTCTTTTCCGTTGGCATCATACCATATACGGCTGGAGGTGACAGCAAATCTCACACGCCACTTTGTGTAGTTGTGTGCAATGACTCTGTTCCAGTGGTCAACTTCTATGACGACCCTGTCGTTGCTCAACCTGTACCAGTCGCCGCCGTTAACCCTTTCGAGAATGAACGGATTGAGGCGGTCGCTGACTACTCCATTCCATTCTTCTTTGCTGTGGTTGCCACTGAACTTATGCTCGATATGCTGGGCGTATGTGTTCATGGATATTGCAAATAATGCCATGAAAGCAATAAGAATCTTTTTCATAATAGTAAATAAAAAGTTGTCAGTATGTTTCTATTTGCGGTTCTTCCTTTTCTTCCTTGGCTTGTCGTAAGAGTTGTTGTCGCGGTTGTTCCAGCCTGGGTTCTCCTTGTCGAGGATTTTCTTCTCCGAATTGGTTATCGACTCCTCATAGTAGCCCATGAAGTGGACACCGCCGTTGAATGAATACCATGCCTTCCTGCCGTCCTTGCGGATGCAGAGATGGATGTCGCTGTTGCTCTCGTTGATGATGAAGTGGTAGTTCTCTGCACGGCTGTCGAGCGTAGCACGGTCTACATAGCTCTTGCCGTGGCCTCCATACCACGATGTGCTCTGAATGTCTTGCAGGCCTTGGGCTGCTGCGCTGAGTGTGATGGCTGCGATAGCCACAATGGTTAATAGAATTCTTTTCATGGCAGTTGTTGTTTTATATGATTAATAATATAGTGTAATAATGCTAATGCTTTGATATAATGTCATTTGAGAAGCTTTATCCGCTTCGGCATAATAGCTCTTACCCATTTATCTTCATCGTAAGATGTACTTATGGTAAAGGTTCCGTTAGCCGAAACCGTTTCCCATCTGAAGCCATTTGACGATCCTGAGTCTTCGCTATAGTCAAACTTATTGTCTCTGGCAGCGTATGCACAGTAGTCAACCCAGATTTTCAAAGTGGTGTTGGTATTGTTTTTTACGGTTATAGTCCTGTTCGCATTGGTGGTGGCGGTTATGGTACCTATCTTGCGACCATTTGCTGTTACTGTAGCTACGTTGTAACCAGCCGAGCCCCATGACACTTGTGAGTACTCGCGTTGTTGTGATGAAACTCGTGCTTGTGCGTTTGCTCCGATAGATAATGACAACAGAGCAATGAGCGTGAATAGAATCTTTTTCATGGTTGTGTGATTGTTTTTAGGTTTGATATTAGGACCGCTAAAAGAGTTTTTGAGAAGTAAACAGCCTTATGGTTTATAGATGCTCAAAGATTCTTGTGATTTTAAAATAATGGGAGTCAAGGTCCTTTAGCAGATATTCTCCCTTACTGTTTTTGAGCATATAGATTTCCCAAGGATCCATCAGCTCCGACTTTGTGTCGGCAGGCATAGACAGATTGCCTCTCACTTTATATTGTCCAATTCTATATGCCCAGTAGAAAGTCACATCCAGTCTATAATCGGACATGTTGGCTACCCATACATTGCCGTGTTTGTCTTTTCCCATATAGACATTTCCTTTTACCGGAGTCCTGTTTCTGATAAGAGAAGCTTTGTATCCGTCGATGTAAACAGTAGTACGGCCGTTGCTTAGTTTCTCAGATTTTACTACCTGCCACCAGTCGTTCATCCTTACAGCTCTTTCAATAAGCGATTGGGCAGAAACGGCAGCAGCAAAACCCGTAACCGCAATCAGAGTTAAGATAAGTTTTTTCATAGTTGTATTGTTTTTAAATTAATAACATGTTGTTTTTTGCCAATATTGTGCTTGTTGTTGTCTATGTCAATGTCCTTTTATATATATTATTCCAAGAATTGTGGCTTCGTTGGGAACAAGATTGCCTTTTGGGTCTTTCAGTCGGCTAATCTCCCAAGGGTCAAGTATTCCTGCTGTACATAATATTCCCCTTCCGACTTCAGTCCACTCAACCCGTAGCTCAATACGGTAGTCTGACATGTTTCCAAGCCAGATATTTCCATGCTTGTCCTTGCCTAAAGCAACCATACCCTCAACCTTCTTGCCGTTTATCTGCAATCCTCTATACAGACCGTCAATATATATGCTGTGGTGAGTGTTGCTTATCTTGATGTTGTTCTTATGTGTGTCTCCGTATGTGGCGTATAGTCCTCGTTGTGCGTTGATAGCCTGCGGCACTGTTGCCAATGCTGCAATCGCTATAAATACTAACAATAATCGTTTCATGGTTGTGTGATTGATTTTAGGTTGTTGATTGTGTCTTTTTTGTTGTTCGATGAGAGGTATGCGGCAGCTACTTGTTCTTTGTGTACTGCTTCCATCCCTCGTAGGTCGTTATGAGATAGAAGGGCTCGTTCTTGCCTGGGTTCACCTTTTTAATTATTATAGAGAAGTCGCCGGCCTTGCACGCGGCATCTATGGTTTGCTTGTTGGCAAGGAAGAAGGGCATCCGTAGCTCATGGATGAGCAGTCCCGACAAATCGCCGGGGCGGTTGGCAATCATCGGTGTGTTGCCCTTGCCCTGCGGGCCGTAGGTCTTCTTTTCCAGCACCGCTGCCCACTCGTTCCACGTCACGGGCGTCGGCGTGTAGTAGTACTGGTACTTCGGCTGCGCATTGCCCTTGTTGGGTATGGGCAGCGGGCGCATACGGTTGATAAGGTAGCGCACCATCTGCTGTCGTTCCTGTGCGGTGATGTCGCGTGCGGTCTGCGCCTGCATCGTGGCGGTTGCCGACAGCAGGGCTATGAATAGTGCTAACAGTTTCTTCATGGCTGTATCAGTTTTTTAATCGTCGTTGCCTATGCCTGCGCACTTCCTCATGCGGGCATATTTCAGATATATGCTTTTGCCGAGAAGTCCTTTCCACATATCGTAGTAGCCTGTCTGGTTTGCACCGGCGCTAACCCTTACGTTGCCCCGAGTGTTGCCGTCGTTCCATGAAACCTTAACCATGATGGGCTGGTTGCAGTTGTTCTGCAGCACCATCTGGCAGCGGTCGGCATCGAAATAGACGGTGAACGAGCCGATGGATGCTTCGGGGCCGAAGGCATCGGGGCCGATGGCTACTCTTTTGTAGACAGGCATAGTAATCTTATCAGAGCTTCCCTGGGCAAATGTCACCTTTCCCTTGGTGAGCTTTGACGCATCGGCTGAGTATATGACGGTGCGGTTGTTGTTAATTACTGAGCCTCCGTTTCCCTGTTGTGCATTTATCGCTGTTGCCAGCAGCGCAGCTGCAAATAGTAATAATAGCTTTTTCATGTCGTTATAGTTTTGGTTTTTAGTTGTATCTCAATCGCAAAGTTAGTGGTCTGTGCAGTTTGAAGGCTGATATATAAGCGGAAACGACTTACATATCGTAAATATGTAAGTCGTTTCATGGTCTTGGGGTATGGGGTCGCTACAGGTGTTTTGCAGATGGACAGTGCTCGCAGAGGAAGCGGTAGACGAAGTCGAAGTCCTCGTTGCATACGTAGACGCGGTTCTTCTCTAACGTTTCGTTCACTTTTATCAGGTTGTTGCCCCTCACTGCTATCACTTTCTTCACGTCGGCATAGCGCGTAATCATGCTTGTACGCGAGTTGGCAATCATTCCTCTGCCCACGGCACCGAGATTGCCGGTCAGCAGTCCGGCCACGATAGTGGCGTTGCCTATAATCTGCGCCTTCTTCATCTGCTTTGGCAGCTGCTGGTGGACCACCTCGTTGTGGTCCATCGTCATCACCACTATGTATTTTCCGCCCACGATGGCGGCATAGAGGTAGTAGCCCGCAAAGCTCAGCACGAACAGTATGGCCGCCGTGAGTCCCAGCCCGGCTGTCAGCCCGGCCAGGCTGTCGAGGTCGAACTCGCCGGCAATGAGCAAGATGAAGCCTATCAGCCCCATGACAATCAGCATGGTGATGCCGAACACCTTCCATACATCGAACAGTATGGAATAGTTTTTCAGCATATTCACTTCGTAAATCCAGCGGTACTTCCCGTCGGGAAAGAGCACCACCCTTTCGCCTAAGTCTTTCTCTGTTCTCATGGCTGCTCGTTGGTTTTGCGCCATTCGTTGGGAGTCATTCCCGTCATGGCCTTGAATGTTCTGAAGAAGCTCGTCTCGTTCGAGAAGCCAGCCTCGATGCAGAGTGTCGACAGCTTGGCATCGGGGTTAGAGCGTATCAGTCTCTTGGCATATTCCACTCGGTAGGAATTGATGAACTGCGAGAACGAGCACTTCTTCTGTGTGTTTATGCTTTCCGAGATATAGGTGCTGTTGGTGTGGAGCATTGCGGCCACGTCCGACATCTTCAGCTCGCTGTTCAGATAGAGCTTCTCGCTTTCCACCACTTTGCGTATGCGCTCCATCAGTTCCCTGCTGTTCTGCTGCTTGCTGCTCAGTGGCTGTTGCTCTTTCGGGTCGTCGTCGGCTGTCGTGTCTTGTGTCTTGTCGGCTTCGTCGGCAGGCTTTCTCCTCACAATGAAGATGCTGGCGCACGCGCCAATGAGCAGGATGACGAGCACAGCTATCGACAGGTAGCCGCTGCCGAGCAGTCCGGCCTGTGTGGTGCGCCCCACGCGAAGCCGCCATACGGTTTTCAGCGGGTCGAAGTTGTCGTGCTCGTGGTTTATTCCGCCAGTCACTATGAGGTTTCCTCCCTCGTCGATTACGGGTATGCCACTGCCGAAGTCTGGCAGCTCGTCGGTGTAGCAGAGCGTTATCGGCGACGGAGTCTTGGCGTATTCTATCGTCAGCACTAAGGCTCTCTGGCCTCCCCAGCCTATCATGTAGGCGGTCTTGGCCTTGCGGTCGACCACCAAGGGGAAGAGCCACTCTATCACGTCGCCCTTGAACGACATAGGTACTGGGGCCGTGGTGGGCAGCAGACTGAATGTGGTGTCGCGCACAACGGCTATCGCTGCCTGCCCCTGCTCGTTGAATACGTGCATGAGATAGCTGTAGTCGCCCGCTTTCTCGTCGCCAATGAAGCTGTCCTCGCAGCGGAAGGGGCGCTCGAAGGGGTAGGGTGCCCACTGCTTCAGCAACTCGGGATATAGCGGACCGCCTTTTATCCGGTCAACGATGATGGTGTCGTAGGGCACGAAGCGGTCGCTGTTGGAGGCTATTATCATGGCGTTGTCGGGAGCGGTGCGGAAGATGTAGGGGCAGCATCGCGATTGCGAAGCGTTCTTCAGGAAAGCAAAATACTTCTTTCCGTCGAATGTCTCTGTCGCGTCTTTGTTGTAGTGGTTGCCGCTTATCACCACCCTGCCGTCCTCAAGCTCCACGCCCTGCGCCAGCGAGCGCTTCAGGTCTAAGCAGCCGAAGCCCGTGAACGAGTGGGTCTTGGGGTTGTAACGCTCTGCCATGAAGGTCTGTCCGATGCCCAACGGTTGGTCGTGGCCGCCTGCAACGAGCACCATTCCCGACTTGCAGATGGCAGAGAAGCCGTTGTCGTGCGTGTAAACCATATTCACCGTGTGCCACCTGCCGCCGTTGAGATACTCGGCAGTGGGCGTAGGCACGAAGCCCTCGGTATGTCCGCCCACGACGGTAAGCTCGCCATTGAGCATGAAAGTGCAGTGGCTCGCGCGCGCAATATTCATGTCGGGGAGCCGTTCGGCTGCAATCTTTATCGTAGGACATCTGCTCTCGGCACTGCTGTCGGCCTTTCGCCCTGCGTAAAGACCGATTGTCAGTCCGAGCAACAACAGTGCAACGGTTGTTCTTATAGTGGTATCTCTGTCCATGAGTACTGCAAATATAATCAATTATGCAGTTTCATGCGCTGAAATAAAATAAAAAGCGACTGCCAAATATTTGATTTAGCAGTCGCTGATGTGGTGTCGGTGCTCGTCAGAAAGCCGACGGTTTGAGTCTTAAACCTGCGGTTTCATCGATACCAAACATGATGTTCATGTTCTGGACAGCCTGTCCTACGGCTCCCTTGAGCAGGTTGTCAATGCATGATATGACTACGAGCTGGTTGCCTACCTTGTCGAGATGGAGCAGACACTTGTTGGTGTTGACCACCTGTTTGAGGTCGAGGTCGTGGTCGGTCATCACGTGTGTGAAGGCTGCACCTTCGTAGAAGTCCTGATAACCCTTGGTAATCTCGTCGAGGCTGCGTTCGGTTTCAACCACTGCTGTGACGAAAATACCACGCGCAAAGGGGCCTCTGTAGGGAATGAAATTGAGGTTTACCTGCTTGTTATCGCCGGTTTCATCGATAGGCGAGCCTATCATGGGCGCATCTGCGCACCTCACTTCGTTGAGGCTTTGGCACACTTCGTGAAGGTGTTGGTGGGTAAGCAGCTTGTAAGTGCTCAGGTTGTCGTTGCGCCAAGAGAAGTGTCCGGAGAACGTTGGCTTCTGTCCGGCACCCGTAGAGCCTGTTATTCCGTTGATGCTTACGTTGCTCTTGATGAGCCCCATGCTTGCCGCAGGCAGCAGAGCCAGCTGTATCGCCGTGGCGAAGCAGCCCGGATTGGCCAGGTGCTGAGCTTTGGCAATGCTCTGCCTGTGGATCTCCGGCAGGCCGTAGACGTAGTCGTGGTCGCCCTTGATGCGGAAGTCCTGTGCCAAGTCGATGATCTTGACGTTTGCGGGGATGCTGTGCTCCTTCAGGAACTGCTCGCTCTTGCCGTGGCCGAAGCAGAAGAACACCACGTCGACCTTGTCGAACGGCATCTCTGCTGTGAATCTCATGTCTGTTTCGGCATAAAGTCCTTCGTGAACGTCGGACAGCAGGTTGCCTGCATTGCTCTCGCTGTTGGCAAATACGATGTCTGCCTGTGGGTGGTTGAGCAGCAACCTTATCAGTTCGCCGCCCGTGTAGCCGGCAGCTCCAAGGATTCCGACGCGAAGCCTGCCTGCCCAGAGCCTACCCCCAGCCCCTCCCGAGGGGAGGGGAGTATTGTTGTTATTTGTATTCATAATTGTTTCAGAGTTGTTATTCCTTTAATAATGTATGTTTTTATGACGTTAACTACTGTCTCAGTGTTGGCCAAGACTTCTTCATTGGTAAATCGCAAGACCTTAAAGCCCTTGTCTTCCAGCCATTCTGTGCGTTGTTTGTCACTTGTTTGCTGTTCTGGCAACTGGTGATATAAACCGTCTATCTCAACAACCAGCTTGTGTTTTAGGCATACGAAGTCGGCTATGAACAGTCCAATGATGTGCTGCCGTCTGAAATGGAATCCCTGACGGTTGCTCTTCAGGTATTCCCAAAGGATTGTTTCGGCTTCTGTTGGCTTGTTCCTGTTTTTGGCTGCAAAATCTTTGAGCAGTTCGTAAGTGACTGGGTCAGCCATCTCATAGCCATAGACGGGTTTGTTGGCCATAGTTATATAATGTGTATGCTGTCGTGGATAGGCTTACTAAAAGCCCCCCTCCCTTTGGGAGGGGCTGGGGGTAGGCTTTTATTGTGGTCTGGGGATGGGCTTTTTATTTACCTCTTTTCGTCCTTGTGCATACCGTAGTAGACCCTCAGTGCGGTGCTCGACACCTTGATGAAGCCCTTGGCTTCGTCGGCTGTCCAGCCGTTCTGAGTCTCGCCATATTCGCCGAGCTTCGACTTCGTGAGGTCGTCGGGCGAGTCAATGCCCACAGTCTCGAAGCTGTAAGGACGCAGCTTCAGTATGGCTGTGCCGTTGACGTTGCGCTGCGACGAGGTGAGCATGGCCTCGATGTCGGGCATCACCGGCTCTAAGTACTGGCTCTCGTGGAGGAACATTCCGTACCAGTTGGCCACCTGGTCCTTCCAGTACTGTTGCCACTTCGACAGCGTGGACTTCTCGAGCAGCCTGTGAGCCTCGATGATCAGCTTCGGAGCGGCAGCCTCGAAGCCCACGCGGCCCTTGATGCCGATGATAGTGTCGCCCACGTTGCAGTCGCGGCCTATGGCGTAGGATGCGCCTATCTGCTCAATCTTCTGAATTGCAGCCACTTTGTCGGTGAACTCTTCGCCGTTGACGGCCTTTATCTCTCCGTGTTCGAAGGTTATCTTGAGCGTTGCCTCGGGCTCCTTGGCTGTGACGTGCTTCAGATAAGCCTCCTCGGGCAGTCCCTGTGTCGGGTCGAGAAGCTCTCCGCCGCAGATACTGGTTCCCCAGATGCCCACGTTGTAGGAGTATTTCAGCTTGGTGAAGTCGGCAAAGTAGCCGTTCTGGTTCAGATAGTCGACCTCTTCCTTGCGTGTGAGCTTCTCGTCGCGCGTGAGAGTGATGATTTCCACTCCCGGAGCCATGACGAGGAAGGTCATGTCGAAGCGTATCTGGTCGTTGCCTGCTCCCGTAGAGCCGTGGGCTATGGCATCGGCACCAATCTCGTTGGCATATCGTGCTATGGCGATGGCCTGGAAGATGCGCTCCGAGCTTACGCTGATGGGGTAGCAGTTGTTGCGCAGCACGTTGCCGAATATCATGTAGCGCAGCGACTTTTCGTAGTATTCGTGGGTGACGTCGAGCGTTACGTATTGTTTAGCGCCCAGCTTGTAGGCGTTTTCTTCGTTTGTCTTGAGCTGTTCGGGGCTGAAGCCTCCGGTATTTGCACACGCGGCATACACCTCGTATCCTTCTTTTGCCAGGCGCATCACGGTGTAGGATGTGTCGAGGCCGCCTGAAAAGGCTACTACTACTTTCTTCATGTCTGTTTTATTGATTGTTGATTGGTGATCGGTGATTGGTGATTGAGGGGCGTTGATTGGTGTTTTTATGCTTTCACGGGCTTTCCGTCAAGCTCGTTGAGGCGGTTGATGACCTCCTGCGGCAGCTTTACGGGCAGGTGTTCCTCGGGGTCGTAGAGCATGGCGGTGCAGATGCAGTATTTGCGTCCGGTGCGATGGAGCACGTCAACGTTGACGCATCCCTCGCATCCACGCCAGAAAGCCTCGTCGTCGGTGAGGTCGGCAAAGGTGACGGGCTTGTAGCCCAGTCGTGTGTTCATGGTCATCACGGCGGCACCGCTTGTGAGCGAGAATATCTTGGCATTGGGCCAGCGCACGCGTGCCAGAGTGAAGGTGAGGTCTTTGATGCGTTTTGCCAGTCCCAGTCCGCGGTAGTCGGGGTGTACTATCAGTCCCGACGTGGTGACATAGTGCTTGTTGCCCCATGTCTCAATGTAGCTGAAGCCGGCAAAGCGGTCGCCGTCGAGGGCTATGACGGCCTTGGCTTCTTTCATCTTTGTAGCCAGATATTCGTGGGTACGCTTTGCGATACCCGTTCCGCGCACCTTGGCAGCCTCTTCGATGGTTGTCAGGATGGTGTCTACATACTTCTCGTGAGTGGCATCGGCCACTACTACATCAATCTGTTTGTCCATTATCTTATTGTCTTTATTTCTCTTCGTTCTTTATATCGGGGATAACCATGCTCAGTTCTTCGATGAACGCCTCTCGCAGGGTGCCTTCGCGGAGGGCTATGAAGAGGGTGTCGTCGCCGGCTATGGTGCCGAGTATCTGCGGAATGTCGCTCGAGTCGATGTTGTAGGCTATGCTGCTGGCGTAGCCGGGGCGCGTCTTGACGATAGCCATGTTGCCCGAGAAGTTTATCGACAGATAACCAGAGGTCATCAGCATCTCGCGGGCCGAGCGTGGCGAGGTCACGCGCTTATACATTGTTTCGTTTGGCAGCACATATACATACTTGCCGTTCATGCTGGCAGCCTTGGCCACTTTCAGTTGCTTGAGGTCGCGGCTCAGCGTGGCTTGAGTCAGTTTGTAGCCCTCCTTTTCCAGTGCCTGCAATACCTCTTCCTGAGAGCACAGCTCCTGGCTCGAGATAAGCATCTTCAGGGCTTCCATTCTACTGTTTTTTACCTTCATCTCTTGAATAGTTATGCGTTTTGGGTCTGCAAAATTACGTATTGTTATGCAATCAGACAAATTTTTATGCATAAAAATAGCCCTCTTGCACTGAAAAAACATAACGGGCAGAGAGGGACAAGGGGCTGGGGACGGGGGGAGGAATTTGGGCTGATTTACTCCAAGGGCTCCGTAATCTTTCTCCAACAGCCCCGGAGCTTTGTTACAAGGCTGTTGGAGCATTGCTCCAGAGCCTCTGGAGCATTGTTACAGCTGTAGTTTAACGATTTTAGTTGACTACTTTTAGTCTTGTTTGTAGTTTTGGTTGACTTTGGTTAATACTTAATTTTAATCT
>ODAJ012172340.1_pt1 | contig 28337 bp, 17 predicted proteins | sample 1539241 | NCBI WGS metagenome assembly ODAJ01 (sample SAMN02144231, study PRJEB22623) | gut metagenome | biome: sheep rumen | host: Ovis aries | place: New Zealand
GTTTGCTTCCTGGGCATAGGAATCTATCTTATATGGGATATATGGAGCGTATCGACCCCACGTAAAATCATCCGTGCGATCGTGATCATCCCATCCCTGGCTTTTGCGTTTTACCTGGTACCGGGTCTTCGCGGCGCACCGGTGAAGGCGATCAGTGCTTTTGCACCTCCTGTTGACAGGAGAGACTCCGGGTTAGGGAATTCGTTTTTCAATGACTATGACGAAGGAATGGCTTATGCGCGTAAGACCGGCAACCCGGTTATCATAGACTTTACCGGCTACGGCTGTGTCAACTGCCGAAAGATGGAGGCTTATGTTCTTGACAACGATTCCGTCAAAGAGCGCCTGAAGAATTATGTTTTTATTGAACTCTTTGTGGACGACAGGCAAGTTGCCGGAGACGGACAAACAATAGGGGATACCAATTCCCGTATCCAGCGTGAGCAGTTCGGTTCAAATGCCCAGCCTTATTTTGTGCAACTGGATCCACAAGGAAAAATGACTGCCGAGCCAATGGCGTTTACTACAGACCCAATGGCGTTTATCCAATGGCTTAAATACTAGTTTAGAGTTTAATGCATAAAGAATAATGTATAAAGCAGAAAGAAAAAATTACGATACCAAGCGGCCGAAGGAGAAAGAGATGATCTTTGGTGTCCGCGCTGTCATGGAAGCAATCGACGCCGGCAAGACCTTGGACAAGGTGCTGATACGAAGAGACATGAGTTCGTCTATCGGCAAAGAACTGCTGAGCAAGCTGGACGGAACGAACACACCCGTTCAGCGGGTGCCGGTTGAGAAACTGAACCAATACACCGACAAGAACCACCAGGGCGTAATCGCCTTCTTGAGTCCTATAGAGTTCTATCCGTTAGAAAACTTCGTAGCTTCGCTTTACGACGAAGGCAAGACTCCGCTGCTAATGATGCTGGACGGAGTGACTGATGTACGTAATTTCGGAGCTATTGCACGCACATGCGTGTGTGCAGGCGTGGACGCACTCATTATAGGAACACGCGGCAGTGCTGCTATCAACGGGGATGCTATCAAGGCCTCTGCCGGTGCACTGCACTCGTTGCCGATATGCAAGGTAGAGAACCTGCAGAACGCACTCCGGTTCCTGCAAGAGAGCGGGTTACGCATCGTGGCTGCCACCGAACACACAGAACGAAACTATACAGAGGTAGATATGACCCTGCCAACCTGTATCGTCATGGGAAGCGAGGAGAAAGGCATCTATGAGGAGAACCTCAAACTCTGTACCGACCAGGTGCGGTTGCCGATGACGGGTGTTATAGAGAGCCTCAATGTATCCGTTGCCGCCGGTGTGTTCATCTACGAAGCTATCAGGCAAAGAAACAAATAAGAAAATCTAAAAATAGAAATAGTATTAACCTTTTATTCCCTCCCACGGCGAGGAGGAATTATCGCCGAGCAATTATGGCAAAATATGTTTGTGACGTATGTGGTTATGAGTATGATCCGGTAGCAGGTGATCCGGATAACGGCATTGCTCCCGGTACGGCTTTTGAAGATCTTCCCGCAGATTGGGTTTGCCCGTTGTGCGGCGTTGGTAAAGATCAGTTCACCCAAGCTTAATAACCGGTACGCCTTATAATGAAAAATATCAAGTACGTCGGCTGTGACGATGCCGACTTGGATTTGTTTGAGAGCCAGTATGAACTTCCGGAAGGAATGTGCTATAACAGTTATGTGGTACTCGGCGAGAGCCACGTGGCTGTAATGGACGCCATGGACGCCCGCTGTACTGAGCAGTGGTTGCAGAACGTGGAGAAAGCATTGGACGGAAGAGAACCTGACTATCTGGTGTGCCACCACATGGAACCTGATCATAGCGGCTCCATGGGCGCGTTTCTTGCCCAATACCCGAAGGCTACTGTCGTGTGCTCGAAACAGGCCGTTGTGATGATGGCTCAGTTTGGCATAGAGGCTGCTAACGTACAAGTGGTAGGAGAAGGGCAGAGTATAGACTTGGGCGGTATAACGCTGCAGTTTATAGCCGCTCCGATGATCCACTGGCCGGAAGTAATCATGACTTATTGTCCGGAAGAGCAAGTGCTTTTCTCGGCAGACGGATTCGGAAAGTTTGGTGTCTATCATGCAGACGAAGACGATTGGGCATGTGAGGCAAGACGGTACTATTTTAATATCGTAGGCAAGTACGGAGTGCAGGTGTCGAACGTGCTGAAGAAATTAGCCGGCAAAACGATCTCCACTATAGCTCCTCTTCACGGTCCTGTGCTTGAGGGCGAGAAGAAAGATGAGGCACTGCGGCTCTATACAATCTGGAGTGCTTATGGTGTAGAGACTGACGGTGTATTGGTGGCTTATGCTTCAATCCATGGCAACACACGCCGGGCTGCAGAACAGTTGGTTCAGATACTCAAAGAGAAGACCAAGGACATGAAGTCGGCGGATGGCAAAGCTCTCAAAGTGGCAGTCACCGATCTCAGCCGCGACGACATGGCAGAGGCAATAGAAGACGCCTTCCGTATGAACAGACTGGTGCTCTGTTGTGCTACCTATGACGGAGATATTTTCCCGCCGATGCACATGTTCCTGCACAAGCTCCGGCTCAAAGGATTCCAGAACAGGAAGGTGGCTCTTATAGAGAACGGCTCATGGGCACCGCAAGCTGTGCGAGTAATGAAAGAGATGCTTGGCGGATGCAAGAATGTAGAGGTTGTAGAACCTACAGTCACCATCCGTGGAGCACTCAAAGAATCCCAACTCGAAGAACTGAAAACACTGGCAGACGCTCTGTTAGGGTAGAGACGGGGAGAAGACTTTTTGGTAAGTCTTGTAAAGCTTGTTTGGAGAGGTCGTCTGATAAGAGAGAGGTTATTCAGCAATAGACAGGCAGTTCGATAACTTCGATAACATACAAAGCTACTCGACGACAGACAGGCTGTTCGACAGTTCCCTGAGGCAGTCTGCACAGAGACAATCTTGGTAGTGCGCGCTTAGATAGGCGCGCACTTCTTTTGTCAACTGTACTGCTGCGCACTGGCAGATAGAAGGTTGGTCATGGCGGCAGACAAATTCTTTTCCGCAACGCGGACAATATTTCCGGCACGATTTTAGCATAGTAGTTTTATGTAAGGTATGTTGTACTTTGTTTCAACAGAATTTGAGGCAGAGTAGGGTAGCCAAAATTCTCATTTTATTCATTCATCAAAATGAATATACATTCATGCGCTTTTGCGCGCGGTATATTTTCTTGTAGCTAACTGATTTACAGCATTTATATATTTTATCTAAAGTATTGCTTTATACAATGCACTGTTTCTGTATATTTGTATTATACAATTGCTACTTTTTGAGTGATATAAAAAGTGTAAAACGCTGTATTTCTGTGTTTTAATTATGTTTAATAATGTATTACTTTATTGTATAATCGCTGTATTTACGTTACATTATAAGGGGTGTAATGTATATAGGTGAATATTGATTTTACGGCACTTTCCGGGCGGTTAGTGGAAGATTATGCAGCGGTGGTATTTGGGGCGCTCAGATTGCAAAATTGAAGACAAATCTCCTTTCTGTTCGGGTAATGGCATTGGATGTTTTCGGGTAATGGCATTGGATGTTTTTGGTAATGGTATTAAATGGTTTCGGGTAATGGTATTAAATGGTTTCGGGTAATGGTATTAAATGGTTTGAGGTAATGCCACTGAATATTTGAGCCGTACTGACGGGTGCTTGAGGTAATACCGGTATGAGGTTAGAGAAGTGCAAACGAAAGCACTTCGTCTATCTCTTTGACATAATGGAAGCGCAGGCCTTTGAGGTATTTCTCAGGGATGGCAGTTACGTCTTTGCGGTTATCTTCACAGAGAACAAGGTCTGTAATTCCGGCGCGTTTGGCTGCAAGGATTTTCTCTTTGACCCCACCAATTGGTAAGACTTTTCCGCGTAGAGTCATCTCGCCTGTCATGGCAATTCTGGCTCTTACTTTGCGGTGAGTGAAGGCAGAGACGAGTGCCGTAGTCATGGTAATTCCGGCAGATGGTCCATCCTTCGGAATGGCACCTTCGGGTACGTGCAGATGAACGGATTGTGTCTCCAGATCCTTTTGCTTGATACCCAGTTGATCAGCGTGCGCTTTAATATATCCCAAGGCAATAGTGGCTGACTCTTTCATTACATCGCCGAGGTTTCCGGTGATAGTAAGAGTGGGTGTTTTGGAGTGCGAGAGAGAGGTCTCGATAAAGAGTATTTCACCTCCCACCTGAGTCCATGCCAAGCCGGTGACGACACCGATATATTTGTTGGTCTCGTACATCTCACGCGAGAAGCGCGGTTGTCCGAGATAGTCGATAAGGTCTTCCTCCGTGACAGAGATATTGTAGTCTTCTCCGAGCGCAAGTTTCATGTCAATCTTACGGCAGACGGTAGCTATCTGTCGATCGAGAGAGCGCACTCCGGACTCGCGAGTATAGCCTTCGATAATCCGTGTGAGGATAGCATTTTTGAATTTCAGCTGCGAAGGTTTGAGTCCGTGTTTGGACAGCTGTTTGGGAATAAGGTGACTCTTGGCGATCTGTACTTTTTCTTCCGCAAGATAGCCTGTCATCTCGATGAGTTCCATGCGGTCGAGAAGCGGGCGCGGGATAGAATCGAGGCTGTTGGCGGTAGCGATAAAGAGTACTTTGCTGAGGTCGTAATCCATGTCAAGGTAGTTGTCATGGAAAGTACTATTCTGCTCCGGATCGAGCACTTCCAGAAGTGCCGCTGTGGGATCCCCTTTGTAGTCAGCTCCAATCTTGTCAATCTCGTCGAGCACGAAGACAGGGTTGGAGGACTGCACTTTTCTTAGGTTTTCGATGATCCGTCCCGGAATGGCGCCAATGTATGTACGCCGGTGTCCGCGTATCTCCGCTTCGTCATGCAGACCGCCCAAGGATATCCGGGCATATTTGCGTCCCAAGGCTTCGGCGATAGACCGTCCGAGGCTGGTTTTGCCGACACCCGGAGCGCCGTACAAGCAGATGATCGGCGCAGAGGTTTTTACCTGACGCTGAACAGCCAGGAACTCCACAATACGCTCTTTGACTTTCTCCATGCCATAATGGTTTTTATCGAGTACCTGCTGTGCATGGCGGATGTCATAGTTATCTTCGGTAAAGGTGTTCCAAGGCAGGGAGAGCATCGTCTCGAGGTAGTTCTGCTGCATGGTAAATTCCGCAGATTCCTGGTGCATCCGTTGCAGTTTTTTGAGTTGTTGTGCGAAGGTCTGCGCCACGTTTTCAGGCCAGTTCTTCTCAGCAGCCCGCTGTTCCAAGTCTCTGATTGTTTCTGCGCTTGTGTCGCCGAGTTCGCGCTGAATGGTCTCCATCTGTTTGTTGAGGAAGTATTCGCGCTGCTGTTTGTCGATATCTTCTTTGGCTTTGGATTGTATCTCCGCCTTCATTTTGAGCATTTCGACCTCTTTGTTGAGCAATTCGAGCAGGTGAAAACCTCTTTCTTTGATCGAATCGTAGCCGAGTAAGAGCTGTTTGTCGGCAGTGGAGAGGTTGAAATTGATACAAATATAGTTGATGAGGGTAGGGATATTGGTAATACTACCAAGGATCAGCGGAGCCTCTGAAGGCACGTTTGTGACGTTTGAGAGGATAAATCCCGCCTGCTCTTTAAGGTTGTCGTAAATAGCTTTTGCCTCCTTGTCCTCTGTTTCGGGAAAGATCTCCGGCATTTCAGTGATACGCGCCTGTAATCCCTTGTCGGAATTGACAAACTCGGTAACCCGAACGCGGCTGACGCCTTCAAGGAATGCCACAATATTGCTCTGCATCTCCATTACTTTGGCGACGTGTGCGGTAGTGCCCATGTCATAGAGGTCTTCGCCTTGCGGATCCACGATGTCCCGGTCTTTCTGACAGAGGATGACCAACAGGCTATTGTCTTTGGCAGCAGCCTGAACGAGCCGTTGTGCGCGTTCGCGTGTTACGACCACCGGCATCATTACGCCGGGAAAGAGCGTCATGTTTTTAAGAGGGAGAACAGAGAGCGTATCTTCTACGGGGTAGATGTCTTCAGGAGTGCTATTTAACATAATCGGGATTATATTCAAAATTACTATATAGTGATATATAGGTTAAAGGACAAGAATTATACCATGCGTGCAGGAATTGGTGAATTATGACAATTTGATTGCCGAATTCTGCCAAATTGGCAGGTTCGCTGGAATAAGTGCTTGGGATTGGTGTGTCGGTTATTCGGGATTGATATGTTTGTTATTTAGGATTTGCGTTTTTGAGTTTTTCGCGGATGATGGCTTGAATGAAGTTATCCAGTTTGGCATACTGTTTCCGGTGCAGTTTGGAAGATCCGGGAGCCGGTTTCTTCTCAAACGGTGCTTCAGGATCCGGATGTTTGAACTGGGCATAGAACCGCTTTTTGAGGTCTTCGAACTGTGCGCGCAAAGCAAGCGTTTTCTGACAATCTTCGGGCGTCATGAGAGCCAATTCGTCATCTGAGAAATCCCCGGAATGCAGGATTTCCGAGGCAAGGCGTTTGGAGTCAGCAAACAGCTGAATATTAGCGAGTTCTGCGCCTTTAGGCGGTGTTTTTTCATAATCCCTCGGGTTCACGATCTTGTATGATTCTTGAGAGCCTTCTTTAAGGACCGCCCCGTTTGGAGCCCGGTATTTCTTTTTCCGCATGATAATACCGCTTCCTTTGGCAAATTCCCCGTTCATTTCTTTAACGGGAGCATGAAATTTAATTTTAGTCATCTTTTAGCATGATTTTTGTGGTATATACTACGTATATATTTGTCGTTCTGACAAGTGGTCAGTTGGAAACTTTTCTTGTTCTTGCCTGCCTCTGACGTAAGCCGAATAACCCGGTAATCACCCAGTTATCACCCAGTAATCACCCTGTAATCACCCCGTAATCACCCCCTTTTACCTTTATGTGAGTCCGAAAAAAACTCGATTTGTCATCGAGGAAAAGAGGCAGGAAGAGTCCCGTTTCAGGCAGCAACTCCCCTACCCTTCGTTCAATGTCCGCGGACAAACCGGCAGTCGGGCGTTCATGGTTCGGGCAGAAACTTATCCTCTTTGGTTATAATCCTCGTTGATAAGGTTCATCGCCTTCATACGCTTATAGACATAAATATACGGGCCGACAATAATCAGCATGCCCAGAACGTTCCAAAGCCAGAAATCCAGTGCGCCGAAAGAGTAATCGATGCCTCTTCTGTTCAACTCGCTGTTCATGCGATCGGATGTGCGATGGTACCAAACGAGTACCGCAATGCCGATAGTCAGCCAGGAGAAGATGAAATAAATGAGGCAGAAATGCATGGTTCTTCGTCCGTCATGCGGGCTGGCGACAAGGTTCAGCTCTTCGCCGATGTGCGACTCCACCACCAGCGGATAAATACCAAAAGTGATGAGTCCCAAAAAGATCATTTTGAGGAGTCCGCGCGAGGTTCTCAACTGCAGTGCAGGAGCGTTGTTGGTAGCATTTTCCATAATGGTTAAGAATTAAAAACGGTACAAAGGTACAACAAATCTTGAACATATGCAAATAAATATGTCTTTTTTGTGTTTTTTTGTTCACAAATTACGCAGATTACGCAGATTTTCTGCGTGACCACTGCGCTGCAGGATCGGCTGCGCTTGATAGACCGTTTCACTGCAAGATCGTTGCACTATAAGAGCAAAAAAGAGGGCGAGGCTGTACCCCACCCTAAATGTTTACACATCGGAATAATATTTTTTAGAAAGCAAGGCGCGATATGGCAAATCTTACGCTGTCATATTCTACTTGATTGACGAGTGAACGAAGCATATTGCGCATCTCCGTCTCTTTGTCCGGATCGATCTGTCGTAGCATATAGTAGATGAGTTTGAGAACACCCACGATAGAGAATTCCTCTCCAGATGCCAATCCCAACAACTCATGCCTACCGACAATTCCATCATATAAGCGTTTGTCGTATAGGATATGGCTATGTGCACACACATTTCGTATAATCCGCAGAATATCAATGTACGACTTAAAGACATCTTCCTCCGCTATTTGATATCGTGAGTATATCTGCTGACGCAACAGGTTATCCAAGATATTAAGATACAGATGCTGCACTTCTCCGAAAGTAAGGAACTCCAGCGTTTTCCATGCTGGAGCGTACGTATCTTCCGGATGCTTGCGATGGTGCTTCTTAATGACATCGTTATTTCGCTTGAGCTTCGAGTATCCGGCACAAAACTCCTGAATAAAAGAATCACCGACATAGGCAGGATTAACAAACCAGAACGGATCTGTCTTATAATGATTAGATACTATATATGTAATACGCGTGCGGATATCCGTTTCGATAGTCTGGAGATAGAAAGAAAGCAGATTGCGGAAGCGGTCGTCAAAATCATATAGTGCTTTCACCTTTTCCCATGTAGTATCCTTACGGAACTTGTGAATGCCATTCTTCCTGTGTTTGGGAATTTCAAAACAATACCAATAAAAGCCCATACGAAAATAGCCAACACTTGACAAAACTTTGCCAGCATTTTCTATATCGCCAATTGTCATTCCTCTGCTCTGCAGGCGGGCTAATTGTTCATCAATTGTAGTAGCTGTTTTTCTGTCGCTCATATTTTGAATAAAAAAGGGAGGTACTAAGACCTCCCACCGGTTTCCATTTTATAGTGTTATCTCAACACGTGAAACAGCACTTTACTCTAAGTATAGAGGCCACTATTTCTAATGACGGTGCAAAGATACTATTTTTTTTTGACATGTGCAAATTTATTTGCAACTTTGTGTGTAAAAAACTTGTTTTTGATTCCCAAAGCAGAGTTTTTGCATCAAACAGACCGATTTTAGTCGAGAATTAATTGTTTTAGTCTGTATTATTTACATTTTTGTTTTTGCCACTTTTGCTATGCAAAAAAATATAAGGGTGCAAAAAAGAGGGCGAGGCTGTACCCCACCCTAAATGTTTACACATCGGAATAATCCTTATTGTGTATGTCATTCATAAAAAGTGATGCAAAGGTACGGTTTTTTTCGGAAATATGCAAATAATTTGACAAATAATTTTGAAAATTCTACATTTTTCAGTAATTTTGTAGCCCAAAACTTGGTTAATCGTGCCCTTAGGGCTAAGAAATGGACACACGATTTAGCGAATATAGGATTATGTGGGTGTTGGTTTTGTTTGACCTTCCAACAGATACCAAGAAAGACAGGAAGGAATATGCCCAATTCCGTAAGAAACTCTTGACGGATGGGTTTACAATGTTTCAGTTCAGTATCTATCTGAGGCACTGCCCCAGCGCCGAAAATGCGGATGTTCATATTACAAGAGTGAAACGCTGGATGCCTCCTTTCGGCAAAATAGGTATACTCCGGATAACCGACAAACAGTTTGGCGATATGCAGATTTTTGATTGCTGCAAAGAGGTGTTGAAAGATCAGCCGGTTCAACAATTAGAACTGTTTTAGAAATTAGAAATACCAAAAATAAAACAAAAGCAGTACTTTTCGGTACTGCTTTTTTACGTTCTAAAACATGTTGTAACTTGTTGTGTTTTAGGGTTTTATACGGAATGACTTGTTTTAGTCCGTATTTTTACTTTTTTTGAATGACATACACAACTGCTAATCGTGCTGCCAATACGCTAAATACCTTGTTTTAGTCCGTATTTTTACTTTTTTTGAATGACATACACAACACCCGCGCTTCTCTACGTTGCTGACCCATTCTTGTTTTAGTCCGTATTTTTACTTTTTTTGAATGACATACACAACCGTTACCTGAATTTGCTGCAAATAATGAAGCTTGTTTTAGTCCGTATTTTTACTTTTTTTGAATGACATACACAACACTTTGGCGACGAGTACAAAGACCGGATGTCTTGTTTTAGTCCGTATTTTTACTTTTTTTGAATGACATACACAACGCCGCTTTCGTTGAATCGTCAATTTGTTCTCTTGTTTTAGTCCGTATTTTTACTTTTTTTGAATGACATACACAACTCTATCATGGCAAAGATTGTAAAACCCAGCCTTGTTTTAGTCCGTATTTTTACTTTTTTTGAATGACATACACAACGATGACCGCGAAACAATACCGGCTGGCGAACTTGTTTTAGTCCGTATTTTTACTTTTTTTGAATGACATACACAACAGAAGAAAAGTCCAAAATTTCTGTTTTATTCTTGTTTTAGTCCGTATTTTTACTTTTTTTGAATGACATACACAACATAACTGGCTACGAACGCATAAAGTTTTGACTTGTTTTAGTCCGTATTTTTACTTTTTTTGAATGACATACACAACATGAGTTGTATCAGATGCAGCATAAGTCGCCTTGTTTTAGTCCGTATTTTTACTTTTTTTGAATGACATACACAACTGGGCGGTGCAACGCGTTCTTCTTGGCGTGCTTGTTTTAGTCCGTATTTTTACTTTTTTTGAATGACATACACAACTATTCTCTATCATAAAACAAGCGAAGATGACTTGTTTTAGTCCGTATTTTTACTTTTTTTGAATGACATACACAACTTATCTTCACCCGCCGTGAAATGAGAGTGTCTTGTTTTAGTCCGTATTTTTACTTTTTTTGAATGACATACACAACCGGTCCTGGAGAATACCCGCAAGGGCAAAACTTGTTTTAGTCCGTATTTTTACTTTTTTTGAATGACATACACAACGTCGAGTTCGGTCAGGGCACGCCAGCAGTCCTTGTTTTAGTCCGTATTTTTACTTTTTTTGAATGACATACACAACTGGCGTGCGCCATGACCCATAGTCCCTGCTCTTGTTTTAGTCCGTATTTTTACTTTTTTTGAATGACATACACAACGGTGAACATCCGGGTAGATACGCAGCGCAGCTTGTTTTAGTCCGTATTTTTACTTTTTTTGAATGACATACACAACGGCTTCGGCTATCGCTGCCTGAGCGGCCGGCTTGTTTTAGTCCGTATTTTTACTTTTTTTGAATGACATACACAACGTAGATGTGATTGACGGTCACGAAGACCACCTTGTTTTAGTCCGTATTTTTACTTTTTTTGAATGACATACACAACTGTACTCTAAGTCCAAACTTGTGAAGAATGCTTGTTTTAGTCCGTATTTTTACTTTTTTTGAATGACATACACAACAGAAGTACGACATAGAGTCATCTCTGCCTGCTTGTTTTAGTCCGTATTTTTACTTTTTTTGAATGACATACACAACTAAACAAACGAGGCACTCATAAAATTCGCTCTTGTTTTAGTCCGTATTTTTACTTTTTTTGAATGACATACACAACGGGTACTCCAACAAAAACGCGCTACAAAAACTTGTTTTAGTCCGTATTTTTACTTTTTTTGAATGACATACACAACAAGTAATAATACAGACTGCCAAAGGTATTGATTGTTTTAGACCATTATGTTTACTTTTTTGAATGACATACACAACGAAACGCGCACGCGCGTAGCCTCTACCAGTATTGTTTTAGACCATTATGTTTACTTTTTTGAATGACATACACAACCGGAAGATTTCCCTTAACAAAGGACGGGCTCTTGTTTTAGTCCGTATTTTTACTTTTTAGGATGAGATAGTTACCAATCTGGATAAATGATTTTTCTTGCTTCGCCAGAGTAACACTTTTGGACACTTTGTGCGGTTGTTTGGATGGCTAACATCATTGGACGGCGATGACCTTCAATATGCACATCTGCAGTGCACAAACCCAACAGTTGGATTTTTTGAGCAGTAGTAATATCTTCACCAACCATCCCCTGTTTGATCATCATCAAAACCATTTCATCTACAAATGGTCTGTAGGGTTCCATGATATCGTCCGCAAGGCAATAAGCATTATAGCGATTATGGTGATGAATGCCCAAAGTAGGCAATAATCCCGCCGCAACCAACGCTCTTGCCATCATAGCGCGGACAATACTATAGCCATAATTGAGCAGATTATTAGGCGGCAGTCCTTCTTGAGCACGTATAAAATCCTGATCACCAAACACATTACGCCAATAGTATGCCGCTGCACGAGCTTCCATATTATCTGTATCTCCGGAACGCACATCTTTTGCCCATTTGAGCATGTTGTTATGTTCAATATGCTGAGTGCCCAATACATGTGCTTGTCCCAAAATCTTTGCAACTACTGTTTGCTGCCACAATTGTTTTTTGAGAGGTTCGGAAGCCTCTATCTGCTCCCTGAAACGCTCGTTTTGCAAATTGTGTCCGTCTAACGGAAGCATCAATCCCACGGGAAGATGTTTTTCATTACAAGTAATGATGGCACAATTGTTTTCAAGAAGTGCGTCAATAAGCGCGTGTGTGATCGTAATTTGCCGGTTATCCAGCACTACGACCCCGACATCCTCAATGGGAATGGTTTTAGTGCCCATTTTTTGCGCAATTTCAGGCACGTTAGGGTTGTTAACAACAGCTGTTAACTCTACGACGATTTGCTCCAAACGAAGACTCAAACGTGCCGGATTCTCAAAACAAAGAACTCTCTTAATCATTTCTCAATAAGATTACCAAGACGGTCAACATTTATCGGCAGACAAATCTCTTTAATCATTTCCCCGGTAATAGCGCGCTCCATTTTGTTCAAAGTGGAATATTCTGATATAGTTTTCTTTTCTCCATTCCTTTCCATTGTTATATTAATAATAGGAGCCGAAACATATTCTAAAAGAAAGAACGCTTGATTACCACTTGACGAAACAAATTTATATATTCTGGATTTATCCAATCTTATGTTTCCACTATGTATTTCCTCTGCAGTTGGTACATAGACCAAATCTCCCGGAGAAAGAATAAATTGTAGTTTTGCATTCTCAGCAACTATACTTTCAGAATGCGCCCATTCGTCTAATAATGTACGCCATTCTTTCTTTCCGCGTTTCTGGCAATCCACCGCCACTTTGAATGGAACGGTAACAAAAGAACGTTTATCAGAGCCCTCTTCCGTTTTGGTAGAATAAACAGCAAAGAAAAGGTTTGTTCCTTTGTCTGCTTCTACAAACTTTTTGCTCTTAGCGCCAATCTGTCCCACGGCAAACTTCTCTGCTTTCTCATACGTGCGTACTTTATATATTGGTTTATGGGGAACACCATTATTGAGTTGCAGAATATCTGCGTTCATCTGCTCAATACCATCGGGAGAGAAAGCCAACTTTGGATCATTATTACAACGCGCCAGATGCGCAAGAAGAATCTTTTGGATGGCTTCTGACGTCACTTTGTTGCGGATGTAATCTGCCGTAAATGAGTCATCCAATGCTGTTCTGACCGCATAATAGTGGTCGTTGGTATCTTTTGTATAATAAAAGACTTCGATACGTTTGAGGTTGACATCAGCCCAGACATCCGGTTCGGAAGCAAAGTATTTCTTGATTTGCTTCTCATCCTTGCCTTCTTGCAGCAATTCACGCAATTTGGTACGCAGATCTTTCTCGACTATATCTTCCACATGCTGGAGCGCATAAGTCAGATTGACATATTTCTTCTTGCGAAGATTCACTTCGCCAAATACAGTTGCTTTATGCAAGGACTTGCGAATAGACCAATTGTCACCTTCGGTTTGACGTACCATTTGCTTCTTGCCATCCACAAAACGAACGGAACGATTGTTGCTCTTATTAATCACACGCAAGTTTTGCTTGAAACTAACAATTATATTTTCCAAAGTATCTTGTACGTCTTTTTGGAAACCGTCATAAGGTGCAATAAAATCTGTGAATTTATAATGTTCTTTCCCGTCTGCACTTCTCCAGACTTCCCGCTTGCGCAGAAGCGTTTGCAAATCATAGCGTGCTTTATCATCCTTGTCTAATGCGGATTCGTTGCTCAACAAAGCTACATGATTGCGAGTTGTGAATGCAATAATGATTGCATCCATCGCGTGGTGACGATGATCAATACGTTTTTTCTCAAAGCCTTGCCGTAATTCCAAAGGCATATTAGGAATAATGTGCCCGTTTGCTGTTTTAGCCGTAAAGACCGTCGTGTTTTGTAACCTATTCAATCTCTCAAAACGCGGAAGAATGATTTTATTCCAAACATCGTTTATTCCCCAGTCTTTCTTTAAGCGCGTTGTGGTTGCGCCGTTACATACAATCAGATTCTTACTAACTGCCTCCGGCTCATATTCTGTGTTACTGATTTTCTCACGCACTATATTACTGAGCAGTTGCATCATCAATCGGCTAATATACCGACTATCGTTCATCTGGCGTGCAACAAACTTCTCCGGAATATCATCCAGCATCAGTTTCTCCTGTTTGCGTGGGGCTCCGGAAAAGTTCTTTCGGATAGTATCCTCATAAGCCTCTTTGGATAATATTGTTACCACCTTACCTCCGGAAAGTGTAATCTTTTCTCCTCCGCATTTTACAATGAATTCATGCCCTAACATTCTGTCTTTACGGGCATTCACTTCTGCCTCACATATAACCTTGTTGGACATTGAGTCATCAAAGAAACGAGATTGAGGGATAACATGCTCAATCTGGTATGCCGGTGTGAAAAGTTTGGCTAAAGGAATAATCTCTCCCGTATATGGTGAAATATACTTTTGGTCTAACCAAAGACGATATTTCTTGATATCTTGGGCAGATGGCTGTTTGAGAGAAGATAAGTCATTTATAATGCGTTGTGTTTCATCATCGGGTTTATTGGCACTTAATACTCCATCTTCATAGATACGGAAAAGCTCTTGTTGGCTCGGAGAATAAGCATGTACACCTTCTATCTCCATATCGGGATTCATGAATTCCTGTAATAGTAATTTTGCCCGAAGGTTCGCTTTCTCGTTCTCTTGTTGGCGTTGCTGAGTCTTCTTGCGTTGTTCGGCATTTTGTTTGAGGTCGCGCCCTAACTCAATATGTATTTCGTCTATCTGTCCTTCCTGTTTCCAAATATCGCGAACCGTACGCAGGCTTTCCATTACTACTTGTTCCACAATTGGATTATTAAGCGAATGTAAACGGAAAGATTGCAGATACTTGTCAATATCTTCCGGTGTTTCCCATTTGGTGTCGTTCTTGCGCACATCATACACCACATATTCCGCAAGCCACAATGGAAGTCCCTGAAAATCTTTTACTTCATGCATTGTGTCCAGTTTCTCGCGGACACGCTCACTGATTGCATCGTCCACTTCGCCTGTTCGAATATGCTCGATACGGGATTTTGTATTGGCATCTATCGCTTCTTCGCTCCAATACTCTCCGCAACGCATTAAGTTCAGTAATTTTCGCGTTGCCTTTTCGCTGTATGCTCCGTAGTCGGAAAATGGTTTCATCTTACCCAATTTCTCTACGAACACATCGGACAGATGGTTTGTTTCGGCATAATGTTTGAGCGCAGCGAGCAGTTGAGACTTGTCAGATATTGAATAGAGCATGTGCCATATTTGCTCTAAATTATTGATAATTCTATTATTCTTTTTGGCTTTCTCGTCTTGTTCTTTACCTGATAATTTTCTATGATGCTTGTTTTTGCGGATTTCAAATGGATCGGTCAAAGTGTCGATGTCTCCACCTGCCTCTTTAATAGTACCAATTATAGTAGAAGAAACAGGAGCAGCAGGGTATTTCTTGTCTTTTTCAGATACATAATTCCACGACAAACCTTTCTTTTGTTTCCCCGCAATATGCGTAAGCAAAGACGCTTCGGTTACTTCTTTCTGCGTCAGAAGCCATGATACTAATTCTGCCTTATTGGGAATATATTCGGTGGTACAATCTTCTTTGCCTATTCCATTAGCAGCCTCTCTATAGATATGTAAGTTTTCCACAAACTGCCATAAACGGAACTCTTCATAAATAGGATGAGATTTGGAGATACATTTTAAGTATTGTTTTTGCCATTTACCATCTTTTTCCTTAAATACATGATACTCGTACGGACATTCGTTGATTAATGACTTCTTGCTTTTCAGTGGACGTTGGTAGAAGATAATATCATTCAGCAGCAGATATGTAAAATCCTTACCTGCTATGCTGTTTCGATAAGCTTCATTTTGCGGATAAAGCGCCTTAATACACTCTGCATACAATTCTTTGTTTTGTAATTCGGGAATAAACTGCTTTTGCGTATCAAGGATGCGTTTTAACTCGTCCTTATAGTATTTTCGGTCAACGACACGTACCAACTGACCGATAATCTTTTGATCCGGATTTTGTAGCAAAGCATCGTAGATAAATTCTCCGACGGTTTTGTGGCTTGCATCAATATCGTGTTGGGTCTTTAGTTTTAAAAGTCCCCAATCATCATCTGCCGGTGCTCTAAATGTTCTTCTGATTTTACCATCTTTATCTATTGCATCTGTCCCATCGGAATTAAGAGTGGTTGAAACAATGAAGTTTTTAGTTTTACCTTCCCAATCTAAAGGATATTTGCTTTCTTTGGTAAAAATCCATCCATTTTCAAGACATACTTCATATACCGATTTTCCTTTTGACTTTTCGCCGGTATCGCGAACAGAAATAACTTTTTGTGTTATGAATTCTTGACGTTTATTCTCTTTCTGCTCGTCTTCCTCTCCGCGTGCTTGGTTATAACCGCGTTTTTGATTGAATTGGTGAAGTATCCATGCCAATTCTTGTTTTGTAATAGCCTGCGTCAGTGCTTTCTTACGCAAATAGTAAATTGTCCAATCATAAGCAATGTTTCGCCCGTTAACCAGTAATTCCGGATGAACTTGCGCAAACTCATGAACCATTTCATGGAATGAGTCTTTGAATAAGAAAGAGTATTTCCCATCGACTATTTCCCACGCTAATTTAGGCTCTGCCCCTTGATTGAGCTGGCCATAACGGTTTAGTTCGCAGGTATAATGTTCCGGTAGAAATCCAAGAATGGTCAATACACGGTTAAGGCGCTCTCTGCGTAATGCATGGCGCTCATATAAGCGTCTCGCACCACGTGCTGCTGTACGCGTCGCGGTTTGAGAAACGGAATTGCCACTTTCAAAATCTCCCATTAGTTTTGCATCCATGGGAATAATACGACTACCGGCATGGGAGATACTTTTCTTAGTGTCTTCCTCATTTACTACTGCCCAACCGATACTATTGGTCCCTAAATCCAAACCGAGAATTTTCTTTTTCATGATATCAATGATTTCTTGTTTGTGACAATTTTGTGCAAAATTACTGCTTTTTTTTGATATATGCAAGAAATTAAATGCTTTTTTGAATTTTGACTGGTTATTAGAGGATAGATCGTAATGCTGATAGAGTATAGACCGCTTCGCTGATATATGGCAACGCTAATAACGGCGGCAAGAATGCCGCCGAAGGGGACAATCAAGGGGACAATCAAGGGGATAATCAAGGGGACAATCAAAGGGACAATCAAAGGGACAATCAAAAAAGGTGGCGCAGGGCTAAAGACCCGCGAACAGGACGAAGAAAAAAGATCCGCGGAATACCGTAGGGACAGAACAAAAAGAAGAACGCCGTCTCTCAGACGGCACAATAGACGAAAGCGAAAGACCGCTGCGCTGCAGGATCGGCTGCGCTTGATAGACCAGGCGCACTGTAGGAACAAAAAAGGGCGAGGTTGTACCCCACCCTAAATGTTTACACATCGGAATAATCCTTATTGTGTATGTCATTCATAAAAAGTGATGCAAAGGTACTACTTTTTTTTGATATATGCAAGAAATTAAAGGCTTTTTTGAATTTTGATTGGTTATTAGAGGATAGATCGTAATGCTGATAGAGTATAGATCGTAATGCTGATAGAGTATAGACCGCTTCGCTGATATATGGCAACGCTAATAACGGCGGCAAGAATGCCGCCGAAGGAGAGAAAACAATGACTTTATGGTTTGAGCGTTTTGAGGATTATGCGGGTGACTTCGTTCTTGCGATGAAGGACAAAGTCTTTTACCTGCTCGTCCGTCCGGGAAAGCAAGTCCTGATACATCGGCAAAGAGATAAAAGTAAAGACCGTCATGGAAGCAATAGAAAACATGAGATCGAATGGGTCTATCTTGTCAATCCTACCGGCTTGCTGCTCATGTCTGACACGCATCTCCAACTGCATATACAACATGGCATAGGAAGGTTTCTTGACGAAATTCTCCCGGAGATATTTGCGCCGTTCGGGGTTGGACACTAATTCCTCTAACACGAAATACGGCAGCCGCGGGTTCTGCATCAGCGTATCGAAATAGAGCGAGATAGCATTAGTGATGAACTGCTCGAAATTGTCCTCACTTGCCAGCGACCGTCCGATGACATTAAGCGCCGCTTCTATCTGCTCCAAGAATATCTGGCGGAAGAGGTTCTCTTTCGTGCGGTAGTAATAATGCACAAGCGCCTGCGTACAACCGGCCTCTTGGGCAATCTGGGTAGTGGAGGTAGCGGCATACCCTTGGTCGAAAAAGAGTTGCTGTGCTACTTCGCGGATACGCAATTCCATGGAGTCATTTTCGTATTTTTGCATTTTCATATTTTCTCATTTTCTTATTTTTGCATTTGCGGTGCAAAGGTAGTGAATATTTCTGATTTACACAAATTATCGGAGCAGAAAATGCAACCGGTTCGTGATATTGGCATCCGATGTGCCGGCATCGAAATCCAGGAACAAAAGTGCCAGATGAGGATACAGATCCTTGTACCGCCGCTCGATTCCCTTGCTGATAATATGATTGGCAATGCATCCGAAAGGCTGTAGAGAGACAATCTTCTCCACCCCACTGTCCGCGAGATCGCAAATCTCTCCGGGCAGAAACCACCCCTCTCCGAAATCGGCTGCCGAGTTAATCACACGGCGGCTCTTGTGCCATATATCCATGATATTGGTGAACGGGCGATAGAAAGGATAAGGACTACAGAGACGGTCATAACAATGCGCATAATGGAGCAGCAGCCGGTTGACAAGCCGTGCCTGCCACGGACTCATCCCGTCCCGGCGGATATGCTGCTGGCGGTTGATAAACGCATTCGGGATGGATGTAGAGAAAAATCCGGTGATAGCCGGCGGCACCACTTCTACGCCGTTCTCAATAAGCCAACGCACCACGCCATGGTTGGAGAAGGAGTTGTACTTGACATAAATCTCCCCTACTACCCCAACCACCGGCACTTTTTTATCAGGATCGATGATCTCCGTAAAGGCGGCAACCGCTTCGCGCATCAACCGGCGCATACCTCTGTAATCACGCCGGAGCAACAGAGGCTGGGCAGCCTCCAAATAATGGTCATACAACCTGCGTGCCTCCCCCGCCGTCCGTTCACGCGGTGCCGCGGGATAATAGAGTTTGGCGAGTGCATCTGCGAAATAAAGCGCCTCAAGAGTAGGACGGATCAGCCGCATCCAAGGGATCTCAAATCCCGGCTGGTTGTTCTTCATGTCGGGTCCGATGGCAACAGCTATTACGGGAACCTGACTCATTCCTGCGGCAACGAGGGCGTTCTTGATAAGCGAGTAATAATTGGATGCCCGGCACTGCCCTCCTGTCTGGGTGATAGCTACTGCCGTTTTAGAGAGGTCGTATCTGCCGGATTTGAGTGCCCGCATGATAGAGCCCACCACGATCGTGGCAGGATAGCAGATGTCGTTGTTGGCGATGGTCAGCCCTTCCTCCGCATCCGCCTGCGTAGCCATCGGGAGCGATTCGATCCGGTATCCCGCCAGGCGGAAGACTGTAGGCAGAAACTCATTGTAGCCCTCGGCGAAATAAGGGGTGAGGATCACCCGGTCGCGATCGGATGGCTCGAACGGTTGGGTGGTGAAAGGAAGTTGAGACCGCTGCGCTGACAGACCGCTATCGCTGACAGAATACAGACCGTCCTTCGGACTGACAGACTTTCTCACACTCTCAACCAGTGAGCGCACGCGCAGACGCAGCGAACCGATATTATTGACATCGTCGATTTTGAGGACGGTAAGATTTTTGCCGTACCGGGAGAGGATTGCGCGCACTTCGTCGAGGATAAACGCATCTGGTCCGCACCCAAAAGAGGTCAGTTCGACCATGTGCAGGTTGGGATACGTGTGTTTGGCTACGAAATAGGCGGCTTTGAAGATCCTGTTCGGATACGCCCATTGCGCCATGGCATTCAGTTCCTCATAGACGCCCTGCCCGGCACTGGTAGCTACATTTTCGGTGATCACATCAATCCCCATCGCCGCAATCGCATCGGCTATGCGGTGCTGGATAAGCGGGTCTATATGATAAGGTCTTGCCGCCAAGAGAATAACCATCCTCCCCTGTTGCTGAGCTGTACGGAGAACAGCTGTATTACGTTGTTCCAGAGAGTCCAGATACCGTTGCTGCGCGTTGATAGCCTGCGTGATAGCTGCTTGGGCTGCGTCCTGAGCAATCCCCAGCGTTGCAAGATACTCCGTGAGCGATGCACGAAGCAGGGACTCGTCCTTGAAAGAGATTGTAGGCGCATCGAGCGGAATACCGTAGTGTTTCTCCGGATTGATTGCACTCTTGATCACATCCGAATAGCCGCTAACAATCGGGCAGTTGAAACTGTTTTTACCCTTCTCGTCCTCCTTGCGCTCATATACCACCCAAGGGTAGAATATCCTATCCACACGCTTCTCAATCAGATCCATGACATGCCCGTGCATCAGTTTGGCGGGATAGCAGATGTTATCCGCCACGATTGTTCGCACCCCTTTGTCAAAAAGACGGTTCGTACTGGCAGCGCTCAGGCGGACTCGTATGCCGCAGCAGTTGAAAAGGGTCTGCCAGAACGGATAGTTCTCGTAGATTCCCAAGCCGCGTGGAAGACCGAGAGTGAGGGCTGACTGCCGGGTGCTGAAGGCTGATTGCCCAAAGAGCAGTTTGTATTTTTCATCGAACATATTGACGCCTTTTACAGCGCCTTCGTCCGCATTAGAATAGACTTTCTCGCAGTTGTTGCCGGAGACATATTGCCGTCCGTTCGCAAAGGAATAGACGCGCACCTGGCAGTGGTTCTGACAGCCTGGACAGATCTCTTCCTTCTCCTCAAAGCGATCCGATTGTAAGAGTTCATTCAGTTTCATTGTGTGCCTCCTTTCGCGTACAAGGCGGCTCCGTATGCACCCATTAGTTCGGGTATGGGACCAAATCCGACTTCTTTGCCGGTCAGCAGTTCCAGCGCCCGCACTACAGAGTGGTTGCGGAAGGTGCCTCCCTGTACCATTATATGTTCCCCTAACTGGTCAAACGATTGCAGTTTGAGCACCTTGTAGAGACAGTTTTTGATGACCGAATAACTGAATCCTGCCGCTATGTCTTCTACCTGCGCCCCTTCGCGCATCGCCTGTTTGACTTTGCTGTTCATGAAAACGGTGCACCGCGTACCCAGATCGTAAGGGTGTTTAGCCAAGGCTGCCATCCGGGCAAATTCGCCGACCTCGTAACCCAACTGGCGTGCAAAAGTCATGATAAAACTGCCGCAACCGGAGGAACATGCCTCGTTGATTTCTATACGGCGGATAGATCCGTTTTGGACGAAGATGGCTTTCATGTCCTGTCCGCCGATATCAAGTACAAACGAGACCTCCGGGTGCATATGCTTTGCCGCCTTGAAATGCGCCATGGTCTCTACGATCCCATGATCCAGACGAAAAGCTGTCTTGAGCAACTGTTCTCCGTAGCCGGTGGAGCAACTGCCGGCGATCTCTATATCCTGCCCTAATGCCTCATGCATCCGCTGTAGCGCACTATGGAAGGCGGCAAACGAATTGCCGTTGTTATAGCTGTAGTCGGAATAAACGATTTCCTCCTCCTGATTGACAAGCACCACTTTGGTGGTGGTACTGCCGGAATCAACGCCTAAATAGAGAGGAGAGTCGATGGCGGAACGGGAAGGGTTGTTGGCGGCGATCCGATGATGGTGGTATTTCTCTTGCTTCTCTGCCAGCCACGAGCGGTAATGCGCTTCGTTCTCAAAGAGCGGCGGAAGAGTTCCTGCAATCGCTACCGCCCCGCAATGAGCGGCATCGGCGAACATGGTACGCACCTGCTCCACAGAGCGGAGTTCCCCACCCTCCTCGGCACTCAGCAGCGCCGTTCCGATAGCCGGGACATACTGGGTGTACTCCGGCAGAATACAATCGGACTCATTCATTCCCAATGCGGCGAGAAGATACTTGCGCAACTCCGGGATATAGGCGAACGGACCGCCGCACAGGAAGACCTTGGCATGCACATCCGTTCCGCGCGCCAAGGCACTGACTACCTGCAATGAGACCGCATTAAGCATAGAGGCTGCGATATCCTCTTTGCTTACCGAGCGGGAGATAAGGTTTTGAATGTCGGTCTTGCTGAATACGCCGCACCGCGAAGCTATCGGATAGAGATGTCCGGCTCTGGCTGCCAAGGCGTTGAGTTCTCCGGTCTCGATGCCCAACAGCGTAGCGGTCTGGTCGATGAAAGCACCCGTACCACCGGCACAGTTACCGTTCATGCGCATGTCCGGCACGCGGCCTTCCTCAAAGAATATCATCTTGCAATCCTCCCCGCCGATGTCCACCAGGGTATGTACAGACGGATAGAGCTGTTTCACGACTTCGGCAGCGGCTATCACCTCCTGGTGAAACCTGACTCCGAGCCGCGAAGCGCAACCCATTCCTACCGAACCGGTGATGCCGATAGTAAGACCGCTGCGTTGTTGGACTGCTTCGCTGACAGAATACAGACCGCTACGCTGTAGAATTCCTTCCATCATTTCCTGCCCTACTTTCAGCGGTTCGGCATTATGCCGGCGGTAGTCGGTAGCCAGAATTTTAATATGCGGCGTACCGCTGACAGACTTTGCTTCTCCGCTAACTTCTATCAGTGCCATTTTGATGGTTGTACTGCCGATGTCAATACCTAATCTATACATAGTTAATATTCCCGGATGATATTATGTGTCTTATTTGATAGTGCTATTAAATTACACTGCAAAAGTACACAAAACGCCTGACATATGCAATAGTCGGGCGTTTTTTTAATACCGAGGATACATTTTTTCTTAAAATAGTGAATGTTTATCCTGATAGATTTATGAATTTTATAAGGAGTAAAAGAGCACAAGCCGCAGGGGTTGGGAGTCGTCATCGTCTTTCCGATACTCCAACAGAACCGGATCATCGGGTTTGGACAGCTTGACACCGACCAGTTCAGTCCATGGAGAAAGAGCACTTACCGCCTTGCGTTTGCGTTGTGTCCGCCGGATGCTTTGGTGTTTTTTGCCGGTGTCCGGCATGGATGCAGAGATAAGCCCTTGTGCCTTTGCTTTCTCTATGTGTTCCGCCGTTGCCACTATAAGAGCCTCGCCTGTTTCCAAGCTCCAGATCTCGGCAAAACGGGCACGCTCGTTCCTGCTCATGCCGGTAGCAAGGTTCTTTTGCGTGTCCTTGGGGGACTGTTGCATGGTTTTCTTCCATTGGGACACAGTGATTTCTTCCGAGATATAATATGGTTGTTCCGCTTCTACATAATGAAAGAGCAACTTTTTTCCTTTCGCACGGATCTTCTTGGTAAGTGCCGGTTCAGAGATGTTCTGTTTTTGCATCATCGGATCATCCGGTAAGGTGAAAGCGACTCTGAAACCAATATAGTTGTAATTCGATTCGGGAGAATACCACCGCCGGAGCGAAATGTGGCTATTAGCGGCACAGTCGTCATAACTGCCACCGCGTGCAATCTTAAACTCACCGGAATCGCACACACAGGGATTGACCGCAGTGCCCACACAATAAGGCGCATACCAGTCTTGACACCACTCCGCTACATTGCCTGACATGTCATATAAGCCTAACTCATTGGCATGTTTGCGTCCCACAGCGTGGGTCCAATTGCCGGAGTTACGGCTGTTCCATCCTACACTATCCGGCTCGTTTCCTCCTGAGAAACGGTACTTGCGGCTGTCTTTTCCGCCGCGCGCGGCGTATTCCCATTCGGCTTCCGTAGGCAGACGAAACGGCAAGCCGGTGATACTATCCAAACGGCGGATAAACTCGCAGCAATCAAACCAAGAGACATACGAGATAGGACTATACGTAAATCCTTTGGGATGAAATGAAGATTTATAATCCGGCATTACTGCCTGCCATAACTCGTATGTGATCTCCGTTTCAGCGATATAGAAAGGAGAGAGAAAAACGAGGTGAGCCGGTTTGTCGCTGTAGATTTCGGGATCGTATTGGTCGGCTGTCGAGCCCATGACAAACGATCCGCCTTCCACTCTCCTCATCCGAAGGGGAATACCGTGGATATTAGTCTCTATGAGTTGGAGCGAATCCGGCACAAGCAGCTTTTGTTTCCGTGCCGCCATAGGCAGTACAGAAACAAGAAACATTATTATCCACATTCTTCGGAACATACGTGTTCCGATGCAAATATTATGCCATAATAGTGTCTGGCATTAAATTTGTAATTTCTGGTTTTTATAAACAAATCATTTCTGCTTTATGAAATATCGCCCACACACTACCCGATAGGCAGTATATACACCCTATATGGCAATGACATCATAAACCGTTCATTTGCATCGAATTACAATATAGATATCGGAGGCAAGTCGGAGTAATCTCGGAGGCATCTCGGAGGCATCTCGGAGGCAAGTGCTATCAAACACCAGTACACTCCCACGGTGAAAATTGCCGATGATTAAGATTTGGGTATTCTACCAACCTTTACCTTACCTCTACTTAACCTCTGCTCAAGGTCGGCTTAAGGTCTGCTATTTGGAACGATCTTGAAACGAAGTTAAAAGGTGTATGATTATTAAGAATCGGGCAAATATGGCAACCGACCAAATTGTAGCGGTCAATCAGCCACTCTCAAGCCACTATTAAGCAATTTCCATAAACATCCGATTATTAAGGTGCACGGTTAAGAAAAGATTGTAAAATAAATGTACTTTATAAGCATAGCAACATCAGCACTGCTTTTGTGCGTGCGAGGGATTCTCGACATAAACGCCATATATCTCAATACCATATATTTGTATCTTTGGCATTGTATGCTATTGGCGTTTCGTCAAAAAGGAGCGGGATCTACTATGTGTTCTTTCTGCAATACAAAAGACTCATTCATGGTCTTGCCACTATTAGCAGACTTATTACTGCACGCATAGAAAGATAGCGCAAGTGCTACGGATAATATGATTATTAGTTTGCTTGGCATTGTTGTATGATTTTCTTTATATATGCAGCGCTCTGAAACGCACAAATATGACTGCAAACACTATCTTCTGTCGAACCAACAAGCATTCCTAGTACCTCATTATTGGCATTTACAATTGGACATCCGCTATCGCCTTCGCGTAGCATTGGTGTTACCTCACAAACAAAGGCTTTCTCAGTTAATATAGGTGCTATTTGTACAGAAGATTGCAAAAGCACTACTTTATTTTCTTGTTTTCTATAATACCTACAAATTAATCTTTGTGAAGGTTTTTCTATTGCGGCGATCTGAAGAGGAGATATTTTTCCTTGAAAATGAAATACTATGTAATCTTCATCTTCGTATTTATTATGTTTGCATACAAACGCGTTTTCTTTTGTTAAATATCGTTTCTCCTCTCCAATATATACATAAGGTCTGTATGATTCTTCAATTACATGTGCAGCTGTAATAAGATGAGAACCAACTACAAAACATTGCCCAATAATACTCTGTCTCTCATCAGTGTTATGTATAGGCCAAATCCAATGTTCCACCATAGTGCATAATCTATATTTAACATTCTACTCTTATTATATCTGCCTCTCCTGACTTTGTCAATGTTAGAATTTTGGCATTTCTTAAATCAACACTTTCGCCAATACCTTTTTTAGCTGTTATTGAAAGAGGAATAAATGTCTGACCTCCTGCTTTCATGAAAAAGCAAACAGAGTTACCGAAATCAGATGCCACAATAACAGCTGATTTTACAGCATCTATTTCTTGTGTTGAGAAAGGACGAGACTCTTTAATTGACCACCCATCTTTTGTCGTAGATGAAAGTTGTGATACATCGAGACTTTCTTCTACAGGAGGAATCTCTGTCATCTTAGCGTTCGTCAAAGGTCTGATAATTGGACGTAACTTTTTATCACACCCTTCGTTTCCATAGTTGATGATAACTAAATTGCGTTTGCATCGAGTAAGTCCGGTATATAGCAACTCTGCGAAGTTGTCATTGAACCGAGTAGATGAATCATATTTCTTTTCTACAATGAGGAATACTACTTCACTCTCCCAACCCTTGAACGAATTAATGGTAGAAATCTTTATGGTTCCACTATTCATCCAGAAATGTAACTTTTTATTGTCCTGAATGTATTTGTAATCCCCACAATAAACAACATTAACAAAAGCTGTCAATAACTCTTCATAGTGCTTTCGGAATGCAATAAATGCGTATACATTTATTCCGCACTTATCACATTCTTCGGTCAACCGACTAATAAATGTTTCATTGTATTTCTCATACAAATCATAGATTGTAAATAGGATGGCGACTTGTTGTTTTAGTTTATTTTTTTCCGTAGAACTTAAGTATTGTTTGTTTGGGAACATTTTCTTACGGAAATGTCCACTTATATTTTCGAACCATTGTTTATGCTCACTTTGCGGATCTTTCTCTATTACATTCAGTTGTGACATATACATCGTCTCTATTGTTTCCATCATAGTAGCTGTACTTTCACGGCTACTATAGCGATAGTAAGCATCAAAGAGCCGAAGCATATTATGGGTATAACCAAGGACAGTTATATCATTCGGTGATATATTTGCTGTTTTATTTAGTATGTTTCCCCTGATAATATTATAAAGAGACACTATGGGGTTCTCGCCTTGTAGATAAATATAGTTTATATAGCCTTCTTTATCAACTTGCAAATCCAATGTCCCATCTTGTTTGTTTTCCTCAAAATCGTCTAAATCATATTTATTATTATAGAATTCCTTTTGATATGCCAAAGCCAAATCACGTACTTTAAAATCTGAGCGGAAACAATACTTAAGTTCATTTACACCACGTACATTAGTTGATACATCTTTTTGAATGGTAGGTTGTCCATAGATATTTTGCTTAACATCGCCAAAAAGCACGTAGTCACCCTCTGGATCTCGATAGTAGTTTTTGATAATATCCATCCATACTCGATGGAAATCCTGAATCTCGTCTATCAAGACGGCATCATAAGGAATAATATCTGCTTTATGTTTTTCAAACAAAGAGAGATTTCCATAATAATTCTTTTCCAGATATTCTCCAATTCTATTTTCGGGTAAATCTTCTGGGAATTCAAACTCTATGCCCAAATTGTTTAATTCGGCATTTATGAATTGGTGATAATTGATTATAATAAAGCTGTTTAAAGGGAAGTCCTCATCAACTCTCTGGAGTTTATCATGGATAAAATTTTTAAGAGTGATATTAAATGTCAATATCAATATTCGCGGATTACTATTCCTTTTAAGCGCTCTTTTGTATGCTTGAACGGCTCTAGCAGCTAATACTGTTGTTTTCCCAGAGCCGAATACACCCTTGATTCTTTGCTCTAAAACATCTGAATATATAATTTCTTTTTGCTTTCGCGAATATGTGTATGTTTCTCCTTGATTCTTTAAATGAATTGAAGGTGACAAAATACGTTTAAAATTGGTATATAGAGATTCCGTAAATAAAAAAGAGGGTTGTTTAGTAATAATATAACGCTTTTGACAGATTTCCGTAAAGTACTCTTTCGTTAATGAGTCTCTACCGATAAAGTCAATATTGTACTTTAAGAAATCTTGATACCGTATATCATCCTTGAATGGTTCGACCAACATCTCTTTCAACAGCTTTTGAGGTGCACAGTGAAAATATACAGCACAAGAAACTATAGAAAAATGTCGACTATCCTTAATTCTAAGTTGCAATAACTCAGGAACATGCAAATTATAAAGATTCTCCTTGTATTTTAATACTTGATCTATAGGAGATTTAACCAATGCTCCATTTTGAGTAAAAATCCATCTTTTTTTGTCATCTAGTGTGAAGTTATTTATATTCCAGTCTTTTACCTCTATAACCATAACACCATAATCTTTTCGCATAACTATGACATCTGGTCTATCACCATTTAAATATGGATTGAAATACACTTCGAAACTATTATCCAAATTACGTTCCAAGAAATGCAGCAAAGCCCATTCTCCTTCTGTTGGTTGGACTTTGAATTTTTGAATGTTTTCTATGGTCGGATAAAACTGAGCCATATAAACTTAATAGTGTTGTAGTTATTATATAAAATAGTGGTTCACTTGTTGCAGTAGAGGGCATCGCCAAACGCCCAAGAAACACACAAGCAAACCACTAATCGGGTTTCTCTGTGTTTC
>ODAJ011526550.1_pt1 | contig 28328 bp, 27 predicted proteins | sample 1539241 | NCBI WGS metagenome assembly ODAJ01 (sample SAMN02144231, study PRJEB22623) | gut metagenome | biome: sheep rumen | host: Ovis aries | place: New Zealand
TGCATCTATTTCCAGCTTCCATATGGAAAATGGGAATATGAAGGCGCTTTGCGCCTATGACTGATAAACAAGAGTTTGTATCTCCTAAAACAAGAACAGCGTCTGGTTTAATTTCAGCCATAAGTTCATATGATTTAGCGATTATGTTTCCCATTGTTTGACCAAGGTCAGCACCAACTGCATTTAGGTAAACATCAGGATCGTTTATTTTTAAATCTTTGAAGAAAACTCCGTTAAGATTGTAATCATAGTTTTGCCCAGTATGGCATAAAACGGTGTCAAAATATTTGCGGCATTTATTAATGACGGCGGCTAACCTAATAATTTCTGGGCGTGTTCCAACAATTATTAATAACTTAATTCTGCCGTCATTTTTAAATCCTAAAAATTCATTTGTCACAAATTTGACACATTCGCCATCTTTTAACTTATTGCAGAGCTTTTCATTTGTGGTTCCATCATTCTCATATCTTTGATATGTTCTTAATGAAACTCCAAGTTTTTTTGCGGCTTCAACTTGCGTTAAGCCAATTTTTTTTCTTAATTCTAATAACTTTTCCATGTCAAAATAATACGACAAAATTGCGATAATAGCAAGTAATATTATAGCACTAGCAAAGAAAAAGACGTCGAGATGACGTCCTATTCAATATCTACATTTTCTCTAAACGTGTCGGGTGTCTTATCTGAATACACTTCCGAAATCCACATTAGAGTGGCAGATTCTTTATTACCAACGTTTTTAATGTCGTGTGTATAATTTGGACTAATCTTCACTTTCACAGATTTATGTTCATGTTGGTCAAAAACTAAAATCTCTTTAGAATCTATTTTTCTTAAGCGAGTAACACAATGACCTTGAACAGTCATGAAAATTTCATTTTTGTAAGTGTGATAATGCCCACCTTTTACAATGCCTGGAAATGATTTATTTATGGAAATTTGTCCATATTTTGCATTTTTATACACTTCTTCAAACGATCCTCTTTGATCTTCTGCAAAGTTATAACTATACGCATCATCTTTTAAATAATCTAAAAAGGAAATGAATAATTTATATTCGAAATCTGAGTTGATATCAGGCAAATGTTCATCACTCTCCACAGAGTTTTTAAAGCGCTTTAATGTTGAGGCTAAATTTCCAAGCGAACAATCATAAATTGGAACAACTGACAAAATAGTTTTAGAGGGTTTAATATGTCCACTTATACATTTTATAAATGTATCAATTATATCAGAAATGTAATTATAATGAACAATATAATTTGGGTCTCTTATCTCAATTGGAAGATCATGAGCAATGTTGTACATAAATGTTGCAGCAGCACTATTGTAATTTGGTCTGCACCATTTTCCGAACACATTGGCTAGTCTAAAAACATATACAGGAAGGTTTGATTCAAATAAATAATCCTCCCCCATTTTTTTTGATTTTCCATAGTCGTTATCAAGAGCAGCTTGAGTAGAACTAGACATCAAAATAGGGATGTTTTTCCCAGAAATTTTCAGGAAATCCACTAGTTTTTTAGTAAAATTTGTATTTCCATTATAAAACTCTTCAGTAGTTAAAGGTCTATTAATTCCTGCTAAATGGATAACAAAATCTGCTTCCTTAATATAGGCTTTTAAATCGTCTTCGGTTTTATCTAAATCGTACTCAAAAACTTCATAGCCTGCTTTTTTTAAAGCTTTGGTCATGTGTTTTCCAATAAAACCATTTGCACCTGTAACAAGGATTTTATTCATGTTGTCTAACCGGTCCACCAAATAATTCTAACTTCTTTAAAAGTTTTTCCATTCCAGCAACATCGAGTCTGCCTGTGTTGTGTGAAGTATAAGATTCACCAAGGTTTAACTTCTTATTACCTTTAGTGAAATATTTATCATAGTTAAGATTTCTATTATCGGCAGCAACCCTAAAGAAATTTCCCATATCTTCAGCGCGAAGCATTTCTTCTTGAGTAACTAGTGTTTCGTACAGTTTTTCTCCATGACGGGTTCCGATATAAGAAATACCAGTTTTTGACTTTGTCAAATTTATAACTGCTTTAGCTAATGTTTCAATTGTAGCAGCTGGTGCCTTTTGGACAAATAAGTCACCTTGTTCACCATGTTCAAATGCGTATAAAACTAAATCGACTGCGTCATCAAGAGTCATCATAAATCTAGTCATTTCTGGATTTGTAATAGTTATAGGCTTTCCATCATGAATTTGTTGTAAGAATAGAGGAATAACAGAACCTCTAGAAGCCATAACGTTTCCATAACGAGTTAAACAAAGCACGGTGTCATCTTTAAGAAGTTGTCTTGAACGAGCAATAACATTCTTCTCCATAAGTGCTTTTGAAATACCCATTGCGTTAATTGGATAAGCGGCTTTATCTGTAGATAAGAAAATAGCTTTCTTTACATGGTTTTGTACACAAGCGGTAATGACATTATCTGAACCAATTACATTAGTTCTAACTGCTTCCATTGGAAAAAATTCACATGAAGGAACTTGTTTTAATGCAGCAGCGCTAAAAACATAATCAACTCCCTTGAAAGCATCAATGATACTGCTTAGATTACGGACATCGCCAATATAGAATTTAAGTTTTTCGTTATTATATGCTTTTCGCATATCATCTTGTTTCTTTTCATCGCGCGATAATATTCTTATTTCTTTAATATCAGTATTTAAGAATCTATCAACAACGGCGTGGCCAAAAGAACCAGTACCTCCAGTTATTAATAAAACTTTATCTTTTAAAATTGATGTATCTTTTGCTGCGTACTCATTTAAAATTTCAATCATTCTAGTTAGTTTTAAATGATCAGCTTTAGATTCATCTTTTTCATATGTAACATATGTTCTTAAAGAAGTTCCAACAACTTTTGCTGCTTCTTCTTGGGTTAATTTGCAATTTTTGCGAGTTTCTTTTAATGTCATAATTTCACCTCACTCATGTATACATAGTATATTATTTAATTAAAATGTAAAGAAAAAGTGCAGAACTTGCATATTACAAATTACTGAACAAACTCGCAAAAATTTGGTAAAATTAAAGCATGCATAGAAAAAGTTTGTTATTGATTCTATCTGTATTCGCTCTCTCATCATGCGATCTTCTTTCAATGGTTGGCCTTAAAAAAGAAAACACTGACCAAACTCAAGTAAATGAAAAAGAAGAAAGTGATGACAATCAAGAAAACCACAGCACTACAACAGACGACAATACTGGTTCTAATACAAATACAAACGACGATAACACTGGTTCCAACACCCAAGTAGATGATACCGACGAAACTGAAAATACCCCATTTTCGCTGGAAAATTGGGAGAATTTTTCGTTTCATGAAGGAAATGAACCTGTTTATAACGATTATTGGACTTTCTATTATGGATCATCAAAAAATCCAAATGGACGTCTATGGCAAAACCCATCTGAAAATAGTTCATATTCAGGAGTTGAATTTGTTAAAAACTGCCAAATAATTTCGCCTTTATTTAATTCTTGGACAAAAATTGAATGTAGATTCACATTCTGGTTTAGTAGTCATACATCAAGTAGTTATAGTGCGACAGCAAATCAACCGCAATTTAAATTAGAAAGTTATGATTCAAATTCAACTTTACTTGAGACTCAAAACATTGAAATAACAAAATCAAATATCCCAAATAATAATTCACCTTATGTTAAACAGATTTATATAACTCAACCAACTGCTACACACTTTATATTAAAGTGGAACAACTACATTGCAAATGGTTCAAGTGGCTATTCCGCAATACTGTGTGATGTTGGTTTAAAGGGCTGGCCTTACAACTAAAAAGGTGTGCAACTTTGCACACCTTTTAAATTTAACAAATTTATTTAGCTTCGACTTCTTCGGCTTTTGGAGCTTCTTCAATGATTTCGACAGCGTTTTTAACTTCAATAGTTTTATTGCTTTGGGCAGCAATACGTTGTTCTCTACGAATCTTCTTTTCAACCTCTCTATCGGCTTTTTTAGCATTGAATACTAAGACACAGATTGCTAAGACAACGCCAGCGCCAATAAAGATTAAACCTAAGAATCTGAGTTCAAAGTGAATTGCTTCTTCAAACTTTTGAATAAAGTTTTGTTCAGCTGGTCCGGTAACGTGATAACCAATAATTCCAAAGATAACTGCAATTAATCCTAGGAAGACAAGGAAACCGGCACCTAGATACCAAATAAATTCTTTAGTAGTAACTTTCTTCATAAAATATTAAGCCTTTGCTCCTTGACCAGCTTGCATCTTTTGAATTTCTTCAGTGAAGTGTTGCATAAATGGTTCATAAACTTCTTTCCATTTATTTTCCCATTTAGCAGTTTTCTCACGAGCAATTTTCTTAACTTCAATAAATACATCACCGAAGTTTTTGCCTGCAGGAAGATCTCTACGACCACCAGTCATTTCAATAAGAGCAAATAATGGGTCAATAACTTCATAATATTCAGCACTCTTAGCTTGAGCATTCTCCCTAGAGAAATGGAATAATTTAACTAAACGATTAATATCATTTTGAATGAAGTTTGATTGAGCAGTAATTCCACCTTTTGCTTCTTGTCTTGCTTTATTATATTCAGCAAATTGATGATCGAGTTCTTCAAGCATCAACATATTAACAAGTCCACGATAGAAGTATTCTTCTGAATCGATAACTTCTGGATAAGTTGGCTCATCATATTGATCTTTGCTCTTAGCAGCATTAACGTGAGCTGCAACAATTTTACGAACTTCTTCGTGAATTGGCATAACTGTTTCGAAGATTGTAATAGCTTGAGAATAATCAACTCTAAGTTCATTACCATCTTGTGAAAGTTTTACAATTGTTGAATTTTCAGAATAGATGGTATCAAGAAGTTCTTGAATCTTAGCGAGAAGATTTTTACCAGCTTCCTCTGAATGTTCACAACAGTTCTTAAGTGGTGTGTTTTGAGTAATTTCGTTTGTAATAATTTCTTTACGTGCTTTGTAAGCATTGATATCGTAACTATCTTTTTTCATTGCATATTCAAGGGTGTTAAAAACTACAACATCGAATCTAATGAAACTTGCAATAGCGGCTGTATAATTATTCATAATTATATCCTTTCTGATTTAAATTTGAATCCCGTTAACGACTCTAAAGTCGCACGACATTATCTTATGATAAATGTCAATTATTTACAAGAAAAAGAAAAGAGAGGATTTTTATCCCCTCTTTAAGATTTACTAGTTTCTTATTTAAGTTCGTTCTCCGCTTGGAAGATACCATAACCGCCATCTTCACGTTTATAAACAACAGAGATTTTGTCATCTTCTTCATCTAAATAGAGGAAGAATGGGTGGTCAATTGCTTCCATTCTTGCGACAGCTTCTTCAACTGTCATTGGATCAAGATATTTAGTTTTAATACGAACGACTTCGTCTTCTTCATCAGAGACTTCTTCGACATCTTCGAGATAATCAAGAGCTAATGCTCTTCCTAAAGACATTTTGCCGTTTGAACGGTCCATTCTTGTCTTAAGTTTTCTCATTTGACCTTCAAGCTTATCAATAGCAAGGTCAACAGCGGCATAAAGATCATTATCAGATACCTCAGCTCTGAGATCCATTTGTGGTGTAAAGATAGTAATTTCAACCTTTGCTCCAACAGGATATGATCTGACTACTACGCGGCAAGAAACATCTTCGTTAATCACGAAATACTTTTCAAGTCGAGAAAGTTTTTTCTCAACAACTGACTTGATTGCTTCGGTGACGGTGATGTTCTTACCAATAATTTGGTTTTTCATAAGAAACCCCCTTTCCAAATTAGATATGTAGCTAATTACAATTATATTATCGCAAAATTATTAAAATAATTAAAGGAAAATCAAAAAAAGAAAGAGAGAATATTTCTCTCTTATCTTAATTTTTCTTTAATTTCGATTACCTTATCTAATCTTTCCCAAGGAAGATTAAGGTCAGGTCTACCAAAATGACCATAATTTGTTAGTTTATGATATTCAAAATTTGGATGAGTTAAAGCAAAATTTTTAATAATCATTCCTGGTCTTAAATCAAAAATATCATAAATGATTGAAACAATCTTTTCTTCATCAATCTTAGCCGTTCCAAATGTATCAACATGTACTGAAACAGGATAATTTTTTCCAATTGCATATGCAATTTGAATTTCGCATTTATCAGCGACACCTGCTGCAACAAGATTTTTTGCAATATAACGTGCCATATACGAACCAGAACGATCAACTTTTGTTGGGTCCTTACCAGAAAATGCACCACCACCATGATGACCTGCACAACCATAAGTATCTACAATAATTTTTCTTCCAGTTACACCAGTGTCACCAGCTGGTCCGCCAATGACAAATTTGCCAGTAGGATTTACCAAAACTTTAAAATCTGTATTTAGGCCAAATGATTCAACAACAGGGACCATAATATGAGTATGAACAAATTCTCTGAATTTGTCTAAATTAACATCAGGATCATGTTGGATTGACATTAAAACAGTTTCTACAATAGGTTTTGAAGGGTTTGAATAGTCAACTGTAACTTGTGATTTCATATCAGGTCTAGCGCCCTTAAATTCACCACTTTTTCTCATGCTTGTCGCGACTCTAACGAGCTTATGAGCAATTACAACAGGAAGAGGCATGTAGCCTTCGCTTTCATTAGTGGCATAACCAAACATAATTCCTTGATCACCTGCACCGATTTCTTCAGGCTTTTTCGCATCTACACCCATTGCAATATCTGGGGATTGTTCTTTTACTTTTATATCAATTTTTACAGAATCAGCATTAAAACCGTATTCATCTTTCGTGTAGCCTATATCTCTAATAACATCTCTAGCAATTTTTTCATAATTTGGTCTAGCATTTGATGTGATTTCCCCACCAATTAGACAATAATCAGTAGTAACAAAAACTTCACATGCGACCCTTGAATTAGCGTCTTCTTTCAAACAAGCATCTAAAACAGCATCAGCAATTTGATCGCAAACCTTATCTGGATGTCCTTCTGAAACTGACTCAGATGTAAATAAATTTCTTTTTTCCATAACTTCCACCTACCTAAATTAAATAAAAATGACTTCCCACCAAGGAAAGTCACTTTATTATTTAGTGGTTTCCGTCTTATCGCTCAGAGGGTGGGCCTCTGCTATGGAAGAGCACTTACTCGTTATTGAGAGTTGCTACCACGTTCTTTCATTCCATATTAACGTGATTCTTGATAAGAACTTGCATTTATCATACGCCCTCGCGTTTAATATATCAATAAAGTATATAGATAAAAGGATTAAATAATTTAGTAAATTTCACTGTAAAATAACAAAAATCCCCGGGATTTACCGAAGATTTTAGTAGTTTTTATATTTTTTTATTTTACAATTTCGCCTTCACATTTCATTCCACATAAACCAGCGTTTGATTCATCTGTATCAATGTGCATGGCAAGTGCGAAATCTTCGCGAACACGGATAACGACATCATCAAAAATGACCTTACGTCCTTCGTTTCCAGTAGCGACTTTTACGATTTGACCATTCTCAACGCCAAATTCTTTAGCGTCTGCAGGAGTCATGTGAATGTGACGTTTTGCAACAATTAAACCTTCAGATAATTCGATTTCTCCACAAGGTCCAACGATTTTAACTCCAGGAGTACCTGCGATATCACCTGATTCTCTTACGACTGCTGGTAATCCAAGTGTTCTTGCATCAGTTGCCGATATTTCAACTTGGTTTGCTTTTCTACATGGACCAAGAATAGAAACACCGTTAATTGTGTTTTTTGGACCAACAATACTTAATTTTGTTGTAGAACAGAATTGTCCTGGTTGTGAAAGCATCGCTTTTACTTCTAATTTAGCGCCTTTTCCACATAGTTTTTCTAAAGCTTCTTCAGTTACGTGAATGTGTCTTGCGCTTGTTTCAACTATAAATTTCTTCATATACTTGTATATCCTTTGCGAAAGTATTGTATCACTATTATTTCGTTTTTGCTTTATTTCTTTATTTAAAGAATGTAAACTAACACGGAAGGGAGGCATCAAAAATGGAAAATGAGTTAATTTCAACTGAACAAATTGAAAAATTAATTGATTCCAAAAATGTCAAAGAACTTAGACATGTTTTTGAGGTTGTCCCTGAAATTGATATTGCTGAAGCATGTGCTGACTTAGAAGATGTTAAGAAAATTGTCTTCATTTTGAAGACAGTAAAATCAGAATACACTGCTGAATTCTTCACAGATTTACCTGCTGAAGTTAAAGAAGAAGTCATCAAATGTCTTTCTGATGACCAACTATCTGAGATTCTTGAATCTCAATTTACAGACGATATCGTTGATGATCTTGAAGAATTACCTGCTAACGTTGTCAGTCGTGTTTTACGTAACGTTCCAAAAGAAAAACGCGCTAGTATTAATCGTCTTTTAAACTACAAAGAGGACTCCGCGGGTTCCATTATGACCACCGAGTTCGTCGTCTTGTTAGACGATGTTACTTGTGATGAGGCAATTCGACTTATCCGTAAAACTGGTAAAAATAAAGAAACAATTTATACCGTTTTCGTTATGGACAGACAACGTAATTTAGTTGGTACTGTTGACTTAGACGATTTGATTTTTGCAGATGGCGAAAAACCTATAACTGAGATCATGAATAAAGACTTTAACACAGTCAATGTAAATGATGACCAAGAAGATGTTGCTAACGTTGTTAAACGTTATGACTTAAATGCTGTCGCTGTTTTAAATAATGATGGACGTCTTGTTGGCATCGTTACTGTCGACGATGTTATGGACGTTATTGAAGAAGAACAAACAGAAGATATTTCCAAGTTACAAATGGTTACTCCATTAGAAGATTCGTACCTTCAAACATCCACTTTTTCGATGGTTAAAAAATGTGTTCCTTGGATTATTGTTTTACTTATTTTAGGAACATTTTCCTCATTGGTCTTATCACGATTTGAAGCTCGATTAAACGCCCTTCCGATTTTAGCTGCATTCATCCCAGTTATTATGGATACCGGCGGAAATGCAGGCGGCCAAACAATCGCTCTTATGATTCGTGGTCTTGCTTTGCAAGAATTTAGTCCAAAAGAGTTTTGGAAAATTATTAGAAAAGAGGCTTTATCTGCCTTAATTATCGCCTTATTTATTGGTGTTTTTGGGTTTATTTGGTTCTCATTAGAACAATACACAGGCATTGTTAGTATAGACAACGCATCAATTTGGGCTGGCAACTGTTGGACTGCTGATTTTGCTATTAAAACATTCAAAACTTCAGGCTTAGTCGCAGGAACTTTATCAATTGCCATTTTCTTGTCAAAAATGGTTGCTGTTGTACTTCCTATGGGTGCCGCTGCAATTAAGAAAGACCCAGCAATTGTTTCTCAACCACTATTAACAACTATTGTTGATGTTTCTAGCTTAGTTATTTATTTCTCAATTGCGGCTTTATTGTTCTCAATCTAATTTTTTACTTGTTAGAAGCAAACTTTAATAGTATATTATTTATCGCTGCAGTGATGGCGGAACTGGTAGACGCGTACGTTTGAGGGGCGTATGGGGTGACCCGTGTGAGTTCGATTCTCATTCACTGCACCAGTAAACGAAATAAAGAGAGATTAATCTCTCTTTTTTTATAATTTATTCTCGTGCATTAATTGGCAATTATTAAAATGCCAATTGTCAAAAATTGACTTTATAATTAACATTTGTTAATGTTATACGCGAGGTAAGTAATATGAAAAAAACTGAAAGACCTATTGTCGCTCTTATGTATGACTTCGATAAAACATTATCGAGAAGTGACATGCAAGATTATGGTTTTATTCCATCTTTAGGAATGACACCAAGTGAATTCTGGGGCGAAACTGGAAAATTCCAAGCCGCAACCGGAGTTGAAAGAATTCTCTCTTACATGTATACAATGGTCAAACTTTGCAAAGACAAAGGTATCAAATTAACTAGAGAAGCTCTTAATGATATGGGCAAAAAAATCCAATATTTTGATGGAGTTTCTACTTGGTTTGATAGAATCAATGCTTTCGGAGAAAGCTTAGGGGTTCAAATCGAACACTATATCATTTCATCTGGAACAAAAGAGATTCTTGAAGGATGTTCAATCGCTAAACATTTCAAATATATGTTTGGATGTGAATTCTATTTTGACCCTGAAACCAAAGAACCTGTATGGCCAAAACTCGCCATTAACTACACAATGAAAACACAATTTATTTATCGTATTAGAAAAGGCTCTTTTGACTTAACAGATGACACCACTATTAATACCAAAGTTGAGAATATTAGAATTCCATACACCAATATGATTTATCTAGGAGATGGAATGACTGACATTCCTTGTATGCAACTTGTTCAAAACAACTCTGGACACTCAATCGCTATTTATAGCGATAGAGATGAAAAAGCTCTAAGAAAATTATTAGCAGAAAAACGTACCAACGTTTGTGTTAAAGCTGATTATTCTAAAGGTAGCGACCTTGAAAAAGTTATTCAATCTATCATTCAAACAGTTGCTGCTGAATCATCACTTAAAGCTCAATCAAAAGAATTAGCAAATAAATTAGGAATCGAATGGAAAAACTAGCTGGCATTATATTGATGGCTGGTCTTTCAACTCGTTTTGAAAGTCCAACAAATAAACAGCTTTGCTTATTAAACGGCAAACCAGTTTTTTCCTATTCACTAGAAACTTTTAATAAACGAAACTTTGATGAACTCATCGTTGTTGTTAATTTAAATAACAGAAACGATGTTGAAAAATATATCAAAGATAATCACATTAAAGCCAAACTTGTTTTAGGCGGAGAAACAAGACAACAATCAGTGCAAAATGCACTATTGTCACTTTCTTTAGAAAGTGACGACATTGTTGTCATTCATGATGCGGCAAGACCTTTGGTTGATGTTTTTATAATCAATCAAGTCATAAAAGCTGCCCAAGAAACCGGAGCGGCAACCTCTTATTTGGAAGCAGTTAATACAATTGCAATCAGAAATGAGCAAGAGGAAATTGTTAAATTTGTCGATCGAAAAACAGTTGCTCAAATTCAAACGCCTCAGGCATTCAAATTTAGTCTTATTAAAGAAGCACACCAAAATGCATCAAATAAAGATGCAACAGATGATTGCTCACTAGTTATTTCTGGAGGTAACAAAGTTAAACTTGTTAAAGGCGATAAAAAATATCACAAAGTTACCACCATTAGTGATTTAAAATATCTCGAGGGATTATTGAAATAATGAAACAATACGAAATTGACGAAATTATTGAAGGTACAATAATCAACATCCGTGACTTCGGAGCGATTATGATTTTTGCCGATGGTAAAAAAGGACTACTTCATATTTCTGAAGTTGCTAATGTATTTATTAGAAACATCCATAAATATCTTAAGATAGGTAAAACCTATCAAGTAAAAATTATAGGTATTGAAGATGACGGATTTTTAAAACTTTCAATGTCTAAAATTAGTGCCGAAGAAAAAGAAGAATATCATAAAAACGGAGTTAAGAAAGTTAAAATTGATCCTGAATTTATTGATTACTCTGTTTTAAAAGAAAAATTAAACGAATGGATTTCTAAAGAAAAGGAAGAAAAACATGATTAAAGTATTAGATGAACATTTAGGAAGAAAAATTGACTACGCTTCCTACAAAAAACAAGTCGAAGAAATTAATAAAATGATTGATGACAAATCCGGTCCAGGAAATGACTATTTAGGTTGGCTAAACTACCCTTCTAGCATTAAGGAATCCGAACTTGATGAAATTCAAAAATATGCTGAAATTGTTAGGAAAAACTGTGATATTTTGCTAGTTTGTGGCATTGGAGGTTCTTATTTAGGAGCACGCGCTGCAATTGAAGCAATTAATGGTTTGCATTCTGACAAAAAACCTGAAATTATTTTCGTTGGACAATCATTTTCTTCTGACTATTTATATGAAGTAATTGAACATTTGAAAGGTAAAAAATTTGCTATTAATGTTATTTCAAAAAGTGGTACAACAACCGAAACTTCTATCGCTTTTAGAATTTTAAAGAACCTTCTAGAAGAAAAAGTTGGCAAAAAGGAAGCATCAAAGGCTATTTTTGCTACAACAGATAAAGAAAAAGGAGCCCTTCTAAAATTATCAAAACAAGAAGGTTATGTAAGATTTGTTTTACCTTCTGATATTGGAGGTCGTTATTCTGTTTTCTCTGCCGTTGGGCTATTCCCAATTGCTTGTGCCGGCATCAATATTAAAGAACTCATTGCCGGAGCAAAAGAAGCAGAAAAATCCTTAAAATCCCCTGAAATTTCTGCAAATTCTGCCTATAAGTATGCTGTTATTCGTGATGCATTATATCGCGAAAAATATGCGGATGAACTCTTTGTCACATATGAACCAAGACTTGTTTCTATTGGTGAATGGTTTAAACAATTATTTGGTGAATCTGAAGGAAAAGAACATAAAGGACTATTCCCATGTTCAGCTACATTCTCCACGGATCTTCATTCATTAGGTCAATTCATCCAAGATGGTTCTCGAGTTCTATTTGAAACAGTTTTAAATATCAAACACCCAAATCATGAAATCTCAATTCCAAAGGCTGACGAAGACCTTGATGAATTAAACTATCTTGCTGGCAAAAATATGTCTTTTGTCTCTGAACAAGCATTCAAAGGAACATTAGAGGCACATGCTGAAACTGCTAAAGTTCCAAATGTTATTTTAGAAATTGATAAACTTGATGAAAAAGGATTAGGTTATCTCTTTTATTTCTTTATGAAAACATGTGCTATGTCAGCATATTTACTTAAAGTAAATCCTTTCAATCAACCAGGTGTAGAAATCTATAAAAAGAATATGTTCCATCTCCTTGGTAAAAAAGGCTATTAATTTGTGTTTGACTATCTTATATCGTTTGATATAATTTTATAGCACGTTTGAAGTGTAAACGTGGATGTTTAGCTCAGTTGGGAGAGCATCGCCTTTACACGGCGGGGGTCAGGAGTTCGAGCCTCTTAACATCCACCATCTAAACGTGAAATAGTGGGTGAGTAGCGAAGTGGCCAAACGCGGTTGACTGTAAATCAATTCCTTCGGGTTCGGCAGTTCAAATCTGTCCTCACCCACCACTTAAAAAGTTAGAGATTGGGGTGTAGCCAAGTGGTAAGGCACAAGACTTTGACTCTTGCATTCGCTGGTCCGATCCCAGCCACCCCAACCAAACTAAGAAAACACCAAAATCGGTGCTTTTTTTATATCAATTTTCACTTTTTTAAAAAAAGTATTTGCCTATATATTCTCACATGTATATAATAGAAAAGCATTTTGTCGAGAAATGCACTTAAGTCTCCCGTTAGCTCAGTTGGCTAGAGCACTCGACTTTTAATCAAGGGGTCGGACGTTCAAATCGTCTACGGGAGACCACTTAAATGCCCAGGTGGCGAAATTGGTAGACGCAAGGGACTTAAAATCCCTCGAGTGAATAACTCATACCGGTTCAAGTCCGGTCCCGGGCACCAATGTACGCCACCTTTTACTTAAAAATAATTGGGGTGTAGCCAAGCGGTAAGGCAGCGGGCTCTGAACTCGTCACTCACTGGTTCGATCCCAGTCACCCCAACCAATAAATGAAAAGGAGAAAATAGATGAAGCTTATTAAATTCATAAAAGAAAATAAAATTATTACATTAGCTTTAGCTATCGTTATTTTATCATTTGTATTTTTAGCACTTCCTGGTCAATATGCACATTTCGAAGTTAGCAAAATAGGTTTAAAAACAACTTACAATTATTACTTAAGTGGTTATGAATGGATGTTCGCAACCGTTAAACATATTGGATCTTCTAAAGCAATTGGTACTCCGGTTGCCTCTGGCATTGCCGCATTAGTTATGTTAGGTCTTATATTTATAGGTTTATTATTTTCAAAAAAATCATCATTTGTTTCATTATTAGTAGTCCTTGCATTAATCACTGTTGCAATTTTATTCTTCACATCTTCATCTGCTTCAGCAGTACCATACAAAAATGTTTATGAATTAAGCGAAAACGGTGAATTTAGCAATATGTCATGGGTTCCATATGTTCTTGGATCATTAACAATGGCTACAGGATTATTAATGGGTTATAGAACATTCCTTACAATGAAAGATGAAGCAAAACATCCTACTCAACAAAAAGGACCAACATATTCATACTTGCATAAATAATTTTATTATTTTATAAAAAGACTTCGAATCATCGAAGTCTTTTTTATTTGATTTCCACTATTTCTGCTTTTCTATGTGGTTCTTTATGTGTGTATTCGTTCTTATGTTTTCGTTCATAGTTGAATACTTCGATTTCACCTTTTTCAGTTAATCTTAAATACATCGCATCACTCTTCTTATCATAGATATAGGACAAAAAACCTCTTCTTTCCATATTAAGAATATAAGAGCAAAGTCTTCTTCCCGGATAAGACAAAAGAGTTCCAAATGTCTTTAATTCAATGTATTTACGAGTCTCAGGATCGAGCTTTCCTTGAAGAATATTGTTTATACCTTTTGCAGTCGGGTATTTCTTAACTTTATTTAGTTCATTGACTGTTTGCAAAATCTTATAATGCGAGACAGTTAGTCTAAACTCGTTTGTTCTCTTTCTTCTTGCCATATTTAAATAATATAACACATTTATTGATTTAATAAATGAGAGTTATATAATATTGTATCTATGGACAAAACAATCGAATTAATTAAAGAAACTCTCGACAAAGTCCGTCCCTTCATTAATAGAGATGGAGGAGATGTCGAATTTGTTGATTTTATTGACGGCATTGTCTATGTCAATATGAAAGGCGCATGCGCCGATTGTATGCTCATTGATACAACTATTTCTGACGGAATAGAAATTATATTGATGGAAGAAGTTCCCGGAGTTTTAGGTGTTAAACTCGCTAGCGAGATGCCTGAGAAGAAATAGAAAAAACAACCATTTGAATCAATGGTTGTTTTTCTTAATTAGAATATTGGAGTGAAACAAGTATCTCCTCTATCCCATTCAGCATTTTTGACTTTGTCAATATCGTAAATCTTATAGGCAACTTCGTCTCTTAAGATTTTACCAGTACGAATCAAATCACTTTCTTGGCATTCCTTCAAAGGTTTAAATTGCTTTGAAAGTGCTAAATAATCAGTAGTTGCAATGTAATATTTGCTGGTCTCATTAATTGGTTGTAAGCTTTCAAATGTTCTATAAATAGCGAGCTGGCTTACATCCTTAATATGATCAATAATGTCTTGACCAGTAACTTGCACTAAAACGATTTCGTTATCAAATGGGAATGAACGATAAACATCATTATAAAGGATTTTTCCTTTATTAATATCTACTCTAATTCCACCTTTACTATTTGTTAAAGAACATATAATGTTCTTGCCAGCAATCTTGTAGCCTTTATTTTCACTTACAAATTTAACTGCAGATTCATGCATTGTTTTTGTAGCAATATTTGCGAGTGCACCATCAATAGCTAAATCATCATCGCATGAGCCTAATCTAATATTTTTAATTTTATCTAGTTCACTTGAATATGAATCCATAATTGTTGCGATATTTTTATCTTCTTTAAGTGAAGGTGCAACGTCGCTCATTTGATCCCAAGGTTCCGGAGCACATTCGGTTGAAACATATTCTTTAGTAGATTTATTGAATTTTAAAGCCATATGAGCAACTGATTGACCATAGTTTTCTGTAGCGGCTGCCGGTCTACCATTAACAGCACCCACAGTGTCCTCATGAGCATGTCCTCCGAAAAAGGCATCAATTCCGTTTATTACAGGGATATTACCAATTCCATCATGAACAAGAAGAACTACTGAATTACAAGCCTTTTCATTTCTAAGTCTTGCGGCTTCTTCTTCAACGATATCGACATAAGATGAGAAATTATAACCTTTAATTACGCTCTGCAAAATTGAATCTTCAAGTTCGCTACCAATAGCACCAATAACACCAATTTTATAATTTCCACGTTTTACAATAGTAGACTTTTTAATAAAGCTTGGCATTTTACCATTTTTAGTAATATTTGCACCTAAATAAGGAATGGTTGAAGTATTATACTTCAATTCAGCATTTTTCTTAAGCCATGCATCGGTCCAGTCAAACTCATGATTGCCAATAGCCATAGCATCAAAACCCATGTATTGCATGCAATAATTAACCATGTAACCACGAGTTAAATTAGATTCTGCGGATCCTTGGAACATATCACCACAAGAAAGAAGAACTGTACCACCTTTATTTTTAGCTCTCTTATTTTCAAAATAAGTGGACAGTTTCTTTAGACCAACATATGTGTGATCATCATTTTCATAATTAACTGCGCCATGGAAATCCGATAATTCATACAAATCAATGTATTCATAATCGCCTTCGGATCTAATTGCTCCAGTATTTCTTTTAGGAATACTTGGTAAATTTACTTTAACTTTATCAACATCGACTGTTGGTATGACTAAAGGTTTTTTAGTGCAACCAGTTAAAGAAAGAGCAACGAGTGGCAAAATAATTCTTCTAAATTTCATAATTTTTCCTCACTTATTATAATAAGAAATTTTCTTTTCGATTACAAATAATATAGCCGTCATGGTTATAGACATCTTCGCGATTATAACGTATCGGAGTACCATCAAATTTAAGAAGATAACCACCAGCTTCTTCAACAATAATTTGCATAGCGCAAGTATCCCATTCTTTTGTATTTGAAGAGAAACGATATGACATTTCAGCCTCACCTTTTGCTATTATGCAACCTTTTAAAGTAGCACCTAACTTGCGTTGATGTTTAATAATGTCGGAATGTTTTTTAATCATATCCATTTCGGTTTGATTTGAATGGAAATTGGACACTAATGTCGTAACATCTTTAATTTTATTATTACAATGAAGCTTTACAGGCTCTGCATTTTTATCTTTAAGATAAAAGGAACCTTCACCTTCAACTGCATAATAAATTTCTCCTGTTACCGGAACCAAAATAACTCCGAGAACCGCTTTATGCTTGTAAGAAAGCCCAATATTCACAGTAAATTGGTCATTTTTTGCAACAAAATCCTTTGTTCCATCAATTGGGTCAACAATCCAAACATAATCGTTTTTTAAACGATTTTTGTCATCAACAGACTCTTCTGTTAATAAAGAATATAAAGGAAAAGCCGTTGATAAGACTTCACGAATTTTCTTATCTGCGGCTTTATCAGCCCTAGTAACAGGCGAATTATCTGGTTTAATTTCAACTCCTAAATCGTTAGAGTTATAAATTTCTAAAATTAATTCACGAACTGAATTTACTGCTTGTAATGCAACTTCAAGTTCGCGCTCAAACATTATTGTTTTTGTGCCTCCGCAGCTGCTTTATCAAGATCTTCAACAACTTTCATAGCTAAAGTAAAATCTTTTTGATTTTCAAGTCTAGCGCCAGCAGCATGTAAATGGCCACCACCGCCATACTTAACAGCAATTTTTTGAACGTTTATCTTATGAGCTCTAAACTCAACACGAATAAAGTTTTCAGGTGAACGGGTAAATAAAACCCAAATTGGACACCCACGAATATTGCCAATGACATTAACATTTTTAGAAATTTGGTCAAAAGTTAAACCAAATTGTTGGTAATCAATGACATCCGCAAAGCAATAAACAACATTGTGCTCAGTTCTTTTAAACTTAGAAACAAGCAAAGCTTGATATTTAACATATGCTTCATCGGAAAGATAAAGAATCTTAAATAATGAATCTGTTTCAACACCAAGTTCTAATAAATTTGCGACTATTCTATGGGTTTTAGCATTTGTTGGAGCGTATCTAAATCTTCCTGAGTCGGTACAAATGCCCAAATAAAGAAGTTCAGCAATAAGCTTGTTCATCTTTAATTTTAAAGAAAATGCAAACTCAGCAATCATTTGACATGCAGCAATAGCATCTTCATCAACCCATTTAATTCCATAAAAAGGTTTTGATTCAATGTGGTGATCAATTTTAATTATTTGTTTAGCAGTCACGACTCTTTGATCAGATACTCTTTCAGTTTCTGAAACATCAACTAAGATTGCTAAACTATTTTTGATAAGTTCATCATCAACATTTGTGTCTTGCTTTGCAAGTCTTTCTTCAAATTGCGGTAATGTACCAGCAAGGGAAAAGACTTTCTTCTTTGGAAAGTTAATTCTAATTAACTCACGAAGAGCCAAGCTAGAACCATAACAGTCACCATCTGGATTTACATGGCCAAAAATTGTTATGACGTCGTACTTTTTTATGAGTGTAAAGACTTCTTTAATATATCGATTCATTAGAAATCTTCATCCTCTTCATCTGCATCTTTAACAGGTTTATCGAAGTCGAGATCATCACTTTCTTCTTCTTTTTCTTCGACTTGTTCGCCAAGTTCTTGACGAAGTAATTCTTCTTCTTCCTCATCAACCTCGTCTTCTTCATCTGAATAAGCATCTATCATATCAAGATGCACTTGTTCAAATTTATGACGTGAACGTAAATCCCAGAAATTATCTGTTAAAGTGATAAAACGTCCATCTAAGGAAAGTTGGGTATAGAATTTTGCCATTTTAGTTTTTCTTTCGCTCTCGGAAAGTTCTAAACCGCTTAATTCTACTGCTTTATTGAATAAATCAATAAATTTAATTGGTTCGCTTGATGATGATAACACATCATAGCCATAATCAAGTAAAGATTTGTTGTTCATAAATATACCCCTTTCTTTACATTTTTACTGGAGCAGAAACTCCTAGAACGCCTAACGCGTTTTTCATAACAATTTTTGCCGCTTTCGCTAACGCTAAACGGGATGAAGTTACATCAAGATTCTCTCTATCAATTAATCTACAATTTGTGTAGAAAGAATGAATGTCTGCTGCCAATTCTTGAATATAAGTAGCAAGCATGTGAGGGGCTCTTTTTGTGGCTGCAACTTCAATAATATGCGGGAATTCCATGAGTTTTTTTAATAATTCACTTTCGGATTCCTCTTTTAAGTTTGTGGCAGATTCATCAATTTTGATATCTTTAGCAGACTCTAAAACTGAGCAAAGTCTAGCATGTGCATATTGCGCATAGTAGACAGGGTTTGATGAACTTTGTTCAAGTGCTAAGTTTAAATCAAAATCTAAATGAGATGATGCTGCTCTAGCAGCAAAGAAATATCTAACAGCGTCAACACCGACTTCTTCACAAAGTTCTCTAAGTGAAACACCGGCGCCAGTACGCTTAGACATTTTTACCTCTACACCATCTTTTATTAATCTCACAACTTGGACAAGTTCGACTTCAAGAGTGTCCTTTGAATAACCCTGCATCATTAAAGCAGACTTCATACGGTTAATATAACCATGGTGATCTGCTCCAAGGACATCAATAAGATTATCATAACCTCTGGAAAGCTTAATAAGATGGTAAGCAATATCGGGCATTAAATAAGTGTAAGAGCCATCTGATTTAACAACCGCTCTATCCTTATCATCTAAAAAGTCTGTCGTTTTTAAGAAAATAGCGCCGTCTTGTTTGTAAGTATACTTTCCATATTTGTTCTCTAAAACATCTTGAACGTGGTTATTCGCACGAACATCAGTTTCAAAAGAATAAATATCAAATTTAACTCTAAAGAGTTCAAGATCTCTTTTAATCTTATTTAACTCTTCTTCCATACCAAATGCTTTAAGTTTATTGAATGAACTTTCGTCACCAACTTTATATTCACCTGGATGTTTATCAAGATATAGCTTTGCTATATCAACTATGTCATTTGCATGGTAGCTATCTTCTGGAAGTTCAATCTTTTCCCCGAGAAGTTGTCTAATGCGAATATCTAAAGATAAACCTAAAGTATTAATTTGATTTCCGGCATCATTTATATAAAATTCACGTGTTACATCATAACCTGCAAATTCATATAATCTACAAATTGAATCACCAATTGCCGCACAACGAGCATGGCCAAGATGAAGATCACCAGTAGGATTTGCAGAAACGAATTCGACATTTATTTTCTTGTTTTTATTCTCACCTTTTCCAAAGGAATCGCCTTTAGAAATAATTTGAGAAACAACTGAATTGATTGCATTTTTCTTAATAAAGAAATTTACAAAACCTGGTCCAGCAATTTCAACTTTCTCAACTAGTTCTTTATCTATTTTATCGGCAATCTTAGTTGCAAGTTCTCTTGGATTAGTACCGAAACGAGAAGCAAACTTTAAAGCAACATTTGAAGCATAATCACCATGTTCAGGAGTTTTTGACTTTTCAATAATAATATCGTTAACGTCTAAAACTATTCCCTCACTTTTAAGTGATTCTGCTATTTTTAATTTAAGTGTTTCTTCAATATTCATAAATTTTTAACGCTCTATTATATAAACGACTCTACTTATACGCAAGGAGAAATTTATTTCTCAAGCAATATATAAGAAGATGCTTTAATTGCTTCGCCTTTTCCTATTGGTCCTACCTCGTTGTATGAACAAGCTTTTATAGACACATTGCAAATATCAGTTTTTAAATGACTAGCTAAGCACTCTCTCATTTGCACTATTTTGCTTTGTAATTTAGGAGATTTACAGGCGACTTGAACATCAATATTACCGACTTTAAAACCTTCTTTTTCCATAAGTTTTACAACTTCATCAAGCAAAATTAATGAGGAAATTCCTGCATATTTTGGATCATTGTCTGGAAAATGCTTTCCTAAATCACCAAGAGCTAAAGCACCCAAAATTGACTCAGTAACAGCGTGAGTTACGACATCCGCGTCACTATGCCCTTTAAGTCCTATTTCATTAGGAAAAACAACACCAGCCAAAACAAGTTTTCTTCCTTCTTCTTTTTTATGTATATCTTCCGAAAATCCAATTCTAAACATTATTAATCCCCTTATACATTAAACTTGAAGAAAACGCAGTCGCCATCTTGCATGACATAATTTTTTCCTTCAATTCTTAATTTGCCAGCTTCTTTTAGTGCAAGTTCAGACTTGTATTCAAAAATGTCTTTAAAACTATAAACTTCTGCTTTAATAAATCCTCTTTCAAAATCGCTATGAATAATTCCAGCACATTGAGGAGCAAGCATTCCGTTAGTAAAAGTCCAGGCTCTACATTCATCTTCTCCACAGGTAAAGAATGTAGATAAATTTAATAATTTATAAACAGATTTAATGACCTTATCTAATCCGGATTCTGAAGCACCTAAAGAAGCAAGGAATTCAGCTTTTTCTTCCTTAGGGAGAGAAGATAATTCATATTCGATTTCGCATGAAATAGGGATTACTTGCGCGTTCTCGGATTTAGCAATTTCTTCCACTACTTTGAGATATTTGCAATTGTCTAAATCTTGATAATCACCATCAGAAACATTTGCAACATATATAATAGGTTTTAGAGTTAGTAAATGATATTGCTTGAAAGCAAATTCATAGTCCTCAGGTTTCAAAGAAACCTTTCTAGCAGGCTCTCCTTTAGAAAGCATTTCTTGAAGAGGTGTTAAAATTGACATCTCATAAACTGATTCTTTATCTTTTTGAACTCTAGCTTTATTTCCGACAGACGCAATTCTTTTTTCAACAGTTGCTAAATCTGCCATTGCAAGTTCTAGATTGATCGTTTCAATATCACGCTTTGGGTCCACTGATTCTTCAACGTGAATAATTTCACTAGAATCAAAACAACGCACAACTTCGACTATTGCGTCACATTCACGGATATGACCTAAAAATTGGTTTCCTAATCCTTCTCCTTTAGAAGCACCACGAACTAATCCGGCAATATCATAAAATTCAAATGTCGCAGGGATCTTTTTCCTTGGATTAAAAAGGTTAGCTAAAAATTCTAATCGATCATCTGGAACACTAACTACACCTGTGTTAGGTGAAATTGTTGCAAAAGGATAATTTGCAGCTTCAACATGAGAATTTGTAATAGCATTAAAAAGAGTAGACTTTCCTACGTTTGGTAATCCGACTATTCCTGCTTTCAGTGACATAAATAAACCTCTTTAAGAGGTATTATTCTATATTATGTAAAAATATAAGTAAAGAAAAAGCCATAAAAATGGCTTGTTCAATGCGATAAAAATGAATTAATTAACCAATCTTTTTAACATTGGAAGCTCTTAAGCCTTTATCAGTTTCTTCAACATCAAACTCGACTTCAGAATCAATCGCAATATCCTTAAATCCTTCCATTACAAGTGATGAGTAGTGAAAAAAGATATCTCTTTCGTCATCTGACTTAATAAATCCAAAGCCCTTTTTCTTGTTAAATCTAATAACTTTCCCTTTCATATTAGATCCCCTTTAATAGTCTCTCTCATCAATCGTATTCATGGTTGCGAGCACACACGCCAGCAAAACAAACACAAGCATTCCCTAATTAAAACGAGCATTGGACGCTAACTGACAAAAGATTTGTAAATATACTAAGCAACTTATATTTAAATTGCAATCAAATATGAAAAAAGAAGCAAATAAATTTCTCTTTTAGTTGAAAATAGACGCTCTTTTTCGCCAAAATTCCCATAAATTCCTTAAATTTTTAAGTTTTAACCCGTTCAACACTTCGCTCCTATTAGACTTTGGTCCTCTTTTTCCTATTCAAAATTAAAAGCATTGCGCTCGAAACAAACAATGGCATCACTAAGCCTAGTATAAAAATCGCAAAAATAGGGCGAGTATTCAAAGAAAAAGCTAAACTAATTCCTAACCTTTCTCCTAGAGATTTTGATAGTAAAAAATCCATGAATATAAGTTCTATTGAACTTATGAGTAGGGATATTAAACCCTGAATTATTGATTGAACAACGAAGCACGTGTTGATGTCATAATTGTTAATTCCTAAAAGTTTAAGAAGTTTAATTTCGTGTTTGTTTTCAATCACTGTTAACATAACTGTGGTCCCTAAAAGCAAAATTGAGATTGATGAAGCCAAAATTGAAAAAACATTTAATATTATATTTGCATACTCTAATGTTGAATCAATATTTGATCTTAAATCATCGATTGGTGATTCAATTTTGTAATTCGGCGAAATTCTTTCAAAATCCCTTTTTGCTGATTTAGCTTCTTCTTGTGTCTTGAACTCTAAAACTATAGATGTTGGAATTAAACTAAAACTAGAAACTCCCAACTTATCTCTAAAAAAGTCTATTGTCCAATGAGCGCTATGGTATAAATAATTTTTCTCTTCATCAACCACGCCAACTATAAGCAATTTACTTCTTCCGTACTCCTTATTAATTAAACCTTCAGAATCGTAATTTTCTTCAATTTCACCTGAAAATTCCATATATTTTCCTATAATATCGGTGCTTTTACCAATTGTATCAGCAAGCCCCTTAGACACCACTATCTCATTTAAATTCACGGGTTTTCTTCCAGCTAAAAGTTTAGAAAAATTTGTTGAAAATTTAAGACCATTCCCAATTGCCATTAAATAGTTGCCTTGGACAACACCTTTTGGTAGTTTAAGTTCAACATTTGATTCATCTTTCACTTGGGTATCCGCATCAATTGCCTGATCAATTAATGATTCGTTTAGCGAAACAAACACGTTTCTTGAAAATCCAGAAAATAAATTTGAACCATAGGATGAATAACCATAATCACTAGTGAAATAATAGGAATCAAAATCTTTATGGACCGCTCTAAATTCATTAATGACTGAGCAATCTATGCCTCCTTTGTCTACTGAATAAACATAAAGTCTATTATCTTCGCAAACTTCATTTGCTTTACAAAGCGAGGAATTATACTTGTAATTTGTTCGCTCAAAAACATAATCATAAAGCGATTCATCATATAATGATGCATCTAAGAACATTGAGACGTCCGTCTTTGGTTTTAAGTAATAAATTTTATATAACTCCCACGGGAATTCATGAATATTGTCGTCATCAGATGGAAGTCTCATCATTTCTTCAAAAACAATTTCGTTCCATAACAGATTAGTGTGTAATATACAGGTTTTAGATGTTTCACAAACAGCCATTATTTGTAACAATTGCTCATCATCGTATTGCCAATAACTATTCCTTACTGATAAAGACATAAATAATCCTTTTTCATAAATATAATGTCCTAAAGAAGTGAAGTTCCTTTGAATTTGTAACAGATAACAAAGATTGGTCATATCTTCAAAAGAAAGTCCCAAGACAATTTGATCATCATCTAAAGTCTCAAATCCATAAGGATAATAAATTGATGAATCATCATTGATCCACCTAAACTCGTTTATATTTCTCGCAGACAAGCTAGGAAAAGGGATTCTCTTATTTGATGTGTCGATGAAAAAATCGTTCTCATCTTTAAAAAAATCTTCAAAATTCACTAAATAATTTACTCCGATTCCATCAATTAAATACTGATATTTTTCGTATATTTTAAATGTGTTATCATACGAGGCAGAATAGACAGTAGAAAAAGTGTTTTGATTATTATTCTTATTTGATAAAATCAAATAATTTCCGTTTAATATTGATTTAAATGCGTCTTCTACTTTTGATGAAACTGAATCTGAAATGAGCAAAGATAAACCTATGCCTGTAAGTGAAATTGATAAAATAAAATTCATTATCAAACTTCTAAACTTTTTAGCCTTTAATTTTTGATAGGCAAACCGTATTTTAAATAACAATGACACATTAGGTTTCTTTTTCTCTTTCCCTTTACCTATAAGAGTAATTTTAGACTCTATTATCTTTGGCTTTTTGTTTTTAACAAATATTGTTTTATCTTTGATTTCTAATATTTGATCAGCAATATTTTTAACAGATTCAGTATCGTGAGTGGCTATAATAACTAATGTTTGTTTTGATAGCACTTTTAACAAATTAAATATTTCTTTACTATTCTTTTCATCTAACGCACCTGTAGGTTCATCACAAAGAATGACATTTGGTTCGTTAATTAATGCTCGAGCAATTGCTACTCTTTGTTTTTCTCCACCAGACAGTTTATTAATCCTTTGATTTGATAAATGTTTAACACCAACAAGTTCTAAAGCCCCCATTACCCTCTTTTTATGAATAAATGGTTTTGCGTAATTTGCAGTTTCTAAAGGTAAAAGTACATTACTAAAAACCGTATCAAGATTCAAAAGATTAAAATTTTGAAAAACATATCCGATTCTTTTGATACGAAAATTTGCTTTTTCTGTTTCACTCAAATTTCTTAATTCAACACCATTAATTTTAACGCTTCCCTTATACTCAACATCTATGCCAGAAATAATGTTAAATAGAGTAGATTTTCCCGATCCAGATTCACCAACCAGACATACCAAACCAGTCTCAGGAAATTCATGACTAAAATTTGAAAATATAGTATTTTTCCTATATTTTTTTGATAAATTAGTAATTTTAATCATTATTCATCCCTCAATTCTTCACTAAGGAAACTGTGTCTATAAATAGCCATTGGAATTATCGTGAATAACGTTGTTGTAAAAAGAATAATTAACAGAAAAATCAAAATTAATCCAAATCGTATTCCTAGAAAAGATAAAAATGGGATTTCAATCAGATTAGACAGGGCAAATTGTTTCGAAAGTAATGGATTAATCAAACTTTGTCCGAAATAAGCTAATCCTATAGAAATTGCAAAGGCTAAAATAACAACTAAATAATTTTCATATAGACTTAATTCGTATATTGACCCATTTCTACCCCCAAGACACGTTATGATTGCGATGTTTTTCCTGTTTTGAAGATAAGAAGATAGCGAAATCATTCCTAAAATAAAATTGATACCAATAAAAACGATTATTGAAAATATAAATAATGTTTTTGAGAAAGATGAAATTAATGTTTTATAGGTTTCTTTGACTTCTAAAGCTTGTGAAGTCACTTCTAATGTTTTGTTTTTTAATTTTTTTGCCCTACTGAAAAATTTCTCGCTCTCGGAGAGATCCTTTAAAAATATTAGTGAAGAATATGAAGATGCGATATCATCGTTTTCGCAATCAATCAAGTAATCATAAAACGTATATTCCTTATTCAAATAGTGCGATAGATTTTCCATATTTTGCGTCTTAAGAAAAGATTTCGCACCGCCATACGAGTAATAAATTTTTGGACTGTTTAAAAACGGAAATTCTCTAATAATTCCCGTAATTTTCATGGTTTTTTCAATAATTAATTCATCCTCAATAAAAGGGTAAGTGTTATCATACGTCTTATAATTTGTGGTTGCAGTATTTTTAAAAATTAACTCTTTATTCAACACATCTTCACTAAATAATTTTGCGAATTCCTCATTAACTATTACTTCGTCAAAATTATTACTTCCAGCGCTTCCCCTCACTATCAAGTCAGAGCCATAGTTTTTAAGAGTTAAATCTAGTAAAGGAACCATTTGAAAGTCTGAGCAAGGTTTATCATTTAATACACACGAACATGAACTACTAATAAAATAAGATAAGTTCTCCTCGACAGTTATAGTAGAGAATTCTTTGAATTCTGAATCTACTTCTTGTAGAGAAGGCCTCACTGTTTTTTGATATGTTAATGGAGAATCTGAAATTACCACAAATTCAATTTTAGAAACTGACGCATTGCCGATAGATAAGTTCTTTTTTACAGCTTCTGAATACGATTTTTCAGATCCAACCAGGAAACCGACGCACAAAAACACAGAGACAAACCCTACTAAACAAGAAATAAATGTAAAAATATTTTTTCCAATGTTATTTTTAAAATTTTTAAATAAGAAAAGTCTTATCCATGAAGAGGAGTACGAAAGCTTCCTTTTTGTAAACGTTTCATTAAATCTATCTTTATCAATTTTAAATCCTTCACTAATTAAACCGTCTTGAATTCGAATGATGTGATCTGAAAATTCAGAAACCAAATTTTGATTATGAGACACCATTATTACTAACGTATTTTTTGAAATTTTAGCTAAAATACCCATGATTTCACGAGAATTTTGGCTATCAAGTGCTCCTGTAGGTTCATCACAAAGCAAGACATCTGGTTCGGTGATTACCGCTCTAAGAATTGCTACTCTTTGTCTCTCTCCACCCGATAAATTCTTTACTTTTGAATTAATTAAATTTTCAATTTTTAATGATTTAAATAAATCGATTGCTTTCTCTTCACATTTAGCTTTGCTAATACCCTGCATATTGAGGGGTAAAATAACATTCTCTAAAGCAGTCAAATCATCAAACAAGTTGTAATGTTGGAAAACTGTCGCTGCTCCATGTAAATGAAATGAAGAAAATTGCCTATCATTAAACTTTGAAATATCTTTCCCTTTAAACAAAACTCTCCCACTTGTTGGTTTTTCAATGCCGCCAAGGATATTTAACAATGTTGATTTTCCTGATCCCGATTTGCCAACAATTGAGACTAAACCTTTATCTGGAAATGATAATGAAACATCTTTTAAAACTATGTGTTCTTTCTTATTGACCACATATGTTTTTCTTAAGTTCTGTAAAATAAAAACCGACATTTCCCTCTATATATCAGTCAAGGGTCAAAATCGGTTTCTACGGATTTTATTTTTTAGTTATCTTTGATAACTCTTTTTAGACGTTTATTAAAATTGTCTCTTGAAATCATTAAGATATTTCCACATCCCAAACATTCAATTTTTAAATCAGCGCCAACTCTAACAATTTTGAATTTTGTACAGTGCGTTGAACACGGGTGTGGCTTTTTAAGTTCAACAATATCTCCTAATGAATAATTCAAGTCTTTCATTATTCGTCTTCCATTTTGACAGCTGCTGGTACCTTTGGTAAACCTGGCATTGTCATTACTTTACCAGTTAATGCGACAATGAAGTTTGCGCCAGCTGATAATTTGACTTCACGAATATTGATTGTGCAGCCAATTGGAGCACCATAAACTTTTGGATCATCTGTAATTGATAAAGGAGTTTTAGCCATGCAAACTGCTGTCTTGTCATATCCAAGCTTTTCAAATTGTTTAATTTGTTCCAAAGCTTTTTCTGAGAAGATAATTTCGCCAGCTCTATAGATTTCTCTACAAACTATTTCAATCTTCTCCTTAACAGGAAGATTGTAATCATAAAGTTTGTGGTATTTTGAAGGTTTTGTAGCAAGCATTTCATTAACTTTGTTTGCTAAATCGATTGAACCTTCACCGCCTTTAGCAAATCCGTCAACAAAGCTGACTGAGTAGTTATTTTCTTTACACCACTTAGTGAGCCAATCAATTTCTTCTTGTGAATCATCAGCAAAGTGATTGATTGCTACAACTACTGGTAAGCCATATTTTTGAATATTTTC